>ERZ813253.140-NODE-140-length-29353-cov-4.790597_pt1 | contig 29353 bp, 24 predicted proteins | sample MGYA00520893_ERZ813253 | MGnify/ENA primary metagenome ERZ813253 (study PRJEB31669, sample SAMD00080414) | marine metagenome | biome: oceanic hadal pelagic zone biome; feature: marine hadalpelagic zone; material: sea water | place: Pacific Ocean:Izu-Bonin Trench...
GGCTGCACGCTAACCGATACTATTACTATCCCTGGTTATGATAATATTATTGCCAGCTTTTTTGTAAATAAGGAAGATTGTATTTCCCTTTTGGATGGCAGTTTTCAGTTTATTGACAATAGTAATATCAATATCAGTGAGATTTCTGCTGCTAGTTTTTGGAGTTTTGGTGATAGCACTACTCAACCTTATTCTTATGGAACAAATCCGGAACATACTTATTTGGATACTGGGAGCTATATGATAAATTTAGTACTGATAAATAATGGAAATTGCACGGATAGTAGCTCTTTAACGGTTTGTATTTTTCCTGATAATAAAATATTTGTGCCCAATAGTTTTACCCCAAATATGGACCATTGCAATGATGCATTTTTTGTAAAAGGAGTAGGAGGTTTTTATTCTTTCAATATCAAAATACATAAAAGGTGGGGAGGAGATATTGTTTTTAAATCAGATGAAATAATACTTACCGATAGTTATTCGGATGGGAACTTATGTAATATTCAACAGGAGTTGTATTCCTACTACAAAATGGGAACTTGGGATGGAAAATTAGAAAATGGGGCAGATGCACCAATGGGCGTTTATGCTTTTGTAATTGAATACAAACAATTGGCTAGTTCTTCTACAGAAAAAATTGTTGGAACCATAACGCTAATCAGATAATGTATATTTTACTTTCTTTCGGATATGGAGAAGATATTTTACTCATTATAAGTATTCTACTTGTATTACTTTTACTCCTTGTTTTATTTAGAAAGAAACTGCTTTTCCAGATATTAGCAAAAGCTAATAAATGGCTATTGCCTAGTCTGTATAAAAAGGATATTAAAAAATTGAAAAAAGGCGAAATGCTAATTATGGCTTACCGATATTGGGTAACCAAAAATGCTATTTAGTTTTTAAGTTTTGATTTAGGATTTTCTCTATTATCTCCTTTTAGATGATAGTCAACAAAATAAGAGAGAACTTCCCACTTGCCTAATTTAGATGGAGAAAGTAGAAGTATCTCTTCAACACTATCGGTATTTACATACTGAGATTGGTAACGAATAGTCACATAAATTCCTCTTGGGAGCCCTTCCATTTCTTTTTCCATCTCTGCCAAATAATATTTCCTGGAAATAAACTTTCCTAGTTCTGGCATGAGTTCAGTACTAAAATACGCATTCCATGCTTCAAAATTAGTTTGACTTTTAGTGCTTTCTGAAAGTGTATTCCAACAATCGGTATACTTTTTGTTATTGAGTTTGTTAAGCCAACTTATTGCCATTTTTTCAGCATCTCGCATCTGCTGTCTTTCTGTTTTTTGAGAAAAACTAAAAAGTACAGAAGTAGAAAAAATAAGCAGAAAAATATATCGTTTCATATCTATCATTTGAAAAGCAAAACTAAAAATATAAAGAGATTTAAGACATTTTATTGTATTCAAAAATGAGGAAATCATTCACATCTCTAAAATAGAAGAAATATAATTCATTTAGATGTATCTTGTAACTTATTGAAATTAGGTGATTTATAGTAAATAAAAAAATAATAGTAAAATTTGGAATATTAGATTATTTCTGATTAGTTTTATAATCACCAAAATAGGTATTAACCAAAACCAAACAGATATGGCGTACCAACACAAAAACAGCAAAGGACAGACTTACTATCTGCACTCACAGGAAGTAACGCTAAAGTCATCAAACAAAAAGCAAACAATATTCTTTTTTGCTAAAGATAAGCGTTCGAATGCTTGTGATAAGCCCTCAGGAAAAACGGTAGTAGAAAACCAAAGAACGGGACTACCATTCTTGAAAAAAGCATAGTTTACCTTTTGCTATAATTTACTGAAACCCCAAGTAATTGGGTTTTTTTCTTTCTAATATGGTATTAAAAATTACAAGGGAACAATAAGGAAACAAGCGATTTTAAGCAATTTCTGTAAGAGGAAAAGCCTATTTCTAAGCGAAAATGAAGCCTCTTTTCAAATAATTTTGCATAAAATAAGCTGTATTTATCAACCATTTAAATGATAGGTTTTATGCCTTTAATTCCTATTCTCAAAATAGTACATCCTTATAATTAGCTACTAGGTTAAACTATCTATAACCTACTGATTATCTGTAACTTATATAACATGAAATAAGAAGAAGTTTTTGGAAAAATCAATGAGCTACTAGGTTATGGTTTATTTTATTTATTTTAAACAACCTAGAGTTATTAACAGCTATTTTTTTAACTATTCATGGTCAATTAGGTCAGATTAATATATTTTTTATAAATTGTACAAGATTAAATAACCTAGTATTAACCAAAAAATTATTTATTATGGGCTATGCACATGAAAACAAAAAAGGAACAACTTACTATTTGAATTGTAAAGATGTTACTTTAAAATCAACTGGAAGAGTACAGAGAATTTATTATTTCTCAAAAGATCAAAGAGATACTGCTTGCGATATGCCTTCTGGAAAGAGTGTTGTTGAAAATGACAAAACAGGATTACCATTCTTGAAAGGTAAATAGTCAGCCGCACATCTAAAGATTTAAAAAGCCCTGATGAATTTCAGGGCTTTTTTATTTGAATAAATTGGATTTAAATTTCTGCTTTGTAATGTGCGTGTTCAATCAGCTCGTCTAGAGTTACCACCTCCAGTGTTTTCTCATTGGTAGCTTCTAATACTACCATTGGAGCACAATTATTCTGATAAGCTTCTTTCCAACGCAAAGCAAACAAGCACCATCTTTCTCCGGCTTTTACTCCTGGAAAATTGAATTCCGGTCGGGGAGTGCTTAAATCATTTCCACTTTCGGTAGAAAAAATTAAAAAATCGGTGGTAGCTATAATACATACTGTGTGCAAACCAAGATCAGTATCATCCGTATTACAACAGCCATCTCTAAAATAACCAGTTAACGGATTCTCACTACAAATCATTAATGGATCTCCAAAAACATTTTTATTTTCCATGCAAAGAATTTAGACAGCAAATATATTGCTTTATACAATATGAATGGTAATCTTTTTTAGTATATCTAAATTGAAAAAACCTTTTTGCTATCAAAAATAAAAAGCTGTTTTACAGCTTATTAATAGTAAAACAATATTAGTTTTGCCGACTTAAATTTTGAAAATGCAATCTATCAGAAATATAGCCATTATTGCCCATGTTGACCATGGTAAAACTACCTTAGTAGATAAGATACTTGAGCAATGTAAAATAGTGGACCAAAGGAAAGAACGCACAGAATTATTGTTAGACAGCAACGATTTGGAAAGAGAAAGAGGGATTACTATTTTGTCCAAAAATGTATCGGTAACTTATAAAGGGGTAAAAATTAATGTAATTGATACCCCAGGACATGCTGATTTTGGTGGGGAAGTAGAAAGGGTTTTGAAAATGGCAGATGGGGTTTTGCTTTTGGTAGACGCCTTTGAAGGAGCTATGCCACAAACGCGTTTTGTTTTGGGAAAAGCTTTAGAGTTGGGACTAAAACCAATTGTAGTTGTAAATAAAGTAGATAAAGAAAATTGCACGCCTGATTTGGTGCAAGATGCTGTTTTTGATTTGATGTTTAATTTGGATGCTACTGAAGAGCAATTAGATTTTGAAACCATTTTTGGTTCTTCAAAATTTGGGTGGATGAGCACAGATTGGAAAAAGAAGACAGAAGATATTACCGCTTTATTAGATGCTGTATTGGAACAAATTCCGGAAGCGCCTTATAAGAAGGGGGCCGCACAAATGCAAATCACTGCATTAGATTATTCTAAATTTGTTGGTAGGATTGCTATTGGAAGAATTTTCAGAGGAGATTTGGAGCAAGGAAGAGATTATATGCTTTGCAAGGCAAATGGGGAGAAACAGAAAGTCAAAATAAAAGAGTTGTATGTATTTGAAGGCTTGGGAAAAACCCAAGTAAAAACTGCTAGAAGTGGGGATATTTGTTCTATAGTTGGCATTGAGGATTTTGAAATTGGGGATACTATTGCCGATTTTGATAATCCTGAAGAATTACAAAGAATATCTATTGATGAGCCAACCATGAGTATGCTTTTTACTATCAATAATTCTCCTTTCTTTGGAAAGGAAGGAAAGTTTGTTACTTCAAGGCATTTAAGAGATAGATTGTATCAAGAGCTGGAAAAAAACTTAGCCCTGAGGGTAGAAGATACCGATTCAGAAGAAAAGTTTAATGTTTACGGAAGGGGAATTCTGCATTTATCGGTACTAATTGAAACTATGCGTAGGGAAGGATATGAGTTACAAGTGGGGAAACCACAAGTTATTTTTAAGCAGGTTGACGGCAGAAAATGTGAGCCAATGGAAACATTAGTAATTGATGTGCCAGAAGAGTTTTCAGGCAAAGCCATAGAATTAGTAACAAAACGGAAAGGTAATTTGTTAGTAATGGAGCCAAAAGGAGATTTGCAACATTTAGAGTTTGATATTCCATCAAGAGGATTGATTGGACTTAGAAACAATATGCTAACTACCACAGCAGGAAATGCAGTGATGACGCACCGATTCAGAGAATACGCACCATTTAAAGGTGATATTCCTGAAAGGAATAAAGGCTCCTTGATTTCTATGGAGGCTGGCACTTCAACTGCTTTTGCCATCAATCGATTACAGGATAGGGGAAGGTTTTTTGTTAACCCTGGGGATGTAATATATAAAGGGCAAGTGATTGGGGAAAATTCAAGAGACAATGATTTGGAGATCAATCTTATTAAAGGAAAACAATTAACTAATATGCGTAAATCTGGTTCTGATGAAGCAGTGAATATTGCGCCTAAAATTAATTTTTCCCTGGAAGAATCCATGGAATACATTCAAGCAAATGAATACTTAGAAGTAACACCTGAGAGTTTGCGAATGAGGAAGATTTCATAAGGCACCTAAACCTAGGCATTTTAGAAAATACTAGATATAGATAAACAACCGCTTTTGTCCTATAATTAATATTATGTTAAATAGAAAATATCAAAGAAAAGGGAGTATTTCTCCCCTTTTCATTGTTTTATTTTAATTCTGCTAAAAGCTTCTTCATTTCATTGGATTTATCATAGTCGCCTTTTAAAGCATATAATTGCTTTAAGGAAATGATTGTATTCTTGTCTTCCTTATTTAAATTAAAAGCTTCTTCCATATACGGTAAAGCTTTTGTAAAATTATTATCCGCTTGTTTTTTTAGTGCAGTGTATTTTGTATTATTGGAAGTATTACCTGCTTCATCCTTTAATTTCACTCCATAGTTAAAATAAAGTGCCCCCAAGTTATAATTAGCTCCAAATGAACTAGGATTTAAATCTATGGCCATCATATAATCTATTTCTGCTTTTTCTATAATTCCTTCCTGGTCGTATATTGTTCCTCTGTTAAAATACAACAAATCGTTTTCCGGATCTAACTCTATCGCTTCCCCTAACTTCCCAATAAGTTCTGCAGTTCTGTTTAATTGAATGTATAGGTTTATTTCCGTATTTATTAAGTTCTGATCCTCCTCAAACATATCTCTGCCAAGGGATAAATATTCCAATGCTTTATCCATATTATCTTCTGCAACATAAATATTACTCATATGAAGATATATTGCTGGTTCGTTAAAGTTAATATCAATTAGTTGCTGCAATAACTCCTTTGATTTTTTGTTGTCCTTCATCTTATTAGAAGCAAAAAAGGAATTATACAAAATAGTTTCTTTGGTTATATTTCCTCTTTTTAGTTGATCTTGCTCATCATGTGGAATAATATCAAATATTGCAACATATAATTTGATTGCCCTTTTGTATTGCCCAACATTATATTCCTCAATGGCTTGATTAAAAAGCTTGTAGGCGCATTGAACTAAACCAGAAAGTAGGTCCTCTTTTGTTGTCCATTTTTTTACTATTACTCTCCCCTTGTGGTCGGTTTGCAAACATTTTAAATAAGCCTCAGTTGCTTTTAGCACGGCATCCTTATCAAGATGAGCCTCTTTTTGTGCAATCTTTAAATAAATAGGCGCTCTATAATTCCACATCTTTGGGTCGTTAGATGTGCTTTCTGTATTGTACGCCTTATCAATAAAATTCTTAGCTTCCTCCAACTTTTCCGTATTATCCCCCTTATACTGTTTAAATGTAATTGCAGCAGAAGTAACATTATGTTTTTGGGCAACACTGCAAATTGTAATAAAAGTACAAAACAAAAGAAGTGTAATTTTATTCATTTTTTTAGTATTTAATTTCATTGATTTTGAAATTATATTTCAAACCATCTTTTGATGACTTAAGATTTTCTAATTTCTTCTTAATAAGATATTTGTTTCCTACAATCACAATAGCCATTTTATCAGGATGTATTTTAGCTTTTGCTATAGCATCAATATCAGATTTTGTGATTGAATTTAAGATATCTGCCTGTTTATCAAGAAAGCTTTTATCTAAATCATAAGTTAAGATTTTGTTTAAAAACCCTAATTTTTGATATGCCGTCTCATATTTTAAGGCCTCACCTCCAATAAATGCATCTTTTGTAAATTTCAACTCTTTTTCTGTAATTCCAGTAGTAGTATATGAATTAAACTCTTTAAATATCTCTATTAAAGCACTATCTGTAGCTTCTGTCTTGACGCTAGATAACATTCCAAAAAATCCATTCTTATCTGAAGCGCTAAAAAAAGAATACGCCCCATAAGTCCATCCTTTATCTTCTCTAAGATTCAAGAAAAATCTACCACTCATACCTCCTCCTAATGGATAATTCATTATTTGAGATTTAAAATGATCCCCATCTACATCATATTTATCTGATAAATGACCCATTATAATAAATAATTGAGATGCTCCTTCCTTATTTAATAAATAAATTTGTGTCTCACTTATTGAAGGATAATTAAAATCTACTGGAATATTAACTGTTTTAGTCTCCCAATCTTTAAGAAAATTGATTTTAGATAGAATCGTATTTTTATTAATATCCCCTACAATAACTAATGAGCTAACAGATGGTGAATAGTTATTATGATAATATTCTTCTATATCAGCTAATTTTATCTTTTTAATTGATTTATTAGTGGCAATTCTACCAAAAGGAGAATCTCCAAATAATTGATTTCCAAAATGTACAAAACCCAAATATTGTGAATTCTTCTTCATGGCCTCCATTCCTTCTAAAGTTTGTTTCTTCACCCTATTAAAGTCTTCCTTATTAAATGCAGGATTTAATAATTTTTCTTTAGCTATTGCTAGAGTAGCATCTATGTTTTTAGTCAATGACTCAATATACATCATTGTACCATCATCATTAGTAGAGAAATAAACTGAACTTCCTAATTTTTGAAGTTCAACACTAATTTCTTCAGATGAATGTTGAGTTGTGCTTTCATTCATCATATCTGCAGTAAATTCAGCTAATCCAGTTAATTTCTTATCTACCAATAGTGCTCCTCCATCAATTTTTAAACGCATATATACTTTAGGGATTTCAGATGATTTAGTTCCAATTATCATAAGTCCATTTGAAAAGCTCTCTTTATAATAATCTGGAATCTTAGTCGCTTTAGGATTACCCGCTTTTGGCTGAATATTTCTATCAAAAGAATCTTCAGGTCTATTATACTCCAATCCCACATATTGTGGATCTTCTTTTAATATCAAACCAACATTAGGATTAATAGATATTAATGAGTCTAATTTCTCTACAAATGGACTCTTTGGACTTACTTGAGAAATTACTGCCTTTCTATTTTTAATATATTTATAAAATACACGCATTACATCTTTTCTAGTTACATCATTATACCTTGCTAATTCAGACGATATATTATATCTACCTCTAGCTAGCCATTCCCATGAAGATATACTACTTGCTTTTGATGCGATAGATGTCTTCCTGTCAAGACTTTGCGATTCTATTTCTGTTTTTACCATAGCTAAATCTTCATCACTAAATCCTTTCTCTTCCCACTCTGCAATAGTATTTCTAATATCTGCCTCAATGTTATTAAAATAAATTCCTATATCTTCTTGCCAGTCTGGAAAAGACATTATTCTAAAATGGAATTCGCCTGCAATCTCTCTACAGGGATGACTAACACCAGCCTGCATTGCTTTTTCAGATTTAACAAAATTCTTATAAAAAATAGATTTTTTCCCATTTCCCATTAATGCAGCAAGCATATCAAGGGGTGCCTCATCTTTATGATAGTTAGGAACAGTAGGAAATACCATATCAGTCAAAGGTAAATAGACATTATCTGTGTAAATTGTATAAAGATCTGAAGAAAGTCTAGGAACATTAGTTTTTTGCCTTCTTACCTCCGGTCCACGATTAATTGATCCAAAATACTTTTCTACAAGAGGTATTACTTGGCTTGAAGTTACATCTCCCGATATAGTTAAAATAGCGTTATTTGGTCCATACCATCTCAAAAAGAAATTCTTCAGATCATCTACAGTAGCCCTATCTAAATCATCAACATAACCAATTATTGGCCAATTATATGGGTGTGTTTTTGGATATAAAACTTGTCCTAATCTTTCATTACTCAATCCATAAGGTCTATTAATCTGATTCTGATATTTTTCATTCTTAACGGCATCTCTTTGGTTTTCAAACTTCTTTTGAGTTACTGCATTAAGTAAAAAACCCATTCTATCTGCTTCTAACCAAAGAATTGTTTCTAAATGGTTGCTGGGTACAGTTTGAAAATAAACTGTTCTGTCATAAGATGTATTGCCATTTAACCGACCACCTGCTTCAGCTATAATCCTAGGAGCTCTTTCGTCTTCTACATGTTCTGAGCCTTGAAACATCATATGCTCAAAGAAGTGTGCAAAACCAGATTTGCCAGCAGTTTCCCTATTTGAACCAACATGATAAGTTACATGAACGTGCACTATAGGATCTGAATGATCTTCATGAATCAAAACTTTTAAGCCATTAGGCAATTCCCATTTCTCATAAGCAATATCCAAAGGATTTGTACTTGCTGATTTAATCAGAGTTGGCTCAGTTATTTCTTGAGCAACAAGAGTTGATAACGATAGGAATAATCCTATAAATAAATTAGTCTTCTTCCTCATTTTCTTCTTTTTGATTGTTATTATTTTCCTCTGTCGTTTCATCAATATCCTCATTGGGAGTTTCATTTTTTTCTTCTGAGATATCCTCATTTTTAGCTTCTCCCTCCTCTACTTCTAAAAGGTCATCTTCTTGCACTTCAAATCTTGAAACTTTAGCAACTGATGCAATTGAATCGTCTTCTTTTAATCTGATGATTTTCACTCCTTGTGTCGCTCTACCCATCTCTCTTAAAGTATCCACTCTAATTCTGATAGTAACACCCGATTTGTTAATCACCATCAAATCTTCTTCATCTGTAACATTTTTAAGTGCAATAAGGTTTCCTGTTTTTTCAGTAATATTAATGGTTTTCACCCCTTTACCTCCTCTATTTGTTATTCGGTAAGCATCAACTGCAGAGCGTTTTCCATAACCATTCTCAGCTACCACCAATACACTTGATTCTGGATCATTAATACAAATCATTCCTATTACTTCATCCTTATCATCTTTCAATCGAATACCTCTTACTCCTGCAGCAGTTCTTCCCATTGAGCGCACCTTTTCTTCTTCAAATCGAATGGCTTTTCCAGATTTTACAGCCAACATAATTTGAGAACTTCCGTTTGTCATTCTTGCCTCTAATAACTGATCACCTTCTCGGATAGTAATCGCGTTAATGCCATTAGTTCTTGGACGGGAATAAGCTTCTAATGTTGTCTTTTTAATAACTCCTTTTTTGGTGCACATTACAATACAATTAGAGTTGATATATTCTTCATCTTTCAAATCTTTCGTATTGATAAATGCCATCACCTTATCATCTGTTGGAATATTAATCAAGTTCTGAATAGCACGCCCTTTTGAAGTTTTACTACCTTCCGGGATTTCGTAAACTTTCATCCAAAAACATTTACCTTTTTTAGTAAAAAAGAGCATATAATCATGGTTGTTTGCCATAAACATTTCTTCTACAAAATCTTCATCACGGGTAGTAGCGCCTCTCGAACCAACCCCTCCTCTACCTTGTGCTCTGTATTCTGAAAGTGAGGTTCGTTTAATATAACCTAAATGTGAAATGGTAATAAGCACTTCTTCATTGGGAATCATGTCCTCAATACTTACTTCTGATGAAGAGTATTCAATGTTTGTTCTCCTTTCATCCCCATATTTTTCTTTTACTTCCAAAAGGTCGTCTGAAAGCATATTTAATCTCAAATCCTCATCTGATAAAATCAACTTATAATGATCAATCCTCTCCATGATTTCTTTATGCTCTTGCTTTATTTTTTCTGTCTCCAGTCCTGTAAGTTTTTGCAGGCGTAAGTCCAGAATAGCTTTTGACTGCAACTCAGATAAAGCAAAATTACTCATCAAACCATTTTTTGCTTCCTCTGGTGTTTTTGATGCACGAATTAGTTTGATAATCGCATCCAAGTTATCTAATGCTATTAATAAACCTTCCAAGATATGTACTCTTTTCTCTGCTTGCTCTAACTCAAATTTAGTTTTTCTTAAAAGCACATCATGTCTGTGAGCTACAAAAAGCTGAATAAGTTGCAATAAATTTAAAAGCTGAGGTCTTCCTTTTACAAGTGCAATATTATTCACACTAAATGAGGATTGTAGTTGCGTGAATTTATACAATTTATTCAGTACAATATTCGGAATTGCGTCACGCTTTAACTCATAAACAATACGCATCCCGTTCCTATCCGATTCATCTCTAATATCAGATATTCCATCTAATTTTTTACTATTTACTAAATCGGCAGTTTTCTTTATCAAATCCGATTTATTAACCATAAAAGGAATCTCCTCAACTATTATTCGCTCTCTATTTCCTACCTCTTCAAAGCGAACCTTTCCTCTAACCACAATTCTTCCTCTTCCTGTTTCAAAAGCGGACCTTACTCCTTCATAACCATATATTGTTCCGCCAGTTGGAAAATCAGGGGCTTTTATATATTCCATTAATTCTGAAATAGTCATTTCCCCTTTTCTGTTAATATAAGCTATCGCCCCATCCACTACTTCTGTCAGATTATGAGGAGGCATATTGGTTGCCATACCAACAGCAATTCCTGTCGCCCCATTTAGCAGAAGGTTTGGCAAACGAGATGGTAAAACGGTTGGTTCTTTTAAGGAATCATCAAAATTTAGCTTGTAATCAATAGTATCTTTATCAATATCCAACAGCATATCTTCCGATAATTTTCTCAGGCGAGCCTCAGTATATCGCATGGCTGCCGGATTATCACCATCAATAGAGCCAAAGTTACCCTGTCCATCAACCAACATATATCGCATACTCCATTCTTGTGCCATACGCACCATTGCATCATACACAGCAGTATCACCATGAGGATGAAATTTACCTAAAACCTCCCCTACTATTCTTGCTGATTTTTTATAAGACGAGTTTGCTCTTATCCCCAATTCGTGCATTCCAAACAAAATCCTGCGGTGAACTGGTTTTAATCCATCTCGAACATCTGGTAAAGCCCTTGACACAATAACTGACATTGAATAATCAATGTACTTTGACTTCATTTCTTCCTCTATATTTATCGGAATTATTTTTTCTCCTAGCGGCATATTTTCGATTGTTTTATATTAAGGAAACAAAGAAAACAAATTTGCGTATTTTAGGATAAGAAAAGGCACTTTATTTCGTTTGTAAGTTATGAACATTTTTTGTTGAAAAAAACAGATTGACAATGGAAAAAATAGCTTGTATTTTCTCTAATTATTGCAGTATGAAAGAAGGCGTTATTTATTAAATTAAAAATTGAGATATGAATACTGAATTTTCAAGCAGGATGAAGGAGGTTTTTACCTATGTAAAAGAAGAGGCTTTACGCCTAGGACATGATACAATTGGCACAGAACATTTGCTTTTAGGAATCATCAGAGATGGAAATGGCACGGCCATAACCGTATTAAAAAGCTTAGGGTTGGATATTAATGATTTGAGAAAAGTAATTGAAAATACCATTATTTCTGCAAACAAAACGAAATCTAAAATAGTAGATGAGGAAAAAATACAATTTAAACGCCAAACTGAAAGGGCTCTTAAAAAATCTATTTTGGAAAGAAAAAAGCTAAAATCGGACGAAATAAAAACAATTCATGTGCTACTTTCTATTTTACTTGATAAAAACAATATGGTAAGCACCACATTAAAACATTTCCAGATAAACTATGATATAGTGTTTGACGAATATTTAGAACTTTATGATGATGTATTGGCAGAATTGGATAGCCCATTAGATGAAGATGATGACGATATTTTTGAGCAAAAAGAAGATGTCAAAAAACCAACAGGAAGCAGTAAATCATCCACTCCTGTTTTAGATAATTTTGGTAGAGATTTGACAAAATCAGCAAAAGAAGGAGTATTGGACCCAATAGTTGGCAGACAAAAAGAAATCGAAAGAGTTTCTCAAATTTTAAGCAGGAGAAAGAAAAACAACCCTATTTTGATTGGAGAACCAGGAGTTGGTAAATCAGCTATTGCAGAGGGGCTAGCTTTAAGGATTGTAAACAGAAAAATTTCGCGTGTTCTATTTAATAAAAGAATAATTATGCTTGATCTTGCTGCACTTGTTGCTGGCACAAAATACAGGGGGCAATTTGAAGAAAGAATGAAAGCCGTAATTACTGAACTTGAAAAAAATCCGGATGTTATTTTGTTTATTGATGAAATCCACACCCTTGTTGGTGCTGGTGGCGCCTCTGGCTCATTGGATGCATCTAATATGTTCAAACCTGCTTTAGCCAGAGGAGAACTGCAATGCATTGGTGCAACTACGCTTGATGAATATAGGCAGTATATTGAAAAAGATGGTGCATTAGCAAGAAGGTTTCAGAAGGTAATGATAGAACCAACTACTATTGAGGAAACCATTGATATTTTGCAAAACATCAAAGAGAGATATGAGGAGCATCATAATGTTACTTACACTGATGATGCTATAAAAGCTTGTGTGCTTCTTACCGATAGGTATATGAATGACAGATTTTTGCCCGATAAAGCAATAGATGCTTTAGATGAATCGGGTTCTCGTGTTCATATTATTAACATAACTGTTCCTGAAAATATTCTACATTTGGAAGAAAAGCTAGAATTAATAAAGAAGAAAAAAGGACAAGTAATTAAGAAGCAAGCTTTTGAGGAAGCTGGCCGATTAAGAGATAAAGAAAAAAATCTTATTGCTCAATTAGACCATGCCAAGGATATTTGGGAAAAGAGCCTAAAGAGTAATCGGGAAACTGTTTCAGAAGATAATATTGCAGAAGTAATTGCTATGATGACAGGCATCCCTGTTCAGAGAATTGCAGAACAAGAAAGTAATAAATTGGTGTGTATGGAAGATGAGTTAAAAAAACATATAATTGGACAAGATGATGCTGTAAAGAAAATTGTAAAAGCAATAAGAAGAAACAGAGTAGGGCTGAAAGATCCAAACAAACCGATAGGTTCATTTATCTTTTTGGGAGGAACAGGAGTTGGAAAAACGCATCTTGCCAAAGAACTATCGAGAGAATTATTCGATAGCACTGAAGCGATTATCAGAATAGATATGAGTGAATATATGGAAAAATTCTCTGTTTCACGCCTAATTGGAGCACCTCCAGGATATGTTGGTTATGAAGAAGGCGGACAGCTTACCGAAAAGGTGAGAAGAAAACCATATTCTGTGATTTTATTGGATGAAATTGAAAAGGCACATCCTGATGTATTCAATCTTTTGTTGCAAGTGTTGGATGATGGACAAATGACCGATAGTTTGGGAAGGAGAATTGATTTTAAAAACACAGTTATCATCATGACTTCAAACATTGGCTCTCGCCAATTAAAAGATTTCGGACAAGGTGTTGGCTTTAATACTTCCGCTAAAAAACAAGGTGCCGACAAGCATAGTAAAAGTGTGATTGAAAGTGCATTGAAAAAAAGCTTTGCCCCTGAATTTTTGAATCGAATTGATGATGTTATAATTTTCAATAATTTAACTAAAGATAATATTAAGCAAATAATTGATATCGAATTAGATAGCTTATATAAACGAATCGAAAGTTTGGGTTATAATATTACAATTAGCGAAAAAGCAAAAGGATTTGTTGCGGAAAAAGGATTTGATCAGAAATTTGGTGCAAGACCATTAAAACGCGCCATACAAAAATATATAGAGGACCCATTGGCAGAAGATATCATCAATTCAAATCTGAAGGAAGGAGATACGATAAAAATCAATTTGAATAAAGGAGAAACGGAATTAATTATAAAAGTAGTTAAAGTCAAAAAGAAAAAATCCGAACAAGCAGAAAAAGATAAACTAGAAGGGTAATTCTTCCCCTTCTTTTTCTGTAAGTTTTCTAAAAAGGATTTGTAATTCAGAAAGTATATTCCCAGAATTATTTATTTTTCTACAATCAATTTCCATTACTCTTGCCAATTCACCCATAGTTCCAGTAGTGAAGACTTCATCCGCATTGTATAATTCGGTTATTGAAATATCTTTCTCAATAATTGGAATCTTGTTTTCTTTACACAATTCTATGATTAATCCTCTTGTTATTCCTGGTAAACATGCTTTTGGAAATGGCGTTAACACCACTCCATTTTTTATCATAAATATATTGGTTGAATTTGTTTCTGCTACAAAACCATCCAAATCAAGCATAATAGCATCATCTACCCCTGCATGATTGGCTTCAATTTTTGCTAAAATATTATTGATTAAATTATTATGGTGAATTTTGGAATCCAAACACAATGGAGAATTCCTACGAATGTTAGCCGTCACTAATGTCAATTCTTTCCCCGAATAAATGGAGGATTTCCATTCTGCCAAAACAATCAAAGTGCAACCAAACTGATTTAGTTTTGGGTTCATTCCGGAAGTGATTTTCCTACCTCTACTCAGAGTCAATCGAATGTGCGTATCCTTTCGCATGCCATTCTCTTTTAAAGTAGCAAAAATGGCTGATTTAATCTTTTCAGCTGAAGGAATATTCTTAATATCCATACTCTTTGCCGATTCCATCAATCTTTTAAGGTGTTTATCTAAGCAAAAGACACGACTATCATATACTCTTATCCCTTCCCAAACCCCATCTCCTCCTTGCACAATACTATCAAAAACAGATACTTTTGCCTGATCTCTATGCAGTAATTCTCCGTTAATCCATACTTTAATATCCTTATTCCTGTCGTCAAATTCTTGTATCATGCTTTAATTGATTTATTGGTTAAAAACTCATAGTAAGGCTGACACTTTTCTGAAAGCACTAAATTACTATTTTTTAGATTAATTTCTTTTTCGGTATAGGGTAAAAATCCTGTAGAATTATGGACGTTTTTATACCAATATTTTGCCCAAATACCATCCTCTTTTCTGGCTCCTTTTTCCCATTTTAACATTTTTTCTTCAAAAGGGATTGCCAAGAGAAAACATAGTTTTTGTAATATTATTGTTGGATTTTTTAATAAATATTTTGAGTCTAAAACAATAGGGTTATTACCAATATTCACCAAATGATTATACAATTCATATTGTTTTTCAACACCTATATCTTCCATTTTAGGATGAGGAATTACTTTACTATAAGATGCAATTATTTCCTTAGGATGTCTAATAAAAATAATATTGCTGACTTTAGATAAAAAATCAGTATTTATATTAATGAGAAAATGAGCCATTAATTTGTGAAAACTTATTGGAGCATGTTCTGTTAAAATAATACTATTCACTACCTTATTTCCATCATTTTCTTGAGATTCTAGCACCTTTTCCCTGAAAGGATGAGCAACTCCGGATTGCAATAAATAATGTGCGTAAAGAGGTTCATCAAATACTTTAGTATCTATTCTTTGTGCAAAAGAATACATTAATGCTGTTGAAACATTTCTGGGGCAGGACCACAAACAAATTCTCTTATTCATAAAGGCAAAAATAAAAAAAAGGTAGATGAACGGTTTTCTTTTATTATTTATTTATCATTTCGACAAAAAGCACTGATGTATTTCGAATGACCAGAGGTAAAAGATTGGTGCATTTTACTGCCTTCAACGGCTGCAAAGGATGCTAGTATTTTTTTAAACCAAGCAAATTTAAATTTATTTATTGCTTTTTTTCTGTCTTTCGACATTCGAATGGTAGCCTCAATTATATTAAAAGTAATGTCTTTGTTAGATATTAATCTTAGTCCATTGGAATTTAATTGATTAAGTAATTCATCTATGCAATCCTCTTTTCTTAAATCACAGAAAAGAAAATAACTCCCAGCTTTCAAAACACGTCTGACTTCCTGTAAAAATTTATCCATTGAAGCATAACAATGAGAAGATTCTACATTTATCACTGCATCAAAAGTATTGTCATCAAAAGGGAGGTTTTCAGAATCACCGACTTTAAAAAATAAATTATTCTTGTTGTATATCTGATTACAAATAGCAACTGCTGTTGGAGAAATATCAATACCATATATTTCTGTAGGATTAAGGTAATTTGAAATATATGAAGACCCCCCTCCTCTTCCCGATCCTACTTCTAGAACTTTTAGCCCTTTTAAATCTAACGGTGAGGTGACATGATGATACAATTGAATAGAATACCTGTCTTTTTCATCTTCAGGATTTAAATTCAGATTCAACTCAGAACTGAAATACCCATAATTCATAAACTTTAAATCAGGATCTGGTACTCTACTTGCAAAAATAGTATACCATCTTTTCCAAAACCACTTTTTCAAACTTGGAAAAAGTTTAAAGATGTAATACGCTATTTTATATAGCATATTACTTTCTAAAATCTTTCATGTAAATTGCCATGGCTTCCTCACTCATTCCCATAAAGGAGAATCCTCCATCATGAAATAAGTTTTGCATGGTAACTTTTCGAGTATAATCAGAAAATAAAGAAATACAATAATCGGCACAATCATCAGATGTTGCATTTCCAAGTGGAGCTAAATCATCAGAGAATTTATAGAATCCATCAAATCCAGCAACTCCACTTCCAGCAGTTGTAGCTGTTGGTGATTGAGAAATTGTATTTACTCTTACTTTGCGTCTGACACCATAGTGGTAACCAAAACTTCTAGCAATCGATTCTAAACTGGCTTTATTATCCGCCATATCGTTATAAGTATGAAAAACTCTTTGTGCCGCAATATAAGATAGGCCTACAACTGATCCCCATTGATTTAAGGCATCCAACTCCCAAGCCGCTTGCATGGTTTTATGAAAGGAAAGTGCAGACACATCATAGCCCTTCATGGTCCAATCGTAATTTTGCTCATAGTATGCTCTTCCCTTGCGTACATTTACCGACATGGCTATGGAGTGTAGTACAAAATCAATTTTTCCGCCTAATTTTTCCATGGCTACTTCATAAAGTGCTTTTAAATCTTCCATGGATGTTGCATCAGCAGCTATCACTTTTGAGCCCGTTTTTTCTGCTAATTCATTAATTGTACCCATTCTAAGAGCAATTGGCGCATTGGTTAATACAAATTTAGCTCCCTCTGCATGCGCATGTTCTGCTACTTTCCAAGCGATAGATTTGCTATCCAATGCTCCAAAAATAATCCCTCTTTTCCCTTTTAAAATATTGTTTGCCATTTTATATTATTTTATTTGCAAATATATACTTATTGATTTAATAATTCACCAGCATTTTTGATTGCAATTGCAGTGATTTTTTCCCCACTCAGTAGTTTAGCCAGCTCATTTACTCTCTCTTCTGTTTTTAATTCTTTGATTAGCGTATTGGTTATGCCTTCTTTTATCTCCTTGTAAATCAAGTAATGTTGATTTCCTTTTGCAGCAATCTGTGGCAAATGGGTAATTGCAATTATTTGTTTTTGCTCTCCTATTTTTTTCATCATCTCTCCCATCAAATTAGCAATTTCACCTGATACGCCACTATCAATCTCATCAAAAATAAGCGTTTCAGTATTTTGGTATTTTGCCGATATGTATTTAATAGCAAGCATCAATCGTGAAAGTTCCCCACCAGAGATAATACTACTTAATTTTTCTGATTTTATGCCCTTATTAGCCGAAAATAAAAATACTACTTCATCTTTTCCGTTAGTTCCTAAATTATCTAATTCTTGTAACTCAATACTAAAAATAGCAAATGGCATTCCTAATTTTTTCAAGATAGATTTAATTTGACTTTCAATATCAGGAATGGTATTTTTTCTGTTTTTTGATATTTTTTTGGCCAAAACCCTTATTTTCTGCTCTTGTTTAATCACTTCATTTTTCAGATCCTCTATCTCAGTATCAAAATTTAACAACTGATTTACTCTATTTTTTAAATCCTCTTTCAGATCAATAAGCTCAGATAATAAATTTTTCCTATGCTTTAAAAGTAAAGAATTGAATACATCTAACCTGGCATTTAATTGAGTTAGTCTTTCCGGATCAGAAACGGATTTCTCTTTCAGGTAAAAAATTTCAGTGCTAATATCTTTTAATTCAATGACTGTTTTCTCAAATCGTTCATTTATCTCAAATAGCTTTTTATTATAATCTGAAATTCCTGATAAATCTCTCACAATTTCAGAAAGCAAATCTAAGGCACCATTTTCTTTTTCTAAAATATTTACTCCCTTATCCAGCATATTAGCAATTTGCTCCGCATTATTAAGCATTGCTAACTCATCCTCAACTTCCTGCATTTCCCCATCTTTTAATTGGGCATTTTCCAATTCCTCTAACTGAAAAGAAAGAAATTCTACTTCTGATAATGATACTTCTCCTTTTTCAATAAAGGTTTTTAGATTGGTTTTTAGTTGTAAGTATATGGTATATCCCTCTTTATATTCTTGTAAAAGTACATCATGCCTGCAAAACTGATCGAGCAAAAATAGCTGATTATGCACATCCTTTAAAGCTAGGGATTGGTGCTGAGAATGAACTTCAATAATACCACTACAAAAAGATTTCAAGATGGAAAGATTTACTGGCGTATCATTGATAAAAGCCCTGCTTTTTCCAGAAGGCGAGATTTCTCTTCTTAGAATTGTTTCTCTCTCAAAATCAAGATTATTCTCCTGAAAGAAGGATTTATATCGTTTTTCTTCTATTGTGAATTTTCCTTCAATGATGCATTTTGTTTCCGGATTATTCAAAATGGAAGTATCGGCTCTTTGTCCTAAAATTAAGGAAAGTCCGCCAAGCATTATCGATTTTCCTGCTCCTGTTTCCCCAGAAATTACATTAAAACCATTTTGGAATTTGACGAAAAACTCATCAATAAGCGCATAGTTTTTTATAAAAAGGGTTTCTAACATTTATTTCCCTTCACTTTGTGCAGTTATTGCTTGGTATTTAGCTGAATTTGCAGGGTCTATTTCGGTTAAAAGTTTGATGATTCTTGCTTGTTCATTCGGAAAAGCTTCTGAATAAATCTTGGTGATTTCATCTGCTTTTGCATCAAAGAAAATCTTTAAAATAAAAGCAGAAGGATTATCTCTGTAAATTCCTCTCAGTTCCTCCAGAGCTTCCGTTATTTCGTATCTTGCATCATCTGTTTTTTCTGATAATATATCCATTCCTACCCTATGATATCTGTAATAACAATTGTGAATTTCTTCATATCTCGTGTCTAATAAATCATGAACTAGCCAATAGCGGTTTTTATCACTCTCGAATGCTTTCCATCCAATTTCTCTGGCATTTTGTGCATTATTCACAATGTTTTGCGCTTTAATAAAATAGGGTGCGCCACCATATTCTGAAAAAGTGTCAAAATCAAGCCCTAAAACGATATAAACATAATAAGCCAAAACAGAAGTTAAATTAGAAATATGAGTATTTTCATTAAATTCTAAAGATTGGTATTCCAAATACCGAAAGCGGAAATTATTATCCAAATAATTAAGCATTGTCGATTTGTAGGAAGTGCCATAAATTGGGCGTGTACTCTGAATTTGAATAGATGCTTTATATTCATCATTGGACACTTTTTCCTTAATATTTATCAAAAATGTGCATTCTATTCGCTCTTCATTTTTGATACTAGCAGATGTCCATTTTGTATTATTTACAAACTCATAAATAGCAGTTTGCAGGGTTTGGAAAACCTTCCTATCACTGGTTTGAATTTGAGAAGCATTTACTTGTATATTGCAGAAAAGCTCTTGTGCATTGACATGAAGAGAAATAAATAAGACTAAAAAGAAAATGTATTTTTTCATTTTAATTTCTGTATGATTCTATCAATTATATCTTTTGCTACTTCCCTTTTATGTTTCAACTCAAAATCCTCTATTTTATTATCTTTTTCAATGATAGTAATTTTATTGGAATCATAGCCAAATCCTGCGCCTTTATCATTCAAAGAATTTAGAATAATCATGTCCAGATTTTTATTGATTAATTTCTCTTTTGCATTTTCAAGTTCATTTTCAGTTTCTAATGCAAAGCCCACTAAAATTTGGTTTTCTTTTTTTTCTTGACTTATCTCCAATAAAATATCGTTTGTTTTAGTAAGTGATATATCCCAACTTCCATTTGATTTTTTCACTTTTTGACTTGCTATATTTTCTGTTTTATAATCAGAAACAGCAGCAGAGAAAATGGCAATATCAGCATCTTCAAAATGGTCTTTTACACTCCTTTGCATATCCTTAGCAGTTTTCACATTAATTTGCAATACATTAGAATTTTCTACCTTTAAATCGGAAGGGCCCATAATAAGGGTAACCTCTGCTCCCATTTTAGCTGCTTGCATTGCTAAATGGTAACCCATTTTACCAGAAGAATGATTACCAATAAAGCGAACAGGGTCAATTGGCTCGTAAGTTGGGCCAGCAGTAATCAGTACTTTTTTTTTCGAAAGTGGTAAATCGGCACTTAAATCTTTTTTGATAAAATCAATAATGTCTTCCGGCTCAGCCATTCGCCCCTCTCCCACTAATCCACTAGCCAATTCCCCAAAAGTTGGGGCAATAAATTTGTTTCCAAAACTTACTAATTTTTCAATATTCTGCTTTGTGCTAGGGTGCTTATACATATCTAAATCCATAGCTGGTGCAAAATAAACTGGACATTTGGCAGAAAGATAAGTGGCTAGTAAAAGACTATCGCATTCTCCTGCTACCATTTTTGCCATGGTTTTGGCTGTAACTGGTGCAATAAGAATCAAATCGGCCCATTGTGCTAAATCGACATGACTAATCCAATCTTTTGTATCATCATCTACCATCTTTGTTAGCACAGTGTTTTCTGATAAAGTAGAAAGGGTAAGTGGCGTTACAAAATCTAATGACGCATCTGTTTGAATTACTTTTACAAGTGCTCCTGCCTTTTTTAATTCTCGGACAATAAAAGCAGATTTGTAAGCTGCAATACTAGCAGTAACTCCTAATATTACATTTTTGCTTTTAAGCATCTTTTTCTTCTTCTGATTTGCTTGTTGGAACTTCTTCCTCTTTCTTTTCAACTTCTCTTATATAAACCTCATCTTCCAACAATTCTTTTATTGCAATTGCCCAAGGTTTTGGAAGTCGTTCATAGAACTTTGACACTTCAATTTGTTCTGAGTTTTCAAAAACCTCTTCCAATTCTTCAGAATGGGTTGCAAATTCTTCTAATTTGGCTAAAAGCTCTACTTTCATTCTTTCGTTAATTTGCTCACTTCTTTTTACCAAGACGGATAAAGATTGATACACATTGCCCGTTTTATCAACAATATCCTTTACCTCTCTTGTAATTGTTGTTTGCTCTGCTCCTGTGTTTTTGAATTCCATAATTTTAAGTTTGTTTAATGGTTTCTATTAGTTTTAATGTTTTTTGCTTTATATTTTTTACTTGTTTTAAAAATTGACTTTCAGGATATTTTTCTAAAAATTCATGGTAAGAATCTATGGTGTATTCCAATCGTTCTTGTTTTTTAGTGCTAATGCTATTTTTTGCCAATAGGAAAGAGGATTCTATAATAAGAAAATAAATTTCCTCTTCATCTTTACTTCCAGGAAAATCAACCAGTACATTTTTGAGTGCAATAATTGCCGATTTATGATATTCGGTTATGTAATATTGTTTGGCATTATAAAATGCTTTTTTTGCTAATTTCTCTCTTAATTCATCAATTAGATTATTACACTCTTTTACCCTCTTGCTTTTTGGATAAAGATTGGTAAAAAGCTGCAACTGATTAATTGCTTTATAAGTATTTTTACTATCTAATTTATAAATGGGAGATTCTAAATAATAACAATAGGCAGTCATGTATTGGCACTCCTCAGTATGCTTACCGCTAGGAAAAGTTTGCGCATAAGTATCGAACAAATAACTTGCCATCAGGTGTTCTCCTAGTGAGTAATGACAATAAGCATAATAATAATTTACTTCCTCCGCTTTTGCTGAACCCCTTAAAGCTGTAGAAAGTTCTTCTAAAAGTGGAAGTGCTCGATTAAAATCATCTTTTTCATAATAGGCTACTGCCTTTTCAAATTTCAAATTAAGGTCAGTACTTTTGAGTATTTTCTGATACTTACTGCAAGAAGCAAGAAGTAGAAAAAACAATATGGGAATAAGTATTTTTTTCATTATTAACTTTAAGAGGCCGCAAAAATAAAACTAATAAATGGTCTTTGCAAAATTATTTTTCAAATAGCTATATTGTTATGCATTGCATAATAAACAAAAAATATTTAATATTATTGCAACTATGGATATATTCGAAAAGATAAGGAAGAACAGAGGCCCATTGGGTCAACACGCTAAGAAAGCGCATGGCTATATTGCTTTCCCAATATTGGAAGGAGAAATTTCAAACAAGATGATTTTTCGTGGAAAAGAAGTGTTGGTTTGGAGTATTAACAATTATATTGGATTGAGTAATCATCCTGAAGTTAGAAAAGTGGATGAGGAAAGTGCAAAAAATTGGGGATTTGGTACACCAATGGGCGCGAGAATGATGTCTGGGAATACTAATATTCATGAAGATTTGGAAAATCGACTTTCTTCTTTTATGCAAAAGGAAGATACAATTCTATTAAATTTTGGCTATCAAGGAATGGTTTCTGCCATTGATGCTTTGGTAGATAGGCGTGATGTGATTGTTTACGATAGTGAGTCTCATGCCTGTATCTTGGATGGTGTTCGTTTGCATTTAGGGAAACGATTTATCTATAAACATAATGATATACAAGATCTGGAAAAGCAATTGCAAAGAGCAGAAAATATAGCCAGCAAAAAAGATGGTGGCATATTAGTAATTACAGAAGGTGTTTTTGGTATGTCTGGCGATATGAGTAAACTAAAAGAAATAACTGGCCTAAAGAAAAAATATGAATTCCGACTTTTTGTAGATGATGCGCATGGTTTTGGTACAATAGGGGAAACAGGAATAGGAGTTGGAGAACAACTCGGTTGTCAAGATGAAATTGATGTATTGTTTTGCACCTTTGCAAAATCAATGGCAACAATTGGCGCTTTCATTTGCTCTACTGCTAATGTGGTAGAGTTTTTACGATACAATATGCGTTCGCAAGTTTTTGCAAAATCATTACCAATGCCACTTGTTGTTGGTGCTATAAAAAGATTGGAGCTACTTATTAGTATGCCTGAACTAAAAGAAAAACTTTGGGAAATTGCTATTGCTTTGCAGAATGGCTTGAAGGATGTTGGTTTTAATTTAGGAAACACACAATCGGCTATTACCCCGATTTATTTAAATGGAGATGTGGCAGAAGCCACTAATTTAAGCTATGATTTAAGAGAAAATTATGGTATTTTTTGTTCGGTTGTAACTTATCCTATTGTAGCAAAAGGCACTATTTTGTTACGACTTATACCAACTGCTACACACACATTAGAAGATGTAGAACTTACGATAAATGCTTTTAAATCCATAAAAGACAAACTAAGCAGTGGAGAGTATGCATCCGAAATGATGGATTTTAATGCTCAATAAATCTTTTAAGATTATTATAAGTTTCCTCAGTAACCCCAACAAGTGGAGGTCTAAGCACATTTTTACAAATCCCCATAATATTTAAAGTAGCTTTTATACCAGCCGGATTCCCATCTATATATAATGGTTCATAAATAGGGTTTAACTTATCGTGCAATTGATTTGCTTTTTCAAAATCTCCGGCAAGCCCTGCCCTTACCATATCAGAAAAAATTTGTGGATGCGATTGTCCAATGACAGTAATCACGCCATCCCCTCCCATTTCTATCATTTTTGGCGTTAAGCCATCATCCCCTGATAAAACCAAAAAATTATCTGGCCTTTTTTCAATAATTTCAGCAATCTGCTGCAAATCGCCAGAAGCCTCTTTTACGGCCACAATATTATCAAAATCATTAGCCAAACACAAAGTAGTTTCAGCCGTTATATTACTAGCTGTTCTTCCAGGAACATTATATAAAATAATAGGCAAAGGGCAAACTTCTGCAATCATTTTATAATGCAAATAAATTCCATCTTGGGTGGGTTTATTATAATAAGGCGAAACAGATAAAACCCCATCAATACCATCAAAATCTGTAGATTTTATTTCTTCTACTAACGCAAAAGTATTGTTTGAACCAAGCCCTAAAATAATGGGCAATCTTCCCGCATTTATCTTTTTACAAAAATCAACTATTTTCTTTTTTTCTGACTTGCTGAGCACAACGCTCTCCCCAGTTGTACCCATTACCACCAAATAATCTATTCCTCCATCAATTTGATGATTTATTAGTTTTTCCAAACTAACAAAATCTATACTAAAATCCTCATTAAATGGAGTGATTAGTGCAACTCCTGTTCCAGTAATTTTATCCATCTTATTTGTTTATCAAATTCAGGTAATGTTTTATTTCTTCCATCAATCTTTCCTTTCCTTTTTCTTTTTCTAATTTAATCATCAAATCGTAAATTTCATAGCCTTCTTCAAATCTTCCAATCTTAAAACGAGCTACTGAACTAGCCACTAAATATTTAATAGGAATACAACTACTATCAGATAAATTAATCAGAATGTCATATTCTTTTTTTATAAAATTATCAATGATATAATTTTGAGGTTTGTAATACCAATTCAGATCTTTTAGGTAAAAAAAATCATAATTCAGCTTGGGAATATGGCAATTATCTAACCTTTTTTTATTTACATATCCTAATGCCTTGACATCTTTTTTGAGTTCAAAAAAATATTTTACAAATGGCTCAATCTTTTTAATTTGTTCGGCATTGGTTGCATCATACAAAATCCCAATCGATTTTGCTTTTTCCAGATTACTAATCTCTTTTAGGCGTTTGTTTGTTCTCAAATCTCTCTGAAAAACCCACTGCCCAATTTTATGTTTAAAGTCTTCTAAAAATTTCATTAGTTAATTTTATTTATAAATTCTTCTTCAGACAACAATTGAATCCCTAACTCTTCTGCTTTTTGTTTCTTGCTCGGACCCATATTATTGCCTGCAAGCACAAAAGTAGTATTTTTTGATATTGAACTTACATTTTTTCCTCCATGCTCTTCTATCATTTTTTTAAACTCTGTTCTACTATATTGAGAGAAAACTCCTGAAACTACAATTTTCATTCCTTTCAAATGATCTGATTTTGTAGTATCTTCTATTGCAGATAAAAATTGTAATCCTGAATTTTTAAGTGCAGTTATTAAGTCAATATTTTTTTGTTTTGAAAAGTGTAAAATAATACTTTCAGCAATCTTATCTCCAATTTCATCTACTGCAACTAAGGTTTCAAAATCTGCTTCAAGTATAGCATCAATCGTTTTAAAGTGCTTTCCTAATACTTTTGCAACTGTCTCTCCAACATATCTTATTCCAAGTCCGAATAACACTCTCTCAAAAGGAATCTTTTTTGAAGCCTCTATTCCTAGCAATAGATTATCTGCTGATTTTGCTGCCATTCTTTCTAAGGGCAATAGATCTTCCTTTTTCAGATGATATAAATCAGAGATTTCTGAAATCAATCCTTCTTTAATTAATAGTTCTATCGTTTCGCCTCCAAGCCCATCAATATTCATTGCTTTACGGCTGATAAAATGTTCAAATTTCCCTTTTATCTGTGGCGGACAATTATCAGCATTCGGACAATAGTGCTTTGCATCTCCTTCTTTTCGAACCAATTCTGTATTACAAGAAGGACATTGAGCAATATACTCTGTGGGCTTTGAAAATAAATCCCTATCCTTAAGTTCTACTCCAACTACTTTTGGGATAACTTCCCCTCCTTTTACAACAAATACCCTATCCCCTTCACGAATGTCCAGTTTTGCAATTTGGTCGGCATTATGTAGGGAAGCACGCTTAACAGTTGTTCCTGCTAATTGCACGGGTTCCAAGTTGGCAACTGGAGTAATTGCCCCTGTTCGCCCTACTTGATAGCTTATCTCATTTAAGATTGTAGAAACTTGTTCTGCCTTAAATTTATAGGAAATTGCCCATCTTGGTGATTTGGAAGTAAAACCCATTTCTTCCTGTAAATCAATATTATTTACTTTAATAACAATCCCATCAATTTCGTAAGGTAAATTATGGCGTTTTTCATCCCATTTATTAATAAATTTTAGAACATCATTAATAGTTTTATATTTTTCAATTTCTGATGGAATCTTAAACCCCCACTCCTTTGCTTTTTGCAGATTTTCATAATGATTATTGCTTGGTAAATTATCGCCTAACAAATAGTACAAATAACAATCCAAGGGGCGTTTAGCAACTTCTTTTGTGTCCAGTAATTTCAAACTTCCTGAAGCTGTATTTCTTGGGTTTGCATAAGATTCCAATCCCTCTTCTACCCTTTGTTTGTTCATGGAATTAAAACCCTTAAATGGTAAAAAGATCTCTCCTCTTATTTCAAAAGTAGTAAGAAAATCACCCTTTAATTTTAAGGGAATGCTTTTAATCGTTTTCACATTTTCCGTTACATCATCTCCTTGCGTTCCATCACCTCTGGTAAGCGCTTGTACCAATTCCCCATTTTCATATGTAAGACTAATGGAAACCCCATCATATTTTAACTCACAGACATATTCAAAATCTTGTTCAACAAGTTTTAAGATTCTTCTATCAAAATCATGCAAATCTTCAGCAGAATAAGTATTTCCCAAAGAAAGCATTCTGTACTTGTGCTGAATGGGTTTAAAGCCATCCAACACAGCGCCTCCTACTCTTTGTGAGGGAGAATTGGCATCAAATAAATCAGGATTATTATCTTCTAACTGCTGTAATTCAACAAGTAATTTATCAAACTCAAAATCAGAAATAATTGGAATATCCAATACATAATACGAATGATTATGCTCAGCTAACTCCTTACGTAAGAACAATATACGTTCTTTATCGCTCATTACTTTATACCACAAACATTCATAAGAGCCAAGCCTAAATCCTCATTAAATTCTCTGTGAATTTCATGATCCATTATAGTCATAACCCCTTCAAAAGTTGCAGAAATAGTGGCCTCATTTAGGTGACCACCAAAGGATTTACATTCTTCATTAGCCACACTAATGTGAATATGCGGGAAAGGCTTCCCATCTTTTAAAGTAATATTTCCTGTTGATTGAAGAATTTCCATATTTCCTGAAAATGTTTTGAAGACATATTCCTTTTTACTCAAATCAAAATAACCAATTTCAATTTTGTCACAAGCACCAATTCCTGAAATAGAGGCTAATTTTACATTCTCCAGTGCAGCAATTTTTTGAGTGGATTCCATCAATGCCTCTCCCATTTCTAATCTAAACACTATCTTACCATCTATTTTTTTATATTCCATTTTATATTTCAATTTATATTTTCAAAAATAACTATTTCTTTGTGGCTTTAACCATTCTGTCTTTATCATTTATGTCTTTTTTTAACGCTATATCAACAAAGCCAATTTTGCTTAGCATTTCCAAAATTTCAGCACCATATTTTTCATTTATTTCAAAATATAGTTTACCACCACAATTTAAGGATTTTTCCGCTAAAACCCCAATCTTTTTGTAAAACAATAAAGGGTCATTATCTGAAATAAAAAGCGATAAATCAGGTTCAAAGTCTAGCACATTAGCTTCCATCTTTTCTTTTTCAGAATTCAAAATATAAGGAGGATTACTCACTATCAAATCTACTTTAGAAAGCGTTTCAGCTTGCAAAATATCTTGCAGCATAAAATCAATTTCTACTTTATTATTTTTAGTATTTTCTTTAGCAACATCTATGGCTTCTTTTGAAATATCAATTGCAGTAATTTTTGCATTTGTATTTTTAGCAAGTGTAATAGCAATACAGCCACTTCCTGTTCCTATATCTAGTGCAGAAGAAAACTCTTCTTTCAAAATCCATTCCACTAGTTCTTCCGTTTCTGGTCTTGGAATTAAAGTATGCTCATTTACTTTGAATTGTAGTCCGTAAAACTCTGTTTCTCCTAAAATATATTGTATTGGTTTTTTAGTTTTTAGATCTGCAATAATCTGCTTTATTCTATCTGTTATTTCGGTAGTAATTTCCTTATTTGCATGAATGATACAATCAGAACGATTGTAGCCTAATAAATACTCAATCGTAAGATAAGCCCATGAAATAATTTCACGTTCATCCACAATGTTACTTAGTTCCTTTTTAAAATAAGGTAAAATATTGCTGACTTTTTCCACAGGACAAATGTAATAATTTGGCTATTTTTGAGCCATGCAAAATGAGGAGTTTTTCATGGAAAGATGTATCGAACTTGCCAAAAGAGGAATTAAAAATGTTTCTCCAAATCCTATGGTTGGTTCAGTTATTGTTTATAAAGATGATATTATAGGAGAAGGATACCATAAAAACTATGGGGAAGCACATGCAGAAGTAATTGCAATTGCTAGTGTAAAAGATAATAGTTTACTTAAGGATTCCACTCTTTATGTCAACCTAGAACCATGTGCACATTTTGGTAAAACGCCACCCTGTTCCAATCTAATAATAGAACATAAAATACCAAAAGTTGTAATTGGATGTGTTGATTCTTTTTCAGAGGTTTCTGGAAAGGGAATAGAAAAAATGCAGAAAGCAGAAATTGAAGTTATTGTTGGAGTTTTAGAAAAAGAAAGCAGAGAACTGAATAAACGATTTTTCACTTTCCATGAGAAGAAAGGACCGTACATCATCCTAAAATGGGCTGAAAGTAAAGATGGCTTTATTGCTCCTAAAAATCAATCAGTACCCTTTTGGATTACTTCTAGTGAATCCAAAAAAACAGTACACCAATGGAGAGCGGAAGAAGATGCTATTTTAGTGGGTAGAGTTACTGTAGAAAAAGATAATCCCTCTTTAACCGTAAGGGAAGTTAAGG
>ERZ813253.141-NODE-141-length-29320-cov-5.297126_pt1 | contig 29320 bp, 24 predicted proteins | sample MGYA00520893_ERZ813253 | MGnify/ENA primary metagenome ERZ813253 (study PRJEB31669, sample SAMD00080414) | marine metagenome | biome: oceanic hadal pelagic zone biome; feature: marine hadalpelagic zone; material: sea water | place: Pacific Ocean:Izu-Bonin Trench...
TTTTCTGCTCTTATTTTTGAGCAAGACGAGCAGTTGCAAAATCCATCATTTGTATTTTTTGATGTGGGAATTGGAGCAAACTATAGCGCTATTGTAAATAATAATTTTTCTTTTATTGCCGGGCTTTCCACCTATCATATCAACAGTCCAAAACAAACTTTGATTAATGATGAAAATGTGAGATTAAAACAGAAATCCAATTCTTATTTTCTCACTTTTTACCGATTAAATAACACTATAATTTTGAATCCCTCCTTTCTTTATAGCAGACAAGGGAAAAGCAGTGAGTTTATTTTAGGAACAGCATTACGGTATGATTTTCCTGCTTTTAATATAGAACTTATATCGGAAGTATTTTATAGATGGGATGATGCTATAATCCCAGCTTTCGGACTAAATTATAATTCTATCACTGCAGTTATAAGTTATGACATTAACACTTCCGATTTGGTTGCGGCAAGTCAAAACAAAGGCGGGTTCGAGTTTTCTATTATTTATATGTGGAATAAGAAAAAAAGAAAACAAATAGGAGAAATTAAAAAATATTGTCCTAAATATTTATGAGAATTTTACAAATCATATTATTAATTTTTCCGTGCATCACTTTTTCACAAGAAAATATGGTAATAAAGCATTTAGCAAATGCTATAAACTCTGTTGGGGCAGAACTTAATTTTTTTCAAGATGAAAAAGACCATGCTTTTTTCACGGCTATTCGGGATGATAATAACAACTATACTTCTTCTATTTATTCTAGCAATTTGCAATTAGATCAGTGGAGTAAAGGCGATTATTTTTCTTCTTTCAATTCCGACTATATGCAAAGCGGAAATCTTTTTATAACAAAAGATAAGACGGCTTATTTCACCTTTTGTAAAGGGGAAAATTGTGCAATTTATCGCTCAAAATTAAAAAAACAAAAATGGACAAACCCAAAAAAATTAGATGAAAGAATAAATAAAATAGGAAGCACTTCCACTCAGCCGACCATAGCAATTATTCAAGGGAAACAACTGCTATATTTTGTATCGGACAGAGAAGGAGGTATTGGTGGTTTGGACATTTGGCTTTCTGCTATTGATGATAATGGAAATTTTGGGAATCCTATAAATTTGGGAAGTAAAATCAACACCAATGCAAACGAAATCACTCCATTTTATAATCAAGAAAAGGGGGCTTTATTTTTTAGTTCAGACAGAGAAAAAGGAATGGGAGGCTATGATATTTACACTTCAAAAGGGAGCTTGGCTTTATGGGAGAGCCCTGAATTATTACCCCAACCACTTAACTCTACTTTTGATGAGATGTATCTGAATTTTCATCAAGAAGATAGAGGACATTTTTCATCCAATCGATCGCCAGCTATTTTTGAAGATGAAGAAAGTTGTTGTAACGATATCTTCTCTTTTGAATTTTCTCAGCATGAAAAAGACAGTCTAAAAATAATTAATAAGATAAATGATTTCTTACCTCTTAGCTTGTATTTTCATAATGATGAGCCAGATTGTTGCACCATGAAAACAACAACAAATCTTACCTATAAGGAGTCCTACATTTCCTATTTCTCCCTAAAAGAAGAATACATTAAACAAAATAACTCTCCAGAAAAAATACAAAGATTTTTTGATGATAGACTAAAAGAAAATTTCAACAAATTAGATCAGCTTCTTCTAAAAATAAGGTCGGCATTAGCCCAGGGTCAGAAAATAGAATTACAAATAAAAGGATTTGCAAGCCCACTTTTTAAGGCAAAATATAACATTAATTTATCAAAGAGAAGGATTGTGAGCCTACTTAATTATATGGAAGAGTTTCAGAACGGAAACATCACACAATATCTGAAAAACGAGCAATTGGTTATTTACGAACTTCCAATTGGGGAAGCACAATCATCAAAAAAAGTTAGTGATAATCCGAGAAACAAAAAACTATCTGTGTATAGTTTGGAGGCAGCTTTGGCAAGAAAAATTGAAATAGTAAGGGTAAAACTTAAGCAATGATTTTTACAACTCTACTACTGTAAGTTCAAAGGATTCCATAATCTGATTGCAAAGCAATTTTGTGCAAGCAAGTTCTGCTTTTTGTTTTGCAGTATCTTTGTTCTCCGCCTCAATTTCTAAAGTGATGTGCTTTCCAATTCTAACATTATTAATTTCAGACAAACCAACATTTCCCATACTGGCACTTACTGCTTTTCCTTGTGGGTCTAATAACGATTTATGTGGCATTACATCTATTTCAGCTCTGAACTTCATAATTATAGTATATTATTTAAGAGTGATAAAATCAAGTACAAAATTACAATAAATGGTATAGCAGCAAACTGAAAAATGAATAATAATATTACAGAACTTATTATTAAAGTAATTCTGAAAATATTTAACTTAGAACTTACACTTTCCCCTTTGCTAAATTTTAATGAAAATAAAGGAATTTTTGTAACTAAAAGTAAAGGGAGAACTACAGAAGTCGCAATTAAAAATCTAAAATCTGTAAACATTGATAATTGTTGATATTTAGCAATTAAAGGTAAGGCAGCTACAAAAATAGCTGCTGCCGGGGTTGGCAATCCTATGAAAGAATTGCATTGTCTTTTATCAATATTAAATCTTGCTAAACGAATTGCTGAGAAAATGGGTAGTAAAAAAGCAATTATCGCTGGGAATAGTAACGGATCTTTGATGTCAGATAGAAAAAATTCATCAGCATAACCGAAATAAAATAATTGAAACAAAATTATCCCTGGAGCTACCCCAAAAGTTATCATATCCGCAAAACTATCTAGTTGTTTTCCAAATTCGCTTCCAACTTTCAGAATACGAGCTAACAGACCATCTAAAAAATCACAAAAAGCACCATAAAAAATGAAAGTGGCAGATACAACTAAAGTACCTTCAAATGCAAAAAGAATCGCACACAATCCGAAAAACAGATTGGCTAGCGTAATTAAATTTGGGATATTTCTTTTGATTGCATTCATTTCAGCAAAAATATGATAATATTTGTAAAAGATATGAGAAAATTATTTTTAGCAGTACTAAGTGGTTTGTTATTGGCCTTTTCTTGGCCAGAGATTGGGGTTTTCCCAATCTTGTTTTTTGCTTTTGTCCCACTTTTAGTATTAGAAGATGAACTGCAAAATTCAAATGAAAACAAAAAGGGAAGAACAATTTTCTGTCTTTCTTTTTTAGCATTTTTCATTTTTAATGCGATTACCACTTATTGGGTGTATCATGCCACAGTATTTGGAGCAATTGCTGCCTTTATAGTGAATGCTATTTTAATGGCAACTGCCTTTTATTCGTTTCATAAAATAAAGCGGAACATAAAAAAAAACCTAGGGTATTTAGCATTCATAGTGGTTTGGATTTCTTTTGAATATTTGCACTTGAATTGGGAGCTTTCATGGCCTTGGCTTACTCTGGGTAATGGTTTTGCAAATGCTACTTATCTGGTGCAGTGGTACGAATTTACAGGAATACTTGGAGGCTCACTTTTGGTATTGTTGATGAATATTTTGCTGTTTAAATTATCTAAAAAGAAAACGCTTAAAGCGACTTTACTTCCTTTATCCTTATTGATTTTATCACTACTATTTTCCTATAATCTTATTCCTGATATAAAACATGAAGAGCAATTAACAGTACTAATCGTTCAGCCCAATATTGATCCTTATACTGATAAATTTAATGTGGGATACAAAAAACAATTAGATGATTTTATTGCTTTAGCAAAAACAGAACTTAGCCAAGAAACGGAACTTTTAGTAGGTCCTGAAACCGCTCTTTTAGAGGAAATTTGGGAAAATAAAATTGAAGCCAATTACAGTGTAAGAGCGTTTCGGGAACTGCAAAAAGAGTTCCCGAATTTGAATATTCTGGTGGGAGCATCTACTTATAAAATGTTTTCTCATGGCGAACAAAAAACTGCAACAGCTCGTGAAATTCGCAATGAAAACATCTTTTATGATGCCTATAATTCGGCTGTTTTTATTCCAGATAGCGGTAAGGTGCTTGTGTATCATAAAACCAAATTGGTCCCCGGAGTAGAGAAAATGCCTTACCCCAATGTATTTGATAAATTGGCGGCATTGGCAGTTGACTTGGGGGGGGTTAGTGGTTCATTGGGAAGTGAAAATAAGGGGCATCAATTTGTGATGGAAGACAAAATTATTACTCCGCTTATTTGTTATGAAAGTATTTATGGCGATTTGAAAAAAGGGAAAACAAACTTGATAGCCATTATTACTAATGATGGTTGGTGGAAAAATACAGCTGGATACAGGCAGCACTTTGCTTACGCTCGGCTTAGGGCTATCGAACAAAGGAAAACAATTATTCGTTCTGCAAATACTGGTATTTCTGGGGTAATTGACACGAAAGGGGAGATTGTGCAAATAACAAAATGGAATGAAAAAGACTGCTTGTCTTCTATTGTTAGTTTGAATAATGAAGAGACTTTCTATTATAAGTTTGGCGATTACATTGGGCGTTTAAGTGTATTTGTAGCCGCTATGCTTTTGATAGTTGCTTTTGTAAAAGGCCGTTTGAAAAAATAAAAACCCCAGTCTTAAAGATTTGGGTTCTATTAAATTTGGTATAGGATATTCTTATTCTTCCTCTGCAGTAATTTCAGTTTCCATAACAATAGTTGTATCACCATCTTCAATCGTAACCTCTATGGTAACTTCTTCAACTATTTCTGGCTGTTCAACCTCCAAAGCAGGAGCGTTAATACCTACTTCTGTTCCGCCATAAGCTGCTTGGTTGCCGCTATCAGTGCAGCAATTGCCCAATCCAACATATGCAATAAAAGCAATTCCTAAAACCCATGTGATAGGTGTTTCTAAATTTCCCATGATTTTTTATTTTTTGATTAGGCTGCTAAGTTATAAATATTTTTCAAATAAGTTTTTTACTTTTTTTAATGAACCAAATTTTCCAATATAAATCCCTAAAAACCTTTACTTTTGTGTTGTGAGAAATAGATTTTTATATACCATAAAAGATAAAAAAGAATTTGCTGAAAAGCTGGTTTTTTGGGCTAAAAATTTTAAGTATTCTTGTTTTTTAGATTCAAATCCGCAAAGTCAAAAAATGCCGATAGCGTATTCTCAATACGAATTTTTATTTGCAGTGGGGGCGCATAAAATTTGTTGTTCTAATAAGGATTCTTTTGATAAATTAAAAGTATTCTACAACACCTATAAAGACTGGATGTTCGGCTATTTTTCTTATGATTTAAAAAATGAAACTGATACATTAACATCTGAAAATATGGATAATTTATATTTTCCTAATCTGTTTTTTTTCATTCCTGAAATAGTTTTCAGCATGAAAAATAAAGTATTATATGTAGACACCTTTTCCAACAAAAAAGAAACGGATATTATTATAGATGAAATAAAAAATCAAATATGTGATGAGTTATTTTATGGAAACTTGAAAATGAAAAAAAGAGAGACTAAAGAAGAATATTTAAAGAAAATAAAGAAAATTAAATCACATATTAAAAAGGGAGATATTTATGAAATGAATTATTGTCAAGAATTTTTTTCTGAAAATACGGAACTAAATACAGAAGCCCTATTTTATAGCTTAAATAAAAAAATGAAAGCGCCATTTTCGTCTTTTTTACATTTTGAGGATAAATATCTTCTCTGCTTTAGCCCGGAAAGATTTTTAAGAAAGGAAAATCAGCACATCCTCTCACAACCAATAAAAGGGACAAGAAAGAGAAATGAAAATAAAGAGGTGGATTCCCAGCAGAAAAAAGAATTATCTTTAAGTGAAAAAGACAAATCAGAAAATGTGATGATTACCGATTTGGTAAGGAATGATTTGTCAAAACACGCCAAAAAAGCAAGTGTTAAAGTAGAGGAGCTTTTCGGTGTTTATTCCTTTTCTCAAGTACACCAAATGATTACTTCAATAAGTGCAGAATTAGAGTCTAATTGTCATTTTGTTGATGCGATAAAAGGGGCTTTCCCTATGGGCTCAATGACGGGAGCTCCAAAAAGAAAAGCCATGGAATTAATAGAAAAATTTGAATGCACTAAAAGAGGATTGTTTTCAGGAAGTGTAGGGTATATTACTCCAAATGCCGACTTTGATTTTAATGTGGTAATAAGGAGTATTCTTTTTAATGCCAAAAAAAAATATTTTTCTGTGATGGCAGGAGGCGCAATTACTAGTAGGTCTGTTGCTGAGGAGGAATATGAAGAATCCCTCATTAAAGTAAAAGCAATTTTAGAAATATTATCAGGCGAAAAAGTAAATGTGTGATGAAGAAAAAACTAGATAAATTCATTAAACAACATCATCTGTTTAAAAGGGAGGACAACTTATTACTCGCCATTAGTTCTGGCGGAGATAGTGTAGCTTTGGCCTATCTTTTAAAAGGACTGAATTGCAATTTTACAATGGCACATTGCAATTTTGGTTTACGAAAAAAGGAATCAGATTTGGATGAAAATTTTGTAAAAAATTTGGCTAAAAAGCTGAATGTAGAATGCTTCACTAAAAACTTTGATACTCAAAATTTTGCAACTCAAAATAAGATTTCAATTCAGATGGCTGCAAGAGAATTGAGGTATCAGTGGTTTGAAGCTTTGAGACTAAAATTGGATTGCAATTTTATAGTTACAGCACATCATCAGGATGATAGTATTGAAACTTTTTTTATCAATCTTTTAAGAGGAACTGGAATAAAAGGAATGTTGGGAATTCATCCGAAAAAAAGGAATATAATTAGACCTCTTTTGTTTGCAAGAAAAGATGAAATTTATGATTTCCTTAAAGAAAATAAAATTGAATATCGTGAAGACAGTTCTAATAAAGACGATAAATATCTTAGAAATAAAATACGGCTTCATCTCATTCCTTTACTGGAAGAGATTAACCCTTCAATTAAAGAAACAATAACAAAGGATATGGATTATTTAAGTGGTATTTCTGAAATATACAATACCCAAATTAATAAACAAAAAGGGCGATTGCTAAAACAAGAAGGTAGTTATTTTACCATTTCAATTGTAGAATTAGAAAAGCTAAATCCCATGCCAACATATCTTTATGAGCTTTTGAAACCATTTGGTTTTTTCAGTGTGAACGATATTTCTATTGCTTTACAAAAGCAATCCGGGAAGCAATTTTTTTCTTCTACTTACCGCTTAATTATTGACAGAAAGAAAATCATTATTCAACCCATTAGGAAAAATGAAAAAATAGAAATACAAATCGACAAAAACGATAAAGAATGTTTTTCTCCAATACAGTTAGGTTTTTCATTGTCAGAAAATCTCGATATTCAAAATAATGTAAATATTGCAATGCTTGACTTAAGCAAATTACATTTCCCACTAGTTTTAAGAAAGTGGGAAAAAGGAGATTTTTTCTTTCCACTCGGGATGAATGGAAAAAAAAAATTGAGCGACTTTTTTATAGATAATAAAATCTCAATTCCTGAAAAGGAACAAATTTGGGTACTATGCTCTGATAATGAAATTGCATGGATTGTTGGGTTAAGATTAGACTACAGATTCAAAATAACAGAAAAGACGAAAAAGGCGTATATTGTACAACTTTTTAAAAACAAAAATGTCAGAAATAAGATTTAAAGAAAAACAATATTTGGGGCTAAACAAAATGTCGCTTTCCAGAAGGACAGCATTGGCACTGTTTTGTTTTGTGGCTTATTATTGGAAAGAAAATCATGAAAAATCTGGAGAATTATTTTTCTTTTTAGGTATAGCCATTTTGGTTATTTCGGTTTTGCTTGTGTTTATTTTACACTTTGAAACCAAAGTGCAAAACCAAAGTATTATTTTGGACGGACTTTGGACATCCAGAAAAATTAAAATTGATTTAAGCAGCATTAGATCAGTGAAAAAAGTAATGTACAGCAAATATATCCTTAATCGCTCCGTTTATAACTTACACTTAAAAGGCACAATTCGTTTTTATACAAGAGGTGCTGATGCGGTAGAACTTATTGATAAAGATGGCTTAATCTATTTGATTGGAAGCCAAAAGTCAGAAGAATTGGCAAGAGTTATTTATCAAGAATTAAACAAAGGATAATGAAAAAGCTATTATTTATCATACCCTTAATGTTTATTGGGGTTTTTGTAAATGCTCAGATTTTAGATCCTGTAATTTGGGAATTTTCGCAAAGTAAAATTTCTGAATCGGAAGTTGAACTTCAATTTAAAGCAAGCATTGAAGATCATTGGCATTTGTATTCTCAATTTACTGGACAATTCTATGGAGATGAGGGGCCTATTCCGACCTCTTTTGTTTTCAAGGAATCAGAAAATTTTGAAAAACTAGGGGAAACATTAGAAGAAATCCCTATGGAAGTTTTTGACCCCATTTTTGAAATGGACTTGAAATACTTTGAAGGGTTAGCAACTTTCTCTCAGAAAATAAAAACCCTGAATTCGAATCCTTTTATAATAGAGGGAGAAATCAATTTTATGTCTTGTGATCAGGCCCAATGTATTTTCCCTATGCCCGTTCCATTTAGCTTTCATATCAATTCAGACGGGAGTATAATAGCGGAGAAAGTGGAAGAAGAAATTACTATAGAAGAAATTGAAAACACCCAAAAATATAAAGATGAATTAGTAGAATTAAACAATCCATCTGCCGATTGTGGGGAAAAGAAATCAGAAGAAAATAGTTTGTGGGCCATTTTTATTTTGGGGCTTTTGGGTGGGCTTATTGCCCTTATAACGCCATGTGTTTTTCCTATGATTCCCCTCACGGTTAGTTTTTTTACAAAGGGAGAAAAAGGCAAAGGGATGTTCAATGCGATTATGTATGGTTTTTTCATTATGCTTATCTACTTTCTACTTAGTATTCCTTTTCATATAATGCCAAATATTGACCCTGAAATTTTAAATCAGATTTCTACAAATAGTTGGCTCAACCTTTTCTTCTTTGCTATTTTCATTGCTTTTGCACTTTCCTTTTTCGGATATTACGATTTAGCCTTGCCAAGTAAATGGGGCAATAAAGCAGATTCTTCCTCCAATATTGGAGGATTAATTGGTATATTTTTTATGGCGCTAACTTTGGCAATTGTTTCTTTCTCTTGTACTGGTCCTATTTTAGGCTCACTTTTAGCAGGAACTTTGGGAGGAGATGTAAGCACAGTTGCTATTTTAGGAATGGAATTCAAGATGGTTGCCACCAAATTAACGGTAGGGATGACAGGTTTCGGATTAGCATTGGGTTTTCCGTTTGCCTTATTTGCTCTTTTCCCAAAATTGTTAGATGCGCTACCACAATCTGGAGGATGGCTAAATTCAGTAAAAGTAGTCTTAGGGTTTTTGGAGGTTGCACTAGCTATAAAGTTCCTTTCTAATGCCGATATGGTTGAGCAATGGGGCTTGATAAAAAGGGAAACCTTCTTTGTGCTTTGGTTTATTATTGGCGCACTAACGGTATTGTATTTAATTGGAAAAATTCAGTTTCCCCACGATTCTAAACTAACAAAGATTTCCAAAATGCGTTATGGGTTTATTTTGTCTTTTTTATTTTTTACCATTTACCTAATTCCAGGAATGTTTGGCTCGCATTTAAATTGGTGGGAGCATGAGGCATTAAGCGGATTCCCTCCACCGCTGAGTTATAGCTACACTTATCAGCAAGAAGAAAAAGAAGTATTTTTTGACTATTGGGAAGCTATAGAATATGCAGAAAAAGAGGAAAAAGCAGTATTTATCGATTTTACGGGTTGGGCTTGTGTCAACTGTAGAAAAATGGAAGAACATGTATTTCCAGAAGTAGAGGATTTGTTGGGGGAATTCGTGCTTTGCCAACTCTATGTGGACGAGCAAACATTATTAGACAACATTGAGATAGTAATTGTTCCAACTTCTGATGGAGGAACAAAAAAGAAAACCTTAACCACTGTTGGAAATAAATGGAGCACTTTGCAAGCGGTAACTTATGCTAGTTCATCACAGCCATACTATGTACTATATAGTCCTAAAAACGGACTTTTAACCAATCCTATTGGCTACACTCCTGATGTTATTGAATTTCAAAAATGGCTAAAATGTGGCTTAACGGAATTCAATAAATAGAACATGTTAGTTAAAACCTATGGTAGTGCAGTAAGCGGTATTGATGCTAAAACAATTACCATTGAGGTCGATATTACCAGGGGAATAAAATTTTATTTGGTTGGCTTGCCTGATAATGCGGTAAAAGAAAGTGAGCAAAGAATAAGAGCTGCTCTTAAAAATAATGGCTATCGAGTTCCCGGAAAACAAATTGTAATCAACATGGCACCGGCTGACATCAGAAAGGAAGGTTCGGCTTACGATTTACCACTTGCTATTGGAATTTTGGCAGCCAACAAAGAGTTTGATGACAGCAAATTAGCCGATTTCGTAATAATGGGCGAACTTTCATTAGACGGAAGTATTTTACCAATAAAAGGGGCCTTACCTATTGCTATACAAGCAAAAGAAGAAGGGTTTAAAGGAATATTTTTACCAAAGGAAAATGCAAGGGAAGCGGCCATTGTAAATGATTTAGATGTTTTTGGGGTTGTTAATGTTGGAGAGGTTATCGATTTTTTTAAAGAAGAAATAAAAATAAGCCCAACCACTGTTGATACAAGAAAAGAGTTTTATGAAGGGCTTAATAATATTACAGCTGATTTTTCGGATGTAAAGGGACAAGAAAATATAAAAAGAGCATTGGAAATTGCTGCTGCTGGTGGGCATAATGTAATCATGATAGGTCCTCCAGGAGCAGGGAAAACAATGTTGGCAAAACGCATGCCAGGAATTTTGCCGCCACTCTCTTTGCAAGAGGCATTGGAAACCACAAAAATTCATTCTGTATCTGGGAAATTATCGGCAAATGATACTCTTATGACTTCCAGGCCATTTCGCTCACCTCATCATACCATTTCAGATGTGGCTCTTGTTGGAGGAGGGACGCATCCACAACCTGGAGAAATATCGCTAGCTCATAATGGGGTTTTGTTTTTAGATGAATTACCAGAGTTCAAACGAACGGTTTTAGAAGTTCTAAGACAACCTATTGAGGATAGAGTTATAACTATTTCTCGTGCCAAATTTACAGTGGATTACCCAGCAAGTTTTATGTTGATTTCCTCAATGAATCCTTGCCCTTGTGGCTATTATAATCATCCTGAAAAAGACTGCTTGTGCCCTCCAGGAATGGTGCAGAAATATTTGAATAAGATATCAGGACCTTTGTTGGATAGGATTGATTTGCATGTTGAGGTTACTCCTGTTAGTTTTGATGAATTAGCATCAAAAACAAAAGGAAAAAGTAGTGCTGACATTCGAGAGAGAGTGATGGAGGCAAGAGATATACAAGAACAGAGATACAGTAACGCAAAAGGGGTTCATGCAAATGCACAAATAAGCACTAAACAATTGCAAAAGTACTGTGCGCTCAATACGGAAAGTCAACAAATGCTTAAAATGGCCATGGAAAAATTGAATTTATCCGCTAGGGCCTATGATAGAATTCTGAAAGTATCCCGAACAATTGCTGATTTGGATAATGCTGAAAATATTAGTTCAGCTCATATTGCAGAGGCCATTCAGTATCGCTCCTTAGATAGAGAGGGTTGGGCAGGATAAAAGCCTTATATTCGCACCTTTAATTCAAAACAAATTATGGCAAAGAAGAAAATTATTACTAAAAAATCGGAACAATTTTTAGAGGATTACCTAAATAATTGCTCTCCAACTGGCTTTGAAAGTGAAGGGCAAAAAATGTGGTTAAACTACATCAAGCCCTATATTGATGAGTATTTTGTAGATACTTACGGTTCTGTTGTTGGAGTAATAAACCCAAAAGCAAAATATAAAGTTGTAATTGAAGCACATGCTGATGAAATTTCATGGTTTGTACACTATATCACTAAAGATGGTTTTATTTATTTGGTTCGCAATGGGGGATCTGACCATCAGATTGCTCCATCCAAAAGGGTAAATATTCATACCAAAAAAGGAATGGTAAAAGCGGTATTTGGTTGGCCAGCAATACATACGCGTAGGGCAGAAACAGAAAAAGCACCAAAGCTAGATAACATCTTTTTAGATTGTGGTTGCGATAGTAAAAAGGCAGTGGAAAAATTGGGCATTCATGTGGGCTGTGTGGTTACTTATGAAGATAAATTTATGATTTTGAATAAGAATTTTTATGTGGGAAGAGCTTTGGATAACAGAATGGGCGGATTTATGATTGCTGAGGTGGCTCGCCTTTTGAAAGAATATAAAGTAAAATTGCCTTTCGGACTTTATATTACCAACTCTGTTCAGGAAGAAGTAGGATTAAGAGGAGCGCAAATGATTACAGAAAGCATAAAACCAGATGTTGCCATTATTACGGATGTGTGTCATGACACTAACACGCCAATGATAGATAAAATAAAAGAAGGAGATACAAAATGTGGTGATGGACCTGTTCTTACTTATGGTCCAGCAGTGCAAAATAATTTGTTAAAACTAATTATAACTTCTGCTGAAAAAAATAAAATTCCTTTCCAAAGAAATGCCGCTTCACGTTCGACAGGAACAGATACAGATGCTTTTGCTTATTCAACCGGAGGAGTAGCTTCTGCACTTATATCTTTACCTTTAAGGTACATGCACACTACTGTTGAAAGTGCACATAAAGATGATGTGGAAAATGTAATTCGTTTAATTTTTGAATCTTTAAAAAAGATTAAAAATAATCACGATTTTAGATATTTGAAATAAAATTTAAGAAGTCAATTGGCTCCTTGTTTTATTCAATTTTATTCTTAAATTTGCGAACCTAATTTAAAAAAATATAAAATGGACACAAATATTATTTTCGGAAACATAGTTTACATCATTATTGCTCTTTTCCTACTAAAAGGGACATTGTATATGGTAAAGCAAAAAACAGCAGTTGTTATTGAACGATTAGGTAAATTCCAGAAAATTTCTAAGGCAGGATTGCATTTTAAAATACCATTAATTGATAGTATTGCAGGGACAGTAAACCTTAAGGTAAGGGAATTACCTGTAGAAGTGGAAACAAAAACTAAGGATGATGTATTTGTTAAGGTAGTGGTTTCTGTTCAGTTTTTTGTGGTAGATACTGATGAAGGTATTGAGAATTCATTTTATAAATTGAATAGCCCTGAACACCAAATACAATCTTATGTATTTGATTCTATTCGTTCAGAAGTGCCAAGGATGGAATTGGATTCAGTATTTTCTGAGAAAGATAAAATTGCTATTGCGGTTAAAACAGAACTTGCAGAAACAATGAAGCAATTTGGATTTGATTTTACAAAAGCATTAGTTACTGATATTGACCCTGACGCTAAGGTTAAGGAATCTATGAATGAAATAAATGCTGCAAAAAGAATGAAAGATGCAGCAAGAGAAGAAGCAGAAGCAGCAAAAATTAGAGTGATTGCAGCAGCTGAGGCAGATATGGAAAGTAAACGCTTAGCAGGGGAGGGGATAGCGCTACAGAGAATTGCAATTGCCAATGGATTAAGGGAATCTGTTGCAGAAGTAAAACTAGCTATGGAGGACCATGTTACCAGCCAAGATGTAATGAATATGCTTTTTATGACCCAGCATTATGAAACGATTGCCAAGCTTTCGGAAAATAATACGAGTACAATATTTATGCCTTATTCTCCTGATAATGTAGGGGACTTGCAAATGCAAATTCAAAGTAGTTTATTGGCAGTTGATTCAATGAAAAAGAAGAGTAAAAAATCTTAAACCTCTTTATGTCTAAAACAGTCTGTGGTATGGTCGTTTACCATGCCCATGGCTTGCATGTGGGCATAAACAATAGTTGAGCCCACAAACTTAAATCCTCTACTTTTTAGGTCTTTACTTATTTTATCAGATAAAGTCGTGTTGGCTGGAATTTCACTCATGCTCTTAAAATTATTTTGGATGGGTTTCCCATCTACAAAATCCCAAAGGTATTTACTGAAAGTCACAAACTCTTTTTGCACTTCCATAAAAGCAATCGCATTTGTTTTGGCCGCTTTTATTTTTAATCGATTTCTGATGATCCCAACATCTTGCCTTAATTCTTCCAATTTTTCATCAGAGTAATTGGCTATTTTTTGAAAATCAAAATTATCGAATGCTGTGCGGAAATTTTCTCGTCTTCTGAGTATGGTAATCCAACTCAGGCCTGCCTGAAATGTCTCCAATAACATAAACTCAAAAATCTTACTATCTTCATAAACAGGAACACCCCATTCTATATCATGATACTCCATGTAGATCGCATCATCTTTAGGCCAATTACACCTTATTACCTCCCGTGACATTTTTTATATTTCTTACCCGATCCGCATGGGCAGGGCTCGTTCCTTCCCACTTTTTGCTCTACCCTTACTGGTTGTGTTTTTTGTTGTTCTTGTTGTGGTTGGTTAGGATTTTGACGATCTCCACTGCTAGGAGCAGCCATTTCTGGGCGGCTAGTTTGTAAGTTAGTTTCTGCTTGCCTTCTTTCCTCTTGCACAGCCGATTGCATTGGTAAACCAGCCTTTAAAAGGAAAGAAACAATTTCTTTATTCACCTTATCAATTAAGGTTTTAAATAAATTGAAGGATTCAAATTTATAAATAAGTAGTGGATCTTTTTGCTCATAAACCGCATTCTGAACCGATTGCTTTAGCTCATCCATTTCCCTTAAATGTTCTTTCCAAGTATCATCAATTATTGCGAGCGTTACACTCTTTTCAATGGCCAAACCAATATTATCTCCTTCTTGCTCAACTGTTTCTTTAAGGTTAGTAACCACTTGCAGGGTTTTCATTCCATCTGTGAAAGGAATTACAATATTCTCAAAAGTTGCCGACTGATTTTCATATACATCTTTTATGATTGGAAACGCTTTTTTGGCAATACTTTCTGATTTCAGCTGGTAATTTTTATAGCAGGAATCGTAAGTTTTTTCTACAATTTCAGTAATGTTTAAGTCTTGAAACTCTTGCTCAGAAACAGGGCTATCGCTAGCTAAAAAGCGAATCAAATCCAATTTATAATTTTCAAAATCTTTTATTTCATACGTTTGTTCAATTATACTTTCACAAGTATCATATATCATATTTGAAATATCTAAGGAAAGCCTGTCGCCAAAAAGAGCATGCCTTCTTTTTTTGTAAATCACTTCCCTTTGCTGATTCATTACATCATCATATTCCAACAATCTTTTTCGAATACCAAAATTATTTTCTTCCACCTTTTTCTGAGCCCTTTCAATGGACTTGCTTACCATGGAATGCTGAATAACTTCCCCTTCTTCTAATCCCATTCTATCCATTAGTTTTGCAATTCTTTCCGAGCCAAAAAGCCGCATCAAATTATCTTCTAGGGAAACAAAAAACTGAGAAGAACCAGGATCGCCTTGCCTACCCGAACGACCTCTAAGCTGTCTGTCCACCCTTCTAGAATCGTGTCTTTCCGTTCCCAAAATAGCCAAACCACCTGCTTGTTTCACCTCATCCGATAGTTTAATATCCGTACCTCTACCAGCCATATTGGTAGCAATTGTTACAACAGATGCCTTCCCTGCCTCTGCAACAATATCCGCTTCTCTCTGATGCAGTTTTGCATTAAGTACATTATGCTTTATACCTCTCATTTTCAAAGTTCGGCTGAGCAATTCCGAAATCTCGACAGAAGTAGTTCCTACTAATATTGGTTTCCCAGCTTTGGTGAGGGTATCAATTTCTTCAATAACAGCATTGTATTTTTCTCTGTTGGTTTTAAAAACCAAATCGTCTTTATCGTCCCGAACAATAGGACGGTTGGTAGGAATTACCACCACATCCAATTTGTAAATCTCCCAAAATTCCCCCGCTTCCGTTTCGGCAGTACCAGTCATCCCCGATAACTTATTGTACATTCTGAAATAATTTTGAAGGGTAATGGTAGCATAAGTTTGTGTGGCCTCTTCAATTTTTACATTTTCTTTGGCCTCAATAGCTTGGTGCAATCCATCCGAATATCTTCTACCTTCCATGATTCGACCAGTTTGCTCATCCACAATTTTTACTTTGTTGTCCATCACCACATACTCCACATCTTTTTCGAAAAGTGTGTATGCTTTTAGTAACTGATTTACCGTATGTATTCGCTCACTTTTAATGGCGAAATCTCTTAGTAACTCCTCTTTTTTGCTGGCTCTTTTTTTATCGGTCAGATCTTCTTTTCCTAAAATGGCTATTTCAGCACCCACATCTGGCATTACAAAGAAATTCTTGTCCTCAATTTCTTTTGTCATCAAATCAATTCCTTTTTCGGTAAGCTCAATGGTATTGTTTTTTTCATCAATTACAAAGAAAAGCGCTTCATCAACAATGTGCATTTCTTTGCTTTGGTCCTGCATATAAAAATTCTCTGTTTTTTGTAATTGGCTTTTTACGCCCTCTTCACTTAAAAACTTAATAAGCGCTTTATTTCTAGGCAATCCCCTAAAAGCCCTTAGTAAATTTAGTCCCGCATCATCTGAATTTCCTTCAGCAAACATTTTTTTAGCATCAGCAATTACGGTTGTAACAAATTTTCTTTGCACTGAAACCAAGCGTTCTAGTTTATGTTTTAGCTCATTGTATTCGTGTACATCCCCTTTTGGGATAGGGCCAGAAATAATAAGCGGGGTTCTAGCATCATCAATAAGTACAGAATCCACCTCATCCACAATGGTATAATGATGTTTTCTTTGTACTAAATCTTTTGGCCTACGCGCCATATTATCGCGTAAATAATCAAAGCCAAATTCGTTATTAGTACCATATGTGATATCGGCTAAATAGGCCTGTTTCCTTTCATCAGAATTTGGCTGATGGTTATCAATACAATCAATACTCAATCCATGGAATTGAAAAATTGGACCCATCCACTCTGAATCCCTTTTTGCTAAATAATTATTCACGGTAACCAAATGTACCCCCAAACCAGCAAGGGCATTCAGATATACGGGAAGAGTAGCTACCAAAGTTTTTCCTTCCCCAGTTGACATCTCTGCAATTTTACCTTGATGCAGCACCACTCCACCTACTAATTGCACATCATAATGAATCATATCCCAAGTGATTTCATTTCCGGCAGCAATCCAAGAATTTTTATAAATAGCATGTGCTCCTTCAATGCTTACAAAATCTTTGTTAGCAGCTAAATCTCTATCAATATCATTAGCAGTAACTTTTATGGTTGCATTGTTTTTAAATCGTGTTGCGGTTTCTTTAATTACAGCAAAGGCCTCTGGAAGAATTTCATTTTGAGTTACCTCTATTATTTCAATAACACTTTTTTCGATTTCATCTATTTCATTATAGATTTCTTCCTTCTCATCCTTATCGATTCCTTTTTGTTCTGCTTTATTTTTTAAGGAGGATATTTTTTCTTTCTCCTGACAAATACTTTTTTCTATCTTGGCTTTTAAGTAAGTTGTTTTCTCACGCAACTCATCATTGGAAATAGCAATTATTTTTTCATGTTCCAAATGAATCTGTTTAATAATCGGCTCAATACTTTTTATGTCCTTATCGTATTTGTTGCCAAAAAGTTTACTTACTAAACTTAAGAAGAGTGCCATAATAATTCTTTATAGAAAGGGGTAAAGGTAGTCAAAAGAAGATATTTCAATAGAAAAAAGTAGTTAAGCTTTTTTCAATATTCATCTTCATTAAAGAAGAAATCTTCTTTTGTGGGGTAGTCAGGCCATATCTCCTCAATGGATTCGTATATTTCTGTTTCAATGCTTAACTCTTGCAAATTTTCAACTACTTCCAATGGAGCACCTGAACGAATTGCAAAATCAATTAATTCATCTTTTGTTGCTGGCCAAGGGGCGTCTTCTAATTTTGATGCTAACTCTAATGTCCAATACATAATCTCACTTATTTGATTTTGCAAAAGTAATTTTTTTACCGAATTATCAGAACTTAATCCAAGTAATTTCTGTACAGCTTTTTTCTTTCAAAACGCCTCTTGCCAAAACAAATAAATAGTCGGACAATCGATTGAGATATTCCAAGCAATTTGGACTAATTTTCTCCTTAGCTTGAAGTTCTACCACCCTTCTTTCTGCTCTACGACAAACAGTACGAGCAATATGACATAAGGATGCAATTGTATGTCCAGAAGGTAAAATAAAATCTTTTAGTGGGGATAATTCCTCCTCCATTTTGTCGATTTCAGCTTCTAACATTTGAATATTTTCATTTGTAATTTCAGGCAAGTTTATTTGTGTTTTCTTACCATCAAAAGACAAAATACTACCTAAATTAAAAAGCTGATTTTGAATTTTAAGTAAAATCGTTTTATGATTTTGACTTATTTCCTGGTCGTGAATATGTCCAATAAAAGCATTGAGCTCATCCACTGTGCCATAAGCTTCTAGGCGAATATTATCTTTGTTCACTTTGGTTCCACCTAAAAGAGAGGTTTCTCCTTTATCGCCTTTTTTTGTATAAATTTTCATAACTACTAATTATTTAAAATATCTGATTCAATTATTCCATCTTTAAGGCGAATAATTCGCCTGGCATAATTGGCAATATCCTCTTCATGGGTTACCACAATTATCGTATTTCCCTTTTTATGAATCTCTTGAAACAATTTCATTATTTCAATAGAAGTTCCTGAATCCAGATTGCCAGTTGGCTCATCCGCCAAAATAATGGAAGGATTATTCACAAGCGCCCTAGCAATTGCTACCCTCTGTCTTTGCCCTCCTGAGAGTTCATTGGGTTTATGCATTATTCTATCAGACAAGCCCACACTTTCCAATGTTTTTTTCGCCATTTCTATCCTCTCCTGTTTTTTAATTCCAGCATAAACAAGAGGAAGCATCACATTTTCCAAAGCTGTATAACGGGGTAATAGATTGTATGTTTGGAAAACAAAACCAATTTCTTTGTTGCGGACATTTGCCAAAGCATTTTCATCCATATCTTTTACATCTGTTCCGTTTAATTTGTATAAACCGGAAGTGGCAGTATCTAAGCAGCCAATCAAATTCATAAGCGTAGATTTACCAGATCCGGAAGCCCCCATAAGTGCAACAAACTCATTCTTTTTTACGGTAAAGCTTACTTTATTTAGGGCATTGATGGTTACTGTACCTACCCTAAATTGTCGACTCAAACTTTCTGATGAAATAATTGTATTTTCCATAATACAAATTTATAATTAAAAACGAATTGTAAAATGTTCTTTGCTTAATTCTGATTTCATAAAAACAATGCCTACAAAAAACAAATCGATTGTTAGTGTAGTTTTTTGATGTGATTTAATGTAATTCCAAGCCGTTTCCATCCCGCAAGACCAATGAATATCATCAAAAATAAAGATGGTATCATTATTAGCAAATTTTAGAATTTCTTCAAAATAAGAAACGGTAGGGGTTTCCTGATGGTTGCCATCAATAAATGCAAGGTCAACTTTACCAATCCCTTCTAATTTGGCAGTTAAAGTATTGTTAAAATCTCCAATAGCAATAGAAATATTCTCAATATCTAATTTTTTGAAATTACCACTTGCAATAGCAGCAGTTTCCGTGCAGCCCTCAAATGTAAAAACTTGTGCATTTGGGTTTGCCTTTGCCAAATAACAACTACTTATACCCAATGAAGTTCCCAATTCAATAATATTTTGAGGTTTGTAAAATTTACAAATTCGATAAAGTAGTTGTCCGAATTTTGCATTTTTAGCAGAATTCCGAGCAACATCTTTTATCTTCCTTTTTTGGGAATTATTTATACTGCTTCCAGCTCCAAAATCAGTAATTTGAATAGTTTGTTCCGAATTGCAAAGGTCTTTTCTTAAAGCTTCAATTTTTTTGCAATTCTCATCTTCCGTTTTTGTATTGATCACTTTAGTAATAAAACCATATAGAAAAGGAGCTTGTGCAGAGTGCTTTCCTTTTGCAGTAAGTAAATATCTGAAATATCGTAAAATGAATTTTACCTTCTTCATAAAGGCGAAAATACAATTATAAAAACAAAAAGAAGAGCAATTTTAGAGGGGCTTTATTTTCATCTTACTACAATTTTCTCACAAACATTTTCATTAATTCTTACTAAATAAAAAGCAGGGGGTAAATTCTTTATTTGAATTTTGTTCTCTCCTTTATTTACCACAATATTTTTAATGGTATTGCCCAACAAATCGGTAATTTGAACAACAGATTTTTCTGTAAAATTGGATTCTATGTAAAGTGTTCCATCAGAAGGATTCGGATAAACCAAAACTTTAGTAAATGTTTCATCTATACTTGAAGTTGTTGTATAAGTTATTCCTCTGTAGGGTTGCATAATGGCTTGCTGTGAGCCATTAGCATTGGCAAATCGTACTCTTGCTCTACCAGTATCCGGCCCTGCCATTAGCGGATCAGAAAAAAAGTGAAATGAAAAATCAATAGTATCGTTAGCGGCTATTATGGCTGAAGTTGTATCTTGGTTTGCAGGAAGGCAAAAAGTAACGCACATGGAACTTTCCCAGCTGTTGGAAGGCAAATTATTCATTACTCTTTCAATAGTTACTTTCACTCCATCATTACTTGTATTAATAAGCTCCCCGAAAATATCAATAATATCTCCTGGATTTCCATAAGTAGTAATTGTTTGTGTGCTTTTTAGTTGAAAATCGAAAGTGCCATTTAAGCTTGTAACTTGTGAACATCCCCCAGAACTTACTCCTAACAAGCTATCAATATCGCACCAAATATTGGTGGCTTGCCCATTTGGAGGGTTAGAGTTAGAAAACCAACTATGATAAGCAAACAGCACCCCATTTGTATCAATTAAATAAGCATTATTGGGAGCATTATAATATTGCCACCACTCATTGCAAGGCCCATCAATATAAATTGGTACATTTACAGGTACTGGAATATAGTTTCCAGATGGCGGCCCATTAACTCCATTTAATAAATCCTGAATTATTGCTTTTCTTTCTCCATAAGTATTGGGCTGATAATAAGGAGGATTGGTCGGATTTACATTTCCACTTGATGGCATTACACTCCCCGTTGGATGCGCCTCAACGGTATAGACAACAAAACATGCAATATCATTTCCAAACTGTGCCGCTACTGCATTTAGTTCCGTCATTTGATTTCTGAAAATAGGACAAGTATAACTGCCTGAGATCATCAAGACTCTTTTGCCTGTATTAAGTACAGAAGATAGTGTTAAGGCATTTCCACTAATATCATAAAGGGTAAAATCCGCCATGGTGTCGCCAGGATTTACAGCCGTCCAAGGATTGCCTTGACTTCTTGGAACTATTATGCAAACGCTATCGGTATCATTAGGCAAATTGCCAATCCCAATGTTTGGTAATAATTGTACTTGTGCCTTAATGAATAGCGGAAAAATAAATAAGAATAAGATTAATTTTTTCATTTTAAAATTATTTTTTTCTCTAATGTACCATCATCATAAATGTACAATAGAGCTTGGTTTTTAATTTTAGTTTTTCTTCCAATAATATCCAATACAGCAATTAATTTTTTATGAGAGTTTTGTAATTCGATTTCAGTAGTTGCAATAGCAATCAAATAATTAGAAGTATCTGTGCAGCCATTAGCATCTGTAACAACTACATACCAAGGCGGTCCTGCTTGCCCTGTAGGATTTATGTTTTGGGTTATTTCTCCTGTATTCCACAAAAAGGCATAAGGAGCAACTCCGAAATTCACAGTGCTTTCAAAAGCTATTCCGTTTTGAGCAATAGTTACTTCCATTTCTTGTTTGCTTATTTGTCCGTTATAAGCAAAGAGTGTATTATTGTCCGCACTATAATTTTGCGTTCCACTTAGTAGAAAAGTATTCGTTTGCATTGGGTTGATATAAGCTGTTCCAATCAAACCATCTATAAAATTTAAATTAAAAGTTCCTCCACTACAAACATCAATTCTTTTAAATGCTACATACATAAGCGTACCCCAACAATTATTATACATTCCTTGTGTAAAAGCAGATTGCCTTTGAAATGAAATACTCAGCATTTTGGTGGTATTGCTCATTGCCATATCAAAAGTATCGGCATGAATAGTGCCACCATCCGCCATGGCAAATTCTGCACCACCCAAATAATTCATTAGCAATATAAAAGAAGGATGATTTACCCAACTCAAATCAAGAATGGGGGTGAGTAAAGCGCCATCATACTGCAAATTAAATGCAAAAGAATCTACTCCAGCAACAAAAGAATCCATCCGAATTGGAACAACAAAAAAAGTATCGTTTTGGTTGTGCCAATTGTTGTAAAGCCCATAATTATCCAAACTAAAAGAAAGGGCGCTTACGCTTGGCGTTTGAGCAAAACTATTTATAGAAAATACAATCCATATCGCTATTAAAAACTTTCTCATTTTACAATTAGTTTTTTGGTGATGTTGTAATCAGATGTCATTGCTTTTACAAAGTAAATCCCTTTTTCAAATGAATTTATTTCTAAGGAAAATGATTTTTTAGTAGCAGTATGCGTGTTTACTTTTTTACCTAATATATCATAAATCGTTACTTCAACTGGTAGAGTTGAAGTAGATGGTAAAAGCACATTTATTTTATCAGTTGCAGGATTAGGATAAATATCTAATTCAAATTGAATATCTTGATTTTTTACAGCTGTAACGACTCCAATTAGTCCTGGATAATCCAATTCATAAATGGCAGTTTTTGCCATATTTCCTCCACCAGGGCCTCCACCACCACTCTGATGATTGTATTCGTATATAATATTTCCTTGCATATCTACTTCCCTCCAATAAGTGGAGGTTCCCAAAGTGGCGACTGTGGTTCCTTTTTTTGTTCTAAATGATCCTGACAAATGATTGGCATAAAAATTTCCAGGATGGGAATATGTCCATAAAGGAGATTGATTCCAAGGGTATGTATAGTTGTAATTATTTAGTGGCGCTTGCAGTTCAATAACTCTAGAATCCCCGCTTCCTCCATTAGAAGTTGCCTGATTATCAAAACACATCAAATTCCCCTCACCAGGATATCCTTCATCAATAAAATTTGCACCATGTACTGTGTATAATTCCCTAATTCCATTTAATCCATAGTTGCTTGAATTTCCCCAACGATACAATAAATCGCCCCCTTTTCCTGCATTTCCACCAACATGAGTTGCCGCCTGAGCAGTTGTTGTGCTATGGTCAATAATGTAAATTTCGTGTAAAAAATGGGAGCTAAAAACTATTTGATCCAAAAAAGGACTATAATCCATTCCGTTTGCATGAATCCAATCTCCATTCCCTTGTCCTCCGCCACCACCTCCTGTAAAAAGGCCAATATCAAAAAGTTCTGGATGCTGATTGCAATCAGAATAATAATTATTCAAACTTGTGTCATTATCCTGACAGATATGATCGAAAGCATGCCATTCCCAAACTATATTTCCATTACTTGCCCCCACCGGCTCAATCTCAATTATTTCAGTTGGCCACATCTCCACATTGACCCCTCCCGCTTGCTGAACAGTTGCAGCATCAAATCTTTCCCAAGAAATTAAAAGTGCATTGTAAGTTCCATTCGGTTGCTCAATAGGAATGCATTCATGGTGCTGCTGATGATTGGGACTTGACCATAAATAATCCCATATTACATTATTGTTCCAATCAATTATTTGCAAACCTCCTCCTGTTGCCCCTCCATTCATACTTGGGTTAGAAACTCTGTAAGGTCGCATGATACTTCCATCCTTTAGAAGATAAGCAGTACTTGCTGCATTTGCCGAGCATTGCCAAGAATTATAGGTGTTTCCAACTGTATCAATCAAATAAGTTGTATTACTGATGGATGCCAATTGAAAAACGGAGGCAGTGCCAGTGGCTTGTGAAAAGCAAAAAAAACTGCTTAAAGAAAAAATGGTGATAGATAAAAATATCTTCATTGTTTGATAAATTTTAATGTTTGATCATTGTTTATTTTAATAAAATACATGCCACTTTTTAAAGTTGAAATATAGATTTTGTTTGTATTGTATTGGCTTAAAACTTTTTGCCCAAAGATAGTAAAAACTGCTATTTTTTCAATAGTAGAAACATTACCTTTCAAGAAAATGATATTGCTAGCTGGATTTGGATAAACAGAAAATTCGGCATTTTCAAAACTTTCAGAAACAGAAACAGAGGATTCATTATTCTGACTGAAAGTTGCATCTTGAATAACAAAAGGGCCAGTTCCATTTGGCACTCTTGCATAGCCCATATCAGAGGGGATAGCACCAAAAACCACTTCATCTACCACCATTGCATAAGTAGAATCGTAAAGCGTCAGTTGCTCGCCAGAACCATTTAATTTAAAATTGGCATGTAAGCCTGTTTCCGAGCCATTTTCATCTGCCCAGATAATTAAATAGCCATTCGCCACTATAAAAGTATCAGGGAAAGCCCATTTCAAATTGTTATTATTATCTGATAAATAAAAGCCCAATAGCGGTATATCAGAGTTTGAATTATTATATAGTTCAATCCAATCGTCATATTCTCCATCTTGGTCAGCAACAGTTGAGGTATTCAAAGGCATCAATTCGTTTATCACCAAATCAGCCGTTACCGAAATGGTGTAAAATTCATGTTCTGCCTTTACTGGAGAGAATATTCCTGCACCTGAATTTTCAGCATAAATATAATACTGCACATCAGATGCTCCAAGATTTATTGTTGCGCTGAAAACCCCACTACCTTGATCAATCATAGGAACTTTGGTAAATATCTCAGCAGGACTATTCCTATACCCAAGAAATGCTGTAGGCAAAGCGCCTGTTGCAGAAGTTATATATGCTGAAATATCAATTGTTGAGTAGGGGTTTGGATTAACGGCACTTAAATTAATGTTTGAAATATTTGGAGCAGGGAATAGAAATTCATTTTGGGCTAAAAGATAAGTGGTTCGTGCATTCATAAGTTCCGTAATTCCTACTTTAGTACCACCACCCGGACCGCCACCACTCGTAACAGAAGTAGTAATATTTTGAGTGGCCTGATTCCAAGTGTAAAAAGTATTTTGATCGGATTGAAAAGCTGCCGAAATAGTGCTGTGTAAACTATCCGCTTTTTGGTGGTAATAGTTGTTGGAGAAAAATTCATCTATTATCGTTTTCATATGGGCCACATACATTTTTCTGTAAGTTTGGTCAGCAAAAATAATTTTGCAAAGCGGTCTTGTAGCATCTCCATCTCTAAGGAATGGATCCATTTCTTGCAAATCCTGAGTTGTGGCTGGTGGGTTTCCAGGCCCAGGAGTGTTAATCATGGAAAAATGCCCAAAGGATTCATTAAAATCCCAAACAATAGGATTATATCTGTCGTTATCATCTTTAAATAAATAATAATTCTGACAAAAAGGGCCGATATAAGAATCCATATTTACAAAGAGATTGTTCAAAACCAGAAACCAAATGCCTCTATCCACATCAAAATGCTGCTCTATATTATTAGGATTTTGGTCTAACTGATAAGTAAAATTCTTCATATCCTCCAAACCATAATCGGATTGCAATTCGTAATAATCTTCATAACAAATGCTATCTGGCCCTAAATACTCAAGGGATGAACCGATTCCGGAAGAGCAATTAGGATTTCCGCCACCCCCACCCAAATTTTGCGGATTGCATTTAAAAAGCGTATTATCATCATCAGAATAAAACCGTTCTTCCACAAATTTTTTGTTGATGGATTCAATATTTCCGTAAAGTCCAATGTAATTCCCATTGATATAAACTTGGGTGTAATTGGCTTTTGGGGCTTGCATATAATGCCTTGCTATAAAATAACTCAACACTTCCCGAACAAAAGTAGGATCCTTATCTCCATTGGATAGTTTTAGAGTATAATAGCCCCAGTAATCCTGATTTTTAATATAATTTAGTTTTATGTTGAGCGGATTTTTATTATTGCTGGTATTGTAAGAGCTATTCCCTTTATACTTTACGCCAACGCTATCAAATGCAATTCCATTTACAATTACACTATCGGCAATAAGGCGGTCTCCGTTTCCTAGTGCATAATTATTATCCATCAACTGATCCCAATTGGATTGGGAAAAGAAAATTTCAATGGTATTGATATTATTTTCATCATAAAAATCGTTTTGGGCATTTGCAGAAAACACCCAAAAAAAAGCAATAACTATAATATAAAACTTTTTCATTTTTTAATTTCAAAATACAAATTACGAAATAAAATTACGGTTTAACAAAATCAAAAGAATAAATCTTATTTGTTCAAAAGCCACAAAAAATAAAATTTAGTTTTTCATGGCTATTGTTTTTAAGATTATTACTTTTATGACTTCAAAAATTTATTAAAGTTTAAAAATATTAAAAATCTAAAAAAATATTTCTTCAACGGCTTATTGTATATAGTCCCGCTAGCGGTTACTTTTTGGGTTCTTGTAGAATCGTATAAATTTCTTAATGGAATTATTGGAGATCATTTACCAGATAATCTTCAATTTCCAGGTTTAGGGCTAATTGTGATTATTGCACTCATCACAGTTATTGGTTTTGTGGGGTCAGCAATAATTACCAGCCCAATCAATGCTTTTTTCCAAAGATTAATAAAAAGAGCACCACTTCTGCAAACTATTTATTCATCCGTTAAGGATTTGATGAATACTTTTGTGGGGAAAAAGAAAGGATTTAACACTCCTGTGCTGATTAAATTATATGAAAACTCAACCATTGAGCGCATTGGTTTTATTACTAATGAAGATTTAACCACTCTAGGCATCAAAGAGGGAAAAATCTTGATTTATCTGCCACATTCTTATGCTTTTTCAGGACAACTTTTTGTAGTAGATCGTTCTTATATTAAACCAATTAATGCCACTTCTGCTGAGATTATGAAACTAATAGTTTCAGGTGGGGTTACCGAAATTGAAAATTAGATTAGTTTTGTGGCACAGTTTGTTAACCTAAATGATGAAAAATTTCTTATCTTTATTTGCACTTTGCATAACCTATTCTGTTTTTGCTGGAGATACAACTACTGTTAGAATTCATGACCATACCGACATGACTTGGTATGGCAATTATGATGAGTGGGGAGTTTTACCTAGTGATAGTTTAACTTACAGAAAAATCTATTTACACTATACTATGGGTTGTGCAACAGGAGGCTGCTCGGATTGGGACTATACCTCACAAATTATTGTCCGACACAGAACAGGAGAGATAGATTCAACTTTACAAACTGCCCCAAGTTTTACTGTAAACGGAAGCGTAATGGATACCGTTTTCTTTTCTACAAATCCTGTAATAATATATTTTTGGGACAGCATAAACAGTAGTGTTGATTCAACTTTATCCGATTCTATTCAAATTATTCGATACAATGATCAAAACAACCCAACAACTCCAACGGATACGCTTTGGGTTTGGGAATCAAACTTGGAAGTTTTTATCTTTGATTCCTTAGGAAACATAACCGACACAACTTATTTTATTGCAGATACTTCATGGTTTGTGAATTATTATAATTGGTATACTCCTTATGAGGTTATTGAAAATTATGAATTAGCTCGAGTTATTACCCCTTATGGAAACTCACTTGCAAACAGTTGGGAGTTTACTCATACTTTTGATGTTACCGATTTTGTTCAGATCTTAAGAGACTCTGTTGAAATAAGATGCCATTATAGTGGGTGGTCATCAGGATTTAGCGCGACACTAGATTTTGAATTTATTGACGGGACGCCTCCAAGAGATGTAGTGAAATTAGAAAATGTTTATAATGGAGGATATAGCTATCAAAATTCAACTGATTTTGAAACAAACAAACTTACTCCTGAAAACAAATGGATTGAGCAAAATAGTGATGGAGCAATGCTCAAAATGTGTGCAACAGGTCATGGTTTTGATAATAATCAGTCAGCTGCTGAATTTAAGCCTATAAACTATTATGTAAATATTGACGGGGCCCTTACTCACACACAATATAATTGGGATGCCGATTGTGGAGAAAACCCAATTTATCCTCAGGGAGGAACTTGGATTTATGATAGGGCAAATTGGTGTCCGGGGAAAAGAGCACAAGCCTTTGACCATGAAATTTCATCCTATATCACCGCAAATGATTCAGTTGAAATTAATATCGATTTTCAAAGTTATAATTGGAGTGGAAGCCAAACTCCATCCTACATTATTTCTTGTCAGTTATTTCAATATGAAAGCGTAAATTTTATCAATTCGGTAGAAATTATTGATATTATAAAACCTTCATTAAAAGATGAGTACAGTCGTAAAAACCCTATTTGTGGGAAGCCATTAATTCTCATTAGAAATTACGGTAGCTCAACATTAACTTCTTTACTTATTGAATACAAAGTAGTTGGCGGCACAACTCATACATATAATTGGACTGGAAGTCTTAACTTTTTAGAAACGGAGGAAGTAGAATTACCTAACCTATCTAATTGGTCGGGTTCAGCAGACATTTTTGAAGTAACACTTAAAAATCCTAACGGACAAACGGATGATTATTCGGATAATAATAGTATGAGATCTCCTTTTGATAAGGTTCCTGAATATCCTAACACTTTTTCACTATGGCTAACTACAAATGCTGGGGTGGTAAATACGCTTACCCAGGTTTCCGAAACTACATGGGATTTTTATGATGAGCTGGGAAATATGGTGTTTACTTCTGGAAATTTACAGAGCAACATACAATACAGAGACACGCTCACTTTTACAAATGGATGCTACACTTTTGTAGTTGAAGATACAGATGAAGATGGGCTTAATTTTTGGGCAAATAATGATGGCACAGGGATGGTTAGGTTTCGGGAAATTGGAGCTGGTTGGTTACAGAATTTCAATTCCGATTTTGGCACAAATATCATTCATCAATTTACAGTTGGTTATACGCAAAATACTTCTTCTATAAATTTAAATGAGAATTGGATAATTTTCCCAAATCCTACAAGAGATATTATTTTTATTGAGGGATATATTGAGGAGGAAACAAACATTCAACTGCTTAATAATTTAGGGAAAGTAGTAATGACAAGCGATATTAATTTCCAAGGAGTAATTTCAAAACAAATAGACATAAGCCATTTGCCAATGGGAGTTTATTTTATCCATATCAAAAATTCGACTGAAAAAATCATCAAAAAAGTAGTGAAGTTATAATGCAATATTGCAATAGTTTAACCACATATTCCAGATTTAAAACAAGAGTAGTCAAAGTTGGTGATTTGACTATTGGAGGAGACAATCCCATCAGTGTGCAATCCATGACCATCACCGATACCATGGACACCATGGCCACTGTGGAGGAAT
>ERZ813253.142-NODE-142-length-29219-cov-4.516568_pt1 | contig 29219 bp, 27 predicted proteins | sample MGYA00520893_ERZ813253 | MGnify/ENA primary metagenome ERZ813253 (study PRJEB31669, sample SAMD00080414) | marine metagenome | biome: oceanic hadal pelagic zone biome; feature: marine hadalpelagic zone; material: sea water | place: Pacific Ocean:Izu-Bonin Trench...
AATTGGATTTTCTCCACAGTTTTGCATAAACGAAAACGGTTAATAATCCTGTAAGTAGAAATACCCACCACACCCAATTTCCTGCCACTCCATTATTCCTAACAATATCCGTTACTAGGTTAGGCGTGTCAGTAGAAAAAGTAGTTGCCACCATAGAAAGCCCTAAGAGCCACCATGGCATATTTCTTCCAGAAAGGAAAAACTGAGAAGAACACTCTCCAGATTTTTTAGAAACAATTAAACCAATTAGTAAAGTCAGTGATAAAAAAGAAATGATGATAATCCAGTCGAGATTTGCGATATTCATAAGAGAAAATAATTTGAACAAATCTAAGGAAATCTTTTACTTAAATAAAATTACCTTTGCCGAATGAAAAATGATAATTTTTACATGCTAGCCAAAACCATGTTTGGCTTAGAAGAAATATTGGCTGAAGAGCTTAAAAAATTGGGTGCACAGAATGTGAAACCCATGAACAGAGCCGTAAGTTTTAAAGGAGATAAAGGTTTTATGTACAAAGCAAATCTGAACCTAAGAACTGCTCTTAGAATTTTAAAACCTATTGCCCATTTTCAGGCACATGATGAAAAAGAATTGTACCGAAAATTATGTGAAATCGATTGGACGGACATCTTTGATTTAGACGCCACTTTCGCAACTCATGCTACGACACATTCTGAGGTTTTTACCCATAGTAAATATGCATCATTAGTGATGAAAGATGCCATTGCCGATACTTTCAGAAAGAAATTTGACAAACGCCCAAATGTTGATCCTGAAATGCCAGATGTGAGTATCAACTTGCATATTGCAAAGCACACTTGTACTGTTTCACTAGATAGTTCAGGGGATTCCTTACATAAAAGAGGGTATAAATTGGATGCTGTAACTGCTCCAATGAATGAAGTATTGGCTGCAGGATTAATATTACTTAGTGATTGGAATAGGATTTCTAATTTTCATGACCCTATGTGTGGAAGTGGAACTTTATTGATTGAGGCAGCCCTTATTGCACACAATATACCTGTTAATATTTTCAGAGATAAATTCGGATTTGAAAGTTGGAAAGACTTTGATGAGGAACTTTGGGAAATGATTAAAGAGGTTTCTTTAGAAAAGGAAACACATTATTACGGAAAAATTACGGGTAGTGATAATTTCCAAAAAGCAGTACGCATTAGCCGAGAGAATATTGATAATGCTTTAATGTATGATAATATCAAAGTTACAAAATCTGACTTTTTTGAAACTGAAGTAGCTCCAGGAACTTTTGTAATGTTCAACCCTCCTTATGGAGAACGAATAGATTTAGGCGTAAATGATTTCTACGAAAAAGTAGGCACAACTTTAAAACATAAATATGAGGGATGTAGCATTTGGATCATCTCTTCAGATATTGAAAACATGAAGTTTATTGGCTTGCGCCCTTCCCAAAAAATAAAAGTAATGAACGGAAAACTAGATTGTAGTTTCCGAAAATTTGAAGTGTATGAAGGTAGTAAGAAAGTTAAAAAAACAATAAAAAAGCCCGAATAAATCCGGGCTTTTCTTTTCCATTATCTGTTAATTACTCTGAAAGAGTTTTAGCATTTTCAATAGATATTTGCTTGCCGTCTAAAAGTGGTTTTACAAAAGCATCATTAAAGCCGGCTGTTTTCACCTCTTGTAATCTTGTATTGGCAGCAGCATAATCGTTATAAGTTCCTGCATAGTATCGGTATAATTTGGAGTTATTGATATTCTCTTTTACAACCTCTCCAATTTTTGTCATTTTTGCTAATACATTAGCTGGTACATTTTCTTTATAAACCCCTATTTGCACTACATATTCTACATTTGGTTTTACCTCTTTTTTCTCCACTTTTGGAGTTGCTACTTTAGAGGTGTTTCTTGTTGGTAACTTCCCATTTACTGCTCTTATTGCAGCATACAAACCAATCTTTTTTCCATCTTTAAATGCCACTACAAATGAACCTTCAAATCCTCTTAAAAGCATATTATTCTGCTGCTCAACCGCATCTTTATAATCAGTATAAGAACCAGTAAAATACCTTGTAAAACCATCATTAGAGGTAAACGAAATCACATTAGGAACCCCTTTGAAAATATCTTTTGACAACACTACTTTATACGCTCCAATTTGCACTCTGAAAGTAATTTTACCTACCGAACTTTTTACTTCCTTTTTTGGATCTTCTTCTTTTAATTCTTCCACCTCATTGGTTTGCTCAGTTGCGGCAACCGTCTCTTCTGTAGTTTCTTCCTCTTTTGCTACTTCTTCTTTTTTCGGAACTACTGGTGTAGGAGGTGTAGGACTATAAAGAGTAACCACTCCATCTTCTACCTCTACAATCTCAGTATCGTCCATTCCTTCATTCAGTTCTAATTGGGTTTGTCGGTTTATTGCCTTATCAAAACTACCATAAGAACCAACAGAATAAACAACCATTCCATCATCTTGCAACAAACTTTCCAAATCATCAAAACTCAGAAATTTATTAATCACATTTGCAGGAACATCATCTCTGAATTCTCCAAGCATAACCGCAAATCGCTTACCTTGTATTTTAGTATTGATTGAGGGAATATCATTTATAATATTAAAAGCATTTGCTTTTGCAATCAAATAATCATTAATCGATTTGAAATCATCTTTTGAAATTTCATTTTCGTTATACACATTGGCATATTCTCTTGATGCAGCATTGTATTTGCTATACATACTTTTTGATTGTTCATCAGAAAGTTGCACTCCTTTTGCATTTACAATAGCTCCTCTTGGCGTATTTGCTTCTTCATCAATATAATTCGGAATGCCATCTTTATCATCATCAATAGGACAACCATTTGCATCCACCTTCACCCCTTCTGGCGTTTCAGGACAATAATCATCAATATCTGCTACCATATCGCCATCAGAATCTTCCACATCTAATGCCTTAAAATTCACCTCAGCATAGAAACTCTGATCAGAGAATGGTTTTGGTTTCCTTGGCTTTGGGGTAAACAAATCGTAATGAATCGTAAAGGTGGTTACTAGGAAATTATCACTTCCCCCTTCTTCAACTCCATCAATCATATCGGTGAGGGTATAATGATAACGCAAACCCATATCCAATCCTATTCTTTCAGAAACATCAAACATTACTCCAATTCCCATTGGAATGGCTATAGCAGTTTCCGTTTTTTGGCTTTCGGTTTTGAAATTTAAAAGTTCTCCACCAATCGATAAGAATGGGTTTAGTTTTGAATTCTGGGAAATATTATTAAAATTATACCTTAAGCCTAATCCCGCAGTTTTTACTTCCGAACTGAAAGAAGTATTCTCCACATGATTTGTTTCGTTCAACTTACCATTTCCAATCAGAAAAGTTAAATCTAAATTACTACTAAGATTAATCTTTGCACCAAAATGATAACCTTGATTTCCCATCAATAAATTCTTTTTAGGCCCTACAATATCTCCTTTAAAAAGATAAGAACCCGTACCGAAAGAGAGCATTGGTTGGAAAGGAGCTTTTTGCTCATCTTCTGGATATCCATCCTGAGCAAAAGAATGCAAGCTACATAAAACAAGGGAGGCAATAAAAAGCCTGAAAAGTGATTTCGTCATTATTTATTTTTTTACAGCCGTAAAAATACTAAAAAAATCAGAAAGGAATTAGATATTCTAAAAATTAGGTTTTAAAGTGTATTTATTATAGAACTCATCTATAATCGCTACTGCTTCTTTTGGACTATTAACAGTGTTAATTAAATGCAAATCTTTCGGACTGATATTTTTCTCTTTGCTTAGCATGGTTTCCTTGATCCAACCTATTAGCCCTTCCCAATAAGTTTTGCCCACTAGTACAATTGGAAATTTGCCAATTTTCCCAGTTTGTATAAGTGTAATTGCTTCAAATAATTCGTCTAAAGTGCCAACTCCACCCGGTAATACGATAAATCCTTGTGCATATTTTACAAACATTACTTTTCTAACAAAGAAATAATCAAAGTTGATGAGTTTATCAGCATCAATATAAGGGTTAGCAGATTGCTCAAATGGTAATTCAATATTCAATCCAACCGATTTTCCAGCACCTCTTTTTGCTCCTTTATTTGCCGCTTCCATAATTCCAGGGCCTCCTCCAGTAATTACACCATAACCCGCTTGGGTTAATAAAAATGCAATTTCTTCTGCTTGTTTATAATATTCATTATCTGGTTTTGTTCTAGCTGAACCAAACACAGAAACACAAGGCCCTATTTTTGACATGGTATCAAACCCTTCCACAAACTCCGACATGATTTTAAATATTTGCCATGAATCTGATGTTTTTATTGCATTCCAATTTTTTTCTTTAAATGCCCTTCTAATCTTTTTTTCTTGTTTGTTCATCTTCTTTTTCTTTAGTCAACACAAATATAATGATTTTATGCTAATTCTCTTTTTAAATATTCTCCTGTAAAACTCTTCTTGCATTTTACGATTTCTTCTGGTGTTCCGTTACAAATAATCTCGCCTCCTTTTTCACCTCCTTCCGGCCCCATATCAATGATATAATCTGCCGCTTTTATTACATCCATATTATGCTCAATAATTAATACGGTATTTCCTTTATTTACTAATTTTTGAATAACATCCAAAAAAACCTTTACATCATGGAAGTGTAATCCTGTAGTTGGTTCGTCTAAAATATAAAAGGTTTTTCCTGTATTCTTTTTTGAAAGCTCTGCCCCCAATTTTATCCTTTGTGCTTCTCCACCTGAAAGTGTAGTGGAGGATTGCCCCAAAGCAATATACCCTAAACCTACATCTTGCAATGTTTTTATTTTTCTGTAAATAGCAGGAATGGATTTAAAAAAATTTACTGATTGATTAATCGTCATACTCAATACATCCGCAATCGATTTTCCTTTATATCTGACTTCTAAAGTTTCACGATTATATCTTTTTCCATTACAAAGCTCACAATGCACCAACACATCAGGCAAGAAATTCATTTCAATGGTTTTTAATCCTGCCCCTTCACAATTTTCGCACCTTCCCCCTTTTACATTAAAGGAATATCTTCCTACTTTATACCCTCTTATTTTTGACTCAGGCAAATTGGCATATAGGTTTCTGATATGGGAAAACACGCCAGTATAAGTTGCCGGATTCGACCTTGGCGTTCTACCAATTGGCGATTGATCCACCTCAATTACTTTGTCAATATTTTCTACCCCTTTAATTCTGTTATATGGCAAAGGTTTTTTTACTCCTCTGTAAAAATATTTATTGAGGATGGGATAAAGGGTTTCGTTGATAAGTGTAGATTTTCCGCTTCCTGAAACACCAGTAATGCAAACAAAAACTCCTAATGGAATTTTTAAATCTACTGATTTTAGATTATGTCCTTTCGCTCCAAATAATTGTAAAGTTTTTCCATTTTCCTTTCTTCTTTTTGGTACTTCTATTTTCAATTGTTTGTTTAAGTATTTTGCAGTCAGATTTTTGTTTTTCAGAATTTGTTTTAGGTTCCCTTTTGCAACAATTTCACCTCCATGGTTTCCTGCCTCCGGACCTAAATCTACAATAAAATCAGAAGATTCAATCATGTCCCTATCGTGCTCCACAACAATTATTGAATTACCAATATCACGTAAGTTTTTTAAGGAATTAATTAGTTTTTGGTTGTCCTTTTGATGTAACCCTATACTTGGCTCGTCTAAAATATAAAGCACATTGGTAAGTTGAGTACCAATTTGAGTAGCCAAACGAATGCGTTGGGCTTCCCCGCCTGAAAGTGATTTTGAACTTCTGTTTAATGAAAGATAGGAAAGACCAACATCCAAAATAAATTTAACCCTTTTCTTTAATTCCTTAATGATATGATTAGCAATAATCTTTTGATTATTATTTAATTGCTGCTCAATAGTATCGAGCCAAAGGGAAAAAGCAGAAATATCCATAGCTGTAAGCTGATGAATACTATACTCGCCAACTTTATAATGCATGGATTCTTTCTTGAGGCGACTTCCCTCACACTCATGACAAATAAAGTTAGTCATATAATTACTTGCCCAGCGTTCAATCGATTTTACATAGCTGAGCTTAGCTTGTTCATGAATAAAATTGATAATGCCATCAAAATGTAATTTGTAGGTTTTTGATACACCAATGCTTTTTAACTTTACACTAAAAGTGCCCATTTCCCCATAAAAAATAGCATTCATTCCAGCTTTACTGATTTTTGACATTGGTGTATTTAATGTGAAATTATATTTCTTACCAATTACTTCCAATTGCTTTGTTATCCACTCCGATTTTCTGTTAGCTATTGGTGCAATTGCCCCCTGATTAATGCTTTTTGATTTATCTGGAACTACTCTTTGTTCATCCACTTCTTTTAGACTTCCTATTCCGTTACAATGTTTGCATGCTCCTTTTGGAGAATTAAAAGAAAATGTATTTGGTTCAGGGGTTTTGTATGCTATTCCGGTTGTAGGACACATCAAATCTCTACTGTAATATCGTGGAGAATTTGTCTGCTTGTCCAAAACCATCATCACCCCATCTCCATCTTTAAGTGCATGTGTTAAAGAGGAAAGAATTCTTTTTTTATTTTCCTGATTTACTTTTATTCTATCAATTACTATCTCAATATCATGGGTTTTATACCTGTCTAATTTTAGCCCAGGAGTTATTTCAATCACTTGCTCATCTACCCTTACTCTAATAAATCCTTTTCTTAAAATTTGTGTAAAAAGTTCCTTATAATGTCCTTTCCTAGCTTTTACAATGGGAGCTAAAATACTGATGGATTTTCCTTTAAATTCTTTAAGGATTAGTTGCAAAATCTGCTTATCTGTATATTTTATCATTTGCTCACCTGTATTGTAAGAATAAGCAATTCCTGCACGAGCAAAAAGTAGGCGCAGATAATCGTAAATTTCAGTAATAGTACCAACTGTCGATCTCGGGTTTTTATTGGTAGTTTTTTGTTCGATTGAAACTACAGGACTAAGGCCTGTTATTTTATCCACATCAGGGCGTTCCATATTGCCCAAAAACTGACGTGCATAGGCACTGAAAGTCTCTAGATATCTCCTTTGTCCTTCCGCATGAATGGTATCAAAAGCCAAAGAGGATTTTCCACTACCACTAAGCCCAGTAAAAACAACCAATTTGTTTCGGGGAATTTGAATGTCAATATTTTTTAAATTATGAACCCTAGCGCCATAAATACTGATAAACTCTTGCTTAGCCATTTTTTAATCCTCCTTGTTTTCAGGGACAATAAAATCATCAAAAACCAAAAGTGAAGAATCTGTTGGAATTTTTAAGATGTATTTTCTTCTAGATTTATCGGGTAAAGAGGATGTTCTCAGCCAAGGATTAAATTGTTTGAGCAATTTGTAATTTATATTATGAGAATTTGCAAAATCATTTAAATCATCAATGGTAGAATTTACCTCTACTACTTTATATTTTGGCATGGTATACAAATCTTTTTCTCGGTAATTAAAACCATATTTTCTTGCATTTTCTAAGATTTCCTTTACCGCTATAATTCTAAAAATATATCTTGAAGTTTCCCTGTTCAGGTGAAGATTATAATAATTATTTGATTGTTGAGCTTCCACCCTTTTTCTAAGACCGTTCATCCCCATATTATAAGATGCTGCCGCCATGGTCCAGCTTCCGAACCTATCATATGCTTCTTGCAAATATTTACAGGCCACTTTGGTTGATTTCTCCAAATTATATCGCTCATCAATTGCTGAGTTAACTTCTAGGCCATACTCTCTGGCAGTCCCTTTTAGAATTTGCCAAAAACCTGCTGCTCCTGATGGAGAAACTACATTTTCTAAACCACTTTCAATTACAGCTAAATACTTAAAATCGTTTGGAATATTATTAGCTTTCAAGATTGGCTCAATTATTGGAAAAAATTTGTTTACCCTTTTCAAATACAACATTGTATTGGACTGCCAATAAGTATTTTTCAGCAATTCTTTATCCATTCTTTCCCAAATATCTTCTGATTTTAGATTTATTTTTTCACCACAAAAATCAAGATTAGAAGGTTTATTTATAGCAAAAATATTGTACTTCTCATTAAATTGCTTTTGATTTAGTTTGTCTTCAGACAATTTTTTGCTAGGAAAAGAAAATAAAATAAAAAAGAAAGACAAAATGGCAAGAAAACAGACAAGAGAATTAGGTTTTTTCATGCTTTAAAATTCGTTTTTAACTCAGAAAATAAGGGAGCTTCTTGGTCTTTATTGGAGACAATAGGACTGTTCAATCCCCAATCGACATTTAGATCTTTATCATTCCAAACTATAGCCCCTTCCGCCTGTTTATTATAAACTCCTGTACATTTGTAAGTAAAAATAGTATCCTCTTCTAAAGTAAGAAAACCGTGTGCAAAACCAGGAGGAATCCAAAAAGATGTTTTGTTTTTACCACTTAAAATTATGGAAAAATGCTTCCCGTAAGTAGAGGAGTTTTTTCTGATATCCACTGTAACATCTAATACAGATCCACTAATAACCCTAACCAATTTACCTTGGGCAAAAGGAGGGTTTTGAAAATGCAAGCCCCTTAAAACTCCTTTTGCTGAAAGGGATTGATTATCCTGCACAAAATTTAGGTTTAATCCTTCTTTTTCGAAAGCCTCCTTACTCCAATTCTCAAAAAAATGACCTCTATCATCTGCAAATATTTTTGGCTTAATTACTAGAATTCCTTCAATGGGTGTTTTTATTATTTCCATAATTGTTTTTAGAAGTTTGCTAATATACAAATAAAGCAATATCAAAACATTTTACAAAATGTAAAATTTTATATTTGTCAAAAAAAAATTATGCATAAATTTAATCTGATTGTTTTAATAGCTGCAATTGCGCTAAGCGCATGCAATCCGAATGATGCTTTTACCCAAAAATTGGAAACTGAGCTTGATAGTGTAAGTTATAGTTTAGGTGCTTTTAATGCATTGCAACTACAAGGGCAAGGGCTTGAAAATATAACCGCAGATGCAGTAAGTATGGGCATCAAACATGTTTTTAATAACGATTCTCTTTTAATAACAAAAGAAGAATCCCAAAAGATTTTGGAAGAATATTTCAAAAGCTTACAAGAAAAACAAGAAGCTGAAAAACAAAGATTTCAGGACTCCATACTTGCAGTGTCACAAATTTGGATAGATGAAAGAGAGGTGAATGAGGATCCAATAACAACTGCTAGCGGACTACAATATGAAGTTTTAGTAAATGGGGAGGGAGAAGTAAATCCAACTGCTGAGAATCAAGTTACAGTGCATTATCACGGAAGTTTAAATGACTCTACAGTTTTTGATAGCTCAATTGAAAGAGGATCACCTGTTTCGTTTCCCTTAAATGGCGTAATACCTGGCTGGGTAGAAGCACTTCAACTCATGAAAGTAGGGGATAAATGGAAATTAACTATTCCGAGTTCATTAGCTTATGCTGAAAGAGGAATGCCTCAAGCTGGTATACCACCTAATGCCGATTTAATTTTTATTGTTGAATTAATAAGTATTCAATAAAAGGCAATTTTTCTACAATGTTTTATTTATACATTCGCAGCATGAAAAAGCTTGGAACTTGTATTATCTGCATTTTAGTTTACTTTTTAGGATTCTCCCAAGTAATTATTTTAGATAGCCTTGCCGAGAATGGGGGGTATAGTTATAAATCGCAACCAATAGGAGCTGGTCCATTTCCTGGAGTTTTGTATTCTCATGGGGATTTAGGTAATGCAGTTGGGGGTAATTTGAGAGGCACTTGTATTGCTTTAGCACAAAACGGATATATGGGTTGGTGTAATAAAAGAACAACTGATATTCCCATGGAGCCACATGTTGTGCAAATTGAAGCGGCTTTGGATTCCCTTTTAAGCCAAACGGATGTGGATGTGAATAATATTGGTATTATTGGTTTTTCCAGGAGTGGTTTACTCACTATAATGACTGCCATTTCAAGATACTATGATGTAAAAGCGGCAGTTACTATGGCGCCAGCTGCTGCTAATAATACACTTACAAATACCCTTTTAAATGCTTCATTGATTGATGATTCTGTACTTATTTTAGTTGCTGAAAATGATACTTTACAGAATGACCATGTACAATTGGCAATGGATGTAAAAAAATGCTTTGGATACCATTACTGGCGTAAGGCATATTGAATACGATCCTTATGATGAGGATGGAAATGGAGTGATAAATAGCTTAGATGATGGGCATATGTTGTTTGACAAAGTGCAATCGCCTTATTGGGATGATTTAATAGATTTTCTGGATAATAACTTGAAAAACTCTACTTCTAACATTAATAATACACAATCTGAAACTAAAAAAAAATTGATTAAAATAGTAGATTTGCTTGGAAGACAAACCAACAATAAAAACAATACTTTATTGTTTTACATTTTTGAGAATGGAACAATAGAGAAAAAAATAACATTAGAATGAAAAAAACAATAGTAGCGCTTTTATGCCTTTGCTTTATTCTTGCCTCTTGCACTACATCCAAAATCTATATCACTTTCTGATATCTTTTTCTAAAAAGTTCGAAATTGGGACCGTAAGGTCCGCCAATAAAAAAACCCGCTCATTGAGTGGGTTTTGTTTTATCTATAACTTACTAATCTTATTCTTCTTCCATTAACAAACTTAAAGTCACCTCTAAAATCAAATTCATTATCAATCTTTTTGTTAAAAAAATCTTGTAGCTTATATGGAATCTCAATCTCTACTTTGTCCATGTAAAGGTAAGTGCTATCATTTAATTGCTTTAAAGTATAGTTGTCAATATCATCTTCTTCTAATTTATGATAATACCTTAAAGGATCTATAGACATTTTAAATATTACTGTATCAGCAACCTTTTCTTTAGAAATTACTTTTAACAAAGAATAATCATAACGTGTTCCATCTGACAAAGGCCCTACCTTATTTTCTTCAACTTTTAAAGTGTAATAATATCCCCATTCAAAATCAAATCCATCAATATACTCTGCTTCAGATTCAGGAGAATCAAGGACTAGCCTTTTAAAATGCTCATAATTCTGAGTATACATATACGGTTTAACCGTTATTGTTTTATATGATACCTTTTGACCAAAACCAAGCATTGGCAAACAAAGTAATATCATTAGTAGTTGTTTCATAAAGCAAACTTACTCAATAATTTCCTGAAAAAGTTTGAAATTAGGGGCTTAATCTTCTCTAAAAAATAAATCAATTATGTGTTGATTTTTATAAAAAATTAGCATTAAGGAAATCCATACCTTTTTCCAAACCAGAATGATAATCTTGTGTTAAATCTTCTTTACTAGTTCCAACTACACCTGATTTTAAGAGATTATCGGGACATATTTGTAGAATCTCTATATTTTTATGTTTTTTCGTTAAAAAATCTACGGCTTCATTATAATGATTATGTTCTTTGAAAAAAATATCCCTTACTTTTGGATTATTCTTCCACCAATATCCAGCAAGTAATCCCAAATAACTTAATCCATTTATTTTATAGCCTAAAGGGTATGGTCTAATAACAATTATTTTATTTGCTCCAAAATCAGTTGCTGATTTTGCTGGTATTGGATCAGACCATGCTCCATCCATTAAATCTAACCCATTAATCTTACACAAACCTTTAGTAAAAAATGGTAATGAAGAAGTTGCTCGTAGACATCTATAAATATTCTGTTTGTTTGGCTCTAAATAAACGGCTTTTCCATTATCTAAATTTGTTACTACTATATAAAATTGTTTATTCTCTGTAGATTCTTTCATGTTTTGTAATTCTAACGGATTGTTTTGTTTGGCATATTTTGCTAAAAACTTTAGATCCATATATCCTTGCTCTGAAAGAGCATGTGTATAACTTAAGAATTTCTCATTAACAGACACTTCTTTTGACAGTGAAAAATATGTTTTGTATTGACTAGTTATATAATAAGACAAAGACATTGCCCCACTTGAAACACCAATATAAATCTCAAAAGGATTAAATTTATTGATTAGAAATGCATCTAAAACCCCAGCTGAAAAAACTGATTTAAATCCGCCACCCTCAATTACTAATGCTATTCTTGCTTTTTTGTTCAATTATCTTTCGTTTAAACTAAAATATATTCAAGGTAACAAAATTAGAAAAAAGTTCTAAATTAGGCCCCTAAGGTCCACCAAAAAACTTTTACAGCAATGTGAAGGTTTTTTTATATTTTAGCTTTATGGAAACAACAATTAGAAAAGGTGTAAAAAAGGACTTACCTTCTGTTTTAAGATTAATAAAAGAACTAGCTGATTATGAAAATTCTCTTGAGGAAGTAACGATTACATTAGAAGATTTAGAAAATGATGGATTTGGAAATCATCCTTGGTATTGGTTCTTAGTTGCAGAAAAGAATAATCAAATTATTGGATTATCTTTTTATTGGGTTCGTTACTCAACCTGGAAAGGAAAATTCTTATTTCTTGAGGATTTTGTGATTAAAGAAGAATATAGAAGACAAGGTATAGGATCTAAATTATTTGAAGAAACAATCAAAATATGTCAAAAATTAAAACTTAACGGAATGATATGGCAAGTATTAGATTGGAATACTCCTGCAATAGATTTCTATAAAAAATATAATGCAGATATTAGTAGCGGGTGGTTAAATGGAAAACTTACAAAACATCAGATTAAAAAAATCCATAAACTTTATTAAGAAAGTTCGAAATAAGGGCCGTTAGGTCTACCAATTAAAAATCCCAGTATTCATGTTAGAGTTTTTTATATATTAGCCCTATGAAAAAACTTATCGTATCACTACTTTGCTTAAGCTTTATACTTGCCTCTTGTACAACATCCAAAAATTGTAACAAGGGACCAAGAATTAAAACAGAAATGGGAATTATCAAGAAACATTAGATGAAAAAACTATTTATCATACTACTTTGCTTACCTTTATTCACACATGCCCAAAGCTGGAAAGACCTAAAAAAAGCAGCTGAAAAAGTAAATAAAGAATTAATAAATAAAAATCCTTTTTCAAAGAAAGAGGCCGCTAAAGCATTAAAAGAAATCCTCAATAGAGGAACTAAAAAAGGTGTTAGTATACTTTCAGTAAAAGATGGTTATTTTACAAATCCAAAAGTGAAAATTCCTTTCCCAAAGAATGCTACAAAAGTTGCAGATAAACTAAAAAAATTAGGTTTACAAAAGCAAGTGGATGAAGTAGTGCTAAGCATCAATAGAGCAGCAGAAGATGCGGCTATTTCAGCAAAGCCAATATTTGTAAATGCTATAAAAAAAATGAGTATTAAAGATGCAATCGGCATTGTAAAGGGAGAGAAAACAGCTGGAACTGATTACTTAAACAGAAATACAAATTCAGCAGTTGTAAATGCATTCAAGCCAATTATTAAATCTTCTTTAGATAAAGTAAATGCTACAAAACATTGGTTAAGCATAATGACTACATACAACAAAATTCCATTTGTAGAAAAAGTAAATCCTGAATTGGAAACTTATGTAACCCAAAAAGCAATAAATGGTTTGTTTTTTATGCTTGCACAACAAGAAATTGCCATAAGAGAAAATCCGAAAGAAAGAACCTCTGCCCTACTGAAAAAAGTTTTTGGCAACTAAACCCTTTGCAAAAATTCAACTAATTTTCTTGTAGCAATTCCTCTGTGGCTAATTGCACCTTTTTCTTGTTTTGACATTTGAGCAAAAGTCTTTTTATGACCTAATGGTCTAAAAATAGGATCGTATCCAAATCCTTTTTCGCCCACTTTTTCTTTTGTAATTTCTCCTTTACACTCCCCTTCAAATAGTGATTTATTTCCATCCAAAATAAGCGCTATTACAGTCCGGAATTTTGCTTCTCTATTGTTTTCTACCTCTAACTTTTTAAGGACTTTTTGCATATTATCATTAGGGCTGCAATCATCACCTGCAAAGCGAGCGGAATAAACGCCTGGCTCATTATCTAAGGCTTCAATCTCCAAGCCAGTATCATCCGCAAAGCAATTGTAGCTATAATTTGTAAACACAAATTCTGCTTTTTGAACAGCATTTCCTTCTAGTGTATTTTGTGTTTCTGGAAGCTCATCATTACAATTAATCTCTTTCAAACTCAAAATTTGAATTTCACAGGGGAGCAAATCCTTGATTTCAGCTATTTTGTTGGGATTGTTGGTAGCAAAAACAATTTTCATACGGCATAAAATTTTAGGCCGAAAATAGAGTTTTATTAGATATCTACTTCAATTTGACTAAGCATTTTTAAATAAAGGCGTAAATTTGTATTCTTTAATTTTAGTAATGAAAAATCTTTTAATCTATATTTTTACTTTTTGGAGTTTTGTCGCCTTTTCTCAGGAAGGAAGAAACTGTGGAACCCAAAATAGATTAGATTTTTTCAAGACACATCATCCTGAAAGTATCATTAAGCAATCTGATTTAGAACTTCAAATACAAAAATGGATAAAAGATAATGCTAGTGCAAAATCATCTGCCATTACCATTCCGGTGGTGGTGCATGTAGTTTACAAAAACAATGCCGAGAATATTTCTGATGCTCAAATCCAAACTCAAATTGATGTGCTTAATGAAGATTTTAGAAGATTAAATCAAGATGCAAGCAGTACGCCTTTCGATTTTTTGCCCTTTGCTGCTGATATGCAAATTGAGTTTTGTTTGGCAAAAAGGTATTTAGGAGTTCCGACCAATGGCATAGTCCGAAAACAAACTAATCTTCCTGAAATCCCTTTGTATAGCGATAGTATTTTCTTTACCCAAATGGGAGGAAGTAGCGCTTGGAACACCAATAGATATTTGAATATTTGGGTGTGTGATATTGCCGGAAATGTGATGGGATGGGCACAATTTCCATCTGGCGGAAACAGCCAAACAGATGGCATTGTCATTGATTATGAAAGATTTGGCACAATAGGAACGGTAAGCCAACCTTATCATAAAGGAAGAACTACAACCCATGAAGTAGGGCATTGGCTGAGTTTATTTCATGTTTGGGGCGACAATAGTTGTGGGGACGATTTCGTTTCGGATACACCAGAACAAGAACAAGCAAATTATGGTTGTAAAATCCATCCTCAAACATCTTGCACAAATAGTGGAGATATGTTTATGAATTTTATGGACTATTCTGATGATGCTTGTATGAATATTTTTACCCAAGGACAAAAAACAAGAGCCATGGCTGCTATCAATACTTATCGATTTGGCTTGATTTCTTCATTGGGTTGTCAGCCATTTACCATTCCAAATGCAGATGCTGGAATAATAGCAATAATTAATCCAAATACGCAATTGGTAGAATGTGCAAGCCCTGTTTATCCAAAAGTAGTGATTAAGAATTATAGCACGGACACTCTTTTTGTGGCAACAATAAAATATTCTATAGATGGCGGAACAGAACAATATCAAGTATGGAATGGAACACTTGCCCAAAATGAAACAGATACTATTTTGTTGGCTGGAATTCCTTCAGCTGGCACTTCACACACTTTTTTGGTTTCAACCATAAACCCAAATAGTGCTACCGATATCAATACGCAAAATGATACGCAAACAACAACTTTTTCTACACAATATGGCAACAAAATCAATCTGAAATTAGTTACAGACAATTATGGACTGGAAACTTCTTGGAAATTATATGATGCTGGTTTTAATTTAATAGATGAGGAAGATTCTCTTGCCAGCAATACTCTTTATCAGTACGGCTTTTGCCTAGAAGATGGCTGTTATAATTTTATAATTTCAGATACTTATGGAGATGGCTTTTGTTGCAATTATGGAAACGGATTTTTTACTATTAAAAAAGAAATTGATAATAGCATTTTAGCAAGTAGTTCTACTTTTACTTTTTCTGATACCTCTCATTTTTGCATAAATGCATTATTCACTAGTCAAATCACAGAAAATATATTAGAAATATTCCCGAATCCTACTAGTGGAATATTTTATGTAATTTATCCTAAATACTCGAAAAATATTTCTAATTATGCAAAAATTTTCAACCCACTTGGTCAATTGATTCTGAAAAAGAAATTGGGGCAGACAACAGAAATTGACTTAAGTGATCAGGAAAATGGGCTCTATTATTTGAACATTACAACTAAGAACTATCGTATAACTAAAAAATTAATCATTCAAAACTAATATGAAAACAACAAAACTATTACTAGGTTTAATGCTGATTGTATTTTTAGCCAAAGCACAAGAAAACCCTAAGAAATGTGGAACCACTCCGCTTATGGAGTATGAAATGAAAACAAATCCTCAGTATAAAAATATAGTTGAAAATTATTTTAATGGATTTGAAGAATGGTTAAAAAATAATTCAAATTCTAAAAATCCAATTATCACCATTCCGGTTGTGGTACATGTGGTACATAAGCAAAGTCATAATTTAGGAATTGGAACCAACATTCCGCAAATACAAATTGATGATGCAATAAGGATTTTGAATGAAGATTACCGAAAAATGAATCCTGAATTTCCCAATCCGCCTAGAAATACTTTTACAAGTTATGCTGGTGATACCCAATTAGAATTCTGCTTGGCAACCACTGATGAAAACGGAAATGCTACTACGGGAGTAACCAGAACTTCAACTACAAAAACAAGCTTTGATGCAGATGACAACACAGATTCTAATGCTATGAAAAGAGATGCTACTGGAGGAAAAGATGGATGGAATCCGTTAAAATATTTGAATATCTGGGTTTGTAATTTAACCAATTCACAAGGAGGACAAACCCTTGGTTATGCCTATTTACCAGGATTACAATCGCAATCATGGACAGCATGGAAAGATGGCTTAGTGGTAGATTATGCCTATTTTGGAACTGTAGGAAATGCTGCATCTACTTCTCAAAATGATGGCAGAACACCAACCCATGAAATAGGCCATTATTTAGGCCTCAAACATACTTTTTGCGAGCAAACAGATGCACAGGGAAATACGATTTGTTGCGATAATGATAACTCTTCTGCTGGAGGATATGTGGATGATACTCCTGCACAAAAAGATATTTATTGGGGAAGTGTGAATTCCAGCACAAATAACAACACCTGTAATGACACGCAATTTTCCAATGCCTTTACTACCAATGTATTGGATATGGATGAAAATTATATGTCCTATGCTTTTACTACTTGGATGTTTTCTTATAAGCAAATAAATGTAATGGATTATACCATGAACGCTTCTACTGGGCAAGGAGGAAGAGCAACACTGAAAACATCCAATGGATGTAATATAACAGGAATAAATGAAATATTACACAATAATTTAATAAGCGTTTATCCGAACCCTACTAATGGAATGTTGAATTTTAAATTTGGAATGAATATTCAGGTGGGAAAGTTAAGCATTCAGAATGTTTTAGGAGAAGAAATATTTATTGCTAAAAATATTCAAAATGTTATTTTCTCTATTGATTTTTCTTCTTTCCCAACAGGAATTTACTTTGCTATAATTGATACTGACAAAGGAAGAAGTACCAAAAAAATTCTTTTATCCAAGTAATGAATACCTCCTGTATCACGTCAGAATTACTTCCTAAAAATTTAGTAAGTATTGTAGAAAAAGTAGAAAATCAGCAAAGGATTTCAGATAAAGAAGCTTTAACACTTTTTGAGAATGCCTCACTCTCTTTGCTTGGAATTTTGGCGAACCAAATAAGGGAACGCTTACACGGCAATAAAACTTATTTCAACAAAAACATACATATTGAGCCAACCAATATTTGTGTTTTCGATTGCAAATTTTGTTCTTATTCTCGTCTGTTGAGCAAAAAAGAAGAGGCTTGGGAATATAGTGAAAAAGATATGCTTGAAATCTTGAATAATGCACCAAAAGATATTACAGAAGTGCACATTGTAGGCGGGGTACATCCAAAAATGGGATTGGATTTTTTTGTGAAATTGATAAAAGAAATAAAAAAACTAAGACCTAATATTCACATCAAAGCATTTACAGCTGTGGAACTAGAATACATTTGCAGAAAAGCAAAAGTAAGCTACAAAGAAGGATTGCAAATATTGAAAAATGCAGGGCAAGGCAGTTTACCTGGCGGTGGTGCAGAAATTTTTGATGAAAAAATTAGAAAAGAAATTTGTGAAGACAAATGTACCTCAGCTGAGTGGCTTGAAATTCATGAGGCAGCACATAGTATTGGCATGCCCTCTAACGCCACCATACTTTATGGGCATATCGAAAAGGCAGAACACGTCATTGACCATATGAGTAGATTAAGAACTCTGCAAGATAAAACGGGCGGGTTTAACGCTTTTATTCCTTTAAAATTTAGAAACAAAAATAACCAAATGTCGCATCTTGAAGAAGCTTCTACTATTACAGATATGCGAATGTATGCAATCGCCAGAATTTATCTGGATAATTTCAAACACATAAAGGCCTATTGGCCCATGATTGGAAAAGAAAGGGCACAAACCCTACTTGCTTTTGGGGTGAATGATATTGATGGTACCATTGACGATACCACCAAAATTTACTCCATGGCTGGAGCGGAAGAACAAAACCCAAAAATGACAACTGAGGAAATTGTTCACTTAATTAAACAAGTAAAACGCCAGCCCATTGAAAGGGATACGCTTTATAATACTTTGAAGGATTACGCTTAATCTAACTTTTGATGCTTAACATATCCCCTCCACTTTTCAATTAGCAGTTGCATATCATCTGCTAGTTCAGAATCAAAATTTACGTCTTTTCCTGTGGTAGGATGAGAAAAACCAAGAGATTTTGCATGTAGCGCTTGCCTTTGGCAAATTTTGAAACAATTAAGGACAAATTGTTTGTATTTAGTGAAAGTAGTGCCTTTTAAAATTTGATTTCCGCCATATTCTTCATCATTAAAAAGAGCATGCCCAAGGTGTTTAAAATGCACCCTAATTTGATGGGTTCTTCCTGTTTCTAATTTGCACTCCACCAAAGTAGTATAACCAAATCTTTCCAACACTTTGTAATGCGTTACGGCATGTTTACCAAATTTTCCATCAGGAAAAACAGTCATTACTTTTCTGTTTTTCAAACTTCTACCGATATGCCCTGTAATGGTGCCTTCATCTTCTTTTACATCTCCCCATACAAGGGCTATGTATTTTCTGTTGAGTTCTCTGTCGGCAAATTTTTTGGCTAAAACTGTCATGCTTTTCTCGGTTTTAGCTATTACCAAAATGCCAGAAGTATTTTTGTCAATTCTATGCACTAATCCTGGTCTATCTTCCTCTCCTATATTTGGTAAATTTTTGAAATGAAAAGCCAAAGCATTTACCAAAGTTCCAGAATAATTTCCAAAACCTGGATGCACTACCATGCCAGCATCCTTGTTTACAATAAGAAAATCATCATCTTCATATACAATGTTTAATGGGATATCCTCTGGAATAAGTTCAAATTCCTTTTTTGGAGAAGAATATTCCACCGTTACTACATCTCCAGCTTTTACTTTATAGTTTGATTTTACCACATTACCATTAACCTTAATATTTCCCTCTGTTGCGGCTTTTTGAATTTTGGTGCGTGTTGCATGCTCAATAAAGTTTATCAGAAATTTATCTACTCGCAGAGGAGATTGTCCTTTATCGGCTTTAAATTTGTAGTGTTCGAAAAGTTCGTTATTTCCTTCCATTTATTGGATTACTAATTTCTTGCAAATAACGCCATTGTTATTCTGGATTTGTAACAAATACACTCCTGAATTCAAATTGTTTTTGGAAAGTTGGAAGCTGTTTTCATTAACCACAAATTTTCTTAATGACCTTCCGCTAATATCGAAAAGTTGAATCGTATTTTCACCTTCATCATTTAACAAGACAGTAGTAAAATTGGAAAATGGATTAGGGAAAATTTTAATCTTATTTTGGTTCAATTCATCATCAAATGATGAAATAATAGGAGTTGATCTTAGTACTGGACGAATCATCCAAGCCCCTGGAAATTGAGAATAATTCCAACCACCGCCCACATTGTAAAACATATAACTATTTGAAGGAGAATTCCTGTCCAATCCCACATTTAACATATCGTTTGTGGTCTGCTCAATACCAACATAAAAAATGCCATCTAAAGCAATTGCAGAACTTAAATAATAATTATGAAATTTTACCCTATCTTCATAAACAGGATAAACAAAATCGCTTTTTAGCAATACATTTCCAGGAACACCATTATTATCCTCCCACACTAGCAAATGAAAAGGAATATTGCTTACATTATTTTGCATTGGTGCAAAATAAATTTGGATAATGCGCAAACTATCTGCTTTATTCAAATGAAACTGATAAGCCATTTTCGCCCCTTGCACATTTATGCCATAAGCAAATTCCGCCACTCCATCATCATAAGCAAAATGGGAATTGAACTTTTGAAAATGGGTCAATGTATCGTTATTTTTATTGTCGTTTGGGGTTGTTTTTATTATATGCTGCATCTTAAAAATTGCAGTGTCTGTTTGAGAAGAAATAAATTTGGAATCATCTATTAAAACAATTGGGTCATGTGAATAATTTCCAATTATGCTATAATCTTGAATAGTATAATTTCTCCATCCCAAACCTAAATCTGGGAATGTATCAATTAGCAAATTATTTTCAAAAACATTATAGCGATAATCAACTGAAATACCCGCTTCATTATTTCTAATTAAGGGATCAATAGAATCCACCATTTCTATCGACTCATAATTAACAAACTGCACCCAAGGCATTTCTCGGTATCGCTTTAAAAGTTGCGGATTTTCATACACAAAAGACACATCATTAAGTGCTGGAATTTGCCCAGCAGAATATGCATCTACTTTCACATAATCGATATGCCAATGATCATAATTCCCTGAGAGTGTAGCATAATTTCTAAAACGAAATTGAAAAGCAGTATGCAAGTAATTTGTGCCTGCAATATTAATCTCTTCTCTTTGAAACTCTTCTTGAATAGTATCCACTGAAACACTCCAAATGTGTTGCCAAACAGGAAGTCCTAAAGTATCAACTCCAGCTAAAAATTCTAAAACCAAAGAGTCCTCCGTTTGAGGATTATCACCTAAACCCCCTGCTTGATAATAAAATAGCAAATAAGCAGAATCTACTGCTGATAAATCAATGGCTCTGGAAGTGAGGGAATCTGCTCTTTGTCCTTGGATAGAAGCAGAAATATCATAAGCCATACCATTGGCATCCAATCCATCAAAAGTGGCAACTCCAATTGTTACAGGATTTATAGGATAAGAACGATTGATAAAAACTGCACTATCTTCCCAAAGCAGATTATTTGGAAAATAAGAGCTGTAAGAAAAATCATCTAAAAAAGGCAATGTAAGAGCAGAAGCAGTACGCATTTTTGGCATTTGTTTTTGCTTTGTTTGTAGTAAAGGATTAGTCTCCAAAACCGAAATAACTTCTTGAGCGCCTAAAAAAGAAGCACTAAATAATAATATTAATAATAAATTTATTTTTTTCATTGCAAATAAATATCAATTGAAGTCCCTAATTTTACTTTTCTTTTCTCATTTACTTTTGGGTTTTGCCTGTAAACCACAACAGTTGTAGAATCCGTTATCCCCTCATGGAAAATTACTGATCCCAAATTTAATGAAGCAACCTTTATTTCTGTTTGTGCATTTTTCATTGTTAGTCCAATCAAATTTGGAATGGTTGTCGTTTTATCACTTAATCCGCTTCCTATTACAAAATCAACAACAGTCCCAACAAATAGCTTTTGCCCTGCTTTTATTTTAATGCCATTTACTTTCTGGCTTAACACTACATTGCGTGCCAAATCAGGTTTGTATTCCAAATTTCCTACCACAAGTTCTAAATTTTCTAACTTCCTTACTGCTTGCCTTAAGGATAAATCGGTAATATATGGAAAAGTTACAATTTTATTTTGTAAAGCATTAATGGTAAAATAAACCCTTCTGTTTTCCTTCACTTTTGTGCCCGCAATAGGGTCTTGTTCCAAAATAGTTCCTTTTTCTACCTTTTTATTAAATGCTGAATCAATAATGACATATCTTAAATCAAGATCTTGACAAACAGAATCCAAATCGTTGATATGCACACCATAAAAATCGGGAATAACAATATACACATCATGCAAAGTATAGAAATCAATATATTTTAGCCAAAGGAAAAAACAAAACAACATAGCAATTATTGAATACAATAACTGCTTGTAGAAAACCCTATTTTTGAATAGGTTGAAAAATTTGCTTTTACCTTTTGTGTATTGTTCCAATATTGCTTTATTTTATTAGCTAAACGAATTGCAAATGTAAAAATTATGATGCCTAAGTACGATAATATTTAATACAATAAATCTTTTACTTTTGCTGTTAGTAAATAAAGATGAAAACAGTCGCCATAATAACCGGAGGAAACTCTGCTGAATATGAAATCTCTCTGCAAAGTGCAAAGGTAGTAAAAGAACATCTTAGCAAAAAGAAATTTAGTGCAATAATTGTTCATATAAAAGAAGATAAGTGGGAAGCGATAATAGATGAAAAACGATTATTAATGGATAAAAATGATTTTTCTTTTCAAAAAGAAAATGAAAAAATTTACTTTGATTTAGCTTTTATGGCATTGCACGGACCTCCTGCTGAAAATGGGGAATTACAACATTATTTTGATGACATTGGATTACCTTACACCTCTTCTGGCGCGAAAGAATCAGCTTTTACTTTTAATAAAAAAGAATGTAACCAAAAGCTCTCTGAAATGGGATTTGTATGTGCAAAATCTACATTTTATCAAAAAGGAGAAGTCGTTGATGCTGAAAAGATGATTGAAAAAGTTGGATTACCATGCTTTGTAAAACCAAATAGAGCAGGATCTAGTTTTGGTATTAGTAAGGTTTTTGCAATAACAGATTTAGATAGTGCTATCAAGTTAGCATTAGAATATGATAATCAGGTGCTTATAGAGCAATTCATTGATGGAACAGAAGTTAGTTGTGGAATTTTCACTCATAAAGAGATAGAAGTATTGCCTGTTACTGAAATTGTAAGTCATAACGATTTTTTTGATTATCAGGCAAAATATCAAGGTTTCTCAGATGAAATCACTCCAGCCAGAATAAGTAAAACAGAAACAGAAAAAGTGCAATCCATTACAAAAAATGTTTACCAGAAATTAAGGTTAAAGGGTATAGTGAGAATCGATTATATTATAATGAAAGGAGTGCCATATCTTATAGAAATAAATACTATTCCAGGACTATCAACAGAAAGTATCATTCCTAAACAAGCAAAGCAGGCCGGATATAAACTTTCAGAACTTTTTGAGATTACTATTGAAAACACGCTTAATAAATAATATATTTACAAACTCAAATAAAAATACATTATGGAACACTATGACAATGAACAAAGGTTAAGAATTCTTCAAGAGCGACTCGGGCAGATAAAAAACAAACAAGAAGCAAGACAAGAGCAACCGCCAAGAGTTGAAAACACCCCTGCTTATCCTACTTACAATCCTAAAGCTACACAAAGTTCAGATGAGGATGTTATCCCTGCAGAAGAAGAGAAAGAGAAAAAATCATCTGGCTTTCCATCCAAAACTTTTATAAGACTTTTAATTTTTGGATTTTTAGTGGGTGGCGGATATTATCTTTACACAAACTTTGACTTCAATTCACTTCTTCCAGAGAAAAGTAAAATTTCTGAGCAAATAATTCCAGAAGATGTTGTAGTGCCATTACAATATTCCCTTGATTTTGGAGCGGCAAAATACATTGTTATATTGTCCTCATTTGAAGAGGAAAGTTTAGCAAAAACCTTAGTGGAGGAAAAAATTACGGAGGGCTATACCGCTAATTATTTCTTTCTGCCTTCTGTCTCTAATTCGAATGAGCAAGTTTACAGGGTATATCTAGGGCCATACTTCTCAGAATCACAAGCAAAACAATGGGCAAGTAGGTTGGAAGATGAGTCTGAAGTATTGAATTTGTAAACAACAAGAAATTCATTTGACTTCCCTTGCTTTTAAAAGATGATATTTAGTAGTAGTTTATTTCTTTTATACTTTCTGCCAATATTCCTGCTTGTTTATCATCTTGTTTCCGCAAAATTTAAAAATTGGATTCTCTTACTTGCTAGTTTGTTTTTTTATTCTTGGGGTGCCCCAAAATTTGTTTTTGTAGTTGTTGGTTCAGTAATTATAGACTTTTACATCATTAATGCTATGCATAAGTCTCAGATTAAGAAAAGTAAACTTCTTCTACTAACTTTATCTGTATCTATTAATTTGGGATTGCTTATTTATTTCAAATACGCCAATTTCTTTGTTGAAAATCTAAATGGCTTATTGAGTTCATTCGGTGCGAATAATATGAAGTGGACTTCTGTTGCCCTACCAATTGGCATATCGTTTTATACTTTTCAAACACTAACTTATTCAATAGATGTATTTAGAAAAGTGCATAAGCCATTAAAGAATCCTCAGCAATATTTAGTGTATATCATGATGTTTCCACAAATGATTGCGGGGCCAATTGTTCGTTTTAATCAAATTGCCGACCAAATTGAAAACAGAGAAGCCCTAGAAAGTATTGACAATAAGTTATTAGGTCTTTTCCGTTTTGCAATAGGATTTAGCAAAAAAAGTGCTGATAGCCAATGTTTTGGGAGTAGAAGCGGATAGGGTTTTTGCTATGGGAGAAGGTGACCTTACTACCTCTATTGCTTGGTTGGGCATCTTGCAATATAAATTCCAGATTTATTATGATTTTTCTGGTTATTCTGATATGGCAATAGGATTAGGTAGAGTACTTGGCTTTAAGTTTCCTGAAAATTTTAATAATCCTTATGTATCCCAAAGTATTACAGAATTTTGGAGAAGATGGCACATGACACTTGGTAGCTGGATGAAAGACAATCTCTACATTCCTATGTGTGGGAATAGAGTGAATTCAAAAAATAAATTTAATTCTTATTCCACCTTTCTAATCTTGGAATTCCAATAGTGTAAAACCATCTTTTGACTTTTCCTACACCTTGTTTTTTCAACACGCCTTTCACAAAGCTTTGCATATCTTTTGCTGATTTGATAGTCTCTTGCTGAGTAAACTCACCTTCTACATAACAAAGTTTACAATAGCTTCCATTTTCAGTCCCATCTTGTTCTGTTCCTTTTTCAAACATTTCATGATCCTTAGGAAGCATACAACTTTGACAAAATTTTTCTAAGCCCATAATTTCTTGTTTTGCCAAATTTAGTAAAAAAATAATAAACAAAAAAAAAGCCCACCAAATTGGTGGACTTTCATCTAATAACTAGCAACTTATATGTGTATCACCTCATCATAAGCATCAGCAACTGCTTCCATCACAGCTTCACTCATTGTTGGGTGAGGATGAATTGCCTTCAATACTTCATGTCCTGTAGTTTCTAATTTACGCGCAACCACTGCCTCAGCAATCAATTCCGTAACATTGTATCCTATCATATGACAACCTAACCATTCGCCATATTTAGCATCAAAAATAACTTTTACAAAACCATCCTTATGTCCTGCTGTAGATGCTTTTCCTGATGCTGTAAAAGGGAACTTCCCTACTTTAATTTCATATCCTGCCTGTTTTGCAGCAGCCTCTGTCATTCCTACTGATGCAATCTCTGGGCTAGCATAAGTACATCCAGGAATATTACCATAATCAATTGGCTCAGGGTTCTGACCTGCAATTTTCTCTACACAAGTAATTCCTTCAGCAGAAGCAACATGAGCTAATGCTTGAGTTGGTAATACATCCCCAATTGCATAGTATCCGTTTACATTAGTGTTGTAGTAATCATCCACTAAAATTCTACCTTTATCTGTTTTAATTCCTACTTCTTCCAATCCGATATTCTCGATATTAGCAGCAATCCCCACAGCAGAAAGCACTACATCACACTCAATAGTTTCTTCTCCTTTTTTAGTTTTTATAAGTACTTTACAACCCGTTCCTGAAGTATCCACTTTCTCAACTGATGAGTTCGTCATTACTTTAATTCCTGATTTTTTGAAGGACCTTTGTAATTGCTTAGAAACATCAATATCCTCAACAGGTACAATGTTTGGTAAAAACTCAACCACAGTAACCTCAACACCCATTGCATTGTAGAAATAAGCAAACTCCACTCCTATCGCTCCTGAACCAACAATCACCATTTTTTTAGGTGCAGTTGGCAAAGAAAGTGCTTCACGGTAACCAATTACTTTTTTACCATCTTGTGGTAAATTAGGCAATTCTCTACTTCTTGCTCCTGTTGCTATAATAATATGTTTTGCAGTATAGTCAGTCGATTTTCCATCAGCAGTAACTGAAACTTTATTTCCTGGCTTAACTTTTCCAAAACCATTAATCACTTCTACTTTATTCTTCTTCAAAAGGTAAGCAATTCCACTACTCATTCCATCAGCAACATCTCTACTTCTTTTAATGATTGAAGGAAAATCAGCATTTACATCTTTTACCGTAATTCCGTAATCCTCAGCATGCTTAATATATTCAAAAACCTGTGCCGATTTTAAAAGCGCTTTAGTTGGGATACATCCCCAATTTAAGCAAATTCCACCTAAGCTTTCTTTTTCAATAACTGCTACTTTCAGTCCTAATTGTGACGCACGGATAGCCGTCACATAACCTCCAGGACCACTTCCTAATACAATAACATCATAGTTCATTTTACTATTTTTTTAAGTTCTTATTTAAGGCTGCAATATTAGATAAAACATCTTGCACTGAGATATCGTTCATACATCTTTTTTCACGGCAACAAGAGTTCCCAAAATAGCAGTCGCAACCACTAGTAGGTTCAATAATCACTCCTCTTCCGTATAGTTCAAATTCATGCACATTAAAGATGTTATGAAACAGCATCAATTGCTTTTTGAGTGCCAAGGCAATGTGCATCATCATGCTCACAGGGGTTACAATAATATCCGTATTATTCGTAATGGAAATAAACTCTTCTAGGCTAAAAGTTCCTAAATAAGTTGCACCTGTTTCCGATTGATAATAGCGATTCATTTCATCTTCATCCGACCCTCCCATTAGCAAACAGAAATACCCTTGCTTTTCCAAATCCTTAATCAGTTCCACCCAATACTCCTTTGGCCAAAGGCGTGTTTTCCACCTAAGCCCACAACCGGTATTTAGCCCAATAATGGTTTTACTATTAGCCAAGGTTTTGAATTTTTCTTTCCACTGATTACTTAACTCTTCATTTAAGTTAATCATGTACTCTTCCTTATTGAACTCAAAATGGCAGATTTCAAAAATCTCTTCCAAATAATTAAGCGTATTCTTTTTTGAAATATGATCAAAAAGCCCTGTAATGAGCTTGTATTTTGCTTTTTCTGTAGCAATATCAATATGGTTATCTTTCCAGATAAAACCAAATTTTTCTTTTGCACATACATTAGTAAGTAGCATACAGGCTTCTTTGTCTTTATCCAAGTTAATCGCAATATCAAATTGCTCATTGGCTAAAGTATAAAGGGAAGTTGCCCCCCATTTATACACCACATCTACTTTATCCTTTGGTAATACTTGTGGGGAATGGGTAATCCAAGTAAAATGACAATTTGGGTATTTTTCCTTGTATTTAGTAAGTAGTGGTGTAGTGCGAATGACATCCCCAATAGCCCCTAATTTTATAAATAAAATCCTAGGACTTCCTTTGTCGTAATACGAACAATCATCACATTGCACATCATGCAATTTGTTGGGCTTGCAAGGAATATGCCCCTGAAAATGTCTGCAATCAAATTTTAAATCATTTATCTCCATTGAGATGTTTTTATTAAAAGGCAAATGTAATAAAAATGTAGTTCTTTTAATCAAACTATATCCTCCTTAAAATTTGTATTTTCGCACCTTTGTAAAAACAATGATACATTACAATATTTCATACAATAATCCACATAGGCATTATGTTGATTTTGAATTTACTACCCCAACCAATGGGGAGAAAAGTATGCAATTTCAGTTAGCAACTTGGCGTCCTGGACGGTATCAATTAGCAGATTTTGCACAAAATATCCAAAAATGGGCTGCTTTTGACGAAAAAAATAATCCTCTGCCTTTCAAGAAAATAACAAAGGATCTTTGGGAAGTTGCCACTAAAGGCGCTATAGAAATAGTAATAGTTTATAACTATTACGCCAATCAATTGGATGCTGGGGCTTGTTATTTGGATGAACATCAACTCTACCTTAATCCTGTACATTGCCTATTTTATATTGTTGATCGTATGGATGAAGAATACTACCTTCATTTTGATTTACCAAGAGGTTATAAAATTGCTACCTCAATGGAGCAAAAGGGTAACACTCTCAGCATAAAAGGCTATGATGCCTTAGCAGAATCGCCAATTATTTGTTCTGATAGTTTGCAACACAATATTTATAAGGTAGCAGATGTTACTTTCCATATGTGGTTTCAAGGGACTTGCAAACCAGATTGGAAAAAACTAAAAAAGGATTTTTCTGCTTTTAGTAAAAGTCAAATTAACTATTTTGGAGGATGCCCAACTAATGAGTATCATTTCTTTTTCCAAATCACTCCTTACAAAAGTTATCATGGCGTGGAACACAGCAATAATACAGTTGTGTTATTAGGCCCTGGTGATGAGATAATGGACAAAAGATATGAAGATTTACTAGGGGTAAGTTCACATGAACTCTACCACACTTGGAATATTAAAGCAATACGACCAGTTGAAATGTATCCTTACAATTACACTAAAGAAAATTATTTTAGAACAGGCTTTGTAGCTGAAGGAGTAACAACTTATATGGGAGATTTAATGCTTTATAACTCTGGAGTTTTTAATTGGAAAGAGTTTATAAAAACACAAAATCAAAATCTAGAAAGACATCTGACAAACTTTGGTAGATTTAATCTTTCAGTTGCCGATAGTGGTTTCGATAATTGGCTGGATGGTTATAAATTAGGTGCGCCTGATCGAAAAACTTCTATCTATCCTGATGCGGCTTTGTGTATGCTCATGATTGATTTGGATATTATAAGAAATACAGATGGGAAAAATAGTTTACACTCTGTTATGAAAAAACTCTATGAAGACTTTGCGCAAAATGGAAAAGGATATTCTGAAGATGATTTTAGAAATATATGTGTGAAATTTGGAGGACTAAAAGTTGCTGAAATCTTTGAGAATCACA
>ERZ813253.143-NODE-143-length-29215-cov-5.505226_pt1 | contig 29215 bp, 27 predicted proteins | sample MGYA00520893_ERZ813253 | MGnify/ENA primary metagenome ERZ813253 (study PRJEB31669, sample SAMD00080414) | marine metagenome | biome: oceanic hadal pelagic zone biome; feature: marine hadalpelagic zone; material: sea water | place: Pacific Ocean:Izu-Bonin Trench...
CATAGGAATTACCTATAATAATAGTGAATTTTGGTACTACTGAATTGGCCATGGCACTTACCATTTTGGCGCCATCTTTTATAATTCCACCATGTTCGGAGCGTGAGCCCACCATAAAACCAGTAACATCTTGCAAAAACACCAATGGTATTTTCTTTTGGTTGCAATTGGCAATAAATCGGGCTGCTTTATCGGCTGAATCGGAATAGATAACCCCACCAAACTGCATTTCTCCTTTTTTGGTTTTTATCATTTTTCTTTGGTTGGCTACAATACCTACTGCCCAACCATCAACCCTAGCATATCCGCAAATTATAGACTTACCGTACCCTTGCTTATATTCTTCAAAATCGGAACTATCCACCAAACGAGCAATAATGTCCTTCATATTGTAAGGTTTTGCCCTGTTCCTAGGTAATATTCCGTAAATTTCTTTCTCGTTCTCCTTTGGTTTTTTGGCTTCCTTTCGGTTAAATCCTGCCTTTTCAGAATCACCAATTTTATCCATTATATTTCGGATTTTATCAAGTGCATCTTTATCGTCCTTGGCTTTATAATCCGTTACTCCTGAAATTTCGCAATGGGTAGTAGCACCCCCTAAAGTTTCGTTATCGATAGTTTCGCCAATAGCGGCTTTTACAAGGTAACTTCCTGCTAAAAATATAGAGCCAGTTTTATCTACAATAAGGGCTTCATCACTCATAATAGGAAGGTAAGCACCCCCCGCAACACAGCTCCCCATTACGGCAGAAATCTGTGTAATTCCCATGGAACTCATGCGGGCATTATTCCTAAATATTCTTCCGAAATGTTCTTTGTCTGGGAAAATTTCATCTTGCATAGGTAAGAACACTCCTGCACTATCAACTAAGTAAATAATTGGCAATCTGTTTTCCATTGCAATTTCTTGCATTCTTAAGTTTTTCTTAGCAGTAATGGGGAACCAAGCTCCTGCTTTTACAGTAGCATCATTGGCAACAACAATACATTGTCTGTCTTTTACATAGGTGATTCCTGCAACTACTCCTCCTGATGGGCATCCACCATATTCACTATACATTCCTTCTCCTACAAAAGCACCGATTTCTAAGAAATCGGCCGTCTTATCTTTTAGGTATTCAATTCGCTCACGAGCGGTAAGTTTCCCTTTTTTGTGTTGTTTTTCAATCTTCTTTTTACCACCACCCAAGGATACTTTAGCATGTTTCCTTTTCATCTCTGAGATGAGCAGCCTCATCTTATCATCATTTTTGTTGAATTCTAAATCTGCCATTTTCTAAAATTTTGTCAAAAGTAGGGAATTAGATTTAAGATAATAGTATTGAGTAGTTAGACTTTTGTCTAAATTCTTATATCTAAATACTAATATCTAGATTATGTAAATAATCTGCACTTTCAGGACCTAAATTAAAGAGTAAATCGATAATGGATAGATTTGAAATAAAGCCGCATTTATTTTCAAAAACTTGATGGTATTTTGTTTGATTTTTTATTTGAAAAGTAGCGTTTCGGTAATCGTTTGAAGTGCTTTGTTTTTGGTAAGATTGTGTCAGAATACTTGTGTCTTTTGTTTGCAAGCATTTAAAAATCACTTCTTGCAGTTTCAGGTTAAAATCCGAAAGATAGATCACTTTTATTTGATAAAGTGGAGCAAATAAATCTTCATAAAACTCAAAGTAAGCGGAGGAGCGATAAGCACTGCAAATAGATTTCCAATGCTCTTTTTGCCAAGGATGATGATATGCTATTTTTATGTCTTTTATCTGGGTTTTAGAGCTTGCTTTTCTTTGTTTTGGAATACTTAAAGTTAGTTTTCCATTTGCTCCATAAATATCACATCTGTTTCGAATACTTTGTTTTACAAAATGTTCGTATTGTTCAATTTCACAATTTTCGTTTTGTAGCAAAACAGCATAATATCCAATAGGGGCTAGGTAGGAGGTAGGCAGTAAAAAAGAATTATTTGACTCCATCAAACAAACGATTCCATCTTATTTTTTTCAATCCTTTGGCATTTTTATCCCAACTCATCCAAATAAAAAGTGCTTTTCCAACAATATGGTCTTCTGGTACAAATCCCCAAAAACGAGAGTCAGCAGAGTTGTGCCTATTATCACCCATTAGCCAATAATAATTCATTTTGAAAGTATAAGTAGTAGCCACCTCTTTATTAATTAAAATTTCTCCTCCCACAATTTCTAAAGTATTCCCTTCATATCGCTCAATAATATCCTTATAAATCGGTAGGGTTTCAGTTGTTAAATGAATTGTAGTTCCAGCTTTTGGAATAAGAATAGGTCCATAATTATCCTCATTCCAGCTAAAATTCTTGCTATGAGGAAAGATGTATTCTTCAAATTTAGCCTCTTTTTTTACTCTTTTATCTACAGATATCACATTGGGGAAAGTGGCTAATGCATCTCTGTTTTTATTAGTTAGCGTTAGGTTGTATTCATTTTGATTCCTACCATAACCACCTTCTGTAATATCATATTTTTCATACAATATTTTTGGATTCAGACCAGTTCCTTTTGTTTTCACACTATATTGAAACTGCTTTTTCATGCCTTCAAATTCTTCTTGCGGATTTCCATTTACCATGAGTTGCCCATCTATTACTTCAAGCTCATCTCCTGGAATCCCTACACATCTTTTTATGTAATTTTCCTTTTTGTCGATAGGACGCCCTAGGGTTTCGGCTGGCCAATTAAATACCACACAATCGTTTCTTTTAACCTGCCCTAGCCCTTTCATTCTATGATAAGGTAATTTTATACTTTCAGAATAGGACTTTCCTCCTCCAATTGGCATAGTATGGTGTACAAGCGGAAAAGCAAGTGGAGTCATAGGAACTCTGGGACCATAACTGACTTTACTTACAAATAAAAAATCGCCAATAAGTAATGATTTTTCCATAGAGGAAGTAGGAATAGTGTAAGCCTCTATTAAAAAGGTGCGTAAAATAGTTGCTGCAATTACTGCAAAAAGGATGGCATCTCCCCAATTTCTGAGTTCACTTTTTTTCTTCTTTTTCTTTTTTACTCTTTTTTTCCAAAAGGTATAATTAAAAGTTTTCCAAAATAGGGCATCTGCAACAAAAAGCGGAATAAAATAAAGCCACTCCCCATCTATTACATAAACAAAAAAACTCCACACAATAGTGAAAATAATAAACATCACTAATCTGAAAAATCTACCTAATTTGTCTTTTAATTTCTTCATGTTTTTTAAAACGATTTTTATATATTTTATTGCATTTTTAGTACATCCTTCATGCTAAAAATTCCTTTCCTTCCTATTATCCATTCGGCTGCAACAATTGCACCTAATGCAAATCCGTCTCGGTTTTTTGCGGTGTGTTTTATTTCTATTTTATCTTGTTCGGAGATATAAGTAACACTATGCGTTCCAGGAATATTCTCAACTCTATCAGCAGTTATTTTAATTTCTTTATCTAATATTTCTTGACTGTCCTTTGCTAAAGTTTTGGCTGTTCCACTTGGCGAATCTAATTTTTCTAGATGATGAATTTCGTGAATTTTACTTTCGTAATTCTGATTTTTCATCAGTTTGGCTAATTGTTTGTTTAACTGAAAAAAGAGGTTCATACCCAAACTAAAATTGGAGGCATATAAAAAAGCACCCTCTTTATTAGTGCAGAGCTGTTCTATTTCTTTCTTCTTTTCTAACCAGCCAGTAGTGCCAGAGATAACAGGGATTCCACTATTTATTGCGTGAGAAATATTTTCAAAAGCAGAAGTTGGAGTGCTAAAATCTATGGCAACATCAACTGATATAAAATCTAATGTATTTGCAGGATTTTTACTAGATGATACTGCTACAATTTTATGTCCATTTGCAGTGGCTAATTCAGAAATTTGCTTTCCCATTTTACCGTTGCCTAATATTGCAATTTTCATAAGGGTAAATTTACAAATTTAACGTTAAACAAAATCCATTAAAGTCGCTAGTTGAAGTAGGGTAAATATGAAATGAAATATCATCAGAAATATCATAATCAAAAAGGTGTGCATCTACAGAGGCATCCACAATATTTAAGATATAAGTTCCCACAAAACACAAAATTGATATTTCCCTATTTCTTCTATAAAAATCTTTTAAAATAAGTAAATCGCCACTACTGTATTCTCCCACAAAATCATCCACTGTACTCGGGTTGTTATCCGTTCTGATAATATAGGCGTCTTTGTATTGCTTGTACCTACTATTATTATCATTTATGTAGTACACAGAGGTAAGAAATCCTGCATAAATAAGGGGTACTTTCCAGTATTTCTTATTGTAAATTTGTCCAAGTCCAGGCAAGGCGGCCGATAGCATTGCTGCTTTTTTGGGTGATTGTATTGGCTTAGATAAATCCTGTGCTTCTACTGCTGAAAAGTAGAAAAAGCAAAAAATAATTAGAAATATTTCTTTGGAAAATTTCAAGAATTAACTTTAATAAGAGAGAGGATTCTCTCAAAATCTTCATCAGAGGAAAATGGAATTATCAATTTTCCATTTCCTTTTTTGTTTGTTTTTAGCTGCACCTGTCTATCTAAATAGTTAGATAACTCATGCATCTTTCTTTGTTTATCAAAAGGCAAGGGAATCATTATTTTTACTCTTTTCTCCTTTGATGTTCTATTGTAGTCTGTTTCAGCAAACTCTCTTACCATTTGTTCGAGTTCTCGCACTGAAATGCCATTGGCCACCGCATCATGGTATAAGTTGATTTGTTTTTGCTTATCCCTTACATTTATCAAAGCCCTAGCATGTCCCATGCTTATTTTTTGACTTTGTAATCCTAATTGAATTTCTTCTGGTAATTTTAGTAATCTTAAAAAGTTGGTAATCGTACTTCTATTTTTCCCCACTCTTTCACTACATGCTTCTTGGGTTAAATTACACTCCTCAATTAGTCTTTGAAAACTTAGGGCCACCTCAATAGGATTAAGGTTTTCTCTTTGGATATTTTCGACCAAAGCCATTTCTAGCATTTGCTGATCGTTTGCAATACGGATGTATGCCGGAATTTTTGTTAATCCTACAATTTCAGAAGCTCTTAATCTTCTTTCTCCTGAAATAAGTTGGTATTTATCAAACCCTAATTTACGAACTGTAATTGGTTGGATTATACCTAACTCTTTAATAGAAACAGCTAGTTCTTTTAAGGATTCTTCATCAAAAATATTTCTGGGCTGAAAAGGATTTGTTTCTATTCTGGAAATACTAATTTCAGGAGTTGCGATATTTGGAAGTATTGCATCTAAACCTCTTCCTAATCCATTTTGTTTTTTATTCATTGCTGTCAATCAATTCTTTTGGCTGAGATTTTCTTTTTTCTTCTTTTTTTAGAAGTTCGCTTGCCAAGTTAAGATAATTTATTGCTCCTTTACTTGTAGCATCATGAATAATTATTGTTTCACCATAAGAAGGAGATTCTCCAAGGCGAACATTTCGGTGAATAATGGTTTTAAAAACCATATCTTGGAAATGGGTTTTTACATCTTCCACTACTTGATTCGAAAGGCGTAAACGCGTATCATACATGGTTAGTAGTAATCCTTCAATTACCAAGTTTTCGTTTAATCTTTGTTGCACTATTTTAATTGTGTTTAATAATTTCCCTAATCCCTCCAAAGCAAAATATTCGCACTGAATAGGGATAATAACAGAATCGCATGCCGTTAGGGAATTTAGCGTAATTAATCCAAGTGATGGGGCGCAATCAATAATAACAAAGTCAAAATCATCACTTATATCATTTAGCATTTGCTTCATCATATTTTCACGTTTTGGTAAATTTACCAATTCCAATTCTGCACCCACCAAATCGATATGAGCTGGTAAAAGAGACAGGTTAGGTGTTTTGGTTTTTAAGATGATCTCTTTTGCTTTTACTTTTCCCAATAAGCACTCGTAAACTCCCTTTTCTATATTTCTTGGGTCGTGCCCAACGCCTGAGGTGGCATTGGCCTGTGGGTCAGCATCTACCAAAAGTACTTTTTGTTCAAGAACTCCTAGCCCTGCCGCCAAATTCATTGCTGTTGTAGTTTTACCTACTCCTCCTTTTTGATTTGCGATTGCTATTATTTTTGCCATTTGTGATGTTAGGATTTAAGAATTAAGAATATGGATTTAAAGATTTGATAAAAATACAATCAAATACATATAAAAGACATTTATGTAAAAGAGAATTATTAACAAAAAATAGAAGAGTTATTAAATAAAAACAGCCCATTTTATGGGCCGTTTTTTGTTGCGTAAATCTGTTTTGGGGTTTTAATCTACTTATTCAATCTTAATCTTCTTTCTCTTTATTTTCAGAAGTATCTTCTGCAGTTTCTTCTTCTTTTGTATCCTCACTTCCTAAATCATCAAAACTAACTTCTGTAAAATCAGTAGTTGGCTCTTCTTTCTTTTCTTCTTGTTCAACTTCTATTGTCTTTTCTTCTTTCTCAACCTCTACTGTCTTTTCTTCTTCTTTACTTTCTGGTCTAGGTAATGAAATTATCTCTTCTCCTTTTTCTTTTATAATGTAGTCTGTAAATTCACTTAAAGCATCTTTAAAATTTCCAAAATCTTCTTTATAAAGGTAAATTTTATGTTTTTTATAAAAAGGAGTTCCATCCTCATTAAAGTCTCTTTTACTTTCGGTCATTGTTAAATAATAATCTCCAGCTCGAGTGGATCGCACATCAAAGAAATAAGTCCTTCTTCCAGCTCTTACTGCCTTAGAATATATTTCTTCTATCTCTCTTTTTTCTCTCATCTTCTTCTTTTTTTGGTTTCTAATTAGCTTACAAATCTATGAAATTATTTTTAAATACAATTTAGCTCTCTTTTTTGTTTTGTTTTATAAAAATGTCATAATAGAATCCTTTGCTATTTATAAGCGTTTTGTGGTCGCCTTGCTCTGTTAGTTTTCCATTTTCTAACACAAGGATTAAATCCGCATTTTGTATGGCTGAAATCCTATGGCTAATAATGATAGTTGTTCTTTTGCTTGTCTTTTGTTTAAGGTTTGCTAATATTTTTTGTTCTTTACTGGAGTCGACTGCCGAAAGGCAATCGTCAAAAATAAAAATGGATGGCGATTTGTAAATCGCTCTTGCAATAGCAATTCTTTGTCTTTGTCCGCCAGAGAGTTGGACCCCTCTTTCGCCAACAATGGTTTTAAATTTTTCAGGAAACCTCAAAATATCTGAAGTAATTTCTGCAGTTTCTGCTACTTTTTTAATTTTTTCTTGACTTATTACATCACTTCCAAAGGATATATTTTCTTCAATAGTGCCCGAAAAAAGATAGCCATCTTGTGGCACATAGCCAATCGCTTTTCGGAGAGAATATAGATTGAGTTTTTTTAATTGATTATCTCCCAATAAAATTTCGCCATTTTCGGCATCATAAATTCTGCAAATAAGATTTGCGATAGTCGATTTTCCACAGCCAGTTTTACCAAATATTGCCAAGGTAGAACCTTCTTTAATTTTAAAACTAATATTTTTTAAAGCAGCAATTCCTGTATCTGGATAGGTGAATGACACATCCTTAAATTCGATATCACCTTTTATTGGTGTTTGCGCATTGGTATAATTTACAATTTCCGATTTAGTATTGAGGAATTCATTAATTCTTTCTTGGGATGCTGCCGCTCTTTGAATAAGAGAAGTAACCCAACCCACTGAGGCTACTGGCCAGGATAGCATGTTTACATAGATAATGAATTCAGCAATATTTCCTGTTGTGATATTTCCCATTATCGCCTGTTTGCCTCCAAAATAAACAGTTAGTATTGTGCTAAGTCCAATCATAAAAATAATGAGCGGGAAAAATAAAGCGTCTATTTTAACTAATTTCAAATTTTTACCGGTATAGTCCTTGCAAAGCATGTCAAATTTATGGGCTGAATTTGCTTCATTTCTAAAGGATTTCAAGATAGTAATTCCTGAAAATGTTTCTTGCGAAAAAGTAGTAAGTACCGATAATTGCTTTTGCACTTGTTCACTTCTTCTATTCATTATATTACTGACATAATAGACCGAAATTGCCAATAACGGAAGTGGGAGCAAAACATAAACAGAAAGCGTTGGACTTATTCGAAACATGGTAGTAATGACCAAACAAAATAGAGTAACAATATTGATGGCATACATTAGTGCCGGCCCTAGGTACATCCTTACTCTGCTAACATCTTCTGTGATTCTATTCATCATATCTCCAGTATTATTTTTCTTGTAAAATGCAATACTCAAATGCTGATAATGATTATAGATTTCGTTTTTTAAATCAAATTCTATTTTCCTACTCATTACAATTATGGTCTGTCGCATAAAAAACATAAAGACGCCTTTCAAAATAGCAAAGAGTATTATTAACCCTCCGAATTTCAATAAAATATCAGTATAATCTCCACTAGAAATTTCATGTTTTGCTAATATATCTTTTATACTATCGAATGCTTTTCTTACAAATTCGGCAGGGTAGAGGGCAAAAACATTGGAGATGAAAATAAATATAAAACCAAGTGATAGCCGATAACGGTATTTCCAAAAGTATTTATTAAGGTATGCTAAGTGCTTCAATTTAAGTTGTTTTTATTTTGCTGTACGGAATAAAATACGTAATTTCGCAAGCCGTTTTTCTTCTGCCCAAAAGTAGAAATTATCTGTAAAGTAGAGCAGAAAATAAAATTTAAAAACCATAAAAAATGATTGAATTAAGCGGATTGAATGTAAGTGAGAGGCAAAAAAGTATCATTTTAGACAAAATGGACAAAATGGGACACGAACAAGTCGTATTTTGCAGGGATAAAAAAACAGGATTAAAAGCCATTATTGCAATACACAATACTACAATGGGCCCATCACTTGGTGGAGTTAGAATGTGGGATTATAAGAATGAACTAGAAGCCTTTGAAGATGTACTGCGACTATCAAGAGGGATGACTTATAAAGCTGCCATTTCAGGATTAGAATTAGGTGGGGGAAAAGCAGTTATTTTTGGCGATTCAGCAACTCAAAAATCGAAAGCTTTATTGCGTAGATTTGGGCAATTTGTGGAAAGTTTGGGTGGAAAATACATTACAGCTGAAGATGTTGGCATGGGGCCGAAAGATATGGAATACATCAAAATGGAAACCAATCATGTAACAGGTATAGCAGAGGAATTAGGTGGAAGTGGTGATCCTTCACCGGTAACTGCTTATGGCGTTTATATGGGAATGAAGGCAGCAGCAATGTATCGTTGGGGTAATGATAGCTTAAAAGAAAGAACAATATTAATACAGGGTGTTGGGCATGTTGGCGGGCATTTGGTAAAACATTTATCTGATGAAAAAGCGAATATTTATATTTATGACATCAATAAAGAAAAATTAGAACTTATATCAAAAAAATATAATGCAAAAATAGTGGCTGCAAACGCTATATACGATTTGGAAATGGATATTTATTCACCTTGCGCTTTAGGGGCAACATTAAATACAGAAAGCATTCAAAAACTAAAATGTCAAATAATAGCAGGTGCTGCTAATAATCAGTTAGAAGATGAGAGAATTCATGCCAAGCAACTAAAAGAAAGAGGGATAATTTATGCTCCTGATTTTTTAATTAATGCTGGCGGACTCATCAATGTTTATTCTGAAATAAAAGGATTTTCAAGAGAAAAGTCTTTAGAAGAAACCAAGAATATTTACAACACTACTTTGGAGATATTAAACAAAGCAGAAGAAGATGAAATAACAACAAACCAGGCAGCAATAAGTATTGCTGAACAAAGGTTAGAGGCATATAGCAAAAGATAAAATTTAAGTTCTTAATAATGATAAACAGAAGGCACATTCGCTTAAAGGTAATGCAGTCTTTGTATGCGTATTTTACTTTCAAAGACAAAGATTTGGCCTCAGCACAAAAGCAAATGCTAAAACAATGCGATAGTATTGCACACCTCTACCTTCTTTTATTATCCATACCGCTTGCATTGGCTCAGTTTTCAAAAGATTTTTTAGATCAACAAAAGCATAAGTATTTTCCTACGGATGCTGATAAAAATTCAACAGAAAAATTTGCCGAAAATAATCTTATAAAATTAATTTCAGAAGATGTAGTTTTAATGTGTCAGATAGATAAAGTGTCCGGACTATGGAAAAATAACGACCATGAATTTATCAAGAAATTATTTGTAAAGATTTGGAAATCCGATTTGTATAAACAATATACAAGTTCAAGTCAATCTTCTTTTAAGGGAGATAAAGAATTTTTACTTTCTGTTTTCGATAATTACATCATAGAGGATGATCTATTGCACTATATTTTGGAGGAAGAAAGTATTTTTTGGATGGATGACTTGCCATTTGTAGCCAATCTTGTATATAGTCAAATAAAAGCAACTGAAATAGGGGAAAGCCGTGTTATTTCTACTAATGTATTTAAAAACAAGGATGACAGAACATTTGCTGAGAATCTTTTTAGTAAAACGATAGTAAATCATAAGGAATTTGAGAGTATTATTTCTAAAAGGGCAAAAAACTGGGATTTGGACAGAATTGCTACAATGGATCAAATCCTGTTAAAGATGGCTTTGTGCGAATTAATTTATTTTGATGAGATTCCCGTAAAAGTTACTCTAAATGAGTACATTGAAATTGCGAAATATTATAGCACCAGTAATAGTAAAGGTTTCATAAACGGTATTTTAGATAAAGTTATAAGCGAGTATAAAGAAACAGGGAAAATTAAAAAAGTTGGTAGAGGGCTTTTAGAATAATTTATAAATTTGTAAAAACAAAAAATGAAAACAATTAAGATTATATTATGCTTATTAATTACAGCAAACTTTTCCTGTAATGATTTAGCAGAAAAAGTAGAAACTAAGAAAGAAGAACGGATTTCAGCAAAACTAGTAAACAATCCAATTACAGCACAAGAGGTAAAACAAGACGGGTCACTTCCTGAATTATCGTTTGAGAATTTACTCCATAATTTTGGAGAGATTATTCAAGGAGAGTCGGTTTCACATCAATTTATTTTTATCAATACCGGGGAAGGCGATTTAATAATTAGTAACGCAAAAGGCAGCTGTGGCTGCACTGTCCCTAAATGGCCAAGAAAGCCAATTGCTCCAGGTGAAAGGGCGGAGATAAAAGTTACTTTTAATAGTAATGGCCGTGAGGGCAAACAGAAAAAAACGGTAACTTTGGTAACCAATGCCATACCGAACACAATAGTATTAACCATAACTGGGCTAGTAATTTTGCCCGAAAAACAAAACTAATAATGAATTTGATTTTATTACAAGTAGGAACAGGAAATACATCTATCATCTTTTTTATGCTCATTTTTGCAGTGATGTATTTTTTTATGATTCGTCCACAAATAAAAAAGCAGAAAAAAGAAACAGCCTTCAGGGATGCTCTAAAAGTTGGAGATAAGGTAGTTAGTGTTGGCGGTATTCACGGAAAAATTTCAGAAATAGGCAAGACCACAGTAGTACTTGATGTACATGATTCGGGAAAATTAAAAGTAGAAAAATCTGCTATTTCAATGTTGGCACAAACCGAAATAAAAAGCTAAGATGTATATAAAATTGCAGGAATTGTTTAAGCTAATAACTAAATTCTTGCATTTAAATAAAAAGATAAGTAAGTATTTTATTTTTTTAATAGTATCACTTTCTTTTTGGTTTCTGACCGTGATGAGTAAGGAGTACGAAACCACGATTTTTATTCCTATATCTTATACCGATTTCCCTGAAAGCAAACAACTTGTCAATCAGCTAGAAAAACAAATAGAATTAAAAGTAAAATCCTATGGATTTTATTTGCTAAGTCAAAATCTTTTTAAAACAAAACCCCTTATTATTTCGATAAATTCATTGACGGAAACAAAAACAAAAAACTATAGCCAAAAACAGTGGGTTGTAAAACGGCATTATAAAAAGTTATACAAGCTTCTTTCTGCTGATATTAAAATTTTAAGTACTTCTCCTGATACTTTATTTATTCGTTTTCAGCAAAAGCATAGCAAAAAAGTGGCTGTTATTTTTAGAGGTAATCTACATTTTAATTCTCAATACCGATTGAAAGACAAGATTCGACTTTTTCCTGATAGTATTTTCATTTTTGGAACAAAGAAAACTCTTTCCAAAATTAATTATATTGAAACTGATAGTGTAGTTTTTGATGAGGTAGAAAAAGCCATAAAACAAGATATTGATTTATCTGATATTGATGGAATTTCTTTTTCTAAAAAACAAGTACAAATTTCCTTTGATGTAGAAAAATTCACTGAAAAAATTATAACACTTACACTAAGCGCCACAAATGTACCAAAAGGATATAAAATAAAATTTTATCCACCAAAAGTAGAGATTGTAACTACTGTTTCTTTTGCTGATTACAATAAGCTTGACCCTTCTTTTTTTGTAGCAGAAGCAAATGCAAATAATTTAGAAGGAAAAAATAAATTAGAAGTGAAGCTTAGCAAAAAACCTAACTTTGCTAATGTGGTAAAAATTAAGCCAAGTAGAGTAGAATTTTTGTTGATAAGACAATAGATTTCTTTGTAGCTAATAACTATTCCCTATTTTTACCCCATGTATTTTTTGGATACACCCATAGAGTATTTAAAAGGGGTCGGCCCAATACGAGCCGAACTTTTAAAAAAGGAAATAAACATCTTTACTTTTTCTGATTTACTGCATTATTATCCTTTTCGCTATATAGATAGGAGTATAATTCATAAAGTTACAGAGTTAAATGCAGATATGCCTTATATTCAGCTAAAAGGAAAGATTATTCGCTTTGAGGAAAAGGGGCAAAAAAGAGCGAAACGATTAATTGCACATTTTCAGGATGAAACGGGAATTACAGAACTTATTTGGTTTAGAGGTATTCGTTGGATTAAAAAAGGTATAAAAACCAATATGGAATATTTGGTTTTCGGCAAACCTTCTGCTTATCAAAATAAAATAAATATTGTGCATCCTGAAATGGATATTTTTGACAAACATCAATCCGTTTCTTCCACATTACAGGCCGTATATTCAACTACAGAACATTTAAGTGGCAAAGGACTTAATAGCAAAGGAATACGAAAACTAATTAAAGCTTTACTTCTGCAAATAGAAAATAAAATTGAAGAAACATTATCCACTTGTTTAATGGAAAGGTTAAAACTACCAAAAAGAGAAGAGGCACTAATTAATATTCATTTTCCAGTAGATACAAATAAGTTGGAAAGAGCCCAAAAAAGATTAAAGTTTGAAGAACTCTTTTTCTTGCAATTTCATTTATTAAAAATAAAAAGGATAAGAAAGAAAAAAAATAATGGTTTTGTGTTTGAAAAAGTGGATAATTATTTTGAGGATTATTATAAAAACTTTCTTCCCTTTGAATTAACTGCTGCACAAAAAAAAGTTTTGAAAGAAATAAGAGCAGATGTAAAAAATGGCAGCCAGATGAATCGGCTTTTACAGGGAGATGTTGGCAGTGGCAAGACGTTAGTAGCACTACTAAGTATGTTAATGGCGGTGGATAATAACTTTCAGGCCTGTATGATGGCACCAACAGAAATTTTGGCTCAGCAACATTTTAAAAATATATCTCAGCAGCTAAGAGATATGAATGTTAAAGTAGCAATCCTTACTGGCTCAAGCAAAGCGAAAGAACGTAAAGAATTGCACCAACAATTAGAAAGTGGGCAAATTGATATACTAATTGGAACACATGCTCTTTTGGAAGATAAGGTTATTTTCAAAAATTTAGCTTTTGTAGTTATTGATGAACAGCACCGCTTTGGAGTTGCACAAAGAGCAAAACTATGGAAGAAAAACACAACTCCTCCGCATATTTTAGTAATGACGGCAACCCCAATTCCAAGGACATTATCTATGACACTTTATGGCGATTTGGATGTATCTATAATTGATGAATTACCTCCTGGAAGAAGGGAAATAAAAACACTTTGGCGTTCGGATAGTAGTCGATTGAAAGTGAATAAATTTATACATGAACAAATTGCTTTAGGAAGACAAATTTATATTGTTTTCCCTCTCATTCAAGAGAGCGAAAAGTTAGATTACAAAGACTTAATGGATGGATACAAAGCAATTTCAGCAGAGTTTCCTATGCCAAAGTTTCAAGTAAGTGTGGTGCACGGGCAAATGAAGTCAGAAGACAAGGAATATGAAATGAAACGCTTTGTAGAAGGGGTGACCAACATAATGGTGGCAACTACCGTTATTGAGGTTGGAGTAGATGTACCTAATGCAAGCGTAATGGTAATTGAAAGTGCCGAAAGATTCGGGCTTTCACAACTACATCAATTAAGAGGGAGAGTTGGTAGAGGAGTAGAACAATCCTATTGTATTTTGCTTAGCGGACATAAAATAAGCAATGAAGGAAGATTGCGACTGGAAACCATGGCAACTACTAATGATGGATTTAAAATTGCAGAAGTAGATTTAAAATTAAGAGGTCCTGGTGATATGATGGGTACCAAGCAAAGCGGCATGCTAAATTTCAAAATTGCAGACCTTTTAAAAGATGGAAAAATTTTAGAGTTTGCCAGAAAGGAGGCAATTGATTTATTGAAAGAGGATGAAAATTTGGAAAAAGCAGAGAACATTAATATTGCTCGAACTTACAGACCTTATGCTAAGCAGAGGATGGGATGGAGTAGGATTTCTTAATTTGTATACAAGCTAATGAATTTGTCAATTGTTTCATTCTTTTATTGGTTATTTGTCACATTAGTCTTTTTCACTTTTTTCAAATCCAGTAAATTCATGGCATTGCTATTAAAGCCACTTATATTGGGCTGAGAAAAACGCAAAACTTGGTCGTAATAAAGTGGAACAATAACAGCTTTCTCCATTATCATTTCATCCATTTTTCGGTAAAGTAAGTAGCGAATACTATCCCTTACTTCATGGACTGCTTCTTGGTAGAGTAAGTCGTATATTTCACTTTTAAAGTGGGTATAGTTTGGTCCATTAGGACAAAAGTTTTTAGAATAAAAAAGGGCTAAATAATTTTCTGCATCTGCATAATCAGCAATCCAACTTCCCCTAAAAAAAGATAATTTAGAAGTAGCAACCATTTGCCTGTGCGTGGATGGAGGATTTACTTCAATTTTAATATTTAATCCAATTTCAGATAAGGAGTTTTGGATGTATTCGCATAAATCCAAATAAGAAGAAGTAGTACTTAATGTAATTTCCGTACTTAAATCAAATTTACTTTCCTGAATTAATTGTTTTGCTTTTGCAGGATTATAATTATATCCTTTCAGTTTTTCTGAAAAAGAAGGTAATCCTTTTGGAACAAAACCCTGCACGGCAGGAGTTCCAATATTGTTGCGGAGGAATTTGAGCATTTTTTTCCTATCAAAACCATAATTAATGGCTTGTCTAATTTTAAGCGGTAAAGCATCTTCCATCAAAAAACCCAAATATTCGGTATTCAAATAGGGCTGGGATTGTAAAATTATTTTGCCTTTGTATTTTTCCCTCAAACTGCCATCTCTATTTAAAATTTCATCTTTGTATGAGCCGTCAATTCCAGATATAAAATCAAGATTTCCTTTGAGAAACTCAAGAAAAGCAGCTTGTTTATCCTTTACAAATGTAATGGCAATGGCATCTAAAAATGGAAGTTGCTTCCCATCTTCTTTCTCAAAATAATTTGGGTTTTTTCTGAAAACTAATTTTACCCCATCCTTCCAGTATTGAAATTGAAACGGTCCTGTGCCAATTGGATTTTCTCTGAAATTGGTATTTTTCATAATTTCCTTAGGAACAACTGAGCAATATTGCATGGAAAGAAGCCCTAAAAAAGGGGGGAAAGGTTTTTGCAGATTAATCTCAAAAGTAGAATCGTTTAATGATTTATAGCTTTCTACATTGGAGAGAACCCATGCGCCAGGAGCTGCCAATTCTTTACTTTTTAATCTATCAAAACTAAATGTAAAATCGGATGCTACTACCCTTCTTTCCTTTTCAAAAATGGGGTGCGCATGAAAGAATACATTTTTTTGTAAAAAGAAAGTGTAATCCAAGCCGTCCTCTGAAATTTCCCAGCTTTTTGCAATAGAGGGCATCACTTCCAAATTATTATTTAGTTGAACTAAGCCACTGAAAAGCTGATTGCATGCCCAAATGGTTGCTTGGTCCTTTGCAAAAGCAGGGTCAAGTGTTGCAATACCAGAGGCTTGATTATACCTAAAAATAGATAGATTCTCATCCTGTATATTTTTACCGCAGGACAAAAGAAAAAAGAAGAATAAAAAAAAACCAAATTTAAAATTCATAAAAAAAATTAATCTGGCTAAAATTAGAAAATAATTTTTTATCTCATCAAATTTACTTCATAATATATATAAGGAAGTTTAGTATTTAGTAAAATAGTATATTTCAAATTAGAGATTTTACCATTCCCTAAATCCCATAGCCAAGAATTCGGATTCCCTATTGACAAATCTTGAAACTCTACAATTAAAGAGCCGCAAGCTGAGGTAGAATCAATAGTTGAAAAATCAGCCGTAACCTGTGAGGATGCACTATATGTCATCAACATGGCTAAAAGGATTAGGAAATAGTAAATAATCTTACTTGTATTAAGATTGAAATTTATTTTAGATAAAAAGTGTAGTAAAACTATAGTCATAACTTTGTGGGTTTTAGTTGTTATTACCTAAAACGTACGATTGCAAACAAAGGTTACAAAAGCTAAAAATGATAAAGGATTTTCTACTTTTGCAAAATGTTAAAAAATAAATTGGTTGCCTTTTATACTCTTGGTTGTAAACTCAACTTTTCGGAAACTTCTACTATTGGCAGGCAGCTTTCTGATATTGGATATAGAAAAACTGATTTTGAAAATAAAGCCGATTTGTATGTAATCAATACCTGCTCGGTGACAGAAAATGCAAATAGAGAATGCAGAAGAATTATCAGAAAGGCAAAGAAAACCGCCCCAAATTCAAAGGTGGTAGTTACTGGCTGTTATGCGCAACTAAAACCAAAAGCGATTGCTGAAATAAGTGGGGTAGATATGGTATTAGGAGCAAATGATAAATTCAATTTACCCAAATTACTGAATACTATTAACGATAAACAAACAGAAAAAATACATGGCTGTGAAATAGATAATTTAGATTATCATAGTTCTTATTCATTAAATGATAGAAGCCGTTCTTTTTTGAAAATTCAGGATGGATGTGATTATCCGTGTACCTATTGCACTATACCACTTGCCAGAGGGAAAAGTAGATGTGACAGCATTGAAAATATTATCAAAAATGCGGAAAATATAGCAGTAAATGGGATTAAAGAAATTGTATTAACGGGAGTAAATATTGGGGAGTTTATAGATATTAATACAAAAAATAATTTTTATGATTTAATCAAAAAATTGGAAAAAGTTGAGGGGATTCAACGCTACAGAATTTCATCTATTGAACCCAACCTCATAACAAATGACATCATTGACTTTGTAAAAAAATCCAACAAATTTATGCCTCACTTTCATATTCCTATGCAATCGGGTTCGGATGCTATTCTGGGCAAGATGAAAAGAAGATACAACAGCACAGTTTACGGAAATAAAGTTCAGGCTATTATAAAAGCCATCCCAAATGTTTGTATTGGAGCAGATGTAATTGTGGGTTTCCCTGGTGAGACTGAGCAGGAGTTTGAAAAAACGCTTCACTTTATAAAAGATTTGCCAATTTCCTATTTGCATGTTTTTTCTTATTCAGAAAGAGAAAATACAGAAGCAATTCATTTTGAGGGTGTTGTAAGTAAGAAAAAAAGAAGTGAAAGAAGCAAACAATTAAGAATCCTTTCTGAGAAATTACAAAGAAATTTTTATCAAAAATATTTACTTACTGAGCAAAATGCACTATTTGAAAGAGAAAATAAAGATGGATTTTTGTATGGATTTACTGAGAATTATATTAGAGTAAAAATTCCTTTTTCTGAAAAGCATGTGCAAAGAAAAATAAAAATAAAACTACTTTCCTTTGATAAAAATAGCAATATCCTTTCCGAAAAACTAACAACTAATAACTGACAACTATCAACTAAATTATGTACCCAACCATCAGCCATCTTATTTATGATTTATTTGGGGTAAACATTCCCTTGCCCATACAAACATTTGGATTTTTTGTAGCTATTGCTTTTTTGGCGGCCAGCTGGCTGTTAACCTTAGAGTTAAAACGAAAAGAAAAAGAAGGACTGATTGAAAGTAGCAAAGTAAAAACCTTAATAGGAAAAGGACTATCTATTTCAGATATTTTATCTGCTATTTTTTTTAGTTTCCTGATAGGATTTAAAGGAGTTGAGGCTATCTTTTATTATGGGGATTTGGTGGCGAATCCGCAAGGATTTATACTCTCAATTAGAGGGCATTTGTTGGGCGGAATAATTATTGCCGCCATTTCTTTGTATTGGAAATGGAAAGAAAATAAAAAAACAAAGTTAGAAACTCCACAGTGGATAGAAAAAGAAATTCATCCCCATGAGTTGGTCGCTAATATGACCATGATAGCGGCAATTTCAGGAATAATTGGCGCTAAGCTTTTTCATAATTTAGAAAATATAGGAGAATTTTTGACTGACCCAATAGGGCAACTCATGGCTTTTAGCGGACTTACCTTTTATGGAGGATTGATTGCTGGGGCAATTGCTGTAATTTGGTATGGGAAAAAGTATAAAATAAAACCTTTAATTCTTTCAGATGCTGCCGCCCCTGGGCTTATGATTGCTTATGGTATTGGACGGATTGGTTGTCAGCTTTCAGGGGATGGCGATTGGGGTATCATTAACCTAGCCGCCAAGCCTAATTGGATGGGTTTTTTGCCCGATTGGATATGGAGTTTCACTTACCCCCACAATGTAATAAATGCTGGAATCCCAATTGAGGGCTGCATGGGAAGGTATTGCATGGAATTGGCTCAGGGCGTCTATCCTACGCCATTTTATGAAATAATTATGGCAACATTAATATTTGCTTTTTTATGGACTATCCGAAAGCGTATCAAAGTGGCGGGGGCTTTATTTTTTGTGTATCTGACTTTGAATGGTGTGGAACGCTTTTTTATTGAAAAGATTAGGGTAAATACGGAATATAATATTTTGGGCGGCATTACCCAAGCGGAAATTATTTCTTCTTCTTTGGTATTAATAGGTGTTGCAGGTTGTTTCTATTTATTTAGAAACTCTAAGCAATAATAAACCTACAAAAGTAAGTGCCCCATTGAGTATCAATAGTTCAAAACTAAACACATAATTTAACCAAGCCTCAGAATTGATGTTGATATAGTATGTTGTAAATGGAGAAACAATAGCCAATAGTGGCACCCATTTATCTTGTACATTCCATTTGGTAAACAGTCCAAAAGCATACATTCCAAGTAGTGGTCCATAAGTGTAACCCGCTAACTGAAATAAAGCATCAATTACGCTATCATCATTCAATGATTTTATAATCAAAATTACACCAACCAATACCAAAGAAAAAAGTAAATGCACTCCTTTTCGGGTTCTGATTTGTTTTTGCTGATTGCCCTCTTCTTCAAAATCTAAAATATCCACACAAAAGGAAGTTGTTAAAGAAGTAAGAGCAGAATCGGCTGAGGAGTAAGCAGCCGCAATCAATCCTAAAATAAAGAATACCCCTAAGGTAATTCCCAATTCGCCACTCAATGCTACTTTAGGGAACAGTTCATCAGGATGATTAAATACAATACCTTGCTTATTAGCATAGATATAAAGCAATGCACCCAAACTTAAAAATATCAAATTTACCACAACCAATGCCCCCGAAAACCAATAGATATTTTTCTGTGCATCTTTAACATTTCGGCAACTCAGATTCTTTTGCATCATATCTTGGTCAAGCCCTGTCATTACAATCGCAATAAATATTCCTGCCAAAAACTGCTTTCCAAAATGCAGTTTCCCTTCCCAAAAAAAGATTTGGGAATAATCACTATCGTTAATAGTGGCCACAAGGGAAGAAAAACCCAAATTTAATTCATCTGAAATAAGGTAAATACTCATTCCAACTGCTATCAGCATAAATAGGGTTTGCAAGGTGTCGGTCCAAATAATAGTTTTTATTCCACTCCTAAAAGTATATACCCATATCAGCAGAACTGTAATAAGTACCGTAACAATATAGGGCACTCCAAAATCATCAAATATGGCCATCTGCAACACATTCGCCATTATATAAAGCCGCAAGGAAGCCCCAATTACTCTGCTCAATAGAAAGAAACTCGCTCCTGTTTTATAGCTGCTATTTCCAAATCGTGTTTTCAGATAACCATAAATGGAAGTAAGGTTAAGCCGATAATAAAGTGGAATCAGTACTAAGGCAATAATCATATAGCCAACAAAGAAACCAAAGGTCATTTGCATGTACGAAAAAGCGGAAGCATCTACTTTCCCAGGAACCGAAATAAATGTAATGCCGGAAAGGGTTGCACCCAACATCCCAAAAGCTACAATATACCAGGGTGATTTTTTATCCCCAAGGAAAAAACTGGCATTACTATCCGACTTTCCTGTGAGGTAAGAGATGATAATTAATACTAAAAAATAAGCAGCAATTACTATTAATATGAGCGTTGATGACATATAATGTTTTGTTTTGACAAATCTATCAGAATTATTAAGAATACAACTATATTTGCAAAATGAACTTTCCATCTAAACTTGTTGAAACAGCCGTAAACCACCTTTCTCGCTTACCGGGAATTGGTAAAAAATCGGCTTTACGCCTAGTATTACACATGCTAAAACAAGAAAAAATACAGGTTCAGCAATTTGGAGAATCTTTCATCCGACTCATCAATAATATCAGTTATTGCAAAGCTTGTTATAGTATTTCCGATTTAGAACTTTGTGAGGTATGTACAAACCCAAAACGCGATAAAAATATTATTTGTGTGGTAGAAGATATCAGGGTAATGATGGCCATTGAAAATACCATGCAATTCAAGGGTGTTTACCATGTGCTTGGTGGACTTATTTCCCCAATGGATGGTATTGGTCCATCTGAACTTAGAATAGAAGAATTAGTAGAAAAAGTAAAAGATAACTCAATAAAGGAAGTGATTTTTGCGTTAAGCACTACCATGGAAGGCGATACTACCAATTACTACCTTTTCAAACGATTGAAAGAATTCGATATTTCTGTTTCCATAATTGCCAGAGGAATTGCTATTGGTGATGAACTAGAATACACGGATGAACTTACCTTAGCCTCAGCTATTTCAAGCCGTTTACCATACGAAAATTCCTTAGTGAATTAGATTTCCAGAATGACAAAATTATCCGTAATAATTGTTAGTTACAATGTTAAGTTTTTTTTGGAACAATGCTTGCGTTCTTGTTTAAAAGCCATCCGAAATTTGGATGCTGAAATTATAGTTATCGACAATCATTCTGTAGATGGATCGGTAGAAATGGTAAAGGTAAAATTTCCAGATATTCAACTTATAAGCAACCTTAAAAATGTAGGATTTTCCAAAGCCAATAATCAGGCAATTCTGAAGGCAAAAGGAGAATTTATTCTGCTTTTAAATCCAGACACTCTAGTTGAAGAAGATGCTTTTGAAAAAGCACTTAAATTTATGCAAGAACAAAAAGATGTAGGAGCAGTTGGAGTGCAAATGATTGATGGAAAAGGGGAGTTTTTGGATGAAAGTAAAAGAGGAATCCCTGATTTTAAAACTTCCCTGTTTAAGTTTTTACGATTGCATAAGTTTTTTCCAAAATCAAAAACTTTCAATCACTATTATTTAGGAAATCTAGATAAAGACGACAGGAATGAAGTAGAGGTATTAGTTGGTGCTTTTATGCTTATTAGAAAATCTGTGCTAGATAAAGTTGGTCTTTTTGACGAACAGTTTTTTATGTATTGGGAAGATACTGACCTTTGTATGCGAATTGCAGAAAAGGGCTATAAAAATTATTATTTAGGCGACATTAAAATCATACATTACAAGGGGGAAAGCAACAAAAGACACACGCTTAGCTTTACCATTGGCTTTAATAAATCCATGATTGCGTTTGTAAAAAAACATTTCAGCAAACACCCTCTTTTTTTACCCCTGATAAAAATGACCACTCTTGTAAAATCACTTATTGTATTGGTAAGAGATTTTGTCAAAATATTTTCACTTCCAATTATCGATTTCTCTACCATGTATTTTGGCCTGCTACTTTTAACAAATTATTGGGGGAAAAATTATGCCCCTTATCCTTTCTCAGAAACTTTTACAAATTTGATAATTCCTTCTTATATTTTTATTTGGATTATTTCCTTATTTTTTAGTGGAGCATACGATAAACCATTTAGAATAAATCGTGTGGCAAGAGGAGTAATTTTTGGACTTTTAGTAATAGCGACTTTCTCTAACTTTTTTAATGCCATTCGTTTTTCAAGAGCAATAATAATTGTTGGTGGAATTTTAGTTTTTACTTTGTTCGTTTTTTTAAGATTTCTCTACAGAATCCTTAGTCATCAGGATTTAGATATTGCAGAAAAAAGAGTGATGAATCTTTTACTTTTATCTGAAAAAGCTGAATTTGAAAGAGCAGAAAAAATTATATCTAATTCCAAACATAATACCCAACTTATTGGCTATTTGAACCAAAAAGGAGAGAATGGTGCATTAGGCTCTTTTTCTGAACTAAAAAAAGTCATCAAAAAACATAAAATAGATGAAGTGGTTTTTGCAAGTTTGGACATTAGCTTTAAAGATATCATTAAATGGCTTATTTCCCTTTCTGGAACTTCTTTAAATTTCAAGATTCTACCAGAAAATAGCCACTTCCTTATCGGTAGTAATTCCAGAGAAACATTGGGAGATTATTATTCACCAGACTCAAATTGGGAACTTGCTAAAACAGCCAACAAGCGAAATAAAAGAGTGTTTGATTTTCTGTTTTCTTTTTTATTTTTATTTTTCGCGCCAATTCTTATGTGGTTTTGCAGTTCCCCTACTCAGTTTGTAAAAAATATGATAAGCATATTGAAAGCCAAAAAAACTTTTGTGGGCTTTAATGAAAAATACGAATCGCATTTTCCAAATATCCGAAAAGGCATACTTTCTCCTACCTCCTATCTTAAAATAGAAGATATTGATAACAAAGAGATTCGAAATATAAATATGCGTTACGCTAAAGATTATAGTGCTAGAAATGATTTATACATTATTTTTAAGTGCTTAAATCAACTTGGGTAATACACAATCTTTACAATACTTTTTTAGTATTTTTGCAAACTATTAAATTGAAAATGATAAAATGGCAAGAGTAGAATTAATTATGCCCAAAATGGGAGAAAGCGTATCTGAAGCTACGGTAATTTCATGGGCTAAGCAAGTAGGAGAAATGGTAGAATTAGATGAAACCATTATTGAAATTGCTACCGATAAAGTAGATTCTGAGGTTCCATCAACTCATGAAGGAAAATTAGTAGAGCAACTTTTTCAGGCAGATGATGTTGTGCAAGTTGGACAAGCATTTGCTATTTTAGAAACGGATGGCGGTGATGATACTCCATCAGAAACACCGACAAAAGTAGAGGAAAAAGTAATAGAAAAAGAAGTTACAAAAGTAGTTGAAGAAACTAAAACTGCTCCAATTACAAATGCTGGGGACAGATTCTATTCACCACTAGTAAAGAGTATAGCAAAATCTGAAGGAATTGCAATGGACGAATTAGATGCTATTAAGGGAACAGGAAAAGAAGGTAGAGTAACAAAATCAGATATGGCATCCTATATCAAAACAAGAGGGACTGTTGCTGTTGCAAAAGTAGAAAAACCTATTCCACCAGTAACTCCTGTTCCACAACATACTCCTACTCCGCCAGCTAATACGGGTGATACAGAGATTATTGAAATGGACAGAATGCGTAAACTGATTTCTGCACACATGACTATGTCCAAGCAGACCTCTGCACACATTACTTCTTTTGTAGAAGCGGATATGACCAATATTGTAAATTGGAGAAATAAAGTAAAAGCAGACTTCAAACAAAGAGAAGGACAAAACATCACCTTTACTCCTATTATTATTGAGGCAATGGCAAAAGCTGTTAAGGATTTCCCAATGATAAATGTTTCGGTGGAAGGAACAAATATCCATATTCACAAAAATATCAATATCGGAATGGCGGCAGCACTTGCTGATGGAAATTTAATTGTTCCGGTTATAAAAGAGTGTCAGAACAAAAACTTAGTTGGCATTACTAAGGCAGTAAATGATTTGGCTACAAGAGCAAGAGGTGGAAAATTAAAACCTGATGATATTCAGGGTGGAACAATCACTATGACTAATGTTGGTACTTTTGGCAATCTGATGGGAACGCCAATTATCAATCAACCACAAGTAGCTATTTTGGCTTGTGGAGTTATAAACAAAAAACCTGTTGTTTTGGAAATAGAACATGGAGATGTTATTGCAATTCGTCATATGATGTTCCTCTCTCTTTCTTACGACCACAGAGTTGTAGATGGAGCGCTGGGAGGGCAATTTGTAAGAAGAGTAGCGGATTACTTGGAACAGTTCGACACTAAGACAATTGTATAAAAGTTAACTGTTTGGTATTTGTAATAATTTATAAACTTAACATCTAACCTATTGCCGGATTATTTTTTAATAAAACATAAAGAGCAAGTAATATTAAAACGCAAGGAAAATCAGCAGTTTTTCAAGCGCTTAAAAAAAGTAAAACCAAAGGTATTGGATAAGTTAATTCATCCTTTACATGAGGAGGTTTTTGCTTGTACTGATTGCCTGAAATGTGCGAATTGTTGCACCACTACTGGTCCTTTATTTACGGATAAGGATATTAGCAGAATTTCAAAACACCTCCGGATAAAACCCTCCGAATTTACTGAAACGTATTTGCGTATTGATGAGGATAGGGATTATGTATTGCAATCTGTGCCTTGTACTTTTTTGGGAGCAGATAATTACTGTAGTATTTATCAAGTGCGTCCAAAGGCTTGCCGTGAATTTCCGCATACCGATAGAATAAAGCAACATCAACTGCTAAAACTTACAGAAAAGAATATTGAGGTTTGTCCTGCAGTTTTTGAAATTGTAGAAAAACTGAAAAAGGAATTTTAAGAAATTGGCGAACTTGTAGTAAGTTATTGGAGATGTTATGACTTTGTTTGTCAATTTGCACTAACCTAATTGTTATTGCGTTAACTAAAAACATAGATAAATAACCTATGAAAAAAACAGTTAATTATCTCGCTTATCTAATTTTATCACTAAGTATAATTAATGGAATATTTCAAGAGTTCTATGCTGTAGATCCCGAATATTATATACCTATGATTATTTTTATTATTGGATTTGGCTTTTTGATTATTGGAAAATATTTAATTAAAGGAAAGCAGGTTTAGTAAATCAAATACTTCTTTCTTATTTCCCTGAACTTATCTAGTCCCTCTTCCCAAGTCTCTTTAATTTCTTTGGCTGTTTTCCCTGCTATAATTTGTAATCTTAGTTGATTTGTTCCTGCTAGTTTATCAAAAAAGGTATTGAAGAAATTCTCTTTTTCAGGACATTGCTTGTAAGATTCAACTACCCAATTTAAGTTTATGGTAGTCAAATAGTTTTCCTGAAAGCGTAAATCTGTTCCAAAGCATTCTATATTTTCATGTTTAGGAAACTTACTTCCATCTCTACTTTCAGGGGTAAAGGAATAGTTGCTTTCCAAATAAGGCGCTCCAAAATGCTGAAAAGGAGAATCAGTTCCCCTACCAATACTTATGCTTGTTCCTTCAAACAAACAAAGGCTAGGGTACAAATTAATTGCTCTAGCATTGGGTAAATTAGGAGAAGGTTTTATCGGTAAGTCATAAGTCATTTCATGGGTGTAATTTTCCATTTCAATAACAGTTAAATTACAGTTGATGGAAATCCAACCCTCACCAATTATCATTTTAGCATATTCACCAACAGTCATTCCATGCACAATGGGTATAGGATGCATCCCCACAAAAGATTGGAAAGCAGTATCCAGAATGGGGCCATCAACATAATGTCCGTTTGGGTTGGGCCTATCTAGTACTATTACTTTTATGTTGTTTTCTGCTGCCGCTTCCATTACATAGTGTAGTGTAGAAATATAAGTGTAAAATCGTACTCCCACATCTTGTATGTCAAATAGTAAAATATCTATTCCTTCTAATTGTTCTGCATAAGGTTTTTTATTGCTACCATAAAGAGAGATAATAGGAAGTCCTGTTTTTACATCTATTCCATCTTCAATTTTTGCTCCTGCATCTGCCTTTCCTCTAAAGCCATGTTCTGGGGAAAATACTTTTACTATATCTACTCCTAAGCTAAGTAAGCTGTCTACCAAGTGTGTAGTACCAATCCTAGAAGTTTGATTGCCTATAACGCCTACTTTTTTATCTTTCAAAAGCGGTACGTAGCTTTCTGTTTGTTCAGCTCCTAATTTTAGGATTTTTTCTTTTTGGCAACTAAAAAGTAAGCAGCAGGAAATTAAAAGGAATATTTGCGTTATTTTAGCCATCCGTATTTATGAATGTAGAATATTTTATAGCAAAGCGATTGATAAGTGCAAAGGAAGGAAATAATCGTCTTTCTCGCCCCATAATTCGCATAGCAATTTTAGCTATTGCTCTTTCTGTTGCCGTGATGCTCATTTCCATTGGGGTGGTTAAAGGTTTCAAAAAGGACATTGCTGATAAAGTTATTGGTTTTGGCTCGCATATTCAAATCACCGCTTTTTCTGATAACAATTCTTACGAAACAAAGGCGATAAGCAAAAATCAAGATTTTTATCCCTCTATTGAAAATGAAAAAGGAATAAATCATATTCAATATTTTGCAACAAAAGCTGGCATTATCAAAACCGCAGATGAAATTCATGGTGTAATTCTAAAAGGAGTTGGTAGTGATTTTAACAGAGATTTTTTTAATGATAATTTAGTTCAAGGAGAGGTCCCCATTTACAATGACACGCTTACTTCCTCAAGAGTTATAATATCCAAAAAAATTGCCGATTTATTAGACTTAGAAATAGATGAGAAACTCATTATGTATTTTGCACAAGATCCTCCAAGAGTTCGAAAATTTGTGGTGGCTGGCATTTACACAACTGAGTTGGAGGAGTTTGATAATTTGTATGTTTTTGGTGATATTCGGCACATTCAAAAGTTGAATAATTGGGGAATAGATTCTGTGGGTGGTTTTGAAATTACTATCCATAATTTTGAGGACTTAGATGCACAAACCCAGATGGTGTATGAAAAAATTCATTACGATTTAAACGCACAAACCATAAAAGAGATTAATCCTCAAATTTTTGATTGGCTCAAACTGCAAGATATTAATGTGAATGTAATCATCATTTTAATGCTGATTGTTGCAGGAATCAACATTATTACGGCACTTTTAATACTTATTTTAGAACGCACCAAACTCATTGGAATTTTAAAGGCTATTGGGCAAAATAATTGGTCTGTCCGAAAGGTGTTTTTGTACAATGCTTCTTACATTATTAGTAAAGGATTGTTCTGGGGAAATTTATTAGGTATTGGCCTTTGCTTATTGCAAAAGTATTTTCATATTATCAGCTTAAATCCTTCTACTTATTATATGAATACTGTTCCAATTCATTTACCCTTTTCGGATGTTTTAATGCTCAATTTTTGTGCAATGCTTTCTTGTATTTTGATGTTAATCATTCCTACTTATCTTATTACAAAAATCACTCCAATTAAAGCAATAAGATTTGAGTAAAATTTGGTAATTTCGCCACACAAAAATCATTGATGAAATATTACAAAAATATTATAGAAACAATAGGGAACACACCACTTATTAAACTCAATAAAGTGGTAGAAACTGAAGCTTTGGTTTTAGCAAAAGTAGAAACATTTAATCCGGGTCATTCCATAAAAGACAGAATGGCTTTAAAGATGATTGAAGATGCGGAAAAAAAAGGAGTCCTGAAACCTGGGGGAATCGTAATTGAAGGGACTTCTGGCAATACCGGAATGGGATTAGCATTAGTATGTATTAAAAAAGGATACAAATTAATTTGTACCATGCCCGACAAGCAATCCAAAGAAAAGGTAGATATACTAAAAGCTATGGGGGCTAAAGTAATAGTAACGCCAACTAATGTAGAGCCTGACCATCCTGATTCGTACTATTCTGTAGCTAAAAAATTACATGATGAAACGCCTAATTCTATTTACATCAATCAGTACAATAATCTTTCCAACCGAAAAGCACATTACGAAACTACAGGTCCTGAAATTTGGAGCCAAACAGATGGAAAGATTACTCATCTTGTGGTTGGTGTTGGTACGGGGGGCACAATTTGTGGTAGTGGAAAATACTTAAAAGAGCAAAATCCAAATATTAAAATTTGGGGTATTGACGCTTATGGCTCAGTTTTTAAAAAATATCATGAAACAGGCGAATTTGATAAAAATGAAATTTACCCTTATATTACAGAAGGAATTGGAGAAGATATTTTGCCTGAAAATGTTGATTTTTCTTTAATTGACCATTTCGAAAAAGTGAATGATAAGGATGGTGCAATTATGACAAGAAGATTAGCTAGAGAAGAAGGAATTCTGGTGGGCTATTCGGCTGGTAGTGCTGTTGCAGGAATCAATCAATTGAAAGATAAATTTACAAAACAGGATGTGGTGGTTGTTATTTTTCATGACCATGGCTCTCGTTATGTTAGCAAGCTCTTTAATGATGATTGGATGAGGAAACAAAACTTTTTATAGACAAAAAAAGTTATTAACTTTTTTAAAAGTCAGCCTAAATTTAAAGGGTTGACTTTTTTTGTTTTCTAAATTTACAATTCTTATTTTTTAATAGAAAAATTATTTATGTATCTGATATTTGACACGGAAACTACTGGTTTGCCACAGAATTGGAAAGCCCCTTTAACCGATTTTGACAATTGGCCAAGATTAGTGCAATTGGCATGGCAAGTGCATGATATTGAAGGAAAATTAATTGATGTACAAAATTATATTCTAAAGCCAGAAGGCTTTGATATCCCATATAATGCTGCAAAAATTCATGGAATTTCTACCGATAGAGCTGAAAAAGAAGGTATGCCGCTTGTGGAGGTTTTAGAAATATTTATGCAAGAACTTGAAAAAGTAAAATTTGT
>ERZ813253.144-NODE-144-length-29209-cov-28.117392_pt1 | contig 29209 bp, 28 predicted proteins | sample MGYA00520893_ERZ813253 | MGnify/ENA primary metagenome ERZ813253 (study PRJEB31669, sample SAMD00080414) | marine metagenome | biome: oceanic hadal pelagic zone biome; feature: marine hadalpelagic zone; material: sea water | place: Pacific Ocean:Izu-Bonin Trench...
AGGCTGTTTTAAACCACGTTGTTTTCTCTCTAAAAGAATACTCATTTGGTTTTAATTAAATAATACTGGAAAATATTGAAAATACACGAATATCAAGCCAAAGAACTTCTCCGTAAGAACAATGTGAGTGTTCCCGATGGGATTATTGCTTTTTCATTAGCTGAAGCATTAGCGGCTTATGATAAACTAAATGTAAAAACAGCCGTTGTAAAAGCGCAGATTCATGCCGGTGGACGAGGAAAAGGCGGCGGCGTAAAATTAGTCCACTCTCGGGATGAAGTCAAAAATGTGGCTAAACAAATATTGGGTATGACCCTTGTTACACATCAAACGGGCCCAGAAGGCAAAGAAGTCCAACGCATTTTAATTGAATCCGGAGTGGATATCTCCCGAGAATTATATGCCGGTATTGTCTTAGACAGAGCCGAACGAAAATTTGTTTTTATGGTTTCGAGCGAAGGTGGCGTGGAAATTGAAAAAGTCGCTGCAGAAACACCTGAAAAAATCATTAAGGAATGGATAGACCCGGAAAAAGGTCTTACTGCAGACCAAGCTCGTAATCTTGCTGTTGCACTGGAAATGACCGGAACGCAAATCGATTCTGCTGTGGACATATTTTTAGCTGTCTGGACGGTCTTTATTCAATATGATTGTACTCTGATGGAAATTAATCCTCTTGTTGTAACTGCTGATAATAGAGTAATGGCGTTGGATGCAAAAATGAATTTTGATGACAATGGTTTATTCCGTCATAAAGAACTTCTGGATTACAAAGATGAGAGTGAAGAAGATCCTGCAGAACTGGAAGCGAGTAAGTTTCAATTGAATTATATAAAACTAGATGGAAATGTTGGTTGCATGGTTAATGGAGCCGGCCTGGCTATGGGTACAATGGATATCATTAAACTCTACGGCGGTGAGCCTGCAAATTTCTTGGATGTAGGTGGAGTCGCTAATGCAGAAACAGTGGCAAACGGTTTCAAAATCATCCTTTCAGATCCAAATGTAAAATCTATTTTAATTAATATTTTTGGAGGTATTGTCCGCTGTGATCGTGTAGCTCAAGGCGTTATTGATGCCATGGATACTGTGAATGTTTCCATTCCGGTTGTTGTCCGGCTGGAAGGAACCAATGCAAAAGAAGCCGCTGAATTGCTGGAAAAATCATCCTTGGAATTTCTTGTTGCAACTAGTCTGGCTGATGCAGCTGAAAAAGCGGTTGCAGCCGTGACGGGAGGTGCACAATGAGTGTTTTAGTAGGCAACGATACACGACTCATCATCCAGGGCATCACCGGTACAGAAGGATCTTTTCATGGCAGCCAGATTCAGGAATACGGTACGAATCTTGTGGGAGGTGTCACTCCCGGAAAAGGCGGTCAGGAAGCATTAGGTGTCCCTGTATTTAATTCAGTGACCGATGCAAAAACTGCCACCGATTGCAACACATCCGTCATTTTCGTCCCCCCTGCTTTTGCTGCAAATGCTATCATTGAAGCTGCAGAAGCTGGAATGGATTTGATCATTTGTATTACCGAAGGCATCCCGGCGGCGGATATGGTAAAAGTGAATCACACTATTAAAAATCTATCCACTCGACTTGTTGGGCCCAATTGCCCCGGTGTCATTTCTCCCGGAAAAGCCAAAGTGGGTATTATGCCCGGCTTTATACACCAAGAAGGATCCATCGGAGTTGTTTCCCGATCCGGAACATTAACATATGAAGCAGTTCATCAACTGGTCGCAGCCGGATTAGGTCAATCCACATCGGTTGGCATTGGCGGTGATCCGATTATAGGAACAACATTTATCGATATGTTGTCGTTATTTTCTGAAGACGATGAAACGGAAGGAATCGTCTTGATTGGTGAAATCGGCGGTACTGCAGAAGAAGAAGCAGCCCAATGGGTGATAGACAATAACTTACAAAAACCGGTCGTCGCTTTCATCGCCGGTCAAACAGCTCCCCCGGGACGGCGCATGGGTCACGCAGGCGCCATTATAGCCGGAGGAAAAGGAACTGCATCAGAAAAAGTTGCCGCACTGAAAGCTGCGGGTATAACTGTAGTAAGCAGTCCAGCTGATATCGGAAAAGCCATGGCAGAAGCAATTAATACTAAATAATATTCAAGGAGATTTGAGTGAGCAATAAAACATTAGCAATCATAAAGCCCGATGCTGTCGGAAATGGTTTTACAGGTAAAATCATAGATAGAATAATTGAAGCAGGGTTTAAAGTCCAAGCTGCACGATTAATACACTTGAGTCGAGAAAAAGCAGAAGGATTTTACGCTGTTCATAAAGAACGTCCGTTTTATAATGATCTGGTCGATTTTATGACATCCGGCCCCTGTATGCCTATGGCATTAGAAAAAGAAGATGCAGTGAATTCATTCCGCAGTTTGATTGGCGCAACTAACCCGGCTGATGCAGAAGCAGGCACTATTCGCAAAGACTTTGCGGAGAATATTCAGAACAATGCTGTCCATGGATCTGACTCCGATAAAAATGCTCAAAAAGAAATTGCATATTTCTATACTTCAAATGAAATTCTAGATTACTAACAAGGACACATATTCTGTTTAACTCACATATTTATCGATTTAGCGTTATTACGCTCTTTACAATTCTGTTTGTAACAGCTTGTTCGAATAAAGGATTGACTGGACGAACCGGTGAAGCAATAACTTTGCAAGCCGAGATCGCCGAAGATAGTGATGACCTTGTTTATGACTGGGTACTTTTGGACCAACCAGATGCCTCAATGCTGGATATCAGCCATTTCAATTTTTCGACTGACCGTTCAATTGTCTCATTTGTTCCTGATGCTGCAGGTGAATACACGTTGGAGGTGAGTGTTTCACACTATGGCGATGAATTGTCAAATCAATCGTTTAAACTTGTTGTTGAACAAGGCGAAGCTGTTCCTGTTAATCCAACTGAACCTACAGAACCTGATTGGTATGAAAATGAAAACGATCGAGAATGGTTTGGAGAAGAATCGATTACAGAGGATACAATTGTTGAAGTACCGGACATAACAGAAATAGCACCTGTCATTGTACACTTTGAAAAAATTAATGACGAAGTTAAAAAACCTTCTGCTCCACCGGTTATTAAATCAAAACCAATTCCCCGAGGATTAAATATTCCTAAAAACGAAGGTAGATTTACGATACAGATTGTTTCGAAAAAGTTATTAGCTGATGCAGAAGTTATCGCGGCAAAATTGATCAATGACGGGTTTGATGCCTATATCCAAAAAGCATATTTTAAAGAGACAGATGAAGTCTGGTTTCGGGTTCGGGTTGGTAGTTATGACAGCCGTACCACAGCACTGTCTTTTGCAAAAACAATTTCAGAATCGCGGGGTACAACCACGTGGGTGGATTATGTCCGCTATGAAGAATAATACTTTTTAACTACTAGGAGAATAAAATGGATACAATGAAATTACATTTTGATGTGCGTGATATTTTTCGTGCACCTCGATTAGCATTGAGCGGCAAAAAAATTCTTGTATTTGTACAGGCGCTTTTTGTCGGATATGCTGATTACCTTATATTGACATATCTTTCATTTGCCCTTGCAGGATATTCTTTTTCTGAAACGTGGAGCCAGTATGGCCTTTATCCCTGTTTGTCAGGTAATCCCGCTCCATGGTATGCATGTGTCGTTTACGGAATTGGAGTTGTTTGTTTATTATTGGCAATCAATTTCGGATGTACTGCTGTCTCTCGGATTACCTTTAAACAATTAAAAGGGGATGAATTTTATTCATCGGGTGATGCGTGGAAATATGTTAAGAAACATTGGCATCCAGTCGTTTTTACTTCTGTTTCATTTGCCTTTATTTTGATATTCTTCTTTGGCATGGCAGCCGTGTTTGCTTTGGTGGGTAAAATCCCATATGTAGGAGATTTCTTATTTGTTATTCCGTATCTCTTATATTTTTTCGGTGCAATATTTACCATTTATACTGCCATCGTTTTTGGAGTCTCCTTTCTTTACGCGCCGGCAATTATTGCTGCATATGAAGAAGATACCATGGGAACCGTATTCAATTCTTACGCCATTACGTGGTCTCAACCTTGGAGAATAATCCTTTACCATTGTGTTCTTATTCCCATCGGTGCGTTAGCGAGTTATATTTTTATAAAATTCTGGATTACCGGTTATCACCTCATTAATAGCTTTTTTGGTTGTGATTGGTTTATGGGAAGCAAATTAGCCAATATTGTTGCATATGCTTCGAATATTGTGTGCCCATCAAGTATTTGCAATAGTATAACAGCTTGTTTTACTAGTTGTGCTGGTAGTTGCTGTTCTGGTCTTTCAGGCTGTGTGTATGCACCTAATGTTGATTTAGCATCCATATCCGGAACTGAAACTGCCGCAGGCGTTATTTTAGCTGTATTCCTGTTTCTGCTTATGTTAACTGCAGTTGGATATATACTATCCATATTATCGGTGGGTGAAACACTCATGTTTATCATTTTCAAGAAAAATTCCGACGATGATAATATATTAGAACGGAAAGATGAAGATGATATCGATGAAGACGAAGAGATTAAAGATCTTTCTTTAACGGACGATGATTCAACAGATGAAGAAAATGATTCAGATTCTGCGACAAATGAAGAAAATTCGACAGAATAAGACAGTTTATAAACAGAATTAAGTTTATGAACATTCTTCGAAAAGAAGTATCTTCCCGCGCTAAAAAATGAAGATTTTTCGTACCGATCTACATATCGGTCTGAATAAAAAGCTTTTTGAAATTTCCAGCACATCCTTGGGATTGGATAATGTTCAGTTTTCCGAGGATACGATAACTGTTGCCATCCATTCTGAAAGTGTATCTCACGGATATTACTTGAAAGGATTCATGGCAGTATCGACACAAAATGTTTGTGATCGCTGCTTGATCGATTTTGACTTTAATCATAAAATCAAATTTTCGATTTTATTAACAAACAAAACCGATCTTGTCAATAATGATGAACATAATGTTATTTTCTTTACAAATCAGGAAGAATCAGTAGATATCGGTCCTGTTCTGGCAGAAAATATATCGTTGAATCAACCGTTTAAGAAATTGTGCTTTGACGATTGTAAAGGATTGTGTTCTTCATGCGGCTGCAATAAGAATAAACAAAATTGTAGTTGCAAGAAAAGCACATGATTTCATCTGGAAAGATTTGAAAATTTAAATGAAGTTAATCTAGGAGATTTGGAGTACGAATGGCTTTACCAAAAACACGAATATCAAAAGCTCGAGGCAGAAAACGCCGCACCCATTATAAAGCAGGTCATGTGCAAACAGCTAACTGCCCACAATGCAGTCAAGCAAAAATGCCTCATCGCGCCTGTCCCAATTGCGGGTACTATCGCGGACGCCCTATTTTTTCAGCTTCGGAGTAAATTCCCTTCATGAAAATAGCCTTAGATGCTATGGGGGGAGATTTCGCTCCCGAGGTAGCAGTACATGGTGCCCTAGAAGCATTGAAGGCAGACAATTCTCTTGAATTGTACCTTGTTGGAAATGAAAGTCTCATTGAAGAATTTCTACCCGCTGCCCATCCTGAACACGTTCATCTGATACCGACTACACAAGTCGTATCCATGCAGGATAAAGGATCGCGGGTGTTGAAAGATAAACCCGATTCTTCTTTGGTTCGAGGCATAGAACTTTTGAGAGATGGAGTAGTCGATGCCTTTGTCAGCGCCGGGCATACGGGAGCTGTCCTGACATCAGCTACATTATTATTGAGAAGAATTAAAGGTGCAAAGCGACCAGCGTTGGGGGCGTATATTCCTACGGATACAGGTGGGAAAATGTTATGTGACGTTGGAGCAAATCCCGATGCGAACCCTAGACAACTATTGCAATTTGCCGTCATGGCTTCTATTTATCTGGATCACGTGGAAAATATAAAAAATCCAAAAATTGGTTTAATTAATATTGGTAAAGAACCGGGAAAAGGGAGCGAATTATATCGTGAAGCGTATGAATTATTGAAACAGGAATTCCCTTCTTTCATTGGTAATGTTGAAAGTCGAGATATACTAACATCCGAAGCAGATGTTCTCATTTGCGATGGTTTTGTTGGAAATACACTAATCAAATTTGCAGAAGGCTGGGTTAAAATGTTCAGTGATTTGGTTAAACTTAAAATAAAAGAAAAGTTTTTATATAAACTTGGAGCTAAAATGCTCTATCCTGTCTTGCAATCCATTAGCAGCCAGTATGATTATGAAGAACACGGTGGATCTCCCCTTTTAGGTGTGAATGGTGTATGTATTGTCGCTCATGGGAGTTCCAATGTTAAGGCAATCAAAAATTCTATTTTTCTGGCTAAAAAATGTTTCAAGGGGCGGCTTATTGCCGATATACGAATTGGCTTGGCAGAACATATGGAAAACAACGATCAATGAAAGCTAAAATAACCGCCACAGCCCGTTATTTACCTGAACGCATTCTTACCAATTTTGATCTGGAAAAAATGGTCGATACCACCGATGAATGGATACGTTCACGAACAGGTATCGAAAAAAGGCACCTTGTTTCCGAAGGTGAAGCGACTTCCGATATGGGAACTCATATCGTTAGACAACTTTTGGAACGGTCTGGTAAAAAAGCGTCTGAAATTGATCTTATTTTAGTGGCGACAAGTACGCCGGATTACCCAGTCGTATCGACGGCAGCTCTTATTCAGGATAAAATAAAAGCTGAAAATGCCTGGGGATTTGATATTGTTGCTGCATGCACAGGTTTTGTCTACGCTATGGAAACAGGCGCTAAAATGATCGAATCCGGAAAATATAAAAATGTGGTTGTCATTGGTGCTGATACCATGAGTTCAATTATTGATTATACCGATCGCAATACCTGTATTATTTTCGGTGACGGCGGCGGCGGCGTCTTATTAGAACCCAGCGACAATGACGAAGGTATTTTAGATTCGATCCTGCACACGGATGGCAGCGGAAGTCAATATTTAACAGTACAGGCTGGCGGAAGCCTCCATCCTGCTTCGAAAGATACTCTGGAAAAAAAGATGCATTATATTTACCAGGATGGAAAAAAAGTATTCAAGTTTGCTGTAAAGCGAATGGCTGAAGTCAGTAAAGCAATTTTGGATAAAAACGGATTACATGGCGACGATGTCTCATTATTCATTCCTCACCAAGCAAATAGACGGATTATTGATGCTACTGCAAAGCGTTGCGGATTGCATAAAGATCAAGTATTTGTCAACATAAATCGTTACGGAAATACAACAGCCGGAACCATTCCCATAGCCATAGATGAAGCAGTTGAATTGAATCGCTTGGCTGAAGGCGATTTATTATTATTAGCAGCTTTTGGCGGCGGATTCACCTGGGGCAGTATGCTTATTCGCTGGGGCGCAATTTCATGAGTTTAGCCTTTTTATGCCCGGGACAAGGATCTCAAAAAATAGGCATGGGCCAAGACATTTTTGAGAATTCAGATTTAGCTAAATCTCATTTTGAAACAGCAAATGATATTTTAGGTGTAGATATTCAAGATATAATGTTCAATGGCCCAGATGAAACGCTAAAACAAACACAATACACACAACCAGCATTATATATTGTAGCAGTTACTATCGGATTACTGCTCATAGAAAAAGGCATAAAACCCGATTGCGCAGCCGGACATAGTTTAGGTGAATATTCTGCCTACGCTCTTACAGGAGCTTTTGATTTTGAGACAGGGCTTCAACTGGTGAACGTCAGAGCCAAAAGTATGCAAAACGCCGGGACAGAACATCCGGGTACAATGGCAGCCATCATTGGTTTAGATAATGAAATGGTAGAAAACATTGCAAAAAATGTTTCCGGGACTGTTGTAGCGGCAAATTACAATGCGCCCGGTCAAGTTGTTATTTCTGGTACGCTAGATGCTGTAAATTCGGCTATGACAACTGCCAAAGAAAATGGTGCCAGAATGGTGATACCTTTAAATGTGAGCGGAGCCTTCCATTCTCCACTGATGAGAAATGCACGGGGAAATCTTGCAGAAATGATAGATTCAATCGAAATTCGCGATTCCATTATGCCTGTTTATAGCAATGTTTCTGCAAATCCCATTACTCTGGCAGATGATATTCGATCTGCAATGTTAAATCAATTAGAAAACCCTGTTTTATGGAGCCAGATAATTACGAATATGTCTCAAAATGGAATTGATCATTATATGGAAGTTGGTACAGGCCGAGTTTTGCAGGGATTATGTAAACGGATCGACCGCACACTCGCCACCAGCGGTGTGGAAAACTGGGAGCAGGTTGTTAATGCTTAATTTAGAGGGAAAAGTTGCACTGGTTACAGGCGCATCCCGAGGAATTGGTAAAGCTATTGCCATTGCTTTAGAAAATGCCGGGGCTCACGTTGTCTGTATAAGCCGCACAGCAAAAGATGTTCAAGCAGTTGCAGATTCACTCTCCAATGCATCCTCTGCAGCATGTGATGTTTCCTCTTCAGAAAGCTTTACAGAATTAGTGAAAAGCATTGTAGAAGATAAAGGCCGTATGGATATACTTGTAAACAATGCCGGTATTACCAGAGATGGCCTCATTTTGAGAATGAAAGAAGATGACTGGGATCTAGTCATGGATATTAATTTAAAAGGTGCGTTTAACGGAATTAAAGCTGTCATGCGTTCTATGATGAAACAGAAATCAGGGCGAATAATTAATATTTCATCTGTGGTTGGTTTGACCGGTAATGCCGGCCAGGCTAACTATGCCGCTTCAAAAGCTGGATTAATAGGTCTTACAAAATCGACGGCCAAAGAATTATCCTCACGAGGGATAACAGTCAATTGCATCGCGCCGGGCTATATTGCTACGGATATGACTGATGAATTAAGCGATGCTGTTAAAGAAAATTTAAATAAACAAATACCGCTGGGTCGAATTGGAAGTCCGGATGATATAGCCCACATGGCGCTTTACCTTGCGTCAGATGAGGCAGGATATATCACCGGTCAAACAATCGCCGTTGACGGCGGTATAGTCATGGTATAATAAGGAGACACACATGTCAGCAACACTGGATAAAGTAAAAGAAATCGTCATGGATAAACTTGGCGTCGAAGAAAGTAAAATCACCGAAGGTGCCCATTTCATGGATGATCTCGGTGCTGATTCACTTGACACTGTTGAACTCATCATGCAGCTCGAAGAAGAGTTTGGAATTGAAATTCCTGATGAAGATGCTGAAAACATCACAACAGTTGGCAAAGCTGTAGATTATATAGACAGTAAATAAAAACATGTCTAAACGTCGAGTAGTCATAACTGGGTTGGGTGCATTGTCTCCCAACGGCAACTCCGTTGCCGATTTCTGGTCCGGCCTTTTAGCCGGTAAAAGTGGAATCCAAAAAATATCGTATTTTGATGTTGAAAATTTTAACGTCAAAATTGCGGGTGAATTATCGGATTTTAATCCAGAAGACTATTTTGACAGAAAAGACATTCGCAAACTGGATCCATTTTCAATTTATGGATTGGTAACAGCAACAGAAGCGGTTACCCATTCCGGATTGGATCTTGAATCCATTGAAAGCGATCGCGCCGGAGTCATTATCGGTAGTGGTGTAGGCGGCATTCAAACTTTGGAAGAACAGCACACAGTATTACAAGAACGGGGTGCCCGACGGGTATCCCCTTTCTTTGTACCCAAAATGATTGCCAATATTGCTGCGGGACAGATCGCAATTAAATTTGGATTGTGCGGCCCAAATTATACAGTCGTTTCTGCCTGTTCATCGGGATCTGACGCTATTGGACAAGCCTTCCGTAAAATACAATATGGTGACACAGATATTATGATCACGGGGGGAAGTGAAGCATCAATAACACCCCTGACAATCGCCGGATTTGGAAACATGAGAGCGCTTACAGCAACTCATAATGATGAACCGGAAAAAGCCAGCAAACCCTTTGACAAAAACAGAGATGGATTTGTTCTGGGAGAAGGTGCCGGAATGATTGTATTGGAATCATTGGATCATGCACAAGCTCGTGGGGCAAATATTTTAGCTGAAGTGTTAGGCTATGGCGCTACGAATGATGCATTTCATATTACACAACCGGCTATAGGCGGCGCAGGGGCAGTTAAAGCCATCGCCCTGGCATTAAAAGATGCAGATGTTCAACCACAAGAAATTGATTATATCAATGCTCACGGTACCTCAACGCCCTTTAATGATAAATCCGAATCAGCTGCCATTCGAACAATTTTTGGTGAACATGCGGATACGCTTAAAGTAAGTTCAACAAAATCAATGACTGGACATCTTTTAGGCGCAAGCGGAGCCATTGCTGCTGTTGCATGTGTTAAAGCTCTTCAGGAAAATAAAGTACCGCCAACTATAAATTATACAACTCCCGATCCTGAATGCAATCTGAATTATGTTCCGAATAAATCACAGGATTTGGAGTGTAATACCGTTATGATGAATGCCTTTGGTTTCGGCGGACATAATGCTGTTTTAGTCCTTCGAGCATGGAGCACATAGCGTGACGTTGCTGAAAACGCTCAAAAAGCTATTCAAAACTAATTCCTCCACATACACCCAACTAGAACAACAGATAGATTATAACTTCAGAGATTATACATATCTCTACCAAGCATTTACTCACCGATCAAAAAGCACCAACCCCAAATATAATTACGAGCGCTTGGAATTTCTGGGCGATGCGGTCATCGATATTATAATCAGTGCAGAATTAATGGAGGAATTCCCTGATGGCGATGAAGGACTTTTAACACAAAAGCGATCTGCTCTGGTACAGCGCTCCTTCCTGGCTTCCATGGGTTCCAAGATGAATTTACTGGATCATTTTAATGTAGAACCCACCGTAAACCTAAATAATGAAAAAGTGGCCTTCAAACAATTAGCTAACCTGTACGAATCATTAATCGGAGCAATTTATCTAGACGGTGGAATGAATCCTGCCAAAAATCTTATTGTCAATACAATATGGCAACATCGTAAGGAAGCATGGAAAATTGTCAATTTCAAAGGTTTACTAATTGAGTACTGCCACGCCAAAAATTTTGTCAACCCTAAATTTCTTATTTCAGATGTGTCAGGGCCGGATCATCAAAAATTATTCGAAATCCATGTTAAAATTGGTGAAGATATTTATCCATCCGGAATTGGAATGGAAAAAAAGTCCGCTGAACAATCAGCAGCAAAAAATGCTTTGGAAATTCTCCAAGATTAAGTGTTTATCTCTTTGATTTGATCGCGAATTTCTGCTGCTCGTTCATATTCTTCTCCATCAATAGCTTCCTGCAATTTCTTTTCAAGAGAATTCAACGAAGGTGTCCAATCAGCAGAGTCAAGTCCTTCATCTTCTTCTGAACCAATATCAGGCATCAAGGCTGCTTCGGACATTACGTCTTCTGCAACTAGAATAGGTGACTTCAAGCGAAGGGCAACTGCTAATGCATCACTTGGACGTGAGTCAATAGACCGTTCACCAATATTTTTTCCGTCTATTTCCAAACATGCATAAAATACGCCTTCTTTCAATCGGGTAATTTTTACGTTTTTCAAATTACTATCGACACCCTTGATGATATTGCCTATTAAATCGTGTGTCAGCGGGCGGGGTGTTTCCATATATTCTAATGCCAAGGCAATTGATTGTGCTTCGAAGGCTCCCACAATAACAGGTAACCGGCGTTCACCATCAATTTCTTTTAGAATGACAGCATAACTGCGACTCGGTGGATGGAATGAAATTTTATGGACTTTAACTGCGATCATATGTTGAATACCCTTGTTATAATATAGACTTCGTAATCAGCCTAATTCAATACCTTTATTCAACTATGATGATAATTCTTCTTTTAATTGCATAATGGGCTTCACCGGAGTTGGATCTGTATTATGATGAATAGCGCACCAGTAACTTACCCAATCGCCAAAATGAATTAGATGGAGTAATCGAATTCGGGCAGATGAACCTGAAACTGAAATAATATGTTGATTCACATTTTTATCAGCAATAATTCCCCTAGTGATTTTTTGCCGTAATTGAATACGCTCATTTTCATCTAAATCCTTAAGCCATAAGACGCTCATTTTTTCTATAATTTCAGTATTATTTTCCCAACCGACTATTTCATTATGGTTCATTTCAGGGAGTTCGTTATAATAAGCCATCATTTCCGCATTCTCACTGAATTGTCCTTTCCAGCGCAACGCAACAACACTTGTAGAGCCTGATGTTCCATAGATGATAGGTAGCGATTGATATACAGACATTGCCAAGGAATGGGTTGGATTTAAATCATTATCTTCTGCGTAATCATCACGCAGAACACGAAGTAAATCAATTGTATCTGAAATATCATCAAATATGGAATCTCCGATTAATCCCTGGCTATTGAGCAAATACAGCATAGGTACTACAGAAAATGCCAAAGCAGCTCGTGGTTGAAGACCTGCGGGAGTTGTGATGAAATCATATTGATCCGTACGCAATTTTTCTGTGAGTTCACCACCGGTAGAAATACCGCATATTTGTGCACCTTTAGCTTTCGCATCTTCATAAGCAGTTAATGTTTCTTCAGTATTCCCTGAATACGATGAACAGATAACAAGTGTATGTTCATTCACCCAATGTGGCAACGAATAATTACGATTAACAATTAACGGTACTTTTAACTCATCAGACAGCAATGTATGACAAATATCACCACCAATTGCAGAACCACCCATCCCGGTTACTACAATGTTTTGAATATTATTAAACACGTTTTTTGGTTGAAACTGTTTGCCAATGTTCAATGCTTTTTCTAAATGATCCGGAAAGTCATAAATAGCTTTTTTCATATTTTGGGTATCAATTTGATGTGTATTCATTAATGTGTCCTGTTTAAAACAAAGTGTGTGAATTGTTCCATTGCACGTTTATGTTCACCAGAAAACACAGATAAAGAATCCATTGCTTTGGTAATATAATTACTGCTCATTTGTCTCGCTCTAGCTTCCACTCCAGTTTCAATGAAAAATGTCTGCATTCGTTCCCGTTTTGCGGAAATATCTCCAGTTAAGTTTTTTATTTCATCCCAACCATCATGTTTTCTGGCCAAAATTGTTAAAACAGTTTGCTTATCCGCAGCCACATCGCTTTCCAAACTTTTTCCCAGATTTTCTTCATCACTGAATATTTCCAAAATATCATCTTGAACCTGAAATGCCCTACCAAGATTCAGACCAAAAGTATGTAGCTTATGACATACTTCATGTGACTGATTCCCAAGAATGCCTCCCAATTCAGCACATAGGCTTAACAAAGCGCCTGTTTTTCTGCTAATCATAACCAAATATTGATCTAGCGAAACTGTAGTATCACCTTCAAACTGGAGATCATAGGCTTGGCCTTCACACACAGCCAATGATGCTTTATTATAAGCATGTGTTGCCTGGATGGTATTGGTTTGGACTTGTTCTATATTAAGTTGACCCAATGTAAAAATACTATCGCCCACAAGTATCGCCGCTGCTTGACCATATTTCATATGGACTGTCGGCTTGCCATGGCGAATATCATCCTTATCCATGATATCATCATGAACAAGTGTAAAATTATGAAGAAGTTCCACGGCTAAACCGGCGTGCATGAGATCTTCCGGATCTGCATCAAACCCTCGCCCAGACAAATGCACTAGCAGCGGCCGCAGCCGTTTCCCTTTCCCTTTTAAAACATATCGAATTGGGTCGTAAAGAAAAGCTGGTTCTTCAGGAAAGTCCAGCTTTTGTAAGTGGCGGTCTGTTTCTGAACGGATAAAGTTCAGCAGATCAATAAAACGTTTAGTGTCCGGCATCTAGTTTTAATTTCCCAATTTCCTGAAGTTTACCCATAACTAGTGCTTGGATTTCCTCCATACGTTCTTGAGAATTCGCTTCAAATCTGCAAACAATAACCGGTTGTGTATTAGACGAACGTACTAATCCCCAACCATCGCCAAATCGAATGCGCACACCATCAACGGTACTACAGTCATAATTAGCTTTAAAATATTCTATTGCTTCATTGGCGATTCTAAATTTCTCTTCATCATTTTCAACTTCAAACCTTAATTCGGGAGTCGAGTAATATTTTGGAAGTTCTGCGAGCATTTCTGATAATGTTTTATCACTTCTGCTCAACATCTGCACTGCTCTTGCGGCCACATAAATGGCATCATCATATCCATAATAATCGTCAGCAAAAAAGATATGTCCACTCATTTCACCACCAAATCTGCATTTCAATTCGAACATTCTTTGTTTTATAAGCGAATGGCCTGTTTTCCACATGATGGGAGTGCCACCATATTTCTCAATCATTTCTTCCAACGCTTGAGAACATTTTACATCGTACAAAATTTCATCACCCTTATTTTGAATTACTTCAGGAAGAAATAAAGCCATGAGCTGATCTGCCCAAATAATCTCTCCCGTTTCATCTACAACACCCACTCGATCAGCATCACCATCAAAAGCGACACCAATATCGTAGTCACCTGTTTTCATGAGAGCAATAAGATCTTCTAAATTTTCCTTCACTGTGGGATCGGGATGGTGATTGGGGAATGTTCCGTCAATTTCACAGTAGAGCTCAGTCAATTCCACATTCATCTGTCTAAATATTTGCGGTGCAAGAATGGCTCCGGCGGCATTTCCACAATCCATGACTACTTTGATTGGGCGTTCAATATTAATCTTTTCCAAGATCATTTTTGAATATTTATCCTTGAGGTTAAACATAACCTCACTTCCTTCTCCAACTTCATAATCACTATTTTCAATAATTTTGCGAATATCCTGTATCTTTTCACCAAATACAGCTTTTCGTTCTAAAGACATTTTAAAACCATTGAATTCCGGTGGATTATGGGAACCAGTAATCTGCATTGCCCCGGAGACACCCAATTCAAACATACTGTAATAATTTACAGGAGTGGGTAAAATTCCAATATTTATTACATCCACTCCCGTAGATAGAATTCCTTTTTTACATTGTTCAATAAGGGCGGGAGTTGTTAAACGAACATCACCGCTTAAACTAATTTCCGTGCCACCGGCACGTTTTACAAATGTGCCGAAACTCTTACCCAGGTTTTCCACCACATCTGGTGGAAAATCATCTGCAACCCTGCCGCGAATATCGTATTCTCTAAAAATATATTTATTTAACATAAAATAAGTGTCTCTTTTGGTATTTGGTTAAGTGGAAAATTGATTTCTGTCCATAGAAATTACACTATCTAAAACCAATGTAATAAGATTCTTATACAACTATTTTTTATTTCAACATTGTAGTAAGGTTTTTTCCCAAAACAGCAGATGCAGTTAATAATCCTGAAAATAATGCGCTAGTGACACCCACAGTTGTTATATCCTGCCCAGTTAGAAATAAATTTTTTATTTTTGTCTGTGGCTTTAGCCATTTCTGGCGAAAGCGTTTGGGTGTATGACTGATACCATACATTTCCCCTTTTGAATAATTTGTCAATGACGTCACCGTTAAGGGTGTTGATAGTTCTGCATATGCCAAAGCATCCTTAGCTTGATGAACATGTTGATAAACAATGTCTAAAATGCGTTGGGAAAGTTTTTCCTTTTCTTTTTCATATACCTCCCCCCTCTTTTTCCAGGGTAAATCTTGCCATTTTGAATATTCATCCCAACGGGCGAGAGTAATGGCTTCAATCGTTGCAAAACCAGCATGTTCTTTATCCCATTCAGCATCCTTTGTTGATGGAAAAGAAATATATACGACTGGAAAATTATTTTTTGTATCCTGCATAAATTCCTGCACATTTCTATCATGATTATACCCGGGATATACCCATAAATTTGTAGAATTTAACTTCAATTCCTTTGCTGATTTGTTCAATCCCAAATGCAGACAAACGTAGCTTTCCGTTTGATCAATAGTCTCCAAGTCCGCAAGGGGGGAGCTGCTCACGCTCTCATTTTTCAGAAGTCGATCAAATGTATTCACAACACCGGCATTGCTAATTATAATCGGTGCTTCCAGTACATCTCCATTTTCCAATTCCACTCCGATGGCTTTTTCCTTATGGACAACAATTTTCTTTACACCTGCATTGACAACCAATCGACCGCCTCTAGATTCAATTACGTCCACTACCGTTTCAGCAATACGCCTTGAAGAACCTACCGGATAATTTCCGCCATCAAGATAATGGCGAGCTACAAATGCATGCATGGCGAAACTACTCTTTTTCGGTGGCAATCCATAATCACCCCATTGTCCGGTTAAAACACCCATAAGTTTTGGATTATCAGATAAACTACTGATAACATCAAAGGTTGTACGGTTAGCATATTTAAAGAATTTTCCAGTCATGAACGGGTACGTGATATTTGCAAGCATTCCAGGCAGAGCTTTATTCGCAAAATATGGCCGGGCACTACGGACCGCTTCATCCAGATATTGAACATATGTGTGTATAGCTTTTTCTTCTTTAGGGAAATAGTTAATCATATCATCTATAAATTGTTCTCGAGGAGCTACATAATTAAAGGTTCTATCTGGGAAAATAATGCGGTCATAATTATCATCCATTTTAGACCATTGTAGCTGACAGTCAGAAATAAGATCGAACAGCTTGCGGGCTGCGGACCACTTATTATGTACTTCGCCAATATAATGTAGTCCTACATCCCATTCGTAATCATCTCGACGGAATGTATGAGTCCAACCACCAATCTTAAAGTGTTTTTCAAGAACCAATACACGCTTACCATTCAGCGCTAAAAGTGCTGCAGTCGTCAGTCCTCCTATTCCTGAACCAATAATAATTGCATCAAAGGATTCATGAGAAACATCGGATGCGTAACTAGACCATTTTTTCATATGAATTTTTTTACTATTTCAACAAATGTTTAATCATAAATACTTCAGAAAATTCAAATGCTGATTTTCTTGAAGTTGGATTACCACCATAAGTTGGACCGCGTTCTGCACAAAATGCAAAACTGATCTTTTGTAATAGAGGTTTTGTCATGGGAATATCCATAAAATTCATCAGCACAGCACCATCTTCCCGCATTTTAAATCGGCAATCCGTAAACGAATAGCCATGTTCATCTACGACAGGTTGAGCGGCACGATCGAAGGAATGATGAGAATCTTCATAAACAGTTATATTTATATCAATACCATTCTCCTGCATTAGTGGAACCAATTCCTCACACGCTGCAGCGGGTGTCCAATTATCCAGTTCACCTATCAAAATATGGAGTGGCGCATCCGTAAAGTCCAATATCTCCGGCATGATGAAACAAGGCGGATAAAATGCCAAATGCGCAGCAAAAGATATATCAGTCGTAATGGCACGTTTTAGAGGATTCCAGGCAGTGAAAAGAGTTACTCCCCCTCCGAGACTCCAACCTGTAATGGCTACACGATCACTATCTATTCGGGGATCTTTTCCCAATTTTTCCAAAGCACGGTAAGCGTCTAAAATCATCATTGCAGTTGTAACAGATACTTGCTCTCCTACAGTGGATGTCACACCCCTGCTTTTAAAGCTTTGTAATTCAAATGTTGCAATACCCATATTTCGATACATTTGCATATATTCAAAATTATGTTCTCCCCAGCCTAAACTACCGGCGACACCTATGACCAACGGTATATTTTTATGCTCCACTCCTGTTGGCATTCGCAATATACCAAAAACCTCTTGAGGATCTTGATTTTCCAGATCAGTAATAATATGATAAAAGGAAAAGGGATTAGCACTGGTAAAAGTGATACGCTCACCATCATCGGCTAAAGTCACTTGTAAGAAACATAGCAGAATTAATATTATTTTAGTCATTTTATTTTGCACTTTCAATTTTTAGAAGAAGAAATTACTGAAAATACATAGTCTGAATTATAAAGAAAATATATATCCAATAATAAATGTTTACATTCCTAATGATCAGAATATGTCAGAAATTCCCGGGCATTTTTTACCCCTTAATTAAATAGAAGAATATGAGAAAAGAAAATTTTAGAAATATAGCCATTATTGCCCATGTTGATCATGGTAAAACAACATTGGTGGATGGTCTTTTAAAACAAAGCGGCACCTTTCATGAACGTCAAAAGGTAGAAGATCGTGTGATGGATTCCATGGATCTGGAAAAGGAACGAGGTATCACAATTACAGCGAAAAACACAGCCATTATTTACAATAATGTAAAAATCAATATAATCGATACTCCCGGCCATGCCGATTTTGGTGGTGAAGTTGAGCGCAGTTTAAATCTTGTTGATGGTGCATTACTTCTGGTAGATGCCAGTGAAGGACCCCTTCCTCAAACACGATTTGTTCTGAAAAAAGCATTTGATAAGCATTTACCCATCATATTGGTTATTAATAAGATCGATCGCAGTGATGCCCGTATAAGTGAAGTGATTAATGAAGTGTATGACTTATTTATCGATCTGGATGCGGATGATGAGCAAATTGATTTTCCCATTCTGTATACAAATGCAAAAGCTGGGATCAGTCACAAAAATTTAGATGATGGCTCTGAAAATTTGAATCCATTGTTCGATTGCATTCTTTCCAAAATTCCTGGACCGGATGTAAGTGATGATCATGTGCCCCAATTTTTAGTCACCAATTTGGAATACGATCCTTACGTTGGTCAAATTGCCGTAGGACGCCTCAATAATGGTATTCTTGAAATGAACAAGCAATATAGTTTATGCGGAGAAGACGGCATCAAAAGTGGTTTGAAATTTTCTGCCTGCTATACATTTAAGGGACTGCATAAAGAGTCTGTCGATATCTTGGAAGCCGGGGATATTATAGCTGTGGCAGGTATTGATAATATTGCCATTGGAGATACCATTTCTTCACATACTGATCCTGTGCCATTACCTCGAATCCAAATTGATAAACCGACTGTTTCCATGTTTTTTTATGTCAATAATGGTCCTTTCGCGGGTAAAGAAGGAAAATATATAACTTCAAGGAGAATTGGTGAACGATTGCAAAAAGAAATATTGGGCAATGTGTCTCTTGAAATAATCGATACAGATCGTCCTGAAGTTTTTGAAATATGTGGTCGAGGCGAACTGCAAATGGCTGTCCTTATCGAAACGATGCGCAGGGAAGGGTTCGAATTTATGGTATCCAAGCCCCAAGTCATCACCCATGAGGAAAATGGAAAAACTATGGAGCCCATGGAAAAAGTTTTTCTGGATATACCTGAAGATAAAGTGGGGATTGTTACAGAAAAATTGTCCATCCGCAAAGGCAAGATGACCAACCTGCAAAATCACGGACACGGACGGGTCAATTTAGAATTTGTGATTCCATCCCGTGGGCTAATTGGCTTTCGCAGTCAGTTTCTTACTGATACGCGTGGCGCTGGTATTATGAATAAATTATTTAACGGTTTTGAACCATGGTTTGGCCCTATCCCCCAGCGCATGAGCGGAGCTATCGTAGCTGATCGACAAGGAAAAGTGACCACGTATGCAAGTTTGGGAATGTCAGATCGCGGAGAATTATTCATTCCAGTTACCACGGAAGTGTATACGGGTATGATTATTGGTGAGCGAAATAAAATGGGTGATTTAGATGTGAATATTACTCGGGAAAAGAAGTTGACAAATATGCGCAGTTCCACGTCGGATATAACCGTAACACTTCGTCCTCATCGCATTTTATCTTTAGACCAATCCATTGAATTTATTGCTGAAGATGAATTGGTAGAAGTTACGCCTGTTAGCATTCGCCTCCGTAAAATGGAATTGAACTCAGGAAAACGTGCGGCAGCAAAGAAAAAAGAAAAATACGACGGCGAATAATTATTAATAATATTTCATCATAATTAATAAAAATAACAAACCCCGCTTATGCGGGGTTTGTTGATATTCTTTAACATGTTTTATTTATTTACTTAAGTTGACCTTTTTGGTATGTAAACCTAGGTCTTTATGCCCACCCCAGTAAGCAAATAGTTTTTTACTGTATGCTTTTCGTTCTTCTTCATCCGGCCAAGCCGCTTCCCAAAGAGCGCTATTATCTTCATCCAGTGCATCTTCAATAGAGGCATATTCAGTAATGACAATGACCGGCCAACCTTCCGGACCGCCAGCTGAACCGGACCAATAATGCTGTAAATACATATAGCTGATAATGGTGTCATCTTTTTTAACGATGTTATCAAAAAATGTTTGCTGCAATTCTTTTCTTTCTTCAGCAGATCCATCTTCCACTGTTGAAAGAGGTACAAGAGTATATTGAACGATCGTAACAAATGTATCTTCTTTGTGCTTGCGTGATGACCGCTTCAAATAATCCATATTTAATTCCAGAATCGCAACATCTGTATGCTTTCCGACCCAATATTTGTTGAATTTTTTCATGAATTCTTCCCGGTCTTCATCCTTTCGCCATGCTTTTTTCCTGGTGTCTGCTGTGGTCCGTATCGTTTCATCTGCGTCAGCAATGGATGCCCATTCATTGAGTTCCACAACTTCATTAGATGCACCTGACCAGTAATGACCTAATACCATTGAACTGATCAATTTTTCTTTTAGAGGGTTCATCTTCTTTGCTTCTTCTTCAAATGACTCTTTTCGTTCTTCACGTGACCCATCTTCAATATCTTTCATAGCTTTTAGGTAATACTTGGAGATGGTTACAACGTGGTTATCTGGATTGTACTGTGCTTGTAAAATGCCTGTAACCGATATACAAATGCACAAACACACTATCCGCTTAATAATCATTCTAGACTCCTTGATTTGTTTCATATAATATAAACTTATTGTGGTTATTTGTAAATACTCATTTTGAGTATTCTATGGTATAATCAGTGGTATTATGTTTAATAATTCAACTGCTCTCACAAATGTGGGTAGTTGAATTAAACGGTATAATTGGTCTTAAATTTTGTGTAAGGGATTTAATATAAAAATTACTTATGAGCGTTTCTTCTTTTTCCCGGAACCAGTTAACGCTTTTTTAACTACATACATCGGCATAAAGAATACAGCATCAAATATATAATTGAGCTGCGTTGTTTTGTTATCAATTCGATCAAATGGATGTAAAATAAATCCATCTCCATTTACTTTATTTTTGGGATTCACTTCAAATTTCATAGGTCCTAATGTTCGTAAAAGGTTCATAACTGTTTTAAAACCCTTATCCCCTTTTTTGGGCATTAAATTTCCATTCGTTTGATTTTCACCAAGAAGTTTTATTAATAAATGAACTTTATCTTTATATATAACTTTTTGCCATTTTACATTTCCTTGAGAAAATTGGAATCTAGCATTTTTTGCCATTAAGGGATGGGGACGTGTATCCCGAATTGATTCTACAAGTTGCAGAAAATAATTTTTACCACCAATCGCTTTGGCACACTCTTCAAGGTGTTTTTTAAAATCGCGTTTAGCCATTTCGTCTAATGAATTGTAATCAAGCATGAAATAATCTCTTTTAGTTATAAATAGGTGAACTGAATTTAACTTGAATCAAGCGGTATTCTGTAATCCATCATTGGTAATAGATGCGGTCTTTGCTTTTGCCAAAAAGTATATACCGCTCAAAATAAATAGAACAGTTCCAAGGGTAGCCATACTGTAGGTAAAGTACCGCATAAACTGGTAATAATTAAGATCTGCTTGTCCCCAATCTTTATAAAGTTGGATTCCAATCGATCCGGTGTAACCGATAGCATCACTCAGGTAAATAGCAAAAACAGCTGTTCCAGCTGCACGAGTTGACGCCATGATTCTTTCAAATAATACGGCACCAAAAGGTACGTACGCCAAATATGCGCCGAAGCCAATCAGAATCATCCACCATAGTCCGCTAATAATATTTAAATCTTTGAGAACAGTTGCCACTCCCATAAGAATCATACCGCCCAACATAACGGAAAAAACAGCTAACAATCCCTTCCGATGATCTTTCGCCAAATTGAGTAAAGCCATAACGACCATAATGCCCAATGCGATGGGCAAATCTGCTTTTGAAAATAACGTCGGTTCGGTTCCGTAGCCCATGGCCGCAAACACTTCCGGCATGTACATATCCCGGACATCCCGGTAAGCCGTCAAAAAGAAATAGAGAATGAGCAGCATTATCATGCCACCCATAAATTGTTTAAAAAATATGGACCGACTTTGACCGTCCATAACAGTTCGCTCACACCTGCTGGAAATATCGTCGGCGCTGGGGTCAGGTAATTGATTTAGTAAAAAGACTGAAATAATAAAGGGTATAAAGAAAATGGCTCCGACGGTCACAGGCATCCAAAATTCAGTAATGCCCGCTTCCATGATCCATCCGCCCACTGTTTTAACCGAGCTGCTGGCGACGATATAGGAACAGCTCAATCCGGCGAACAAGAGTTCTGCCGTTTTTCTACCCTCCAGATATCGTGAAACGAGACCCCAAACCATGCCCAGAGGTAAGCCGTTAATGAAGATGGCTAATACCTTGAGGTTTTCCGGAAGAATTGCGAATCCAAGCAATGCTGACTCGGCTATGATGATCATCATGACCAGTGCTTTTGCCTGCTGGTTTCGTCCGATTTCCGAGCAAAATTTGCATCCGTAATATTTAGAAATGGTGTAGCCGATAATTTGCCCGATAACAAAGGCTGTCTTGAGTTTGATCCCCGTGCCCATGAATTCCAGACCCGCATAGGTTGCCGCTCCGAACGGCTTTCTGAATGCATACATGCAGAAATATGTCAAAAATGCAAAACCCATGGCGTATAAGCTAAACTGCCAGGTTGGAGCTCGACTCAACCATAAACTGATAGTACTCTGTTTTGTTTTGTTATTCATATTTCAGTAAAATTAATAAAACTATTCTTATTAAAGGTTCTCTTAAATAAGATTTTATAATTCTTAAAATCTACACAATGAAATGTAAGGACAAATGAGTGGATTATAATCTGTAAATGTTTTAATACTCCCTTAGTCTATTATAAGATAGTTTAAATTTTCTCCATGAGTTTCTATATAAAATCTTTATTTATAGCTGTTCCGATTTTTATGACACTTATCCTACTGGAAGCGATTGTTGCTCGGCGAAAAGGACTTACCATCAATCGGGCAAGCGATGTGATATCAAGCTTAAGTCCCGACTCTACTAATACATTACGTGACAGCGTTAAAATTGGCATTGCACTCATCAGTTATTCTTGGCTCGTAAAACACCATTACAATCTATAAACTGGAGCCCGTCTAGCTTGCCGGTTATTATCGCTTTTATTATCGAAGATTTTTCTGGGTATTGGGTGCATCGGCTTAATCATCGAGTGAATATTTTATGGAACAGACATATCATCCACCACAGCAGCGAAGATTTTAACTTATCCTGCGCACTGTGTCAGTCCATTTCTGATACGCTGTATTTTGGGGCCATTTTTATGATTCCGGCTGCATTATTGGGGATTCCGACTTATATTTTTGCCATTTTGGGACCCATTCACTTATTTTTACAGTTTTGGTATCATACTCAATTGATCGGGAAAATGGGTATGTTGGAATATATTCTGGTAACACCATCCCACCATCGAGTCCATCACGCAATCAATCCAGTATATATTGACAAAAACTACAGCCAAATTTTTTATTTTATGGGATAAGCTTTTTGGAATATTCCAGGAAATAGCTGGCGAGACAAGCAATTACGATAAGCTCAATAACATGAATACGAAGGTAGGGGGCAATAGTGTAATTTTAACTTTCGAATATTCCACTGGTGATGCATCGGGGCAAAACATGGTAACAATTTGCACGGATAACATTATTGAATATGTGAAAGAGGACTATGAGATAACACCGAAAAAATGTTACATAGGGAGTAATTATTCTGGCGATAAAAAAGCGACCTCAATGTCTTTTTCGGAAGATAAAGTTACGTCGGAGGTGGTTCTGAATAGATCCGTAATCGAGAAGACACTTCGGTCAACTCCAGAGAAGATGGCCGAATACTGGGTGTCGTCCACATTGGCTATAATTTAGAGTGGGACCATCGGTGCACAAGAACATGTGGCAAATGGGTTAACAGCTTTGTTTATTGCATACGGACAAGATGTGGCCTGTGTGGCAGAATCCTCTGTGGGGATTACCCGAATGGAAGTAAATCAGCAAGGGGATTTATATGTAGCCGTTACGCTACCATCGCTTATTGTGGGCTCGGTAGGTGGTGGCACAGGACTGCCAACCCAAAACGAATCACTAAATATGTTGGGCTGTGTGGGACAAGGCAAGTCGAGAAAGTTTGCCGAAATATGTTGTGCTGTTTCATTGGCGGGTGAAATTTCTATTGTCGCGGCCATGTCGTCGGGGTACTTTACGGCGACTCATAAACTATTAGGTAGAAAGAAAAAATGAGTAAAGAAGAGAACAGCTTACCGTTTTACAAACGGTTTCTAATCTATCAGAAAGAGCGATTTCCGTTCCTAGCTCACGGGCTAATGATATCCGCTTTTACATTTTCTGCAGTTTCGTATTCACGAATTTGTAGAGAAGCAACTGGCTTTATTGCGTGGTCGGATTTTTTGATAGGGATATTCGCCACCGTTACATTATTCTTTTTGGTACGCATATTCGATGAGTTTAAAGACCAAAAAGAAGACAAAGAATTTAGATCGTATTTACCTGTGCCCAGAGGATTGGTTTCATTAAAGGAATTAAAAGTAGTCGGCTGGACGGTCGCTATTATTCAAATTGCTGTTATCGCTTTTTTGCAATTAGAAATGCTCTTCCTGTATGCCGTGGTGCTGTGCTACCTTTTGTTGATGGCGGTTGAGTTTTTTGTACCCACCTGGTTGAAAGCGCATCACATGACCTACATCACATCCCACATGGTAATAATTCCTCTAATCGATATTTATGCAAGTGGATTAGATTGGTTATTGGATGGCTCCGAGCCACACTGGGGACTTGTTTGGTTCTTTGCCGTTTCGTTTATGAACGGATTGGTATTAGAATTTGGCAGGAAAATACGAACACCTGAAAAGGAAGAGGAAGGAGTTACTTCATACACAAGCTTGTATGGTACCAAAGGAGGAACCGTTTCATGGATCGCACTCATGTTTGCCACCATGCTACTAGCAATGGGAGCTTCTTATTATGCCGGATATGGTAGTTTGTCAATCTTTGTTTTTGGCGGTTGTTTTTTAATCAGCTCACTACCTGGATGGTTGTTTTTAAAAGAACCCACGGTTAAAAGAAGTAAGATGATTGAATATGCTTCGGCCGGTTGGACAGCGTTAATGTACTTGTCGCTTGGAGGAATCCCGATGATTAAATCTCTATTAATGTAAACCGTATGTTAGTCAATAAGGATTCATCTAGTCATCAGGGAATAGGAGGGAAGGCCACCAATTTAGTTCGGCTGGAAAGCATGGGGATCAATGTGCCCAAATGGGCAGTTGTTCCAGCTGATATATTGTTAAAACAAATTTCCGATCAGACGGATAAGGAGAGCCTTAAAAAGCAATTTGAAAACCTCGTTCTTCCATCGGAGATTATGGATGAGCTGGTAAGCTATTTCGGCAGTGATGCTCAAGAAAAGTCGTACGCCGTTAGGTCGTCGGCAACAGATGAAGATGGGGCACAGTTCTCATTTGCTGGTCAGTTCGAAACATTCCTACATGTCCCTTTCAATGAGATAGAAGAGAAGATATTGAACATCTGGCAATCTGTAATCTCAGATAGAGTAATCAAATACCGAGAGGAGAATGGACTGGGACTAGAACTGGGCATAGGTGTTATCATTCAAGAAATGGTGCCGTCGGAAGTTGCGGGAGTTGCCTTTGGCATAGACCCGGTTTCGGGAGATAAAACAAAAAGAATTGTATCGGCGGTTTATGGATTAGGAGAAGGGTTGGTTTCTGGCGAATTAGATGCGGATACGTTTACTATCTCTTCCGATAACATAGACGAACGGTTAGCGATAAAAACACATGCCTTTTCTAAATCGAAGGAGGGCACCGGAATAGAAAAGATCAAGGTAGCCGAAGAAAAACAGAATGTTGCCACGTTAAATAAGGAGCAGTTACTGGAAATAGCTGGCATGTTGGATCAATTAAATGATCGACTAGCCGGACCGCAAGACATCGAATTCGCATTCCATCAGAATAAATTGTTTCTATTTCAAACACGTCCTATTACAACTAATGGAAATACGGAACAGGGCGAATATATTCTATGGGACAACAGCAACATTGTTGAATCTTATCCTGGCGTCACAACGCCGCTTACGTTCTCATTTATCGAGAAAATGTATGAGAAGGTATACCGTCAGTTTATGGGACTGCTAGGGGTAACCGATATTGAAGTAGATCGAAACAGTGTTGTTTTCAAAAATACACTTGGCCTTGTACGGGGGCGCGTTTACTACAACTTGCTCACGTGGTATAAAATGTTGGCCATGGTGCCCGGTTATTCTTTGAACGCCGAATACATGGAAAATATGATGGGCGTTAAGGAGCGTTTTGAGCTGAAAGAAGATTACAAAATGACCAAAGGACTGGCTTGGTTTCGAATTGCAGGAATGCTCTTTAATATGATACGGTTGCAGCGCAATCTATCCAAAGAAAGAGATCAGTTCTTGAAACTCTTAGACGGTGTGATGACTAAATACAAGGCGATTGCTTTTAATGCGCTTTCCCTATCAGAAATTGTGAAGTATTATAAAACATTCGAAACGACTTTGTTGCTCGAATGGAAAGCACCGCTTATCAACGATTTCTTTGCGATGATTTGGTTTGGTATGTTGCAAAAACAAACCGCTAAGTATTGTCCGGACGAACCGAATATTCATAACGACCTTTTATGTGGTAGTCAGGACATCATATCCGTTGAGCCGATTCATCGTAGTTTAGAGATTACCAAACTGGTTAAGAATGATGCCACCGCAACTCAATTATTTAAATCCGAATCTCCACAAGATATTTGGACGGCCTTGTGCAATGGAGTACATCCAGCGATAAAAAAATCCATCGAAAATTATATCGACAAGTTCGGTGATCGCTGCGTGGGCGAGTTGAAATTAGAAACCATATCGCATACTCAAAATCCCACCTTGTTTGTTAAGGTGATTAAATCTTACGTTACACAGGGCATCACACAGAAAAGAAAAGATAACAATATTGAAAACGATTTAAGAGGTGCCGCTCAGAAAGGCATTGCTAGCCGTTTGAAAGGAAGCCCGATAAAGCAATGGTGGTTTAATTACGTTTTAAATAAAGCAAGAGACTTGGTGAGCAACAGAGAGAACTTACGATTTGAGCGTACCCGGGGTTTTGGAATGGTTAGAACCATGTTCTCTGCCTTGGGCGAAAAGCTTTATGAGCAAGGGATATTGAAAGATGCACGAGATGTTTTCTACTTGGAGCTAGCTGAAATTAAGCAGCTGGACACCAACAGCTTTTCTGAAGAACTTAAACAGCATATTGACAAGCGGAAATTAGAATTCTCGAAATACAAAGAGCAAGAACCACCTCAAGAACGATTCTTCTCTTACGGTAATAATTTCAGCGATGAGTTTATTTATTCGAAAGAAAAGCTAGCGCCAATTGAAGGCGATTTAAAAGGAATCGGATGTTGTCCTGGAATAGTGCAGGCCAAGGTGAGGGTAGTGAACGATCCAGATGAGCTAGATTCGTTAAATGGAGACATCTTGGTAACCTCGAGTACAGACCCCGGATGGGTTACTTTGTTCCCAACAGCTTCGGCAATAATAGTTGAACGAGGTAGCCTATTAAGTCATTCTGCAATAGTGTCGAGAGAAATGGGGATACCATGTATTGTGAGCATCACGGGCTTATTACGGACCTTAAAAACAGGGGATGAAGTGTTGATGGATGGCAGTACGGGTGAAATTAAAATCATAACCGAATGAGCGATCAGTTAAAAGAAGTACAGCACGATTATATCCGATATGCCAACTGTTGGGAAGATGCGGATGTGCTCTTGGAAGGGTTGCAAATACAATCTGGAGACAAGGTGCTATCCATAGGCTCTGCTGGCGATAATAGTTTTTCATTATTGGTAAACGATCCCGAATCGGTAGTGGCTGTTGACATCAATCCCATACAACTGAACTTAATTGAATTGAAGAAAGGAGCCTTTCTATCACTCGACCACGATCAATTTTTGCAATTCCTTGGCTTTAAACACAGCGACAATCGGGTTAAAACCTACCAACAGGTTAAGGAGCATTTGACGGATGAGATAAAATTATTTTGGGACAATCGTTTAGATCAAATCGAACCGGGGATTATTTATCAAGGAAAATTTGAGAAATATTTCATGTTGTTCAACTCTAAAATTCTACCGCTAATCCATACCAAAAAGAGAATTAGTGAACTGTTTAAATCAAAGGATAAGCAGGCACATGAAGATTATTATAAAAACAGTTGGAACAATTGGAGATGGAGAATCCTGATTAAAATATTCTTTAGTAAAAGAGTAATGGGCAAAGTAGGTAGAGATCCGGCTTTCTTGAAGGAGGTGAAAGTTTCCGTAGGTGATTTTATATTTGGTGAGGCAGAAAAACATTTGAAGTCGGTGGAGTGCCAACAAAATTATTACCTAGAATTTATTCTAACGGGCAAATTTCAAACCCACCTCCCTCATTATGCCAGACAAGAGAATTATGAAAAGATCAAATCGAATGTGAATCGGTTAACTGTTTTTAAGGGGTTGGCGGAAGATGCTTTTGAGGCCTATTCAGGATTCAATAAATTTAATTTGTCCAACATTTTTGAATACATGACCCCTGAACTATTTCAATCTGTGGCAGAAAACTTGGTGGAAAATGGCAAGTCGGGTTCGCGATATGTTTATTGGAACCTGATGGTGCCAAGAAGAATGGGGGATATTATCTCGCAACTGGAGAATGACAAAGCATTAACGCAACAACTCACCGAGAAAGACAAGTGCTTCTTTTATGCTAATGTAAACGTGGATGTGAAAAAATGAGTGAAAGTTTAATCAATACGATTTACATGTCGGTCGCTTTCCTTGCTTTATTTGGGAGCGCAGAATTGCTCTATCATGTATTTAAAATTCAAGCTGAAATAACTCGGAAATATGTGCACACCGTTACGGGCCTATTGACTATGTTATTTCCATTATTAATTGGCAATCATT
>ERZ813253.145-NODE-145-length-29124-cov-4.262269_pt1 | contig 29124 bp, 28 predicted proteins | sample MGYA00520893_ERZ813253 | MGnify/ENA primary metagenome ERZ813253 (study PRJEB31669, sample SAMD00080414) | marine metagenome | biome: oceanic hadal pelagic zone biome; feature: marine hadalpelagic zone; material: sea water | place: Pacific Ocean:Izu-Bonin Trench...
GGCTGAACCACAAGCAGAGGCTGAACCACAAGCAGAGGCTGAACCACAAGCAGAGGCTGAACCACAAGCAGAGGCTGAACCACAAGCAGAGGCTGAACCACAAGCAGAGGCTGAACCACAAGCAGAGAAAGAATCAAAACCAACGCATGAAACACATAACACAATTTTCATAGGAATAAAACCAATTATGTCATATGTGACTGCAACTTTGACACAACTTGCATCTTTACCGATTGTCACAATAGCAGGGCGTGGCAAGCGTATTACTCAGGCAATTGATGTTTCTCAAATGATTGTAAAACGAATGAATGAGGTTGGTTATGAGATTGGTGATGTTCGTATATCTTCTGATTCATTAGTATCTAAGGATGGTAAAAAACGCAATGTGTCAAAAATTGAAATTGATTTGAAAAATTCTTCCAGTAATTAAACAGAACTTAACTAAAAATATAATTTCAAAACACGGTAATAGTGTTTATCTGTACATAGCATTACTAAGATCTTTACGCTCTGTTTCTACTTGCTTCATCTCTTTCTCTATTTGTCTTGCCTGCTTTTCTAATAGTGAGAGATTACATGAAATTCCTGGTACTAACTTTGATAGGCTATCACATAGATTGTAGGTAGCTTTCAAATCAGGCGTATCACTTTCAGAGCTTACAAGTAAAACAATTACATCCTTACCGCTAATCATTCCTTCATTTAATAAAACGCCAGGAATTCCAGGAATCGCTGCATTTTCTGCTATTTTAATTCCAGATTCTACAAGTTTACCTCTCGCAGTTCCAGTTGATGCTACTCCCATTATTTCTTGAAATGCACTTCTAATTGTGATACTACTAATAATTGTCGAACATTTTTTTTCTGCAGCCCAATTTAACATCATTCTTGCCGTATCTCTATGCAGAGAAATATCAATTGTTACATATGAAGAAAAAATTGCAGTTTTAATATTATTATTTACAAAAATCCTAGTTGGATAGTTTGGCGCACCATTTTTAATTATGGATATTGGAGGAAAATTATCCGAGTCTATATTTGCAGCAAGTTCAAACTGTGATGTGTTAATAATTAATTCTGTTGCAATAGCGCTTGTAAGTCCGGTTGATGGAAATCCATTGATAATAGATCCACCTTCAATATTGATCGGTGACGTCTCTCTTATGTTAATTACATTCGTCATTGCTATAATAGGAATAAACCTGTTATAATTTCTTTATTTCAATTTTGATAATAACGCAGAGTACAAGAACGGTAAAACTGTTGTTGCCTCAGCATGTATTGTTGTTTGCCTTGCATTTTGTGTTACTTTTCCCCAGGATATTGCTTCGCGAATCAATGCACCACTCAAACTTCCATCAAATTCTTGCGCAGTAGTAATGTAGACAGCAAAATCTAGACCATCTCTGTATTGATTCCACCAAAGTGTATGATGCTTTGATATCCCACCTCCAATCATAAGTGCACCTGATTTTTTTGCTTTAAAGATCACGCTTGAAAGCGTATCTGCGTCTTTAATCATATTTAGTTTAAAATCTGGGTGTTTCTGTGAAAACATCCAGATCTGACTTCCTACAGCACCATCCATAATTCCTGGAACTATCACCTTTACATCATTCTTAAACGCACAGTGAAGAAACGAATCATCGCCTAGATGTTTTCCAATCATTTTACATATATCTTCGGTTGACATTTCTCTAATTCCTTTGCTGTACTCTTCTTCTAAAAATGCCTGTAACTTTTTTTCAATGAGTGGACCGTAACTTTCCATTGGAACTAAAACATTACCTAATCTGTGAATATCTTCCTCTGCAAGTTTTACATCATCCAAAGTAAATGATCCTTCATTATAATTTGAAAAATGTCTTGCGATATCATGATCTAGCGCGCCGCATGTTGTAATCACTACGTCAAACCATTTGTTTTTTATCATGTCTTTTATTATTCCTCTTAATCCTGTTGATATAATGGCTCCAACAAACGACAAAAATTTTAGGCAGTTCTCATCATTGATCATGTCAGTTAACACGAAAAGACCATCAGCCAAGTTGCGTGATTCAAATCCACCAGATTTTGACATCTTTTCAAAAATTTTATCAATTGACAGGCCTTCAGTTATGGAAATATCTTGAACGGGTTTTCCTGATTGAATCATAAATTGAAGCAGCCACCCATGTATAAAATTCTGACTTAAAAAAAACTATGTATAAAATCATGTAAACCTTAAAACACTCTAAAGAGGCAAGACCACAAATGGTTGAAAAAATCAAAGTTGCCTTAGTTGGTATAGGCAACTGTTTTTCTGGACTAATTCAGGGAATAGAATACTACAGGCAAAATACTTCACAAATGGTAATTGGAATTATTCATGATAAATTGCGTGATTATGGGATATATGATATTGATTTTGTGGCAGGATTCGATGTTGGTGAAAACAAGATTGGCAAATCAATCAACGAAGCAATTTATGAACAGCCAAACATGGTTGATTGGATTCCAAAGGATAAGATGCCAAAGACAGAATATTTGGTTTATGAAAGTCCTGCTCTAGACGGAGTAGGAATTTGGGTCGAAAATAAGGTCAAACCAATTCAAAGTGAAAAAAGTACAGACGAACTGGAAAAGCAAATTAAAAACATCCTAAAGGAGACTGGTGCTGAAATTATAGTATCATATTTGCCAGTAGGATCTGAGAAGGCAACTCAATTCTGGGCACAAATTTGTCTCGATACTAACACTGCTTTTGTAAACTGTATGCCTGCATTCATTGCTTCTGACAAAGAATGGGCACAAAAATTTGCGGATAAAAACATCCCCATCATTGGTGATGATATAAAAGGTCAGGTAGGTGCTACAATTGTTCACAGGACTCTTGCTAGGCTGTGTAATGATAGAGGAGCAAGCATAGAAAAAACATACCAGATTAATGTTGGGGGTAATACTGACTTTCTTAACATGAAGGAGCAGGATAGGCTTGTAAGCAAGAGGATATCTAAAACCGAAAGTGTTCAAAGTCAGCTTGATAAGCGTCTTGATGACGACCAAATTTATGTTGGCCCTTCTGACTTTATTCCATTTTTGGGCAATACCAAGCTAATGTTCATGAGGATAGAAGGAAAACAGTGGGCAAACATTCCATATAATATGGAAGTTAGGCTTGAAGTTGATGATAAGTCAAATTCTGCGGGAATAGTAATTGATGCAATCAGACTAGCAAAAATTGCCCTAGACGATGGGCTTGGTGGACCGATTATTTCCGCCAGTGCCTATCTTATGAAGCATCCTATCAAACAAATGAGTGACACAGAGGCAAAGGTTGAATGTGAAAAGTTCGTTGCCGGTAACGATTAAGATTATCTCATTCGTAAAATATTCACAATAGTTGTTAGCATAGTCAACTAAACTTGTTAGAATTCGATATTCGCGATCTACACGATCAATCTATGCATTGGTCCATATAAAAAAAGTAGATATTTTTGGTTTCAAGTCATTTGGTTTTAAAAATACCAGCATAAACTTTGAACCAGGACTAGTATCTATTTCTGGACCAAATGGTTCTGGAAAGAGCAACATACTAGATGCTATCGTCTTTGCAATGGGTGAGAATAAGGCCAGAGTTATGCGTCAACCAAATCTTAGGTCACTCATACACGATATTGATGGAAACAGGCATGGACCTAAACTGACGCGTGTTAGAGTTCAGTTTGACAATTCTGATAGGAAGATTCCTGTCGATTCTGATACAGTTACTATTACGCGTGAAATGAACGATAAAGGCGAAAGCGTTTATCATATGGATAGTAAAAAGATCAACCGGAATCGAATCCTAGACATCTTTGAAGTGGCAAATGCTAATCTTAGCCCATTAAACGCAGTACAGCAGGGAACAGTGACACGTATTTCTGAAATGTCAAGCGAGGAAAAAAGAAAGACGATCGAGGATTTGGTAGGTCTCTCGTATTTTGATGAAAAAAAGACTGAATCTTTGAAACAGTTAACCGAAGCTGATCAGCGTTTGGAAGTTGCAATGGCAAAGATGGGTGAAGTAAAAAAGCAGATAGATGAGTTAGAAGTTGAGCGAAATCTGAAACTACGTTATGAATTCATTGGTCGGGAATTAGATCGATTTAGGGCTATAGATGCGGCAGAAAAACTGAGAGAAATTAAGAGTGAAAAGACGGTAAAGGAGGAGAAGTATAATAATGATTCATCTGAGACCGAAAGGCTGGAAAAATTACGATCCACGTTAAGAGATGAAATTTCCAAAATCGATAAAGAGAAGTCAGCTTTTGCAACAAAAGTGAATGCGTTCAATCAGGCTAAATCAGATATTGACAAGGGATTGAGTACTGAACAGGAAAAATTCACCGATGCGGATGGTCAAATAAAAACTTCGAAAAAAAGGTTCACTCTAATTGAAAAAAGACTTCCGGATATAACAAGCGAGCTTGAAAAAATGAGTCAAAATCAGGGCACAGTGGATTCAGAACTTGAAGAGGTAAAGAGATCTATTCATAAAATAAAGGGCAAACAAAACATCATAAATAAAAAAATTGAAAACAATGATTCTAAAATTAAATCTGTTTTGGATCATCAATCAGAATTAGCCTGCAAAAAAAATGTAATAGATAAAAAAATCCAAGTTCTTCAAGACGAATTACATAATGCAACAATGGAAAAATCACAAGCTGCATCACAGACAAACACTATAGAAAATAAAATCAACGATAATACTAGAAAGCATGAGGCTACTGATAATGAATTAACAAATCTTAAACAATTTTCTGACAAACTTTCTAAAGCATCTTCTGATAAACATTCTAGAGAAATTGAATTAAAAATGTTAAAACTTTCTGAACAAAGGAAAAAGATAGAAAACGATATAGTGGAACTAGAATTAATTTTGGATAAATCATCAAAGGCTGGTCATCGTTATAACGAAAAGATTAAACTTGTCAAGGATGTAATGCACGAAGATTATACAATATCTCAATTAAAAGGTGATGCAAAAAAATTGGGTATTGTAGGTTTTGTATACGAAGTATTTTCTTGGAATAAACAATATGAACGTGCAATTTTAGCTGCATGCTCTGATTGGTTCAAAGCTGCAATTGTTCCGGACTTTGAAACGCTAGTAAGCTTGGCACAAGTTGCGCGAAATAAAAATCTGCCCAAGATAAAAATTATTCCACTTAATGCAATACCTAAATTTCAAATGAAGACACCAAAGACACATGGCTTGTTAGGTATTTTATCTGACTATGTTAAATGTGATAGGGAATACCTTCCAATTGCCAGATTTTTATTTGGAAACATAATACTAGCACAAACAGGAAAGGATGCACACCAATTATCTAAGGCTGGTTACAAGGCGGTATCCATTAATGGCGAATTTTTTGAATCCAAAACAAACGCTGTTACCATAGATATCAATTCAAAAATATCCAAGTTTGCAAAAATTATTTCCCAGAGTTCAACGGTGGAAGGATTGTTACAAACAATTACATTGTTGCGCAATCACGTACAAAAGAAAAAATCAAATCTTAAGAAAATTGAAGAAAAACAGCGCTATCTTATGAAGCAGCTACAAGTATCCGAAACGGAACGAGGAAATGCATCGCATAGCCATTCTACTTTACAATCCCAAATTAAATCTAGAACTAACATGTTAGACAAACTTTCACAACGAATTTCTGAGCTAAGAATGCAGGAAAAACATTGCCATCCAAGAATTATCCGAATCTCATCAAGTATTGAATCTCTTAAGCAGCGAATTATCTTAATGAGGGAAAATTATTCTGACGTTGCACAAACGAGTGTTGCAAGCGAACTTTCTTTTCTAAACAAGAAAAAATCTTCATTGAATTCTGAAGGGAGCCAGATATTGAAGGAATTGAGCGAGACTGAGGCAAACATATCGGTGGTAGAGGACAGAAGAAGACTTAGAAAGAAGGCACTTTTGGATGAACAGACTTCTATTACTGGTGAAAAAACCGAGTTGGAATCTAACATTACGAAATCTCAGGCGGAGAAAAATGCATCTGAGAAAAATCTAATAGAACTAAGAGGAAAAGAACAAGAATTAATTAGCACTTCAGGAACATCCGTGTCTCAGTTAGCTGGGTTTGATGAGCAGCTAGATGAAAGAAGGAATAAAGAAAAGAAAGTTACAGCTGATGTCAATCGTCTTGCAATAGAGTTAGGTGAGCTTGAGCGTGATCTTAAAGAAATTAAAACTAAAGAATCATCACTCAAGAAGATTCTAAACGCATTTGGATTTGATGAATCAATTGAAACGTTTGATGTTGAACCATCAATCGAGATACTAGAAAAGGAGGAAAGTTCGTTGGCTGCATCACTTAATGCCATAGCTCCTCAAAGATATGTAGAAGTATCCACTGGATACCATTCTATGTCAAGCAGAAAGAATGAACTTGAGGCAGAGCGCAATGCAGTTGTGTCATTTATTGAAGGAATAGAGAAGAATAAGCGACAAACATTCCTAGACGCATTTGATACTGTTGATAACGAAATTAGAGAGATATTTACCAAGATGAATGGTGGTAATGCATGGCTTGAGCTAGAAAACGAAGACGACATATTCAATGCAGGCATATCTTATTTCATACAATTCCCAAACAAGCCAAAGAGGGAGTCTACCTCCATTAGTGGTGGAGAAAAAACCCTCGCCGCAGTTGTTTTTGTTCTTGCATTACAAAGACTCAAGCCTTCACCGTTTTACCTGTTTGATGAAATTGATGCACACTTGGATGCGCCAAACGCTGAAAGCCTAGCCAAAATTGTGGAGGAGAGATCAAAAGGAAGTCAGTTTATCATGGTTTCTCTAAAAGATTCTGTTGTAGAAAAGGCGAAACTAATCTATGGTGTATATCCTAAAAATGGGGTTTCACATGTTGTAACATACAAGGACAAAAGACTTCCTGCTATGACCACCTAGCCTATATCCACAAAGCACGCAACATTTCTTCCATCACGAGTTTCAAGCATTGGTACATCTTTGCATTTTTTAATTGCGTATGGACATCTAGCAAGAAATCTACAGCCAGAGTAAAAGTCTATGTCAAGCGGGTCATTAATACGAATTATTTTTTCCTTGTGCAAGTTATCAGGATCCGGTTCAGATGTTGCATCAATCAATGCCTGAGTATAAGGATGCCTTGGTTCCAATAAAACTCGATCTATTGATCCAAACTCCATTATCTTGCCAAGATACAAGATTATTATTCTCTGTCCAAAATATCTTGCAGTCGCCAGGTCGTGTGTTATGTAAATAAACGAAACGTCATTCTTTTTCTGAATATTTTTCATCAGATCAAGAATCTCTGCACGTATAGAAACGTCCAGCATGGAAACCGGTTCGTCAGCAATAATGATTTTTGGTCTTACAACTAATGCTCTTGCTAAAACTACTCGCTGTCTTTGGCCACCTGAAAGCATATGAGGATACTTGTTTGCAATTTCTTCAGACGGTTCAAGTTTTACTTCTCGAAGAGAGTCCAAAACAATCTTTTCTCTTTCTAAACCATGACCAATATTATGTATCTCTAGTGGTTCAGAAACAATATCCTTAACTTTCATTCTAGGGTTAATCGAATCATAAGGATCCTGGTGTACCATTTGACAATGCATCCTAATCTTCATCAAACTTTTTGAATCATCTTTAATCTCTTCTCCCTGAAAAATAACCTTGCCAGAATCTGGTGTTATTGCTCTAAGAATTAATTTGGCTATTGTTGTTTTGCCTGAACCTGATTCCCCAGCAATCACAAGCACTTCATCATTATATAGAGAAAATGAAACATCTTCCACCGCTTTCACTAAAGATTTTGTTGAACCAAATACGTTTTTTTTGACAAACTGTTTGGATAACCCCTCAACTCTTAGAATCTCATCCAACAAACCGTTATTGGTTGACTAGTATATCAAGAAATCATAAAATAATTGTTAGACACCAAAAAGACTTTATGAGGCACAGATTTTGGTGCATTTTATGAGTCTAAAATCTATTCAAAAGAAACTAGAATACACAAAATATGTTTTAGGCGAACAACTTTGTTACTATGAACCATCCAGAAATAAATCACAGAATACACTTGTTCAGGAATTATCATCTAGTTTAAATAAAAAACAAAAATCAATTAATCCAAAATTTTTCTATGATAAAAAGGGCTCCCAACTTTTTGAACAAATATGTAAATTACCAGAATACTATCTAACAAGAACTGAAATTAGCATATTAACACAACTATATGAGAAACTGCCACCACATCTAAACGGAGATTTCAGGCTTGTGGAACTGGGAAGTGGTTCATCAAAAAAAACTAGGATACTGATTTCCATTATTGAAAGATTACAAAAATACGTAGAATATTTTCCGATTGATATTTCTAAGATACTTAGAGACAGTTCCAAAAAATTACGGGATGATTATGAAAATTTGCATATAACTGGTATAATTGATAGCTACGAAAGTGGGTTAGAATTTATAAAAAATTATGATAATAAGAAAAATCTAATAGTATTTTTAGGTTCTAGCTTTGGAAACTTTGATTATGAAAATGGATTAGAGTTTTTACAAAAAATAAATTCTTCCATGAAGAAAGATGATCTATTTTTAATCGGTCTGGATCTTGTAAAGGATAAAGCAGTGTTAGAGCGTGCATATAATGATTCGCAAGGTGTTACAGCAAAATTTAATCTTAATGTTTTGTCAAGAATTAATTCAGAGTTAGGTAGTAATTTTAACATAAATAAATTTGTACATCATGCGATATACAATGAAAGCCAAAATAGAGTTGAGATATACTTGCGTTCTTTAGAAAATCAGATAGTGAATATCCCTAAAGCCAGAATGATATTACAAATTAAACAGGATGAATTAATTCATACTGAAAATTCATACAAATACACAATTCCAGAAATAAACAAAATGTTATCAATGACTGGTTTTCGAATTAAAGATATATGGTATGATGAGAAGAAGTACTTTTGTTTAGTTTTGCTTTCAAAAAATGATTAAATATATTCAGCGCATCTAAATCCTGAAAAGAGCCACCTTTCATCCAGTCTGAAAAAGTTTCTATAACTTCCGCGGATAGAAATTGATGGTGTACCAAAGGAACCACCTCTTAACACTTTTTGATTTGCAAACCATTTGTCATTGTATTCAGAAAATCCTGTTTTAAATCCAGGATAACCAGAAAATTCCGTTGATGTCCATTCCCATACATCACCAATCATTTGGTGACATCCATAATGGCTCTTGCCATTGGGATATGCACCTACTTCTGAACAATTCCAAAGGTATGATTCTAACAGATTTGCATGTATAGGATCTGGAGATTCATTGCCCCACGGAAAAATTGTTTTTCTTTGGTTTTTTTCATCCCAACAAGCAGCTTTTTCCCATTCTGCTTCAGTTGGTAATCTTTTGCCTGCCCATTTGCAATATGCATCAGCTTCGTAATAACTAACATGGCAGACAGGTTCATTTGGGTTAACCTTTCGGTTTCCCAAAAAGTCACATGTCATCCATTGTCCATCGATCTTTTTCCAATACATTGGGGTCTTCCAGTTTTCATTTCGTATCTTGTCCCAGCCATCAGATAGCCAGTATTTGAAATCATCATAGCCACCATCCTCTACAAATTTCATGTATTGCTTGTTTGTTACTGGAAATGAGTCAATTTTGTAGTCGTCAAGATAGACTTTGTGTTCTGGTAACTCAATATCGTAACAAAACTGCTCACCTGAATAACCCATCATATACAGACCGCCATTAATTTTGATGGAACTAGATTCTTGCTGTGATGGTGCAGGTAAGGAATTTCTTACCAGGGGTCTATATCTATCTGCTAATAGATGCTGTAAATCATAAACCAGAAGCTCTTGGTGTTGGCACTCGTGGTTTATTGCCATAAAAAAAAGTTGTTGTGTTTTTTCATCCAACAGTTCATTTTGTAAAATGTTAGTAGCCTTGTTAGTTATCATATGAAAATATTCAAAAACTTGATCAACTGTGGGTCTAGTTGCCAATCCTCTCTTATCCTTGTCATGCGGTTCGCCAAATTGATGATAATACGAATTAAGATATTCACTAAATTCCTGTGAATAAAACTCGTAGTTGCTAACGGTTTTGCTCATAACAACTTCAAGAAGCCAGCTAACATGTCCTAAATGCCATTTTGGCGGGCTCATAAAAGGGGCAGTCTGTACAATGAAATCATCTTTTTCGAGTGTTTGTACTAGGCTTAATGTTCTAGTCCTTGTTTCATTGAACTGCTTAAGAAGATTTGATTTTTGTTTTGAAACTGTTGCCATGTCAACTCATTTTTGTCATGTTCATATTATATTTTTGGCTAGGAGTTGTAGCAACTACATTTTTTAGTTTTATGTTTAATACACCCAACAAATCGATGGTCTTGACAGCCACAAATGATGCATTTTTTCCTAGTTTCACTCATTTTGTCTTATGGCTCACAACTAGTAATCTTGTATAACCTATCCAGAATTTCTTTGATTTCCTCCTCGCTTTCAGCCGCTTCAGCCTGATGTTTCAAATTTATAAGAATACTTGTTGCAAAGGAATTAAGAGATATGTCACCTAAGGTTTGAGATTCTAGACAGGCGTCTATCTCTTGAATATACTTGGATTTATCAAACATCCAGTCGCCAGATATAGACTGTCCACTGAAAAAATAAGCAGATGCAGTAAATCCTACCACAGCAACTGCGATAACTGCAGCAGTAAATTTTATGTTTATACCCATAATATTTCACTTATTCAGTAGCCACGAGCAAAGAGCACATTTGTAGTGCCTGAATTTTTACAATAAATACATGTTTCTGCTTTAGTGTTATTAGATGGAATAACGCGCAGGTCTGCACCAGTCTCTTCCTTGATCTTATCTTCACATGTTTGATTACCACACCAGGAACAATCAATCATTTTTCCATTGTCTAATTCTTCTTTGAATTGTTGGTATTGAGATATCTTAACAACTCTTTCATCAAGTATTTTTTTAGCAGCATCAAACATTTCTTTCTGAATATTTTTTAGCTCTGAGGAAATTTTTTCTATTAACGAATCCATTTCAATACTAGTTTTCGTTTGGGTATGTCTTCTAACTAACACTGCTTGATTTTTAGCAATATCTTTAGGTCCTATTTCAATTCGTATTGGTATACCTCTCATCTCCCAATCATTGAACTTGAAACCTGGAGTAAGCTGTTCTCTATCATCCAGGTGAACACGTATATCATTATTAGATAAACTGTCTTTGATTTGACATGCTGTTTGTAATACATTTTCTTTTTCATCATTTGAATAATAGATTGGAATTATGACAACCTGAATAGGAGCTACTTTTGGTGGCAAGACAAGTCCTTTGTCGTCTCCATGTATCATAATCATGCCACCTATTAATCTCCATGAAACTCCCCATGATGTTTGCCATGCAAAAGTTTCAACATTGTTTTCATCAAGATACTTTACATCAAATGGTTTTGAAAAATTCTGGCCCAGAAAATGAGACGTTCCCATTTGCAGTGCTTTACCGTCAGGCATTAACGATTCAAGTGTATCAGTGTAAACTGCACCAACAAATTTGTCCTTCTCACTTTTTTTTCCAGTTATAACAGGAACTGCCAGTTCTTCTTCTATAGTTTTTTTATACAGTTCCAAAATATCCGCAACTTCTTTTTCAGCTTCATCCTTAGTAGCATGAACCGTGTGACCTTCTTGCCACAAAAATTCTGATGTTCTGAGAAATGGTTTTGTTCCTTTAATCTCCGCTCTTAATGCTGAATTCCAAAAATTCATTTTAAGTGGTAGGTCTCTCCAACTTCTTATCCACTTAGAAAAAAGTGAATACGCAAGTGTTTCAGAAGTAGGACGAAGTGCAAGTCTATCACCAATCTCTGAATTTCCTGATTGTGTAACCCAAAAAACTTCAGGGTTAAGTCCCTCAAAGTGTTCCTTTTCTTTTCTAAGTAGTGATTCAGGTATTAACACAGGCAAAAATCCATTCCGGTGACCGGTTTCCTTTAGTTTTTTATCAAGTGATTCCTTGATTGATTCCCAAATAGAGTAACCATCAGGCCTTAGTACGATTAATCCCTTAACTGGTGCATAATCTACAAGTTCTGTCTTGATAACTACTTGCGTGTACCACTCACTAAAGTTATCATTTTTTGAAACAGTGATGCCAACTTCTTTACTCAATTAACCTTCCACCACCAATCAGCATAATGAGTTTTGCTAGTTTAGTATTATTTTACTTATGACCAAGTCCCTTTCTCTTAATAAATTTCCAGAGCCTTTTTGTCATTTCGCTTGGTGCAATGTTTGCCTTCCCAAAAACCTGCTCGAGTGATTCATCTCTATTTTTGAAACTTATAGAATATCCTCCAAATGCTTTCGTTGCTTTACGTTTGGTCTTCGTTGCTTTACGTTTGGTCTTCGTTGCTTTACGTTTGGTCTTTGTGGCTTTTCTTTTTACTGCCCTTTTTTTAGCCATATTAGAGATTATCCCCCTTACACAAAACCTTACCTGTTACTCTACTTAGGAAGTTTGGACAGACAAAACATGGTATGAATTGTACCTCCTTCTTAAGCACTGGGCAATCAACAAATTCCTGTTTCATCCTCTTTAGCATTTTTGCACTTACACCACTAATTTTCAATTTTCCCTTTTCATCCATCATACCTGACTCCTTCAATTCTTCCTTTACTTCTTTTGTAAGCGTCTGTCTTTTTTCGACACTTTTTATTTCGACTTCGTACTTGAACTGAAGCTCATCTGACATAAGTAATCTACAAATTCTATCTGATTTAATATTAACTATAGCGATCTATCATTTTCTGTTAAGCTTAATATTGTTTAGAATTGGTCTCAAGTCAGAAAACAATTGCTAGCAATTTTTGATGTTGAAGGTGTTCTTTATGATGCAGAATTTCTTCCTTTATTAGCAGAAAAAGTCAATAAGGAAAATAAAATCTGGGAAATTACAAAAAAAGGTATAGAGGGAAAAATTGACTGGGTCGAAGGTCTAAAAGAACGTGTTAATCTTCTTAACGGCATAGATTATGACATATGTGTTCAAGTTGCAAATTCTTTACCAATAATGACCGGTGCCAAGGAAGCATGTCGTGCATTAAAAGATGCTGGTTGGAAACTAATGGCTGTTTCAGGCGGTTTCACAATTATCACTGACAGATTAAAAAAGGAATTGTGTCTTGATGCTGTGTATAGTAATGAACTTGTCTTTCACGATGGTAAGCTTGATGGTGTTATTGTAAGTGTTGATGCTGATAAGGCAAAAGCAGCTATGATTAAAATCAGAGAATGGGATGAGAAAAAAGAAAATATTACGGCAGTAGTTGATGGCGCAAATGATGTTAAGCTTTTTGATATTAGTGGTTTAGGAATTGCTTTTCGTGCACAAGATTTAGTGAAGGATTTAGCGACAGTAACTCTCGACGAAAAGGATCTATCAAAAATTGTTGGTTTGATTAACACCCATTATAACCTTAAACTGGAACTGCAAGCATCCATGTAGCCAATCTAAATGTTTTAACAACACATGTTCAAAAAAATAAAATGTCACTACAAATCATTCCAATAAAAACTCAAAAAGAAATTGGACTTGATGTTAACCTTGTAGATTTGATTCTAGAATCGTCAGAAATTAACGATGGTGATATACTTGTTTTTTCTCAAAAAATAGTTTCCAAGAATGAAGGTCGTGTTCTAAGTTTATCATCTGTTAACCCTTCCCTTCTTGCTAATGGCATAGCTAGCTCGTATGGTAAGGATCCTAGATTAGTGGAATTGATACTTTCAGAGAGTAAAAGGATTGTAAGAATGGAAAATGGGATAATCATAGTTGAAACCAAGCATGGGTTTGTTTGTGCTAATGCTGGTATTGATGAAAGCAATGTGCAAGACGGTTATGCAACATTGTTACCTGATGATCCTGACAAGTCAGCTAACTTGCTGAAAGACAGGATTGAGCAAAAAACTGGAAAAAATATAGCTGTAATAATCTCTGATACATTTGGAAGACCATTTAGATTGGGTCAGACAAACGTTGCAATAGGAATTGCTGGTCTTGAACCTATCTTAGATTATAATGGCAAACCTGATACATTTGGGAAGATCATGCAGGTAACAGCCATAGCAGTTGCTGATGAGATTTGCTCAGCATCGGAACTTGTTATGGGGAAAGTTCTGAAATGTCCAATTGTGATAGTACGAAATTACAACTTTAGTTTCTCTGATGCAAAAATTCAGAAAATGTTACGATTAGATCATGATGATCTATTTCGATAATTACAAATAATGATACGCTCTAAAATGAATGTGTGGTATGATGTCATTAAAAACAGAATTGCATTGCCATAATATTTTTTCTAACGGACGTCTTGGTACTCTGGAACCAATTCATGACTGCAATGTAACAATTCCCAACCAGTTAGAACAGGCATATCTAGCTGGTCTTGATGTACTTTTTGTTACCAATCATAATACTGTTGGTGGATACGTACAGATGCTTGAATATAAAAAAAATCATCAGAAATTTGATACATTAAGCGTGTATCCAGCAGAAGAAGTTACAACAAATAATGAATCACACGTATTAGTCTATGGGATTGATCATTCTATCAAATCAGGACTCTCATTACATGAAGTATTAGATGAGGCGAAAAAACAGGATGCTGTAACTATTGCACCCCATCCATTTAGTTTACTAGATGCGTTGCGTGAGGATTCCATCTATTGTGATCTATTTGAAGCGTTTAACAGCTCTAATGTGGATGTATATTCGAATCTTAAGGCAAAAAAATTTGCAAAGGAGAAAGCCTTGCATGTAGTTGCGGGCAGTGACTCCCACGTACAATCCACCATTGGCAGATCAACTAATCTGATTTATTCTGAGAATAAATTGGACAGTGTAATTGCTGCAATGAAACACCATAAAATAACCATCGAAAACACTGGATATGTACAACCCAAAGAGGCACTAGAACACATAAGATACAAGATTCAAAATTCAGCCTTTTTCATAGACAAATACACTTTACAGTTTTATCCACGAGCATTATGGGCTGTCAGATTGCTTTACAAATTGTATATGATTAGCCCTGAAAGCATATTTTGGAATATCTTTTACAGAATGTCTTTATCTGCACTAAAGAGAATCTCTAGAAAAATAAATTTTGAAGGATATGATTACCATCTATTTCGAGAACGTAATTTGGGAAACATGTTAAAGATGGTCTTTTGATTCTATCCATTCAATAGGCGAAGCTAAAATCGTATAGATTTTAATATAAACCAGAAGGCAAAATGTTGTAAGGTGATTGAAATTTCAGAATCTGGAAAAAAACTAGACGTAAGGGGAATGTTTTGTCCATCACCCGCCCTGCAAACAACCGTTGAACTTTCAAAGATGCAGGTTGGTGAAATACTTACTGTTCTTGCTGATGATCCTGCTGCTGAGGATGACATCACTGAATTATGTCACAAACGTGGGCATGAACTTTTAGAACTGAAAAAAAATGACAAAGATCTAGAATTTACCATAAAAAAGATAAAGTAATCCTATTTCTGTTCAGCTAAATACTTATCGGCATCAATTGCAGCCATACAACCAAATCCAGCCGCAGTTACAGCTTGTCTATACCTATGATCATGAACATCACCTGCACAAAAAACACCTGGAATGCTGGTTTCTGTATTATTTTTTAAAACAACATAGCCATTTTCGTCTAATTCAACCTGGTCTTCAAGTATTTTGCTATTAGGTTCATGTCCTATTGCCACAAACAGACCGCCTGCCTCAAGGGTAATCTTTTCATCGTTTTTTACGTTTTTTAGAATCACTTTCTGAAATTTTTGGTCCCCTTGAATATCCTCAACTGTGCAGTTGAAATGAACTTTGATTTTCTCATTAGAAAGCGCACGCTCCTGCATTATCTTACTTGCTCTAAACTCATCTCTTCTGTGTACAATATGTACGGTTGATGCAAATTTTGTAAGAAAAGTTGCCTCCTCCATTGCCGAGTCACCACCGCCAACAACAATGAGTTCCTGGTTTTTGAAAAATGCCCCATCACATGTTGCACAATATGAAACACCCTTGCCTGCAAATGCTTGCTCGCCGTCCAGCCCAATTTTTCTTGGATTTGCGCCAGTACAAACTATTACTGAATTTGCCTCAAAAGTGCTTGAAGCAGTTGACACCTTTAGTGGCTTACTTTTAAAATCTACAGACACAACCTCGTCATCAATAATTTTCGTTCCCATTTTCTCTGCCTGTTTTCGCATTATTATCATCAGGTCTGGACCCATTATTCCTTCATCAAAGCCAGGATAATTTTCAACATCTGTAGTGTTCATTAACTGACCACCTGGCAAAATGCCGGAAATTAATAATGTATCGCGGCGTGCACGTGAACTGTAAATTCCAGCAGTATATCCTGCAGGTCCAGCGCCAATTACGATAATATCGTGTTTTGTTTTTTGTTCAGACATACTTTCTTGACTATTAATTGTATTTTAAAGATGTAGTTTGTCAAGTAATGCTTGATGTTTGTTGCAAAGTTTTCCAATTTTTAATTGTGAGTATAGTAGATCCTTTTGCCAATGTGCATTGTTTAGTCTACAGTCCAAACTATCACAAAATGCATCGCCTGTCATGTAATAGAAAATAGTCTGCAACAGATATCCCTCAGCTATTTTTGAAAGTCTTTTGTCATGATAATCTAGAAACTCTTCACTATAATTTTTTTTAACATTTTGTATGTCAAGTCCTTGCATTTTGCATTTCATGGCATCAAAATAATATTCCCTAGGTCTAGCTGGAGCCTCGATCATTCCTGTTGTAGATATGATAGCTGGATTAGAGCAAATTACCGCCCTTCCATGATATCTATTATCAGTAGTATCGTAAGTACAGGTTAGCTTGTTTGTAAAAACAATATGCAGATTGTTTGGGTTTGAATCATTTTTTGCAATAATGCCATAAATAATATTTTGAATTTCAAATCCATCGTACATCACAACATCTTCAATCTTTTTAGCATCTTCAACCATTGTTGTTTTTTCCATCAATTTGGTATCCTCGCAAACACTTTTCTCAAAATCAATTTCCTGTCTATTAGGTTGGTGTTTTTTAAAAGGCAATTTGGGGTCAAAAATTCTGCAACCAGAAATTTTCTCCACAGTTTTTTCATCCAAATTATTAAAAATGCATTCTCTTATCTCGACATGTACTGGAAAAGTTTCTAAAAGTAAATTTTTTAAATTTGAAATTTGTATTTCCTGAACTGCCGGTTCATCATATAGAAAAATTTTTGAAACATTCAATCAAACTTTTTTTGGAATTTTACGATCGAATTCTTTTATTTTTTGGTCCGTAATCTCAGCTGCTTTTTTTCCAGAATATAGCATAGAACCAAAAGTTGGTCCCATTCTTGCTAGTCCATGTGTTTCAGTAACTGACATACCTGCAATAACAAGACCGGGAAAAACTTCACCTGTTTTCTCAACAACATGCTCTTCGCCATTTTCAACCCACATTGGATTCATTCCCTTCCATTCTATCATATTTCTGTCAACAAGTCTCTTTACAGCGACAGAATCATGTCCTGATGCGTCAATTACCATCTTTGCCTCTAGTGCGATAGGATCAACACATGTAATGTTTCTTGGTAATGCAGATACTGGCATCCAGTTTACAACAACACCAGCAACTCTTCCATGTCTTAAAACTAAATCATCAAATTTTGTAAGATTCAAAAATTTTACCCCAGCATCACATGTTGCTGCAATTAACTTTGATACAGCGTGAGGACCTGGAGTTAAGTATAGACCATCACCAACTTTTTTGTAAGGAATTCCAAGTTCATCCCAAATTTTTTGTGCGGGAGCCCTGACTGTGACTGGATTCATCATAAATCCCCCTAACCAATAACCGCCACCAAGATAGTTATTTTGTTCAATGACTAAAATTCTGTATCCCATTAATGATAATTCACGCGCAGCTGTTAGTCCAGCGGGACCTGCACCAATAATTATTACATCACATTCAGCTCTTTCTTGCAAAACAGAGTAGAATTCCTTAGCAATAGCACGTGTTATTTCAACTTCTTTTACATCTGCAAAAATTTTTTCCGGTCGTTGTTCATTAATAGATTCCTGCACAAAAGCACATCATTACAAGCGCTTAATAGTTTTTCTTAAGTAAAAATTAGGCGATACTAATGTGAAATCATTATTCGGCAATTTGTGACTTGATAATTTATTATGTTAGTCAAAATTCCTATTGTCAAAAATTTATATCCGTTGTTTAATTATGGATCAAAAGATGGCGCAACAGCTAAGACCATCAAAATCGGCTTCAAAAAAGCCAAAGATTGATTGGTCACGAAGAGAGGAAGCTGATAACTTTGCCCGTACGGTAAAGCTTTACCGACAGGGTAAAATTGATCATGATAGTTTTAGACGATTTCGTCTGCAGCATGGCGCATATGGTACAAGAATGACTGATGACTATGCAATGGTTAGAATCAAAATTCCTGCAGGCCAGATTTATCCTTACCAATTAGAAAAGATTGCTCAACTAAGTGAGATGTATTCAATCGGTAGTGCACATGTATCAACTAGAGAGAACATTCAACTACATTGGGTTGTTCTTGAAGATGTTTCAGAAATCATGCACGGACTTGCAGATGTTGGACTAACATCTCGTGAAGCATGTGGTAACACAGTTAGAAATGTTATGTGTAGTCCGTTGTCAGGAGTTTGTAATGATGAGATGTTTGACGCAACATCATATGCAATTGCAACTGCTAAATTCCTTCTTAGAAATCCGTTGAATCAGACACTTCCACGAAAATTCAAGTTCAATTTTTCATGCTGTGAAAAACATGGAATGATTAGAATAGCTGATGTTGGATTGATTCCTCAAATTAGAGAACTTGATGGGAAAAAGCAACGTGGTTTCAAAATATTTCTTGGCGGTGGTCTTGGAAACAAATCATTTGTGGGTTACCAGCTTGAGGATTTTACCCCCGAAGAAGATCTCTTGTACACATCAATTGCCGTTCTACAAATTTTTGACAGAATGGGCAATAGAAAGAATATGGCTAGGAACAGAATGCGTTATCTTGTTGATGAAATGGGATGGGATAAATTCCAAAACTTGATTCTTAAGCAGAGAACAATTGTTAGGGCAACACAATCAGTCATTGTAAGATTAAACATTAACCAGAAACCAAATGAAATCAAAAGACCAATTTCTATTTCAAGTGAAAATGGTTCAGTGCCTGATGGTTATGCACGGTGGTTAAAGTCTACTACCTACAAACAAAAACAAGATGGATATAGAGCTGTTTTTGTTACACTAGAATCTGGAGATTTAACTGCAAACCAACTTCGTGCGATGGCGGAGATTACTAAGGACTTCTCAGCTGAAGGTTTTGCACGTAATGGTTTTTCACAAGATATTATACTTAGATATGTACATGAGAGTGATCTACCAAAGTTTTATTCTAGGCTACTTGAAGCAGGTTTAGCAAATTCAGGTTCGCTAACTATGGCCTCGCCTGTTGGTTGTTCTGGCACTTCATCTTGTAATCTTGCACTTACAAACTCTCATAGATTAGCAAAGGAGATTCAACGAAAATTCTTAGAATTAAAACTAGATGAAGATGACGATTTAAGCGATGCAACAATTAAGATTAGTGGATGTCCCAATTCTTGTGGACAACATGACATTGCCACTATAGGTTTTTTTGGTGGGGGTGCAAGAGTGGGTAAAGACATGTACCCTAACTATAGCATGTCTCTGGGCGGAAGATTTGATGATAAAACCATGCTTGGTGTTACGTGTATGAGAGTGCCCGTAAAACGTGCCATTCCAGTTATCTTAAAGATCATTGAACTCTTTAAGAAAAACAAACAGCCTGATGATACTCTTTCTCGTTGGATTGATAGGATTGTACACGATAATGAATCATCAGAAATAAAATCTATCAAGGATATGAAGAAAATTCTTTCACCACTAGTTATTCCACCGTCGAAGGCTGACGATCCAGACTTTTATTCTGATTATGGAACTGATACCAGCTATCACACTATTACGGGCAAAGGTGAATGTGCAGCTTGAGTAGTGAAATAACACCTACAACTGTAGATGTAGATACAGTTAGATCAAAAATCAACGATGATTCTTTAAGACTAATAGATGTAAGACGTGAGGAAGATTACAATCAGGGACATATTCCTAATGCAGTAAACTTGCCACTTGCTAGTCTTTTGTCTGGTGACTCGCCAGAAAGTGTTGTTAAACTAGTAGAAGACATGGGAATTGCGGATGATACTAAAGTTGTTGTTTATGATGATACGTTTGGTGCTTTAGCATCAAGGGTGACATGGACTCTTCAATACATTGGACACAAAAACGTTGCATTACTTGAGGTAACTTATTCACAATGGAAAGAACTTGGTCTTAAAACAAGTACGGAAAAACCAAATATCAAACCTGCAAAGCATTCACTTAACTTGAATCCTGACATCATGGCTACTGCCGAATACTTAGAAAATGCAAAGGAAAAAGACAATGTTGTTTTGATAGATAATAGGGAACGGCTCAACTTTTTAGAACAACATATTCCTGGCTCAATTAACATACCATATAGAACTCTAGCAACTGATGGAAAAATTTTGAGAACAAAAGAAAGTATGAGAAATCTCTTGCAAAACAGAGGAATTCCTGAAGATGCTGAGATTATAACATACTGTGGCAGCGTTGGCACACTATCAGGTTTAGCATATTATGCTCTCAAATCTATAGGCATTCCGAACGTAAAGCTTTACGTTAACTCGTTTAAGGAATGGAAAAAACTTGAGAAGCCTATTGATAAGCAAGAAAACGCCGCCTACTGGGATCTTTCAGCGGAATAATCTAAAGTAAACTACTAGTCAAATCACCACGAAGTTTCTTAGTGACAGCCATTTCCATATTTTCAAACATCGCTAACATTTTTTTCTTGTTATCTCGCAAAAAGTCAATCCCCTTGTCCTTTAATCTTATCTTGAATAATCTAACTTCCCTATGTTCTTCTAAAAAGCTATCTATCATTTCTTGACCACATTTGGTTGGGTCAACGAACAGATTACAATACTCAATCGTTTTCTCCAATTCTTCCTCTTCAATTGTAGATTTAATCAATTGTATTGCTTCTGCCAGATTTTTGAGATTTTTTACTGGTCTTGGTAACGACTTGCTTGGAATTCCTAACATACCTCTTTTTACCGTTCCAATTCTGTTTGCAATTTCTGGAATCAGATCATATGTATCTATAGTACTCCAGATTTGCCTCTTCTCATGTTTTACAACTAAACCCCTTTTCATTAGCCTAGTTAAACATTTGATTACATCTTCCGAGTCTAAAAATGTAGTCCAGACAATAGAACCAATTGTGTGATAACCCTGCCGAAGTGATTCTATAACAACAACCTCTACTATTCTTTTGAATCCTTCCTCAAATCTTACATTCATGAAGTCCTTATCTTTTACAGCTCGCTTTGCATTTTTAACATCAATCTCTATTGAACGTACAAGTGCATCAAGAGATTCTGGAATTTGGTTTAGCAAGGAAAGATAGCATGACCGATTATACCACGCCATTCCAAATGTTGGATCAGAATCAATTGCTTTATCTGCAGAATCAAGCGCCTTTCCGTAAACCTTGCGGTCATAGTAAACCAGACTCTTAAGATTCCATGCATCAGCATTTGCAACGTCAATATCCAGTACCTTATCATACGCCCTCATTGATTCTGTATAATCTTCCAAATGAAATCTAGAGTATCCCAATTTCAAAAGCGCATCAACATCATTTGGGTTAATCCTTAAGATCATCTGAAATACATGAGAAGCATCTTCCAGCTTCTCATCTGCCATTAAATTAATTCCCTTACTGAACAGTTTGTTGCGATTAAAATCCGCATCAACAAGACTGGTTTCATCTTTTTTAACCAGTTCTGTCTTGGCAGATTTTTTTTTCAAACCAAATAATTTTTTGTATGATTTCTTTTTTTCTGGCTTTCCTTTCTTTTCTAGGAAAAACTTCGGCATCTTATCTGATTGCTCATTTTGCTCATTTGATGGGTTATCCATGCTATTTTCATTATGGAAATGGATCTAGTTAAAAACTCTTTCACAAAATCACTATTTTTTGCATTTTTTCGCTAGGAAAAATATAAAATACTTCAACTTGAGACGAATAACATTGCCTAAGGGAATAGAGATTTCAGGTACTTCTCCATTTGGAACTACCTCTGGCGTTTACGAGGTTACAATTTCTATATCTCAAAGTAAACCATCTGAAGACAGCATAACAAACAACTCTATCAATTCTTTATGGAAAGATAATTTTCATCTTCAGGTTTCTGATGGACGTTTTTCTGAAATTTTAGGTACAGATTCCAACCAAGTATCTGCTAATGTGTTTGACTTGGGGTCTGTATGGATTACAATTCAGGATCAATTTTCTCCTGTTTACACATCATTTGAACTTCATATTTCTCAAGATAACAAGCTTTTGTCTGTTCCAGAAGGAAAACCAAAACCAGTCAATATCACAAATGTGAAAAAAGTTAGAAGCGTGCGTTCTACTTCAGGTTCTCCTGGCGAAAAAGGACCTCCTGGTGAACGTGGATACCCTGGTATGAGAGGTGGTGGGGGATCTAAAGGTCCAACAGGTTCTTCTGGCGACAAAGGGGACAAGGGCATCCCAGGTCCATCTGGCGACAAAGGTATCACAGGTCCTCCTGGTGATAGGGGCGACAAAGGAATTACAGGTTCCTCTGGTGATAAAGGTCCAAAAGGTCCAACTGGTTCTCCTGGCGATAAGGGAGACAAAGGAGTTCAAGGAAAGCTTGGCGACAAAGGTCTTACTGGTCTAACTGGTCCACTTGGCGATAAAGGTACTCAGGGTCCTCAGGGTCCACCTGGCGAAAAACGTCTTGTCGGTGATAGAGCTGAAATAGGTGAGCAAGGCTCAAGAGGTCCACCTGGTCCACCTGGCGAAAAAGGTGCTCAGGGAGGAATGTCTGAAGAAGGTAAAAGATTAATCAAAGAGCTGTTAGAGTTACTTGCATCAAAAAATATTATTACAACCGAAGAACAAATCAAGCTTACTAGTTATCTATACTAAATGATATACTGGAAACAAAAATAATTTTTACGTTCCTTTAGTTTTTATGATAGTCAGAACATCTTCATCAATTAGAATATGTTTTAATCCAACTCTTTGGCCACCAAACTTTACACTCTTGCCCCAAACAAGTCCATATCTAAAGTCTTTTCTAAGTTTTCTATGCAACTTATTGCATACGTCTAAAACAGAATTTCCATTTCTTATGATTAACGGTTCTTTGTAATCCGTTTCACCACCTTTTGGCCGCAAATATATTCTGATAAATTGTAATTCATCATAAATTCTATCTCTCAGTTCTGCAATATTGTCATTTGCATCTGCAGATACTGGAATAAATTCAGTTTTGAGTTTTTTTGATACTTTCTTAAGAAATTTTTTATCAACCAGATCAATTTTGTTCAAAGCAGTGATTGATTTTGCATATGTTTTATTTCCTGTGAGGAAATCCACTAATTGGTCAGAATCAATATCCTCTCGAATTACTACTCTAGCACTGGTATATCCATAAACATTAAGAATGTCTTTGACAAGTTTTTCTGACATTTTTTTTAATTTTACTTGTTGAGCGATAGCTATTCCGCCCGTTGAAGATTTCTCAATTACTATATTTGGTGGTTTTTTGTTTAATCTTATACCTATATTTGATAATTCATTTATTAGGACATCTTCGTGATACGGTTGGAATACATCAAGAACTAATAATACAATATCTGCGCTTCTTGCAACTGACAAAATTCTTTTTCCAAGACCCTTACCACTTGATGCACCTTTGATAATACCTGGTAGATCAAGCATCTGTATTTTTGCACCACGATAATCTAAAACTCCAGGAACAACTGTTACTGTTGTAAATTGAAATGCACCTACTAATGATTTTGAACCAGTCAACGCATTCAATAATGTTGATTTTCCAACGCTGGGAAGTCCAATAATAACAACCGTTGCATCACCAGTTCTCCTAACATCAAATCCATCTGATTTTTTAGAACTTTTTTTAATTTGAACAGCTTCCTGCTCTCTTTTCAGTTTTGCAATTTTTGCTTTTAATATCCCAACATGATGCTCAGTTGCCTTGTTAAGTTTGGTCCTCCCAATTTCATCTTGAACAGCTTTGATCTTTTCAGGTATTCCCATAATCTTTCGCTAACGTTTCAGTTATTATGCTGTATGATTCAAAAAGATCTGTTGGAAAAAAAGACATTTGCAGTTGATATTGATGGGACCATTACGCTGAATGGTATGGGAACAATCCATCTTGAGGCACTGTCTAGATTACGTTCTCTGAAGGATGATGGTCATAATGTAGTTCTTGTAACTGGCAGATCTTCTGTTGAAGGGTATTTACTTTCAATATTTGGTGGATTAACACATTTGTCAGTTGGAGAAAATGGTGGTTGCATAACTTTTGGTGATAAAATTCAGCACAAATTACTTGGGAATAAGGGTGAATGCATTCACGCACTAGCAACAATTCAATCTAAACTTGACGCTGTAATAAAAGAAAAACCAGTTTTTCCTAGGAAGACTGAGGTGGTATTAGAACGAACTTTTGATATTAAGCAAGCCCAAAAAATCATTGATGAAGATAATCTCAATGTATCTCTAACTGACAGCGGTTATGCTTATCACATAAATTCTAAATGTGTAGACAAAGGCTCTGGGTTTTTGGAAGCAATAAAAATGCTTGAAGTGGACGTAAATGATACAATTGCAATTGGAGATAGCGAAACAGATGTTCCACTATTCAAGGTAGTCAAAAATAATATCGCAGTATCTAACTCAACCGAGAACTTGAAGAAATTGGCTAAAATTATTACAACTAAAAAATCAGGAGAAGGTGTTCTTGAAGGGTTAGATATGATGGCATCAGATTTTAGATGAAGTATGGCATTTCTTAATATCATAAATCATCTTAAAGAGAACACTTCAAAAATTATCACTGAAAAGGGATATGATAACGTAAACTTCGTTGTAGAATATTCTAGGAGTGGATTTGGTGATATTACCTGTAATGTTGCATTTTTACTTGCAAAAAATTTGAAAAAAAACCCACAAGAAATTGCTCAAGAGTTTGCGGCAGAATATATTCTTGGAAATGATTTAGAAAAAGTTGAGGCGCATAAAAGCGGGTACCTTAACTTCTTTATCAATAACAATTCATTCAACAATACTGTTTTACCTGAATCTCTAAAGGAGAATTATGGTAGTATTGACATTGGAAAAAATTCTAAACTTGTCGTTGAACATACCTCAGTTAATCCAAACAAGGCCCTGCATATTGGCCATCTAAGAAATGTTGCAATTGGTGACGCAGTTTCTAGAATTCTTTCAAAGGCAAATTATGATGTTAAGGTTTTGAATTATGTTGATGACTCTGGTCTTCAGGTTGCTGACATAATTGTTGGTTTTAAGTATGGAGGATTTTCAGAGGATCCACCAGATGGGGAAAAATTTGCTAACTATTGCGGTGATACTGTTTACGTCAGTATCACTTCAAAATATGAAAGCGACAAAGATTTAGAATCTCAGCGACATGAAATTTTAAAAGAATTAGAGGATTCAACATCTGAGACTGCAAAATTTGGAAAAACATTAACTAGAAAAATCTTATCTGATCAGCTAGATACAGTCTGGAATCTTGGTGCATCATATGATTGTTTGAATTTTGAATCTGAAATCTTGTATTCAAAGCTCTGGGAAAAAATATTTGAGAGGATGAAATCAGAAAATCTTGTGCACCTTGAAGATCAAGGTGATAATGTAGGTTGTTGGGTGTTACCAATTGAAAACGAAGATGATAAGATAATTGTGAGAAGCAATGGAGTTACTACGTATGTTGCAAAGGACATACCTTATGCAGCTTGGAAACTTGGTGTATTAAATGACCCATTCAATTATGCAAAATATACTACGCAGTCAAATGGCAGAATACTTTATGAGACAACACTTGAAAAAACACAAGAACCAAAACAATCTTTTGCTGCGAACAAGGTCATAACAGTTATTGATAACAGACAAACTAATCTTCAAAAAATTGTTACTAACCTTATGTCAAAATTTAATCCAGAAAGCTCTTATGTTCATCTTGGTTATGAGGCAGTTACACTAAGCTCTGAAACTGCTAAGATTCTTGGCAATAAAACCGATGGAAAAGATGTGCAGATGTCAGGTAGAAAAGGTCTTTACATTAATGCAGACGAAATTATTGAAAAACTTGAAAAACACATTTTCCTTGAATCAAAAGGTAGGAATGATGATCTAGATGATGCATCACTCAATGAAATAGCTCATAATGTTGCTGTTGGAACTATAAGATATGAACTGATTAAACCTGACCTTGGCAAAATTATTACTTTTGATATCAACACATCACTAAAGCTTGAGGGAGATACATGTAGTTACATCCAGTATTCCTGTGTTAGGGCTGCACGAATATTAGAAAAATCTGGTAGTGAACCGAACTTTGATGTGCAATTTGATCAATTGAACACTGAATATGAGACTAACCTCATTAAACAAATTGGGCTGTTTGAGATTTTTGTTAACGATGCCGCAAAAAATCACTCACCAAAAGTTATTGCAAAATATTGCTATGATTTAGCTGTCGCATTTTCCTCATTTTATGAACATGTCAAAGTCTTGAAAGCTGAGACACCTGAATTAATTAATGCAAGACTATGTCTAGTCTTATCATTCAAATTAACTTTGGAAAAGGCACTTGATTTGCTAGGAATTACAGCTCCACAGCGTATGTAGATAGATTATTACATATAACCAAATTGAGTATCAAACCTCATGGCAAAAATAAAGCAGAACAACTATGTTTTGTTCTTTTATAATGATTCAAAAAAGTGGCTAGCTAAAATTTCAAAAAATGAGCAACTTCATACTCACATCGGAGTCATTAAGCATAGCGATGCAATAGGTAAGGAATATGGTTCTAGACTTGTCACAAACAAGGACAAGTACGTCTATCTTTTTGAACCAACCATTCACGACTTTGTAATGAAGATGCAACACGGGACTCAGATAGTTTATCCAAAAGATTTGGGTTACATTGTTGCTCGAACAGGTCTTACCAGTGGTCAAAAAGTTGTTGAGATTGGTACAGGCAGCGGTTCATTGACATCATTTCTAGCAGGAATTGTAAGGTCACGAGGTCATGTATACACATATGATGTTGAACCCAAATTTATGAAAATTGCTGAAAAAAATATCAAAAAAGCAGGCATGTCAAAATACATCACAATGAACGAATTAGATTTGAAGAAGGCAAAAAAGTTACCACATTCAGATGTTGATCTAGTTGTTGTTGATCTTGGTGATCCTTGGAATGTGGTTCCACAGGCACGAAAGATGCTAAAAGGCAGTGGTGGTTTTGTAGCAATCTGCCCTACTATGAACCAGCTTGAAAAATTAGTTTCGGTTCTAGTACAAAATGAATTTTCTGATATTGAATGTACTGAGCAAATTCTTCGCCATATTGAAGCACGTGAAGGAAAAACAAGACATTCTTTTCGTGGAATCGGACATACAGCCTATCTTGCTTATGCAAGGAAGGCATTCTTTGGCAAAAAATCTGCAAAAAAATCAAAAAAGGTCAAGACAAAAACTGTGAGTAAAAATAAAGTTTATTCATCGAAAAAGTAAGTGGGTATATTGTCAAACACTATAACACCAAAGCTGGTAAAAAAATTCGTACCGGTACGAAAATCATCTTCAAGGAAGGGAGACAACGGCAAGGTCTTGGTTCTTGGTGGAAGCTATATCTATCATGGCGCACCAGCCTTATCATCTCTTGCTGCATTGAGAACAGGTGCTGATCTAGTCTACACATGTGTTCCAAAAATTAATGTTCAGTCTACTCGTGCTGTTTCACCTAATCTTATTGTAATTCCTTTGGTTGATTCCAAACTAACTCGTGGTGCGGTTAACAAACTATTAGGTCAGATTCCTAACGATCTTGATTCGGCTACCATAGGTATGGGTCTTTCAATTCAAGATCCTGAGGCACTAAAGCTTCTGGTTAAATCATTGCTTGCCAGAGATGTTAGGTTATCACTTGATGCTACCGCATTAGTAAATTACATTCTGCCACTTTTGTCTGGAAAAAACGTAGTTGTCACCCCGCATGATGGTGAGTTCAAAAGGATGTTTGGAGAGACTCCTCCAGAGTCAAAAAAGGCGCGTATTACAATGGTCGAAAAATTTGCAAAAGAACATTCTGTTACGATTCTCCTAAAAGGTCCAACTGACATAATTTCTAACGGCTCAAGAACATATCTCAATCCAACAAACACTTCTGGAATGACAGTTGGTGGGACAGGCGATATTCTTTCGGGTATTATAGCTGGAATACTTGCACGCAATAGAGATGCATTAGAATCAGCGGTAATTAGTGCGTACTTTAATGGTCTTGCTGGTAAGATGATACAAAAGAAACTTGGGCATCACATGATAGCAACTGATTTACTAGATGCTTTGCCTGCTGTCATGAAATCATTTGATAAAATAAAATGAGTACAAAAAAAGTTCTGCAGCATGTTGACAAAAACATGAACATGCTTATCAAAGATCTTTGTGTCTTGATACGGCAACCAAGTGTTTCTGCTAAAAATCAAGGAATCAAAAAATGTGCAAGTCTTGTAAAAAACACTCTAAAAAAATCTGGTATAAATGCAGAAATCTTGAGCATGAAAGATTATTCACCTATTGTATACGGTGAGGTAAAATCAAAGAAGAATCCAAACAAAACCCTATTGTTTTACAATCATTATGATGTACAACCTGTTGACCCAGTTGAACTTTGGGATGAGGATCCATTTAGCGGGAAAATAAAGGGAAATAAGATCGATGTAAGAGGCTAATCT
>ERZ813253.148-NODE-148-length-28851-cov-5.325373_pt1 | contig 28851 bp, 18 predicted proteins | sample MGYA00520893_ERZ813253 | MGnify/ENA primary metagenome ERZ813253 (study PRJEB31669, sample SAMD00080414) | marine metagenome | biome: oceanic hadal pelagic zone biome; feature: marine hadalpelagic zone; material: sea water | place: Pacific Ocean:Izu-Bonin Trench...
GCGATTGGTCATAAAAGGGAGAACGGGGTTGTCCACTTAGTCTTCTCGGGAAAGAATGGCGAAGCTCATGCTGCCAGGGCTGTCATTCATTGTTTTGTAGAATGTGCCGGCGGTGCTGAACTTAGCTGCTTCTGCAATGGTAATCGAGCCTGACCCGCCATCACCCTGAATCCAGAAGCGCTGATACGGAGCAATAAGGCCATTGGACAGTGATCCTGCGGAACCATTCCAACTTATGTATGCTGGCGTGCCTGCCTGGCTGTCCCAGACATAAGCAGAAGTTGTTACGGCTGTTTGGGTAACATCATCCCAGCCAATGGTTGAAGCATAGGGATTGCCGGCAAAAGCCCATGCATCATCAGCAATTGAACCGGAGCTGGGTACAGTAACATTGCCGCTGTTCTCGGTGCCGGCAACACTCAAAGTAACAGGCAGGTCGTCATCCCCATCATTATCTGTGTCAGTATACACATAAACCAAAAATCCCTGGCCGGCAGTTAAACTCGTACCTGAACCGGATATGTCAGTTACATCTGTCCAGCCGCTCCCGGAATAGGTCCAGACATTATTATCACCGCTTGTAACATCGGCCCCGGTCATTCCTTGGGTCCACAGTTCGGAAAGTAAATCGCTGTAAATCTGTCCTGCTACAGGACTCGACATCATCCGGAAACCGGAATTGCCGCTGATGGTACATCCAATGGGGGCATTGGATGTGACCCAGTCGTCATCATCCATATTAGTGAGAGTTCCTATATTGCTATTGGCACTGTTGTCTGTAAGGGATGTGCCTGAGCCATCGGACATCTGATAGTAGGCTTTGAGGTTATCACTGGTTTCGTTGGAATAATAATCGTGGTTGCTATCAATAGGTCTATTCATCCAATATTGAATGGTAGATTGCGATAGAGCAGTATTCCATATCCGTATTTCATCCATCGTTCCGGTCAAACCTTGGGTTGAACCACTTTGTTTGTCACCAAAAAAAACATCATCTGAACCTTGAATATCAGTACCGGAATAACTTGTGGCGGTTGCAATATCTAAAACACCATCAACGTAAATGGAAGTATATGCATCCCGGTCCCATACAACAGCTACATGGTGCCAGTTGCCATCTTCTACATCTATTGATCCCTTAACATCTTGTCTTGCACTACCATTTGCTAATCGTGACCAAACTTCTCCAGATCCAGTAATAAATATTGCATACCCTGCGCTACCTGTCCCCTTTGCTCCTTGATGAACTAAATAGGCTGCTCCTGAATTGCTAATGTTACACCAAAACTCCACTGTAATATCACCAGTTCCCATAACAAGGCTGGATGTGTTTTCACAAACAACATAAGTTGAATTAGATTCGACATACTCGAGAGCAAACCCTCCTCCCTGAGCAACCACAGCAGCTATAAATAATATTATTAATACTAATATTTTTCTCATAACATCCTCATCTGTTAATTATTAATATTTTTATTATATCTGACATATCAAACCTATTAATAAACAAAGGGGCAGAATATTCTGCCCCTTTATTTGTGCGTTCATTTGTATAAAATGATCCAAGTTTTTACGATGTATTAATTATTTCATCAATATCATTTTTTTAGTGACGTTTACGCCAGCACCGGTCAATGTGTAGAAATAGATTCCCGATGGCAGATCAACACCATTGAAGCTTACCGTGTACAAACCGGCGGGATAATTGCCACTGGCAATCAGGGCAACTTCCTGGCCAACCATATTGAACACCTTTAAACTGATATCGCCAGTATTCGGTAACTCAAAGGTTATCTCAGTCACAGGGTTGAATGGATTGGGATAATTTTGTGAAAGTGAATATTCCGTTATTATGATTTCATCACCAATGCCAAGAGTTGACACTTGTGTGGAATAATTCGATGATACACTCACTAACCCACCATTTCCGTCATCTGCAGTAACCATTGCGTAGATGTATTGATCAACATCAGCATTGGTTAATGTATATGTATTATCGGTAGCATTCGCAATTTCCGTTCCGTCATTCCCTTGATTATCGCTATCTGTGTACCAAGTATATGTAAATGTAAGTACATCACCGTTATCATCTGTCCAAACACCATTATCTACATTCAATATGTCACCTTCAACTGTAGTTCCGCTGAGTTGGGGTGCTGTGGTATTAACAGGGTCAATGTTGGGTGCCTGAGGTGCCCAGCGTGGATCACCAATGTTTGAGCCATCGCTACCGGCACCGATCAGCGGTGAACCTGTTAGCAGGGTGAAATCATTTGCTGAAGCATCGGCGAATAAAGGATCAACCTGGAGATTGTGCCCCCCATCCGTCCACTGTTGGACTGGTCCACTGCCAGAATTGTACCAATTGCAGTAATCTACTAGAACACTATCTGATGCCTGAATGTTGATTACTTGATTTCCAACATCTGTTAGTGTTGTGTTCATAATGGTAGATGCCGAATTCACATACTTTAACATAATGGCATTTCTATTACCTCCGGCTATACCATGGATGGTGTTATGATCAATAACAGCCGTGCCGTATAAACTATTATCACTCCCTTGATCCACATCTCTCATCGCAAACTGAATTGCATGATGATCCGTGTTCGATACGGTATTGTTCGTGAACTGGATGTAACTAAAAACGCCGCGCCCATGACCGGGTTTATGGTTGATCTTTGGACCGCCACCAAGAAAATTGTTGAAAACACAGTTATCAATAATCAAGGTGTCCAAGACACCAAATGATCCATCTTGGGCTACTGTAACACCATCGATAACTACAGGGTCGTTATCGATATAATCGACACCATCGTATACCCAGCTGCCATCAGCCAGCTTAAAGGAATCGTTTACTGAAGTGATACTCATTGTGGCCTGACTGGCGTCACGGAAAAGACAATCAGTAAATTCCCAATTCACTCCCGTATAGGCCCGGTTACGGAACATACGGGTTGTCATACCGGACGTCAAGGCTGAATCACCTTCCATCGTAAATTCCAAGCCTTCCAACGTCAGGCTTGCATAAGTGAAGGCTATGGTTCTCTCCTGCCACGCAATTGTAGCCGAGTCAGTTGACCATAAGAATGAAACGACTGGTTTGTTTGCCAGTCCATCGAATGCCGCAATCGTCACTGGCTTGTACACGAAAAGTGGGTCATTGCTGTAAACGCCTTCCTCGACCAGTACCAGCCTATCTCCTGCTTCAGCCGTGGCCAACGCAGACGTGATCGTGTTGTCTCCTGCCTGGACAAATATATCGGTGGCCATCAAACCTGATGATGCTACCGCAAGTAAAAACACAACTATTAACGTATTTTTCATTATTTCACTCCTTTAATATATGTTTTAAAGTGTCTGAATATAATATATATATTTAGTATACCAAATACAATTTTGTTATTCCGGCCAATAATATTGAGTTTAACTCAATATTTAATTAGTAAATGTATTGGGTCTGTATTTGCAATCTTTAAGAATTAAAGACCGAATCTCAATGATACGCCTAAATGGTTTTCAGTCTTGAGTACATAATTAAGATTTGTTTCCCACGAATCATAGTACTTAAGAAATCGGTACTCGTAACCCAGATCAATCTGTCCGAATGGGAAAACCATGCTGATTCCCGCACTTATACTTTCCATTTCAGGGCCCTTATGACGGAAGGCTGCCCTGTTCGGGATGAATACCTCAGGCACACTGCGGTAGCCGGTCATAACTGATATACTGGGAGTTATTCCGTATTTCATTCCAATTCCAAAAGTTGTTTGATCCACCCAGTTCAATCGTATTGTATCCAGTTGAAAAATAGTATGATTAAAACTGGTGTCAGTATATGAAAAATTTGTCTGGCTGTAAGGGTTAAACCCAATATCAAAAGATATGCTCAGTCGATTCTTTGGTTCGATCTTTGCACCAAGTGCTATTGTAATGGGTAAGTCCATCTGGTCTTGCCCATTTATGTTTTTGGTAATTATAGTATCATTCTCAAAAAATTCAATTGTGTAATCCCAGTCGCGGGTTATCGAATAAGGACTGGTTATACAGAACCCCAGGTCAAATTGCTTATAGTTGAATAAAATCCCGAATTTTGCGGAAGAGCCACTATAGGTAGAAATACCGGACTGTACAACTGTCATTGTATCGTACGTGAATGCAAACTCATCACTTTCCGGAAATAAGAAATAGCCCACTTTATCCATTTCAAGATGATCATCACTCTCACCACTCAAATTCTGTAATGATAAACCTAATTGCAGATGATCACTTAATTTAAGTGCTAAACCAGCAGTCAAATCATTAATGCCTCCAATCCTCATTCGCTCGTATTTAAACCAGTTCATAACCATTGAGTCAGGAGCTGCCAATATTACTGGGTTGGTCCGATCGCCAAAATGAGGATTGAGATAGGTATCATTACGATCATATTCATAGATATCATTTCGCCGGGCAAACCCAGCAGCCAAAACCAGGCTCTTACCCATAACTTTTAAAGGAATTGCCAGAGAGATATTGTTCACGGGAGATTGTGATATATAACTATCCTTCCAATCTGCTACCTCCGGACTGTACTGGTCGAAGCCGAGCAGAGGAATGGCATAATCATCTGGTGACATCAAATTCACCAATTCGGTATCAAGCAAACCATTATGATGGGGGTTGGGTACATAGCGACCATCCAGAATGGCCGGTAAAAGCGGATGTAATCTACTTTCAGTCCAGTACTGGTTCTCATGCTGCTTCCACTGACTGGATTTACCTGTTATACTGATCTGCAGCCGATTTATATCACCCAGACCCGCTGGATTATTAAACAAGGTATTAACGTCTCCTGTTTGCGCTATAGAAGTGTTTCCTTGAGCTAAGGCTTGAGCACTGAAAACATTTAATGATGAAAGCCCCTGAAACCCCAGTGGATCGCCATTCCCTTGTGACATTGAAACCGTAGGTAAGAAATACAGCACAGCCAATAAAAAAATACCGGGCCTAAGATGACTGCGCAATTTCAATGTAAAAGAAAAAAATGTATGATTCGTATTTCTAATCAATCTCAAAACTCCATCCCAACACTGAAGCGATGGATATTGAAAAGATACTCTCCATAGCTAGCATAAGAATAATCTCCGCGAAAATTATTAGTTTGAAAACCAAAACCAAAACTTATACCTTGAGTATCATAGTTAAACTTGTAGCCTGTTCGTAAAAACAGCAGATCCTGATACCCCCACTCCAGCCCTGTATTGTACTGTTGGTCATAGTCCCGGGGACCAATGATATCAAATGCCACCCTCAAGCGTTGATTGCTGGATAGAAATAACAGGGCATTCTCTGGTGCAATGAGAAAACCAGATACTCCTATCGCCAGCGTTTGAGGTGGAGGATAAGACTCAAAATCGCTGTTATTGGTTGTGATCTCATCATCACTAAACGAAATCTCCGGCCCGAAATTTCTGATCACAGCTGATGTTTGAATCGACCTATAACCGGTTTTATAAATCAGGCCAAAGTCAAAAACAAAACCATCCGCGGAAGCCATGACAAGATCTTCACGAACATATTTTGATGTAACCCCAAAAGAAAATTTATCTGTAAGAGACTTAGCCAAAGAGAGACCAGCCACCATCTGATTGGGGCTAATTGTCTTTCCCGTGAGACCCGGATTATAGGTCCCGTTCTCCATAAATACCAGTTGCTCTGTCGTTGTTACATCAATCGATCCAATATCGGTAAAGATTACATGAAGTCCAAGGGTTCCGCCAGTACCAATATTGTAAGCCAGAGAAAGGGCAGTTGTTTTAACATCAAAAAAGTATTCATAAAAAGACAGCGATAGGTCACGCTTTTTTACATCAGATAGGCCTGCAGGATTATGAAAGACTGCATTGGCATTATTGATTGTGGAAGTGACAGCATCTCCCATCCCAGTAGACTGTGCATCAGGCATCACCTTCAGAAACTGGAAAATAGTTGTACCGACTTTATTCTGTCCTGAAAGCGGGCTAAAAACCGAGAACAGGAAGACAGTCGAGATCATCAATGATTGTTTTATATATTGACTTATTTCAGGCATTTCTCATTAATTATATCATTTAATAATTACAAATTTTCCACCGGTTTCATCCCCTCCAGGTGTGGAAACAACAAAGAAATATATGCCCGGTGCCATAACCTGGTGGTTAAGGGTTACCTGATAAAAGGACTCCGAATAGGTTGGTACATCATGATTAATTACATCAATCAACTGCCCGGCAAATGAATAAATCCTGATAGTACAGGTCTCCGGCAAACCATAAAATCCAATTTGATCCTCAGTACCTGTGCCAGAAAAACCAGAGTTTAAAACAAAAGGATTCGGTACAACATATACCTTCTCCATTTTGGCAACAGCTCCAATGTTTTTTTGAATACGGGTAATATTGGTCTTGCCACTTTCCATATTCAGATCGTTTATGGATGTGACCGCATAGAAGGCAAAGTCACCAACCTTGAAATCTATATCATCATCAATCATCTCGTACAGATTTAGCGAATCCACTATTGCACCGGCATCAGTGACACTCAACAGCTTCCACGGACCAATCGGATGAATACTGCGATAGATATTAAATTTCTCAAGATTACCAGCAGCGTGCGTAAAAGATTCAACGGCACGACCCCAACGTAACCGGACTGAAGCATCATCAAGAGTTTCAACCGTTATGCTTGGTGCCGGATAGGGTATCGGTACCGCATAATTGCCATCCTTATCATTATTCTCCGGCCAGCAAACTAATTCCCCGTCAGCCCAGGTAGAATCATGAGGTATCACCTGTCCGGTGTAGGCTTCCCAGGCTTTCCGGGCCACATCATTCACCGTAATGACATCAGAGTTTATATAGTCGGGGTATCCATAATCATCAATATAGTTTTCGGTCATCACCTGACCATTAATAACGACCCTGCGATTCATGGATGGAACAGTGCCCCACAAATCATCTTTTTGATGACCACCCCAGTATTGCTTGGCAGCATCTGCGCCATAGCCTGCTACCTGGGCAAAGGAATATTCCAGTTTATCTCCCTTCGATAAAGTATAAGGGCCAAATGCAAAACTGCGACCAGGATAATCGGAATTACCATGATTAAACTGTCCACGACCAGTCCAGGATGTATTCAGACCCCACTGTTCAACCTCTTCTAGATTGAAAAATCCATTTGCACGCTGGTCCAGCCTCAAATGCGGCCTACTCCCAGACATAATTACTGCAGATGAAAACCATCCATGAGTCAGAAAGGTGTGATACGGCTGTTTGAGGCGGAGCTGATCGTCCAATTCCTGTCCTGTTGGCTCATATTCACTGTTACTGGAAGTTGAATCAGGTCCATCAAACACAGTCAGATGGTTTTGATCATAATACAGCATGGTATAGCCAACCGCGGCCGGACTGCTGAAACCACCGCCATTTACTCCGCTGGAGGCGAACTCCTGAAATAATTCCGGAATCGGTTCCGGCTTCCCGGCCAGGTCAAAATTTCCTCCCGTCTCACAGTCCATATTGAACGCCAGCCAATAATCAGGGTCAAATGATGCCCAGTTATCCCCCTTGAATATACCAGGCTTCCATTTCCATTGATTATAGTGACGCTGATAGCCATACATAGACGGAGCAAAACTCTGTGCAAAATAAATGAGTACATCGACCAGTGTATCCACCGTGTCCATCTCAATCGTGGATGGATCCATATCGGTATTTCCGGTGAATTCAAATTCATATTCATGGAGAACAATATCATCAAAATCAGGGTAACTGTATGATCTGGTCGTACGCTGCACTGTCAGCCCCACGCTGGTGGCCCATTTGGCATATACAATCTGCTCAGCTTCATTGGGATCAAAATCAGGATTCAGACTGCCATCATCCAGTAGTGGATAGTTCCGTACCTCATAAAAACTGATTGGAAAGGTCCAGACCCCAACACTGGTCTCGGGTCCTCCGTCGCCAATCATACCGCAGAAGGCGAACTTTTTATTGTTATATCCCAGACTACCGGGATAATTGACGGCAATATGAATACCGCCGCCGAGGGAATTATGCTGACCGTCGTATTCAACACCTGCCACAATCGTTTTTGACCTGCCCGGCCATTCAAACATCGGCTGGGCCGACCATTCTATTCCGTTATTTTTCAGGGGCTGGGACAAAATACCATTATTGAACACTGATTCGTGGAGCATACCCCGATCATGGATGATATATTCACGCTGGGCCAGTAACGATTGGGTGATTATCAACAGTATAAATGCGCTTTTAACTGAATTCTTTGCATTCATTATTGGGTGCATTCCTGATCTGCAATAAACACAGCAAGACACTCTGGATAATCCCAGAAATCCCACACATTATTACCTTCACCTTCATCGCCGGTGTCTGCGATTCCATCTAATCCAAAATCTGAAAATTCCTCAGCAGGATCCCAAACCCCATTATTATTAGAATCATTAAATTCAAAAATAACATCCAAAGAATCGCCATCGCCATTATAATCAATTAGCAATGAATCTACGGCTTCACTCCAGACCCCATTTGTGTCTGCATCAAAAAACTCAAACAAAACATCAACCGAGTCCATATCATTATTTGCATCCTGAATCTTCTCTTCTGCCGGATCCCAGGTCCCATTTCCATTTGCATCAGACAAGCTTTCAGGCATAGGACAAATTGAATTCCCTTGAATAGAGAACACGTCCAATTGTTCAATCAGGGCACAGTTAAGATTATCAATGCCTGTAATAGTATTTCCTGTTAACCTTAATACTTTGAGCCCAACAAGTTCATTAATAAAAGATGGAACCTGATCTAAAATATTGTACTGAACTCGAAGAACCTGAAGCCCAGTAAGATTGCTAATTGACTCAGGCAATTGGGCAAGTCTGGTATACTCTAGCCGAAGCTCACTTAAATTAAACAGATTCCCGATCTCTGATGGAAGCGAATCCAAGTATGTATTTATAACGTGTAATTCTTCAAGCTCTGTTAACGCATCAATTGATCCCGGAAGCTTTGACACACGAGGATTAGACAGCCAGAGATATACCAGGCGGCTCCCACGCCAGTGCTGAATGCCCAAGCCAAGAGGTTCAATCACTAATGGAATATTTCTAACTCCATCAGCATCATAATCAATATAGGTTTCCTGGTCCCAGATACCATTGTCTTCCCCATAGTCACCTGTAGAGCTAACGCCATCCAGCCCCCAATCATAATAATCTTCACCCAAATCCCAGATGCCATTTCCATTAAGATCATCAAATGGCTCCACATCGTCGTAGACACCATTGTTATTATCATCAGAAAATGGTTCTCCCACATTATACACACCATCTCCGTTAAGATCAAAAAAGCTCTCTCCCTCATCACGAATACCATTAGCATTTAAGTCGTCAAATGGTTCAGCAGTGTCCCAAATGCCATTCCCGTTTAAGTCATCAAATGGCTCAGATCCATCCATCTCACCATTACCATTCAAATCAACCAGCATAGGCTCCCTTGACTGCAGATTGTTCAGGTCAATAATGTCCTGCAAAACGGCCAGATCGCCTTCATTGTGTTCAATTAATTCATCCACGCAACTACTCCAAATCAGTATTGAAATCAACAAAGCAATTACTCGTGCTCTCTCAAACACAAGATGTAAACAGGCGGTTATTACTTCTTGCAGTCTTATCATCAGTTTATTATCAGGCCCAGCCTGAAGTATCGTGGTTTATTTTTTAAAAAGATTAGTTCTTGTCGATATAGTAATGGGTCCCAGTCATCGAAAAGCATCGGATCTCCAACATCATTTGTTTGGTCATCGTCATAATATGTCTCCCACCGTGCCACAGCATTTGCGTTATTAAACAATGTATAGGCATAATCCCTCTGGTTCAATAGGTTATAAACTTCCATATAAACTGACAAATTCATTTGTTTTAACCGCAGCTTTTTTTGCACTCTAAGTTTAACATTATGAAAAACAGGTGTACGCTTGTTGTACTTGACGCCTAGACCGCTATCATCATATGTGTACGGACGCCCACTTTGGAAAGAATATCTCAAACTAAGTGCCCAATCAGACAAGGGTCGAAAATCCTTAAAAATTATGGGGCCACTATCTCTTCCTGTTCTATAGCTGAAATTGGATACAAATCGATGGGTTCGATCAAAATTGAGGTATTCATCTTCTGGATCTGGTAACTCAACCGGAAGCTCACCTTCATCCGGTTTTTCTATAAATTTGATATCTGCATCAAAAGGGGTAGCACTCTTACCTGTCGCAACTTGAAAATTATAGCGCATAATTACCGTGAAATCCCCATGCCGCTTTTCAAAGTTTGTATGGAACCCTTTAATATCGGCATACTCGCGATTGGCAAACGTTTCGTAGAGATTCCCTTTTTCATCCTCGTAGTAAACATGTTGCACAAGATCTTTTACATCCTTGTAATAGGCACTGACTTCCAGGACTGAGCTAATCCTTGTAATATATCGTACAAAACCAAGATCATAGGCTGTTGTTTTTTCCGGACGTAATCTTGGGTTCCCTAATCGACTTACTGTAACGGATGCAGTTTCATCGCCGGGACTTGTTGTAATGTAATTATCAAATATTTTTGTAAAGTCTGGCCGCTGGGTAAAGGTCCCATAATTGACATGTACAACTGCTTTTTCAGATACAGGGTATGCCAATCCAATACGCGGCTGTATGCTTGTAAAAGTTTTTGATTTTGTTTGCAATGCTTTATCCATATCATAGTATGGCTCTCGCTCACTGTATGGGATTGACGGGTCAGGATTATACTCGGGATTACGAAGAGGAGAAAATATATCAGAATAATAATCATTGTCAAAATCGTATATATCGTATCGCAGCCCCAGGTTTGCGATCATTCCCTGAAACTCCAGTTTATTCTGGGCGTATAGCGCACCTTCGAACGGATTCCCGTTAAATTTAAATATGGACACACTGCCGGGGTTATCAATACCCTGTTCCCTATTAACATTTAAATCATACAGGTAGCACTGCCAGCCTAACTTTGACAGAATACTATTATTTATTTGGTGGGTGTAAAAACCAGACAGGCTGAATGTTTTGGTGGTACTTCTTCCACGATTCTTTGCAAAAATATTATTACTCAATCCCCCGGGAGCTGAATATTTAGTTATATAGCTATTCGCATTTTTAATGAGATATACACCAGGTTCACGCGTCGCAATATGGTCTTGTTCATCCGTATATAGATACCGAACATTCAGTTCAAACAGTGCCGCCTGTGAAAAGACATGTAAATATCTGAGCCCTGACTCTAATACGTTTGTTTCATGATAAATATTTTTATGTTCCAGTTCAAACAAGTAGGGGACACCAATCCCTGTCGTAATCATATTGTCAAATCCATTATAATAATTGAGTGATAGATGCAGTTTATCTAAAGAACCTATGTCATTGGTTAAGTTTACCATAACTTGGCGCTTACGTTTTGGCCATACTGTAGGCAATTTTTCATGCTCAATTTGTTGTGATCCAGCCATAAATATTCGGGACCTGGAAGATATAGGCCCGCCCAAGGATAGGCTGGCACGGTAATCTGTTTTACTCTCATTATCAATACCAAGTTCACGTGCATAACCTAAAAATTGTTTATAGGCTAGCTCGGCAAACTTGAGACTGTCTTCAAGTGTCATTTCTTCCGGCATATACTTAGTCCAGTTTGGCGTAGAATTTGTGAAAAAAGCCCGGGAAGGGTCGTTCGGATCCGAATTCATCCATGTCTCTGGGCCACTATAAAAAATATCAAACGGAGAATTATTTTCCATATCATAGTAATTACCGCCCCAATTTCTAGCGTGTGGCAGTGTACCACTAAAATCACCGCGAATAATCCACTTACTGCTACCCTCCTTTGGCACCATATTGATAACGCCAGATTGCGCATTGCCATATTCAGCACTGAAACCACTGGTGATAACCTCTACTTGCTGCAGTCCTGCAATCATTGGTGTATAGGCCCGTCGATTGCTGAGAGGGTTAATAATGGTCGCACCATTGATCAGGTACAATGATTCACCATCACGTCCGCCACGGATATTGTTATCGACAACGTCGGCCTGCAGATCCATTATGTCATCTATATCGGCAATACCAGCTATTTCTCTAATCTCATCGACCATATACACCTGCTTGGTCACGGTCTGATCAATTTCTATACGATCCTCCCGCTGTGCGGTCACCAGTACTTCTTCACCAGCCAGGGTTTCAATATCCAATGTAAAATTGACCCAGGTGGTTTTATCCACATCAACACGTACCTTGGATCGTTTTTCACTCCGGTAGCCTATCATCTGTGCCTGTATATCATAGAATCCCGGTTGCAGATTTAAAATGAAGTATTCACCTGTTAGACTCGTAGCGGCACCCAATGGGATTGAAAGGTCAACTAGTTCATCGTTTATCCACTCCGATGTAATAATAATATTGACTCCTACAAGTGGAGTTTGAGAATCACCTTCCTTTACCAAACCAGCTATTTTACCAGTTGTCCCGGAGATAAGAAATGAGCTAAATAGAACACTGGCTGAAAAAAATTCAAGTATTTTTAATCGTTTTGCAATCGATGACTTTTTTATTCGCATTTTTTATTAAGCATCCACAGTAACAAATAAAAAACTGTTATTGGCCTCTATCAATTTACATTTGGTATGCTAAACATACCATTATAATTTGTAAATAGTTTCTAGCCACTCTTATCTACTATAATTAATATGATCGCATCAAAATTATAGTAGTAATGCTCAGCAAACGTCTTTATTTAAGCTAAAGCCGACATGTACTTTTAAATAGCGACTGACTGTCCAGCCGAATATTGTGTCTCTTAAAATGTCTGACATGAATTTCAGAGTTTTAATCACAGTCAAAGCGAACGATATTGCTCCACGGTTTTACCGTTGACTGGTAGATTGCACTTAATCCCCAGGTAAATTATCAATCATTATGATAAATTTCTTCCATTTGTGACCATTGTTCATCAGGCTGCCGGTTTTTCAATGGTATCTGGCAGGGATCGGTAAGTTCCCACCATCTTTGATTCTCCGGTTCATTCTTCAGTTGCTCCATATCATGGTCAAAATCAGGCCCAACATATTCAAAATAGCTGAATAGAAAATATTTACCATCATCAAACTGGTGCAGAAAGATAGAGTAATTATTGATATTATGTTTGGTAAGCAAATGCCGAACACCGGGATGAGAATCTGAATGGAGGGTCTTATACTCCTCCAGCTTATCAGGTTTCAGTTCAATTACATTTCCAAAACGTTTAATATTGTATGTCTTGCTCATTTTAATCCTTATTTTTTTAAAACAATAGTTACCAACTTGATAAACAAATAATTATCATTGATTGCTAACAGTGAACTGCCAAACGTGTCCGCTTTCTATTCCTTCAGCATTGTAGGCATCGACATGCCAAAAATAGGTTTTCCCAGGTTCTAACTCCGGTGGTGTAAAAATGTTGTTATCCTGCTTACCGAAATATAATTTTGATTTAGGATCGGCATTTCGCACGGTTTCTCTGTCGTCACCAAAATAAACCGCGTGGATGTTTGACTTATAACCATTTAACCACATAAGATCTGCATCGAGCTTCACATCTGTCGCACGATCCGGGGGTATAGGCATGGAAGCATTGGGATACTGAAAACCGGGAATCCAATAATTTTCATCTCCAAATTCATAGGGCCCGATATCGGGTGCTTTTCCAAGATAAGGCGAAAGATTTAATTCTGTAAAGTCAGTTTTAGTGAGAATGGTTCCAGCATCAATAATGGTAGAATTAGCCCGAGGGCGAAAATCCAAGTTTTTTGGATCGCGCAAATGTAATTCAGCCGCATCAACAAGATTTGTCACATCTTTGCAAATTGGTTGAACATCCTTGCGACCATTTGCACTAATGCGATTCGATAAATTATTAGCCATAATGGTATTCTTGTTGGTGCTTTTCCATTTCGGCGCGATCATGGGAATAATTCCAACAGAGCTGTTGAAACATAAGTTGTTTGCCACCAAGTGCTTGTCGCCTTTCACCTTAATACCACCACTGTTCCAGGTTACATTACCTAAAACCTGCCCTCCGCCATTAACCGTCTTAGGGTTCAGTCCCGCGTCAAACCGGATACCAACCTTAAGTGTGGAATGAGCCCAGTTATGGCGAACAATGGGAGGATTTTTAACGGTGAAGCCACCCATCTGAAATCCAGACCCATCGTGCTGCAAGCTGCCATTGTTAAAGATATGATTATACTCAATAAGACCTCCATTGCGGAATCCTCCCGAAGCACCGGCATTGTACACCGTACAGCGTCTGATGGTAGTTTGACGACTGACCTGAACTGAATGGGCGGCACCCATGCAGCTATAATCAATGTCATGAAAAAGACAGTTTTCAATAATATCGTTACCACCTTCAATCTCCAATGCAGTGCCATCTGCATATTCAAACCGACAATTAATGATACGGTTATTGGATTCAGCTTTATTCCCTTTATTTTTTATTAATGGCGATTCAGGTGCGTCCAAATTCCCAAGTACTCTTTTTGAGTAGGCCGGATAAAGTTGCTGTGAGTTTTCTATTGTTATATTTTCAGATGACGTTATTCTAAATGTGGCTCCAAAAAAATCAATCCCGCGAAAATGCAGATAACGGGATTTATTGATTAATAATGCATAAGACATCACTTTTCCACGTACATTTTTCCCACTGGGATTTTTTCTGTCAGGAGGAATGAAATAGACTGTTTTAGTGACTGGATCGAACCACCATTCCCGTGCTATATCCAGACATATTAGACCTTCCAAATAGTAGTATGATTGTCCGTTTTTCTGATTTTTATTCTCCCAAAAATCAGGACGGAAATCATTTGGGTTACACCACTTTCTGGCAGGCTTCTGAAGCGAACCGCTATTGGCAAATGTAGTGTCATAATTAAAATATTCCTTCCCAGACTCATGGTCGGTCACTACACTGGCAAATGACATCCAGGAAGCAATATTCATTATAGCAATCGCACCGGTGAAGTCTACCCCGGTTTCCCCCAGAGACTCTGTGTTGAATCCGTCTTTTATATTCTGATGATAATAACCATCTTGTTCTTTCTGACGTTCACGTTTTGAATCAAATGGACGCTCATCGTATATGGTTCCAGGCACACTTTTCTTGGAGCCATGGCGATAAGTTTCTTTTATCCTCCAGAAATTTTCGTCAGTCATATGGGCGTTTGGCCAGCGGGCGGCAGTCATCATACTATCTTCGTAAAATAGCTGCCATATATCAAAATCCAATTGGGTAGAAAAGACTCCATTTTTATTAGCCTTCCACTTGCTGGCGATTGATCTGGTCCCATCTAAAATGACTTTCTCATCCTTATATGCGGTAAATATGATCGGTTTCTGCTTTTTCCCCTTAAGATTATTTATTTTAATTAATTCCTCATACCGACCACCCCGGATATAACAAATATCACCGGACTTAACCGTTCTCACTGCCTTTTGAATTGTGCGGAACGGCTTATTCAATGTGCCGGGGTTCTTATCATTACCATCTAGAGAAACAAAGTACTCTCCGCTGTATCCAGATGTAATAAAATTAGCAAGAATTAGTATTAAAATTATTTTGTTCATAACTGTTATATCTTTTACTTAGGAATAATCTTGAAAGTCAAGGCATAGCTTCCATTATAATCTCTCGGGGCTGTAATCATCAAACCATCATTGGTTTGCTTCCATTGTATTTCTTCTTTAAAACCCAACAGGCTCACTGATTCTACTTTCCCAAATCTGATTTGATTGTGCTTTGAAAGTGAGGTTATCACAGTTTTTTCGTTCCCTGGATGGTCCAGCAGAATGGCATAGAGAGTATCTCCCCTAGTGGTAAAACGGATATCTTTGGCAGTGTAGCTCACCTTATTCTTCTTCTCACTGAAAGCACCGCCACGCTGTCTGGTAGGACCTTCACCATATTTCACCCAGGGTCTGGTACCATAGATAGCCTCACCGTTAACTTTCAGCCAATCTCCTAATCCTAACAATCGCTTTTTTACTTCATCTGTGAACGTGCCATCAGCCCGCGGTCCAACATTCAGTAACAGACAGCCATTTTTACTGACAATATCTACCAGGATATCAACCAGTTCATTGACTGGTTTATACTGTGGATTTTCCACATAACTCCAGGATTTTTCATCAATTGATGTGTCAGTCAGCCAGATAAATTCACTGAGCGCATCATTCCTGCCGCGTTCGAAATCCAATATACCTGCACCTTTGGGAAGATCCTCATCCTTATAGGTAACCCCAACCTCCTTGCCCCACTTCAATCCTTTATTATAATAATAGCTGAGGAAACTACGTTTATGCCCATCAAATTCTTGTAGTGACGAACGCCAGAATTTTTCTCTTTGCAAACCGCTATCAAACCATAGTAGATCGGGTTCATATTTATCAATTACTTCGATGACCTTTTCTTCCCAAGCCTGCATGTATTCCCGAGAAGGTGGATCTTCTACAGTATGTACTGGGGGATAAATCTTATATACCCCGGCATATTTTGGATCTTGGGTATCATAGCGTTTATCTTCAGTGAAGGAAACTTCATACCACCACCATTTTCTGGCATGATGAAAAGATGTTACAAATTTCATTCCGCGTCCTTTTATGGCCTTGCCCAACTCGCCGACAATATCTCTGCGTGGTCCCATATCCATCGCATCCCAATTAGTCAGGTCACTATCCCACATGGCAAACCCATCATGATGTTCTGCAACAGGTCCGGCAAACTTGGCTCCCGAATTAACAAATAAATCTGCCCACTCATCAGCATCAAAATTATCAGCAGTAAATAAGGGAATCAGGTCTTTGTAGCCGAAATCAGCAGGATCACCATATCGTTCCTTGTGAAAAACATAAAAGTTTCCATTTTTCGTCTTTTTGTTCCGATACATTCTGCGGGCGTACCACTCATCTCCCCATTCAGGAACAGAATAGGGACCCCAGTGTGTATAAATACCAAATTTTGCATCCCTAAACCACTCCGGATTCGGGTGCTGCTGTAATGATTCCCATTCATCTGTGTATTCGACAACGCTAAGGGAAGACTCCTCCTTATCGAGATTAACCTTGTATCCTTTTATCAGACAACTGCTAATCATTGTCGATAGCAACATCAATATTACAATATTTTTTAATTTCATATTAATTTTCCTTTTAAAGGGCTATATCTTTAATACTTCCGGATTGATTAGGCAATCAGGGATTACCAGCAGGTGAATTATGCATTTTATATTTCAAGTTATCACTAATCCTAGAATTTATTTTTAGTCCGTCTATCATTAAAGGCTTTAATGAAATCGTTCATGCTTTTTGGTGTTTGATCCCATAGCTGAGCCGGTGTCGAGTCATATTTGGGACTGGCATCCTTTTCCGGGAATGACGCTGCTACAGCCATCAATTTATCTTTTGCTGCTATCACGTTTACATCCACACTTGACAGCAGGTCATTTTTTTCATCAGGATCAGCATGTAAATCAATCAGTTTTTTCGGCTGACGGTCTTTGCCAACAAACAATTTATACTGTTTATCCCTGATCACACGGTCCCTGTATTCGAACATAGACTCAACTCCTTTATCTGTCAGCTTCGCAGGGTCTCCTCCCATGGCCATTATCCATTCCCTATCGGAATCATTTGACCTGCCAACCAGGTGAGATGCAATAGATTTACCATCCAACTGCCAGTTTTCAGGTAATTCAGCACCACCGAGTTCTGCGAATGTTGGCAGTAAATCTGTAAAATCTGATAATGCATCACTTACAATATCTGCAGGAACGATTCCAGGCGCATTGACGATGAACGGTATATTCACACCTGATTCCCAGGTAGTAGCCTTCCCACCACGAACTTCCCGTCCATTCATTTTATTCCTGAAATTCTTGGTAGTACCATTATCAGTTGTCCAGATGATAATAGTATTTTCCCGTATACCCAATTCATCAATCGCCGAAACAAGTTTCCCAACAAGAGAGTCTACATAGCGAACCATGGCAGCCATTGTTTCTTTTTTACCTTTCACACCCGGCTCATCAGGAGTGGCAGTCAATGGTGGGTGGGGTAAAGCCATTGGATAGTACATCATCATCGGTTCATCTTTATTCTTTTTCATAAAATCGATAAGGAAATCTGTGAATACATCTTCACCAAACTGACCTTCATAGGTTTTGCTACCTTCTCGGGTGTTTATATACGCATCCCAGTATCTTTTAGCACTAGCCTCTACACCTGTTTCATATCCCGTCCACATACACCAGTCATCGAAACCATGTTTTTCCATGACATTAGGTGTAACGCGGAAATCATTGATCTGCCATTTACCAGCTGCTACTGTTTTATATCCGGCTGTTTTCATTACCTTGGCAAATGTTGTATTATGATTCCAGTCGAAATGACAACCAGCACCCCAGCGTGGTACATCCCAATGATTTACCCAGCCATTATTGCAAGGATATTGTCCTGTTAAAAGTGTTACCCTTGTGGGTGTACATTGGGGCATACAGTAAACATTCTCAAATCGCATTCCACCTGCTGCAAGCTTATCAATATTGGGTGTTGCAATTCCTTCTGCACCGTAGCAGCTTATCCATTCCTTTCCCAGGTCATCCGCCATGATAAAGAGTATATTAGGCTTTTGGTGTTTTTGTAATTTGCCAAGTGAAAAACCAAACTTAGTCAAAGCAATTGCTGCACCTCCGAGGCCCATAGTTTTCAAAAAATCTCGTCGTTTTATTTTCCACATCTATTTTCTCCTAGTTGAATTAATCCCAATACAGCTGCCGAACCTGCATCAGTTCGGGATATTTCTCATCAGTATCATCCAATTCTTTTTTTGCATGCAAAAGCTGAGCTTTTAACTTTTTAATAATAACTTTATAATCAGGATCATCATATAGATTGCGCAACTCTTGTGGATCATTTTTCAGATCATATAATTCCCAACCTGGCTCAGTAGGTTTAAATAAATCCAGATCAGGGCCCTCATTATCTAGTGTCTTAGAGGTTGTTTGCCCAACCATTCCAAGACCAAGACCATAGAAGAATATTAACTTATATCGTTCTGTTCGTATCCCGTAATGGGCAGGAACATTATGGTGAGCCATATGCATCCAGTAACGATAGTACATAGATTTTCGCCATTTACGGGGTGTAGTACCCCCCAATATTTCCCGGAAACTGCTGCCCTGCATATCCTGTGGAGTAGATATGCCGGCAAAATCCAGAAAGGTAGGTGCAAAATCAGTGTTTATGATAATATCATTAGCTACTGACCCTGGCTTTATTTCTGGAGTATATTGGATTAAAAGCGGCATCCTTAACGACTCTTCATAAAACCAACGCTTGTCATAATAATCATGTTCACCTAGAAATTGTCCTTGATCAGAAGTATAGATAATAACGGTATTATCTATAAGTCCGGTATGATCCAGATAATCCAAAAGTCGACCCACATTTTCATCAATCGCTGCAGCACAGCGTAGATAATCCTTCATATACTTCTGGTATGCAGCTTTGGTGACCTCTGTTTCGTCCATACCAGAAGTTTCCAGTTTACCAGTGGGCCATACCTTGCCTCGTTTACCAATCTTTGACATGCGATCAGCCAATTTGCGGATATTAGAACCGTGTTTCCGGGAACCAATGGATCGATGAGTCTTATCCTCCCACATGCTGGGTGGTTCGGGGATGTCAACCTTATCAAATAGATGTTCATTACGGGGAGGATATTCCCATAAGCCGTGTGGAGCTTTGTGATGGCACATGAGGAAAAAGGGTTTGTCACTACGCCGGTTCTTTAACCAGTCTATGGTTTTATCTGTGATAATATCTGTAACATACCCTCTGCTGACCTCACCACCTTCGCTACGGTCTTTCCACTCCTTCCCACTTTCTTTGAAGTATGGATCAAAATAACGTCCTTGGTTGGGCAAGACATTGTAATAATCAAACCCACTGGGTTCAGTGTGCAGATGCCATTTGCCAATAATCGCAGTCTCATAGCCAGCTTTTTGCAGGTGTTTGGCAACATTAGGCTGATTTCGATCAAAATTGTCATCTAGCGTAAACACACCATTGTGATGGCCATATTTGCCCGTCAAGATACTGGCTCTGCTGGGTGTACAAATAGAATTTGTACAAAAGGCCCTATTCAACCGAATTCCATTCTCAGCTATACGATCAATATTGGGAGTACTGACTGACCCTGCCAGATGACTGCCGTAAGAACTGATGGCACTTGCTGCATGGTCATCAGACATGATAAAAAGGATATTGGGTTGCTTACGATAAGTGGATAACCTTGGAATAAAGCTTTGGAGTGCCAATGCCACCGAGCCTAATCCTGCAGTTATTAGAAAATTACGTCTGGTGTATCTAACAGATCTATTATATATATTCTTTACAATATCCTTAGTTTTACTATAAACCAAATAATGAACCTAAATCTTTAACAATTGTCAACTTATTTTATTTAGCGCCACAGGATTCTCTTACTACCAATTCTGGGTCCAAGGATCTATATACGGGTGGATCAGGAAGTTCACCATGAATCATCTTTAACAAATTTTTAACTGCTAATTTTCCGATCATATCGGTCGGTTGACGAACTGAAGTCAGGCGATTAGCTGATGATCTTCCAATGGAAATATCATCAAAACCAATTATGGCAACATCTTCAGGTACTTTTAATCCAAATTTAGCCAGTGCATTTATAAAGCCCAAGGCTGACAGGTCATTATAAACAAACATGGCACGCGGTCGGTCTGAACGATCGCAGAATTCCACACCAACATCATGCCCTGACTTGAAGTCGTCACGTTTACCATTAACTTTAATTCTGTATAAGTAATTTTCATTTACCGGTAACTTATGATCAGTCAAAGCCCTGACATAACCCATCTTTCTTGCTTCACCAACCAGATTACCTTCTTCCCCATTTACATAGCCGATATCGCTGTAACCAGTTTTAATCAAGTGCTCAGTGGCGATAAACCCGCCATTTTCCTGGTTAGTACCTATGAAACAGACCGATAGATCGTCAGTATAAGAAACCATTACAAAGGGAAATTGTTTTTCATGCAGCTCCTTAATAAGAGAACTGGTAAAAGGAATGTGGGACATGGAACCAAGGATCAGCCCACTCACGCCCATATCAATAAAATATCGGATTTTCTGCTCTTCCCTATCACGCCGATAATCAGATGAATACAGCATCATATTACAGTCATTTTTTGATAGATTGAATTCAACACTAGATACGATATTCTGATAATAGGGATTGTCCAGATCCTTTAAGATATAGGCAACAGTCAAGTGTTTTGAATAATCAATCTGAGATGGAAGACGAGCAACAAAGGACCCTTTTCCTACACGGGCAAACAAAATTCCTTCATTTATCAGATCGGACAGGGCCTTTTTAACAGTGATAAGGCTGACATCATATATTTTCACCAGCTCATGCTGAGTTTCCAGTTTGTCACCGACCTTCAGCTTTCCCGATCGAATCTGGTTGATTATGTCTTCATATATCTGTTTATACAAAGGTTTTGGATCACGATAATCAATACCCATAATACTGTATCCTTTTTTAATTAATTGTGGATAAGTAACAGTTAATATCTATACTCAGTATATTGAGTATAATAAACAATCAAAACATCTTGAAACTACTTTTTCTAACTAACTCTAATTCTATAGACTATATTATCGATAGAATTTTTATCACCGATTAACAATAGCGTCCTATTTAGCACCGCAGCATATCTTATACTTCTTTCCTCTACCGCACGGGCATGTATCGTTACGCCCTACTCCAGCATAGGGATCGTGAGGCGATTCAGAAGTCAGATTCGACCTTGCCATGATATTTGCAGCCGGGCGCCCACTTCTGAGCTCGCCCGCCATGGCCTTCATATATTTCTCTGTATGCCCAAAAAAGGCCTTGTATCCAGCGCATAGATAGTTCAAGCCATCTTCGCCATCAGGAGTTTTTATGAAACGTTGTTTTGGGCAGCCGCCATTGCAAACCTGTCTGAATTCGCAGTCCAGGCAGTACTTGGGAAGTGTATCACGCTTGTCCGTTCCGAATTTCCGCTGCTCCGGGCTTTCCGCCATTTCACGAATGGTCGTATCGGCGACATTGCCAAGATTGTACTCCGGGTAAACAAAATGGTCGCACGAATATACGTCACCGTTGTGCTCGATGATCATCGCATCACCGCAAGTCTCGGCGAAGATACAGAGCCCTGGGTTTTGGTTCATCCACCCGGCGAGGGTCGTATCGAATATCTGGATGAAATACTGCCCGATGTCTTTCTGGACCCACTGATCAAAGATACCGTTTAAGAACTGGCCGTACTGCTCGGATCCAACTGACCACTCAGTGACAGTTGCGCCATCGCGGAATTCGGGTCCGACAAGTTGCAGAAAATGTGCGGGAAGATTGTCGGCAACACGTTCAACTATGGGTATAAACTGTAGAAAATGGCTACCCACTTCGCGTGTTAGGAATTGATATATTTCTTTAGGATGATCGGCGTTATGCTTGTGCAGTACGGTGAGCGTGTTAAACTCAACCTTGTGCTTCTTGAGCACCTTGATTCCGGCCATCACCTTGTCCCACGTCGGTTCGCCATCACGACTAACTCGATATCGATTATGAATATCTTCAGGTCCGTCGATCGAAACGCCTACAAGAAACTGTTCTTTGGCTAAAAACTCGCCCCACTCATCATCGAGAAGGATGGCATTGGTCTGAAAAGCGTTTGAAACCTGCTTACTACCAGCGTACTGCTTCTGGAGTTTCACAGCCTTGCGATAGAAATCGACACCCATTAGTGTCGGTTCCCCTCCCTGCCAGGCAAAGTTCACGACCGGAATATCCTGAGCCTCAATGTACTGCTTTACGTACGCTTCGAGCTCTTCATCGCCCATTTTCCATTGTCCGCGAGCTTTGTCTGGGTACAGCTTCTCTTTTTCGAGATAGAAGCAGTAAGTGCAGTCAATGTTGCAAATGGCTCCACTCGGCTTCGCCATAACATGCACGGCGAGCGGTCGTTTCATCTGCGGACGTGGGCGAGTAGCGGTCATTTGGTCAAGAATGGACGAAAGTGGCTTTTTAAACTTACTATCATTTTCAATATCTCACCTTCACCTTTAAGGCTCCTTCAACCGGTTCTTCCGAAGCAATAACAACATAACCACCACCAGATCCTGAAAATACTGCGCCAGGATGGTTATCATATTTTTGAATCTCTTCCCAACAGTAATCAGGCACAGTCAATGGAAGTATTTCAGACCATGCTTCCAAGGTAGTGGTTAAAGCTCTCCCGAGTCCTTTTACATCGCGCTTTAAAATACTCTGCCAGCATAATTCCCCAGAATCAGCAAGCTTTTTTACGCCATCTTTAGTGATATTTTGTTCCAGCAGTGGATTATATCCATCAGGACGTTTTTGAAAATAGACCATATGCAGCACATTAGATAACCAATCGCAGGTTTCCTTATCAACGGTGGAGTTTATTTGATGTGGCCAAAAATGTCCATCATAACAAAGCTGATTAACACCAGGCATAAAAAGGCCGAGTTGATCCTGGGAACCAGAAACATATGAAGACCCGGGAGGATTCTCTGCACCAAATAAAATACGAGCATTTTCTTCTAGATTACCTTTAGGCAGCTGATCTCCCCAGATTTTCTTGGCTACTTTCCGTGAACTTGAGGCCATCCCACAACGATCTTCAAAATCTACTGTAGGCTGTATTGCAACTACTACCACAGGCCCGGGATGAATCTTGGATATCCATGGTTGATCAAGCCAACCTCCAGCTAGGCAGATGCGTGATGGGAAACGCAACTTACGCTTAATTTCTGAACTTGATCGGGGTGGTAAACCATCTTCCGGAATACGCTCAAGCACTAAAAGTTCAACATCGTACTTATCACATAATTTCTGTTTACCTTCATCGAAACCGTCATGATTAACCACAAAATAATCCGGCTTGATACGGGCCATTTCCGGTTCATAATCAAGTATCCCCGAACCATTAGCTACAAAAGCCTTCTTAACATATTTTACAGCATTAATCATATAGATCCGTTCCTGTTGGGAGAAATGGGGTCCATGATCCTTCAGTAAGCGGATATTCTCATCTGAGCCCACCGACACATAGAGGTCACCATAACGAGCGGCATCCTTAAAGAAGGCTATATGACCACTGTGGAGCAAATCATAACAGCCGCTAACCAAAACTTTTTTATTGCTCATTTCAAGTATTTCATCGGATGCTTCTTACGATTTGGTCATCTGGTCCTTGATCCAGACATAGGTCTTCTGCATCCCCTCCTTTAATGGAATGGAGGGTTCCCAATCAAGATATTCCTTTATCAGTGTGTTGTCACTGTTCCGGCCTCGGACACCTTTGGGTGCATCCAAATCGTATTCCCTCTGCAGTTTAATACCAGCGATATCCTCCACGATGTCAACTAGCTGATTGATGGAAACCATTTCGCTACTACCCAGGTTGATTGGCTCTTCAATATCACTGTACATAATATCAATAATACCCTTTACACCATCATCAATATACATAAAACTACGTGTTTGCTCTCCATCACCCCATATGACAATATCTTTTTTGCCAGTAAGTTCAGCTTCAATAACCTTTCGGCACATTGCAGCAGGCGCCTTTTCGCGTCCTCCATCATAAGTCCCATGAGGACCATAAACATTGTGGAAACGCCCTACCCTTGTAATCATGCCAAAATCTTCAGAATAATGTCTACACATTCTTTCACTAAATAGTTTTTCCCAACCATAACCATCTTCGGCCAAAGCGGGATAAGCATCGGATTCTTTTAACCCCGGATTATTTGAATCAGTCTGCATATCTCCATTATAGACACAGGCTGATGAAGCATAAAAATATCTACTGATATTGTTTTCCTTTGAAGCTTCCAGCAAGTGCGTATTTATTAATACACTCATCATACACATTGCTTTATTATTTTCAATAAACCCCATACCGCCCATATCGGCAGCTAGGTTGAAAACTTCATCACAACCGCCTACAGCGGTGTAACAGTTTTCACGATATTGAAGATCCAGCACAAGGTTTTCAACCCCTTCTGTGATCTGATACCATTCTGCTAATGGTTTTTTATCTACTGCAATAACTTCATTTCCTTGTTCTTTCAACACCTTTGCCAGTTCTCCAGCAATAAATCCGCCGGCACCAGCAACTAGTATTTTTTTCATTTTATATTCCTTTAGTTTATTTTATTTGTTTTACGCTATACCCCAGGGAGAAAAGAGGACCAGCACGCTAACCCAAAAGACTCCAAGAGTAATCAATGCATATTTATATTTTTTGGTTTCTTTAGGCGTCATCTGGTCATCTTTTGACTTACGTGCTTCAAAAATATCTTCAACCTGAGCTAATTCTTCGGCGGTCTGTCCAGTTCTCTCGCTAACAACCCACATGACAATGGTACAGGCAACTGTTATAAGAAAACTGACATTAAATTTATTGAGGAAGTACCAGTTAAAATCATCTCTAACACTGAATCCATCCGCACCAAAAAATGAGATAATGCCATTAAAGATATCCGGTCTCTGAAGCATGATAAATCCAACTAGTCCGAGGACAATACCTGTAATAATGGTAGCTACAGCCCCCTTGCTATTTGCTTTTTTGTAGAATAGTCCCGCCAAAACAGATACGACTACTGGCGGAGCCAATAATGACCACAGTAGCATAAGATAGTTAAACAGTCCTTTAAATTTCTGAATAAAGGGTGCCCATAATATGGCAAAGATCAACAGAGCCATAATTGTGTAGCGACCATATTTCAGCATTTTGTCCTGGTCCATTACTGATTTGTCCCTTTTAGCAATAAAATCAATAGTGATTAATGAACTGGCGGCACATAGACCGGAATCTACACTGGACATGATGGCAGCCAGAAGACCTGCCAAAGCAAGCCCCAGGAAGCCCATGGGTAATACTTCGATCATCAAACTAACATAGGCTTGATCTTGATTCAGCTGCAGACCCATGTCTGCAAATAGTTTAGCAGCAACCACACCGGGGATGGCACAGATGAACAACGCCAGAATCTTCAAGAATGCGGCAAATATGGCACCCATCTTGGCATGATAACTACTCCGAGCTGATAGCGCCCGTTGAATGTAATCCTGATCCGTACAGTGTCCGTGAATGCCAAGAATAACGACTCCGGTGAGAATCGATATCCAACCAAATTCATGACCGATAGGATGGACCAATGACCACATAGAACCACCATCAGGGGTCTGCATGGAAATAATGGCATCTAAACCACCGACTTTTGTGATACCAATCACAAGTGTGACCAGACCACCCAGGATCAATAAAATATTTTGCACAAAATCTGTTATCATGACTGCCTGGAGGCCGCCTAACAGAGTATATGATCCCGTTAACACACCCAGAATGATGACGGTGGTCCATAGCATGGTACCATCAGGAGATTGTCCTAAGAGAGTAAGGGTAACTACAGCCCCTGCATAAAGAGCTGCAGAAACAGTGGCCAGCATAATCATAATCACATTCACACCAGAGACAAGAGAGCGCGTACTGGAATTATAGCGACGTTCAAAGAATTCTGGTGAGGTGTATAATTTTAGACCACGATAGGTGTCCAGAAAAAACACCGCCAATAAACCAAAACTAAGCGCTCCGATCATTTGAAAGGTTCCAACTGCAATACCCCCTATGAAGGCTAACCCTGCTTGTCCTATAAATTGCTGACTAGATATATTTGTTGAGAATAAAGAGGCTCCCACGTAGGGCCAAGTCATTTGCCGACCGGCCAGGAAATAATCATCTCCCCCTTTGATCTTTTTTTTGGAAATCCAGATTCCCAGATATACAACACCTATGAAATAGGAGACGATGATTAGTAAATCCAGGATACTTATTTTTAATGATTCCATTATTGATCCTGTTTTTTAATAGAAAATAAAAAAATTATTTTTTCTTTACATATCCTGTAGTGCTATTAGCTTTTGGTAACCACTCGTTTTCCCAGCGATTTTCTATCCCAGTTCGCCAATCTTGTGCTATTTTTTTCAACTCTTTTGTGATCTGAGGATATTTTTCTTTTAAATTTATTGATTCTGCCATATCATTTTCTAGATCAGACAGATGTACATTATCCTCTGATGGAACATCCTCCACTAAATGCCCATTTAAAACTAATTTCCATTTATCTTTTCTCACCGCTGTTTGTTCATTCATTTCCCAAAATAGGCCATCGTGAGATGATTTTTTTCCTTCAATCACCATTGGTAAAATATTTTTTCCATCTAATTCATATTGATTCAAATCAACACCTGCAGCCGTTAAAAAAGTTGGGAAAATATCCATAGCAACTCCAGGTTCATTTATTACTTGCCCTGATGGAATATTTTTTGGCCAATTTATGATTGCTGGTGACCTTATACCTCCTTCAAATAAACTGAACTTATGTCCTTTTAATTTTCCAGTTGAACCACCGTAATAAGGATCTAGGTTTCCATCTAACCAATTTCGACTCTCTCTTGAAGGTCCATTATCACTTTGAAAAAATGTAATTGTGTTATCATATAAGTCATGTTTTTTTAATTCATCTATAATTTTACCTACACTATCATCCATCGCCGACAACATGGCAGCCATAATTTGTCTATCCCATTTTAAATTTGGAAATCTTTCAAGATATTTTTCTGGCGCGTGCATTGGATAATGCGGGGCATTATATGGGATATACAAAAGGAATGGTTTATCCAATTCTAAAGAACGGCGTATATATTTTATAGCATATTCAGTTATCAATTCTGTAAAGTACTCACCATTACGTCGAATTCCTTTACCATTTTCCCATAAGTCATGGTACTGTGACTTACCATCTCTATTCATTTCCCAATAGTAAATATGAGAATAATAATCAATACATCCTGCCATAAAACCAAACCAATCGGTGAATCCATGATCGTGTGGTCGAGAACCTTCTGCAAGTCCTAAATGCCATTTACCAGACATAGCAGTGTAATATCCTATTTTTTTTAAAGCACTAGCAATTGTAGGAACTTCTGTAGGTAATCCTGTTGCAGTACGATGACCTTGTAAAATCGCACGCACTCCAGCATTACCAGGATATCTGCCTGTTAATAATGATGCTCTTGAAGGAGAACATACAGGTGAATTAGAATACCAATCAGTGAATCTAACTCCGCTCTCTGCCATTTGATCTAAATTAGGAGTACTAAAATCAGTCGCTCCCATACAAGAAAGGTCGCCATAGCCCTGATCATCAGTTAAAAAAATGATGAAATTTGGTTTACTCATTTTATTCATAAAAAAACCGATTAGGTATACATAATATACTCAATATTCATTTGAGTACCAATCCATTTCATATTAATTTACCAGAAAAAATAGTGGTTACATAATCTGTATTCTCATGCGCTCCATCGTTCAGTTTTCCACTATTATAAATACATCATCTCCGTTTCTTCCTGTTACTTAGTTACGATTTATTTCACAATTTCTAATTCACTACGATTCACAATCATTAGAGCATCACCTGATTTCACTACAATCAAATCCCGTATCCTGTTTAATACAAACTGCTACCAGTACGCTTGATCCGCTGAAATGACGGTTCATCCAGTAAGCCAATTTTTTCGATATCAATTGATTTGATACC
>ERZ813253.149-NODE-149-length-28199-cov-4.495903_pt1 | contig 28199 bp, 32 predicted proteins | sample MGYA00520893_ERZ813253 | MGnify/ENA primary metagenome ERZ813253 (study PRJEB31669, sample SAMD00080414) | marine metagenome | biome: oceanic hadal pelagic zone biome; feature: marine hadalpelagic zone; material: sea water | place: Pacific Ocean:Izu-Bonin Trench...
AACGTGGATACCAATTCGACCAAGTCGGCAAAGGTGTAGAGCAAATATATTTGTGCCTAAATGTAATTCTACCTTTGGTTAAGTCATACGGTGTCATTTCGACAGTCACTTTATCACCTGGTAAAATGCGAATATAATGCTTACGAATTTTACCAGAGATGTGCGCAAGAACACTGTGACCGTTTTCCAACTCAACAGTAAACGTTGTGTTCGGCAGTTTCTCTTTAACCACACCTTCTAATTCAATGTAATCGCTCTTCGACATATGTTGTTCTATCTCACTATTCACAAAAAACCAGAGGCGATTATACATTATTTGTTTTTTCTCATCACAATTAGTTAGTTCACCACTTGAAAGACTGCAATGTGAAAAAGCGTCATTCTGGCATACCCACCTCTTCTTATTGTTATCTATTTTTTCAATACTATAAATCTATTTATTTAATTTATCTGTACGTGATAGACACCAGCAACAAAACACTATAAATATTAGTTATGAGTTTTTCCCTGAAAGAATCGGGCAAGGAAAGCAAAACTTAAACACAACACTAAGTCAGCTCGACACCACCAAGCCTGATTTTTATTCAGTAACTTTTGGTGCACTTGGCTCAGCTCAAGATGCTACTTTTGACACCATTAATCAGTTAAGTAGCACAACTATTGTATCCGTTGCGCCACGCTTAACTTGTGTCGGATCTGACTCAGAGCAAATGATAAAGTTGCTTAATGAATACACCCATCTCGGCGTAAAACGTGTGATTGTGCTCAGAAGCGACAACCACCCGCCCACTATTTGCGATATTGGAGAATTTCATTACGCCAGTGAATTGGTGGAATTTATCAAGAGCAGCTATAGCAATAAATTTAGTATTGATGTAGCCGCCTACCCAGAAAAGCACCCACAATCAAAAACAGTGACTACAGATATTGAATACTTTGTTAACAAAGTTAAGGCCGATGCTGATAGTGCTATCACTCAATATTTTTACAATATTGACGCTTATTTTCACTTTGTCGATGAAGCGTAGTAATTCGGCGTTGATATCCCTATCGTACCAGGCATTATGCCAATCACCAACTTTGAGCAATTAGCAAGCTTTTCTAAAATTTGTGATGCTGACATTCACACATGGACTCTTAATCGACTGGAAATGTATAGAGATGACATTGACAGCCTTAAAGCGTTTGGCTTGGATGTTGTTAGTGAAATGTGTGTGCAAATGAAGGCCAGAGAGTTGTTAATGATTTTCACTTTTACACAATGAACAGAAGTGAACCTGTCCTTTCAATTGTAGGGAGTATCATTTAAGTTTAAGTTTTATTCTTATTACACTCAAAGAGCAGTGCGTAGCCTACTTTAGTATAAATCTCAAAGAAACAGACGCTAAAGCACTGTTTAACTCAGCTTTATCTTCTCTCTTCGCTTTTGTTGCATGTACTCTGTCGCCCCTTGTGTGCCGTCGTGAAAAGAGTTAAACCAAACATCACAAGGCAGTTCGATTGTGCCATAGTTGCATTCAAAATAGCGATGGTGTAATTGATGGTGAAAATGCCCCAATGGTATTCTATTCTTCTTTTTGATAATAAATCCATCAAAACCAGTATGGCCAATCATCGCCCCAATGGTCATCGCAAGCATGTGAAATAAAACATGAATTGGGTGTGTTGGTACGAAAAAATGGATGAGAATCGAGCTGAAATAAAGCACATGTTCAATGGGATGCATTGAAATACCCGACCACGAAATTGGGCTAATATTACGATGATGGAGTGAATGCACAAACTTGTATAGCAACGGCCAATGCAACAACCGATGCACACAATAAAAATGCAGAGACTCCCACATAAGAATCACAACAAACAAAAGGCAGAACCAGATTTCATTGCTATTCCACGCTAAACTCGGTACATAGTTTTTCGAAAACCCCTAAAACAGCAACACTTCATAAGCCGTCCAAAGCGCAACACCACTGAGCAAAGTCCAGAACATGTTGTCCAGCAGTTGGCTATTAAAATCAAAACTCTTTTGGTTGCCAAGCTCAGTGGTATCGTAGCGTAACTCAGTGCCTTGTTTCTTTAACACGTTAAAAAATAAGTGTAGACCACCGGCAACAACGAGTGTAATAGATAAGTTTCTGACAAACATTGAGATTATAACAGCAACATTGAGTGATTCAAATTGCCTAAGTGCGGGTATTAGATAAAACCATGAAATAACCGCAATTGCAAGCATAAGCAGTACTTCAGACAGCTTTAACCACATTACCGCATACCACACAATAATTTGACTCAGTTGAAGTGGCCACTCAAATAATGGGTTATTATCTAAGGGTATTTTTGGCTGCCAATGCCAATCTTGACCCCTCATCAGTCTGCGTTGAAACTCCACATAATGTCAAAAGTTTACAGCGATCGAAAAATTGATAGATGAAATAGTTAACTAACAGATATCGAAAAAACCAAAGCAAAAAAAACCGCTAAGCCAGCGGAATGATAAAAAGTTGTTAGAAGTTCTTAATGAAGAACGCGTTTTGAATGCACCCAACCCTGTAGCTTTTGCAAATCTTTTTGTTTTTCAGGTTGTTCTTCCGCTTGCTCTAAATCTGCCAAACGCTCGTTCAGCTCATTAAAGACTTTGGTGTAATGTTGGTTTTTTTGTGTCTCTTGATAGAGTTTTGATTTTAATGTCGCGATAACAGAGACAAAATCTACATCATCACTAGCGCTTGATTGTTGTTTTGTTTCGCCCACTTTAATCTGCACAATTTGCATGCGTTGTAAGTGATAAGTGGGTTCGGAATATAGGCTTTTAAATGCTAAATTGGTAGGATTAGATGGTATCACTCGGACGGGAATATTAAGCGCTTTCAACGAGCCACTACTGGATCTTTGTTGAATAGTAAAGCCACTTACTCCTAATAGGCGTGCCACCCACGAAATACCAAATCTAATCATTTTAACTAACTCTCCTTGAGGGTGGGTACGATACCAAAACAAAGGACAAATGTCAAACAAAAACAGGAATTTTTAACATATTTTAACACTTAACAGCTCATTAAGAACCTCTTTATCGCCAAGGTTTGGAGCAATGTGAACTTTACCAAAGCCCAAAGTGAGTGCAAAAGTTTTTATCCGCTCACTAATTACAATAAGTGGGCATTGTTTGAAACGATTTAGGTAATTTGGATTAATAAATTCAACAAGAGAAAGTGTGTTTGACAAAGTTTGACTACTGTTGGCTAAAATAACACCACCACCATCTTTCATAAAGCGCTCAATGGATTGCTGATGAAGCTCACTCACATTTAACATTCTTCGCTCGTACACTTCTAGGTAATCCACTTGGTTGGAGGTCTCTAATGCCTCTTTCAATGTTTCTACACCACCTTGCCCTCTGATAATTAATACCCTGGTGTCTTTAATCGATTGACACTCTGACATTGCTAGCAACGCCTCACTTGAAGCATTCTTGTGTGGAAAAGCATCTACCGCAACACCAACATCAGCAAGCTTAGATGCAGTCGCTGGCCCAACGGCAAATATTTTTTGCTCTTTTTCCAATAACTGAGGCAAGTATTTGTGAGCATAAATAACGGCATTTACACTAACAAATATGATGACGTCATAAGACTCACTGGGTATTCTGGGCGTTAGCTTTGTAATCTCAAAAGCAGGAAAGAGGACGTAGTCAAAACCTGCCTCTTTTAGTAGTGTATGTAATTTGTCAACTTGCGCAAAAGGGAGTGTGACTAAAATCATTAGCTATTGACCAGCGCCGAGATACTTTGCATATGGTTCAAGGTATCGCCTACAGTGGAGGCGCAGATAATTGTGGCTTTTGGCAGATGACCCATAGAGTCAATTAGCTCTTGAGAAATAGAATTCAACTCAGTTAAGTCAGACAATACCAATACTGGTGTATCTGAGTAGTATAAGGTTTGCTCAAGTACTTTACACTGATTAAAAGGGCTTTTAAGTGTCACCGAAGATTGCAGACAAACCTTTTTATCCTCGATTAACTTTAAACAAGCAGATTCGGGTTGGCTTGTCACATTGCACCACAGGGTATAGCTTTCTTGGTAGTCCTGTAGACTTGCAAGCAATTGCTTAAGTTGAGCCTTATCATTTAACACGCTCTGCTCAACAATCAATACAAGCTCAAAATAATCGCCGAGGTCGGCGTAAATTGTCTCGAAGATATAATCTAGGTCCTCGTCAGTATCAACAGGCAGTGCCAGTGCTTTAAACAGGCTTGAGTAATGGTCAAAATACCAATCTTCGGGCAAGTCGTCTGGATAAAAATCATCGCCAAATTCAAGACCCACTCTGCCAATTAAAAACTCTGTTTTAGTCATTCTATGTTGTATGTCTTTATAATAAGCCTCATTACAATTCACCTTAACGCTAAACACCCAAAATGTTCGAGTCGATTATATCCCTTGTATTGGGCTTTATATTACTTATTTGGAGTGCCAATGAATTCACCAAAAATGGCGCTAAAATTGCCAATATTTTCAAGATTTCCCCCCTTGTTATTGGTCTAATAATTTTTGGCTTTGGCACTTCTGCACCGGAAATGTTGGTGTCGGGGCTGGCAGCTTATGAAGGCCACCCAGAGTTGAGTATTGGTAACGTCTTTGGTTCTAATATTTTCAATATCGCCCTAGTGTTGGCCATTACTGCCATCATCCTTCCCATTAAAGTCAAGCAAAACATTTTAAAAAAAGAGTGGCTGTACTTAATGTTTTCCACGCTCATCGCTGGTGTATTGATTTGGGATAACCATTTAAATATTACTGATGGTTTAATTCTTTTGGGCTTGCTGGTTTTATTCTTAATTTACACTTTTGTTGAATCTAAAAAAGGCGACCACCAAGAATTTGACAATCTTTGTGTTGAAATTAAACAAGGTGAAAAAGGTAAGGTCTGGCTAATGCTGACTATCTCCTTTGTGGTATTGCTCGTTAGTGCTAAGCTTGTGGTATGGGGTGGCTCCGAACTTGCAGCTTCATTTGGTGTTTCTGATTTGCTCATCGGCCTGACAGTGGTGGCACTGGGCACGAGTTTGCCAGAACTGACAGTCTCTATTAGCAGTGCATTGAAAAAACAACACGAAATGGTTGTTGGCAATATTATTGGCTCCAATCTATTTAATACGGTTGGCGTTCTCGCCATTCCAAGCATTATTCATCCTTTTGATGTACCAGTGGAAGTTATAAATCGGGACTATCCATTTATGGTTGCGCTGACGATTCTATTGTTTGTTTTTTCTTATAAGTTTAAGAAAGAAGGTGTTATTAGTCGCTTAGAAGGTGTGTTTTTGGGAATAGCACTTGGTGCTTATCTTTCTTTATTGCTGTGGATTTAACGCTCAACAACTTAGACGAGACAAAAGCTCTGGCGAGAAATCTTGCGCAGTGCTGCTCGTCTTTAAAGGATGTTTTTGTAATTTATTTAATTGGCGATCTGGGCACAGGGAAGACCACTTTGGCGCAGAGTTTTATCCAATTTTTTGGTTTTGATCGAGTCAAAAGTCCCACATATTCATTGGTAGAGAGCTATCAAAACGAGTCAGCAAATATCCATCATTTTGATTGTTACCGACTCAGAAATCCTGAAGAGCTCGACTATATTGGAATTCGAGAATATTTAAGCCCTGGCACTCTTCAGCTTATTGAGTGGCCAGAGCTCGGCAAAGGTGTGATTGCAAAAGCAGATATTTCTATTTGCCTAAAAGGTGATTATGACAAAAGGCAAATCAACATCCAAGGCCATAGTGACATTGGCAAAAAGGTTATTCAGTGCGCTATCTCGTAACTCTTGTTTTATTTTTAGTGATGAGCACAGCCTTCGCTGAAGAAAAAACAACGCTTTATGATTTTCGCTATTGGACAGCACCAAACCACACTCGAATTGTTATTGATACTGAAAAAGACACTGCCTTTAAAGTGACCGCAAAAAACAATTACGTTTTGTTAAGTGTTGAGAATGCCGAAGTGCTATCACAAACATTCTCTCACTTATTTTTCGAAGACGAGCGCATTGAAAGAGTCCAAATCAAACGGGGTGGTGATGATATAAAACTCATTTTTTATACCAATGACGTGTTTGAAGTTAAACACTACACTCTCGACCCTAACGAAAAATACAAATATCATCGATTGGTCATTGACCTGATTGATCTTCGATCAAAAACAGCTGTTGCTGATAGAGCAATAGAGCAAGACGATGTGCCTGAACGCAGGGTTATACTGGTTGATGCTGGCCATGGCGGCGAGGATCCGGGTGCCTCAGGAAAAAATGGCTCACTCGAAAAAGATATTAATTTGGCAATCGCGCAAAAATTAGTGGATGTCATTAATCAAAGCGATGACATTAAAGCAGTTTTAACTCGAAGTGGCGATTACTACATTCCACTTACCGAACGCATCACCATTGGCCTAGATGAAAAAGCAACGATGTTTATCTCGATTCATGCTGATGCGGTTGAAAGCATAAGTGCCAAAGGTGCATCCATTTACAGTTTGTCTGAAAAAGGTGAAGCCAGTGAACTGGCCAAGCAGTTAGAGCGATCCGAGAACGCTGTCGACCAATTCGGTGGTGTTGAAACCGTCATTGATAGCGATCAATTCCTTAGAACCATACTTACTGATTTTTCTAGAAAAGATCGCGACATTCAATCAAAGCAATTAGCCACTGCCATTCTAAAACAAATCAGCATTGTCGGACCAGTACACAAAAAAACGCCACAAAAAGCCAACTTTGTTGTGCTCAAATCCCCGGCTATTCCTTCGGTTTTGGTGGAAACGGCCTTTATTTCAAACCCAGATCAAGAGGCGCGCCTCAATGACTCGAAAGAGCAGCAAAAGATTGCTGAAGCCATTTACCAAGGAATTATTAACTATTACGCAGGCGTCGAAGAGTCGCTATAAAGACTCCGATTCAGCTATCGAACCACCCCTATTAAGCACCAATGCTTCACCAAGAAGCTGATGCACGCTAACCACCATAAAGGGGTCAAAATCATAATACGGCAATACTTTGGAAAATTGCGATTTGCATATCGCGCACAGTGCCGCCAACGTATTCACACCACTACTTTCTTCACTTTGTTTTAGCGCTTGCATTCTAGGTAGTGCGCCTTTGATGCGCAGTTCAAGCAGGTCATCGGCCAACAAACCACCACCACCACCGCAGCAAAAAGTAGATGCCTTAATCGTGCCTTCTGACATCTCAACAAAATGATTGCAAGCCGCTTTAATCACCTCTCTTGGCAGAATAAATTGACCGTTTTTAATGCCACCCATATTAGTGCCCCGGGCAACATTGCACGAATCATGAAAGGTAACGATACGATGATCGTTCTTGGATTTATCGAATGTCAATTGCCCTTTTTGTATGAGATCATAGGTGTATTCAATGATGTGCTGAGGTTGGGGATAATTTTGATTTAACTGGTTTTGCAGTTGCAATGCATATTCATCCGTTGCACCATCGCCAATACCGGTCAACGTATTCCAGAAACTATAAGCCACTCGCCAAGCATGACCACACTCGCCAACAATAATGCGCTGAACGCCTAGATCAAGTGCCGCTTTTCGAATTCGCAAAGCGCCTTCACGCATGATATCGTAATTACCGATAAACATGCCAAAATTTGCCCCTTCAGAGGCGTAAGAGCTCAGTGTCCACGACGCGCCCGATTGATGGAAAACTTTGGCGTAGCCAATGAGGCCATCGATATGCGGCTCGGAAAAAAAATCGGCCGAAGGTGTAATTAGCAATATTTCAGCACCCTGCTGATCAAGCGGCAGTTTCACCGCCACGCCAGTATTCTGCTCGATTTCTTCTTCAAGATCAAGCAAAGTATCTTTCAGGGCTGGCTCTGGCATACCGAGGTTGTTGCCAATTTTCTTAACCTTACCCAATATTTGATTGCAATATTTTTGCCCAACACCAATCACGTTCATAACTTCACGTGCAGCCATTGTTATCTCTGCGGTATCAATACCAAAAGGGCAGTAAACCGAGCAACGTCGACACTCTGAACACTGATGAAAATAGTTGTACCAGTCATCAAGCATGTCATCGTCGAGCTCTTTTGCGCCCACCAATTTAGGAAAGTACTTGCCTGCAAAAGTAAAGTGACGTCGATAAACGCTGCGAAATAAATCTTGTCTCGCCACCGGCATGTTTTTAGGATCGGAGGTTCCTAAGAAATAGTGGCATTTGTCGGTACAAGCACCACATTTCACACAAGCATCTAAAAACACAGGAATGGAGCGATATTTACTGATCGTCTCACCCATTTTTTCAATCGCCACTTGTTGCCAATTATCAACTTTTTCACCCGGAAAACCAAGAGATTTCTGTATATCAACATTGGCTTTAAACGGGCCATCACCCGCCATTGCATCACTTTTAAGTGGGGGTGTTTTCAGGTAGGTTTCTAATTTTGGTATTTCAAATTTTGCCATGATTATCCACTCTTACTCTTTTTTCTCTTTTTCTTGAGCCCAGCCCGAAAGATGGCGTTTTTTCCTAGCGTTGTCTATTTGGTTCAGTGTTGGTGAGAAAAATATCCCAGGTGCATGTAGCATTTTTGAAATAGGAAAGATTGCAATTAAGATAAACACCATAAAAATATGCGCCAGAAAAACACCTTCACTCGGCAATTCAGACCAATCGAAGGTAATTAAGCCCTCTGAAAAACTGTAGACCTTGCTCATATCGGGATAATACTGAGCAAAAGTCATTAGCATTCCTGTAAGTCCAATCGCAATTAAAAGCAACAGCAACAGATAGTCTGAGGGCGCAGAAATATAGCGCACCCGATCCACAAAAAAACGTCTTGCCAATAAGCCTGTCAAGCCAAATATGAGCGGAACAGACGCGTACTTCAAAGGTTGGGCCTGACGCAGTAGCTCGGGTGTTTCACCTGGCCAAAAATAAGGCAAGTGGCGAATAAACAACAATACCAAGGCCCAGTGAAACAACCAGCCAAACAACCAAGTCCACCTGCTGGCTCTGTACAAACTGGAGAACAAAAAGACTTCTCGCATCATTCTCAAGATGACACCAAACCTAGTTAGTGGTGCTGGCGCTATTGGAATTTTAAGTGGCGCTGGCGTTGTTGCGTATTGGATGATTTTTAGCGTCACACCCACGAGGCACAGCGATACAGCTAGGTAGAAAAAAACCGTGAATAGAATGCTAGTTAATGACATAAAGTTTAATCCTAGGCAAAGGACAATTTTATGCCGTTTGCCAAATCAGCGCGCCAAGGCTACTAAACACAACCTGTTGGCTTTGGTAGACCCGCAAATCGACAGCCTTGTTTCGCTGGTCCGTAAGGAAATAATGAATATAAATAGCGAGAATTGCCCTTATCGTTACCCAGCTTCTTTGCAATTGCCTTAGTTAAAACACGAACAGCCGGAGCAAAATCGTATTCTTCAAAATAGTCCTTAAGAAAATTAATAACCTCCCAGTGCTCTGCGTTTAATTCAATATCATCCTCTGCCGCCATTGCCAGAGCGATTTCTTTGCTCCAGTCTTCTATATGTAATAGATAACCTTCTTCATCCACTTCTGCACCAAGTATTGCAGCCATTGTTTTTTACTTCTCTTTGTTGGTTAATAAATCTAATACGTGAGACACACACAAAAGCGCTGTCGTCCATAACGATTAATTTTACTGATGTGGGGGCTTGCAAGGAGACTAAATTATGAGAGATTGGAGCTGGTTAGTTGGCCTATGTAAGCATCAACATTTTTAGCAACACCACGGCCCTCGTTAATCGCCCAAACAACCAGAGATTGGCCTCGTCGGCAGTCACCTGCAGTAAAAATGCCATCCTTTGAAGTGGTGTATTGACCGTACTCGGCTTTGTAGTTACCACGTTCGTCGAGCTCAATTGAGGCATCGTCGCTCACATAGTGTTCAGGAGAAATAAAACCCATTGACAATAGCACCAATTGCGCATCCCAAGTTTTTTCAGTACCGGCAATTTCATTCAATTGACCGTTTTCAAAAGTCACGTTAATTGTTTTGATGCCACTAACATTACCGTTGCTATCTTTAATGAATGACTTGGTCAACAATTGGTAGTGTCTGGGGTCTTTGCCAAAAACAGCAGCCGCCTCTTCATGGCTGTAATCCACGCGATAAATCACTGGCCACTCTGGCCATGGGTTGCAGTCCGCTCTGTCAGCTGGCGGTTGACTCATTAACTCAAAATTAACAATCGATTTCGCGCCTTGTCTGAGTGATGTGCCAATACAGTCTGTACCCGTATCACCACCGCCAATCACAACCACATTTTTACCTTTTGCAGAAAATTCGCCTTCGTCCGTATGGCCATGATCAAGCAAACTCTTATAATTTGCTTTTAAATAATCCATTGCCGGGTAAATACCTTTAGCATCACGGTTATCCGCTGGCAAATCACGCGCCTTGGTTGCACCTGTTGTCAATACAACAGCATCAAATTGTCCTTGCAACTCAGACACACTAATATCTTTACCAATATCGGTACTGGTGATAAACTCAATTCCTTCTGCTCTAAGTAAGTCAACACGACGATTTACCACGTCTTTGCTTAATTTCATATTAGGGATGCCGTACATCAGTAGACCGCCAATTCTATCGCTACGCTCGTAGACACTGACAGAGTGACCCATTTGATTTAGTTCGTCTGCAGCAGCGAGGCCGGCCGGTCCTGACCCGACAACCGCAACTTTCCTGCCTGAGCGCGTGGAAACCAGTCTTGGCTTAATCCAACCTTTTTCAAAGCCTTTGTCGACAATGGATTGTTCGATGTTTTTAATCGTTACAGCAGGATTGGTAATGGCTAAGACACACGAACTTTCGCAAGGCGCTGGGCAGACACGGCCGGTAAATTCTGGGAAATTATTTGTTTTATGTAAGCGATCAAGCGCTTCACGCCACTGATCGATGTAAACCAGATGGTTCCACTCAGGGATAAGGTTGTCAACTGGACAACCGTCTGCTGACTGGCAAAAAGGCACACCGCAATCCATGCATCTAGCGCCTTGTTGTTTCAGATGATCAATATCATGGGTGGTGGAGAAAATTTCATCGTAATCTTTGATGCGAATTTCTACATCACGATACAACTCAATTTCACGATCAAACTCTATAAAACCTGTTACCTTACCCATTGCATTTCTTTAAGTCTCATAAAGCCCTAGATTATGCCACAATCTAGGGCATTCCTTGGTGTAATGCGTCGCAATAAGGAATTAACAATCATAATATAAAAGTATGATTTTAAAGAGAATTTACGTATTTTCTGGACTCGCTTCAACGAAGGCTTGCAATTGATTACACCTCTGTTTAATCTCAACAATCTTCGGATAGGCCGACAAATCACAATCAAAACGCCTGGTATTATAAACCTGTGGTACGAGGCAAATATCGGCAAGACTGACTTGGTCTTGATGGCAATAATCACCCTAAGGTATTGGAATGTTGGACAATGATTGGTGAGTATGACTTTATGCTTAAGGTGGTCGCAAAAAGCTTGAACGACCTAACTAGCTTCCTTATGAAAGAGTTATTAGATATGCCTATTGTTGCCAATATCCGCGCTAATATCCTATTACAGCAAATCAAGCTAACAACATCTCTACCGCTTTAATTTAAAGCCGATTATTTTTACTAAATATATACCCTAGCGATCCTTGTGCGTGACAAAGATACTCTGTATAATTGTCTTTTTTCCAAATTCAATAGGCAGCAACGTGAATTTAATCGATCAAATTGAAAACGAGCAACTAAGATCCGATATCCCTGAGTTTTCACCGGGTGATACAGTTGTCGTACAAGTTAAAGTCCGCGAGGGTAGTCGTGAAAGACTCCAAGCTTTTGAAGGTGTTGTTATCGGCAAAAAAAACCGCGGCTTGAACTCTGCATTCACAGTGAGAAAAATCTCTCATGGCGAAGGCGTTGAAAGAGTCTTCCAAACACACTCATCATTGATTGACAGCGTGACTGTTAAACGTTGCGGTAAAGTTCGTAAAGCGAAACTATACTACTTACGTGGCCTTACAGGTAAGGCAGCTCGTATTACTGAGAAGCTTAAAAAGAAGTAAGCCAAAAGCTATTTTAAAAATGCCAGTTAAAACTGGCATTTTTTTTGCCTGACATTCTCCACCTCGAGTAGAATGATTACTCATGGACACCGCGTTAATCGAGCAATTTATTGACCACTACTGGCTCAGCTCTGGCGCCAGTCAAAACACTCTTTCGGCTTACCGTTCCGATCTCAACATCTTTCAAAAATGGTTATCTAAAAGTACTTTTTCTGAAGTTACCCCTGAGAAAATCCAAGACTACTTCAAAGGCCGACAACAAAAAGGCATGAGCGCCTCAACGCAGGCTCGTATACTCACTTGTATGCGACTTTTCTTTCATTATCTTGTCGACAACAACGTGATTGATAGCAACCCAGCGGCAGAGTTAACACACCCCAAACAAGAGCAGAAATTACCGGTTTTTTTAAACATTGAGGAAGTTGAAAAACTCCTAGACACGCCGGATAAAACCACCACCTTTGGCAAGCGCGATAAAGCCATGCTCGAGCTCTTGTATTCATGCGGCCTAAGGGTTTCTGAACTCATCAACCTCAGTTATCACAACATTCATCTGCAAGATGAATACATTCGTATTCATGGCAAAGGCAATAAAGAAAGGATGTTACCAATGGGTGAGATTGCGATTGATTATTTAACATCTTACGAGCAAGAGGCAAGGCCTCTGCTGCTCAAAAATGGCCAGTGCGACAGTTATTTTCTCTCCAACCGTGGCAAAGCCATGTCTCGTCAGAATTTCTTCTATATCATCAAAGGCTATGCCAGCCAAGCAGGAATCGACAAACCGCTTTCACCTCACTCTCTGCGCCATGCTTTTGCCACTCACCTCGTACAAAAAGGGGCGGATCTGCGCTCGGTGCAACTGATGCTCGGCCATAGCGATATTTCCAGCACACAGCTCTATACTCATATTCAAAACGCACAGCTTAAAGCGCAGCACGCTAAGCACCATCCGAGGGGATAGTCTTTTTTTATTAAAAACCCCTTTCGAAAATCAAATCCAATCATTCTTATCAAAATGAACGTTAAAAATCTTAACTGGTTGAGTGAAACGAGTTTTAAGATTTAGCGAATGCGATTAGAAAGATTGAGATTGTTTTGAGGGCGACCTCTTTTTGGATACTTTGTCTGGTCGTCAGAAAAAGTATCAAGACCTAAAGAGAAAATTCCTTGAATTTTCGAAGAGGGTTTCCGCCTTTAAAACTAACGATAAGACAACATCAGTTGCGCCATAATAAATAACATTGGCAAAGCAATGACAGAAACAACTGCCCAGAAACAGATATAAGCCTTAGGACTGACTTTATAAGGCACACCAGAAAACGGCGATTCTGGTGCTGGTAGCGCTTCACCCTCCCTCAGTACTTTTGGGAAAAGAAAACGATTCTCCCAGAGCTCCCAATACAACATAAAGCCAATCATTGCCAAAATTAGAGTTGCCGATTGAGGTTTTGCAAAATACGCTTCAAAATAAAATACAAAGAGCATCACACCACAAACCGATGACAGTATTTGACCCGGAATATAATAAGAGGGTCTTGCTTTATAAAGCATCAAAGCGAAAACACAGCTCAGCACTATCATCACACAGTACCCTATCGCCCAAATTGGCATTATAAAATTTCCCTCAACTATTACAGCAGGTTTTTACCATCAAACAAATCAATTTCCACCTTGTCGGTGTCTACCCCATCAACGCAACCCAAATTAACTCGAAAATGGCCCGGCATTCTGAACGTCTCGAGAAATGGGTGAATACCACAAGTTTTACAAAAGTAGTGTTTTGCAATCTTATCACCAAACTGGTAAAGACCCAATGAGCCGCTATCTGTGTCAATATTTAGCGCATCGGCACTCAGGGTAAATAGTGACATGACCGAACCCTTGCGTTTACAAAACGAACAATTACATCGTAGTCCCTTTTCAATCTGATCTTGCTCAAACGAAAAACTTACCACACCACAGTGGCAACTTCCTTGATATTTTTGCATAAACACACTCCTATTCAAAAAACAAATTAATCACTGCTCTATCGGCATTTGATAGGTGACAAAATCTATTGTACTTGAAATCTTATCGTAAACCGCTCGCGCACGTTGATTATCGGTTGTCGTTATCCAACGAATAAATGGCCAGTTTCTCTCTTTAGCAATAGATTTTAACGCTTTAAATAGTGCTTGCACCGTGCCACTTCCGCGAAAATCCGGATGGACGTATAAGTCGTCTAAAAAACCTACCATGACTCCCCTAATTGGCGAAGGCATTTGCCGATAATGCATAAAGCCAACTAACTTTCCTCTATCATCCTTAACAACGATAGCATGAAATTCAACCCGCTCATCAACAATCCACGACCAAATTGAATCGAGTATGTCTTCATTCATCGGCATTTGGTAAAAATCCGCATAGCCCTTATAAAGCGCTTGCCATTCAACTCTATCAGAAAGTTGGAGTTTCTCTACGTTCATTGCTTGTTGTTAATAATTATCTAAATCCTTGTTAAACAATCTAATTATAATATTCTAAAGCTAGTGACTTTGTAACTAAAAAACTAAATAAATGTTGATAGTTAGGCCCTTTATTAAATCTGATTTTGATTCGGTAAAGAACATTTACCAACAGGGTATCGACACGGGAAATGCTACTTCTCAAGAACAAGCTAAAAACTACAGCGATTGGAATGAGTCACTACTACCAAGCTGTCGCCTTGTCGCAGAAATTGATAGTGTAATCATTGGTTGGGCAGCACTTTCAGCCGTGTCAAATCGCTGTATTTATTTTGGTGTTGCTGAAGTCAGTGTTTATGTTGGCAGCAGTTCGCAAGGCCTAGGTATTGGAAGTACTTTGTTAAACGCTTTAATCAAAGCATCGGAAGAAGAAGGTATTTGGATGCTTCAAGCTGGAATATTTCCTGAAAATCAAGCCAGTATCCACATCCATTCAAAGAGCGGCTTCAAGGTGCTAGGCATCAGAGAAAGGCTCGGGCAAATGAACGGTGCCTGGCGTGATATTGTTTTTATGGAGCACAGAAGCAAAGTAGTCGGAGTTTAAATAATAGTTAACAATTATTTAACTCGGACTGGAGTCTCAACATACTCAGAAGCTACATAATCTGACCAAATACATCTTTCAAACGCTTCACCGCTGCATCAACGTCTGCTAGCTTATCAAGCCCAAACAAGCCCAGTCTAAATGTTTGATAGTCATCACCTTCATCACACTGAAGTGGAACGCCAGCTGCAATTTGCACTCCTAAAGCGCTGAATTTAGAGCCATTATGAATTGATTTGTCGTCGGTATAACTGACAACAACGCCAGGCGCTTGGAAACCTTTAGCAGAAACACTCTTAATACCGTGACTTTCAAGCAACGCTCTAACTTTATCACCCAGCTCTTGCTGTTTGGCCTTGGCGTTGCCAAAACCAAAAGCTTCAGTCTCAACAATCGTATCTCTAAATTTTTTGATTGCATCGGTTGGCATTGTTGCATGGTAAGCATGTCCACCATTTTCATAAGCTTGCATAATTTGCAGCCATTTCAAAAGATCACAGGCAAAACTGGTACTCTTTGTCGATAGAATTAACGTATTGGCGCTTTTTGACAACATTACCATACCGAATGCAGGAGAAGCACTCCAGCCTTTTTGTGGTGCGCTAATCAATATATCAACACCCAAAGCTTTCATGTCAACCCAAATGGTACCCGAGGCAATGCAATCCAACACCAGCATACCACCCACAGAATTCACAGCATCAGCAAGCGCTTTGATATAATCATCAGGCAAAATAATGCCAGATGCGGTCTCAACGTGTGCTGCAAATACAAAATCTGGTTTTTCCGCTTTAATCGATTCAACCACCTCAGAAATTGGCGCTGGCGCAAATGGCGCCTGAGGATCATCGCTATCTCTTCTCGCCTTATGAACAATCTCCTGTGAAGGAATGCTTGCCATCTGAAAGATTTGACTCCAACGGAAACTAAACCAGCCGTTACGAATCACAAGGCATTTTTTACCTGTGGCAAATTGCCTTGCAACAGCCTCCATTGCATAAGTGCCACCACCCGGCACTATAACCACAGCTTGGGCGTTATAGACAGACTTAAGCGATTTAGAGACATCATTCATCACCCCTTGAAATGACTGTGACATATGGTTTAATGAGCGATCTGTAAAAACAACTGAATACTCTAATAATCCATCAGGATCTACATTTGATAATAAGCCTGGCATATTTTCCTCCACCAAATAAAAAGGTAAAAAAGCACTGTCATCAGTGCACTTAGATACAAGTAGTTAATGATAAATCTTTCAGCATACAACTGATAAAAGAATAATAGACCAGGTTAGACAATTAGATAAGCCATCTTAGGGACTATATATACTGAACTTCTAGAATCTCGTAAACAATATCACCTTTTGGCGCTTTAACAGTAACCTCATCACCCTCTTCATTGCCTAATAACGCCTTTGCAATTGGCGAGTGACAGGAGATTTTACCCAAAGAAATATCAGCTTCATCCTCACCGACGATTTGATAGCTGATCTCACTGTCGTCAGAAAGATTCATTAAGCTAATCGTGGTGCCAAATACGCAACGACCATCTTGGTTAAGTTGAGCAACATCGATAACTTGCATACGAGAAAGCTTTGACTGAATTTCTTGAATACGCCCCTCGGAAAAAGCTTGTTCTTCTTTGGCAGCGTGGTACTCAGAATTTTCTTTAAGATCGCCATGCTCTCTAGCCGTAGCAATATCATTGACGATTCGTGGACGCTCAACATCCTTGAGCTTTGACAGCTCACTTTCTAACGCCTCGACCCCAATTACAGTCATTGGTATTGTTTCCATTAGATTTTCTTAATTGTTACTTAATGTAGAGATTGTAGTGAACGAACTTCGAGCAAATCGTTTGTCTTCAAGCCATCGATCATCGCGTAAGCCGCAGCAACCGTTGTGGTGCATGGTACTTTGTGCACCAAGGCCTGACAACGAATGACTGCCGCATCTTCAAGACTCTGAGTGTCGTCAGTAGAGTTGATGATCAAACCTATTTCATCGTTTTTAATCATATCGACAATATGAGGAGATCCCTCAGAAACCTTGTTAACCATTGTACATTCAACACCTGCCTCATTGAGTATTTCTTTGTTGGTGCGAGTGGAGACAATTTCAAAGCCATTGCGAACGAGTTTCTTTCCCAAACGCACAAGGTGGCCTCGGTCTAACGTACGCAAACTGACAAACACTTTACCGCTGGTTGGTAGGACTTCACCCGCCGCCAAGAAGGCTTTATCAAAAGCGGCTGGAAAAGTATCACCAATACCCATCACCTCACCTGTTGAACGCATTTCTGGCCCAAGAATTGGATCCACACCCAAGAATTTGTTAAATGGGAAAACGGACTCTTTAACCGAGTAATGTGTCGGAATGACTTCCTCAGTAAAGCCTTGCTCTTTTAGGGAAACGCCTGACATCACTCGTGCAGCAATACTCGCCAGAGGAACCCCTATCGCTTTGGAGACAAACGGTACCGTTCGCGATGCTCTTGGATTGACCTCAATGACATAGATTTCTTCGTCTTGGTATGCGAGCTGCGCGTTCATCAAGCCAATCACATTCAGTTCTTTAGCCATCTCAATCACTTGTTTGCGCATTTCATCACAAACTTTTTTCGGTAGTGAGTAAGGAGGTAATGAGCAGGCTGAATCACCCGAGTGAATACCGGCTTGTTCAATATGCTCCATAATCCCGCCAATAACGACGTCTTCACCATCACAAATAACATCAATATCGACTTCAATCGCATGATCTAGGAATGAGTCTAACAACACTGGTGAATCGTTAGAAACTTGTACAGCAGTGTGCATGTAGCTCTCAAGACTTTCCTTGTCGAAGACAATTTGCATCGCACGCCCACCAAGAACGTAAGATGGCCTAACAATCATTGGGAAGCCGATGGCATCAGCAATGGCAATGGCTTGTTCTTGTGAACGTGCCGTGCCATTGTGTGGCTGCTTTAAGTTTAATTTATGAATCATTTTTTGAAAGCGTTCTCTGTCTTCCGCCCGATCTATTGCATCTGGGCTGGTGCCGATAATTTTTGCACCACTGTTTTCAAGAGCTTGCGCTAATTTAAGAGGTGTCTGACCACCATAATGTACAATAATACCTCCAGGTTTTTCAATATCAATAACTGCCAGTACGTCTTCTAGTGTTAACGGCTCGAAGTACAGTCGGTCAGAAATGTCATAATCGGTTGAAACAGTTTCCGGGTTACAGTTCACCATAATGGTTTCATAACCATCTTTTCTAAGCGCTATAGAGGCATGAACACAACAATAGTCGAACTCGATGCCTTGGCCAATACGGTTGGGGCCACCACCCAAAATCATAATTTTTTTGTTATTTGTCGGCTTCGCTTCACACTCTAATTGGTAAGTGGAAAACAGATAGGCTGTTTGTGTATCAAACTCTGCAGCGCAACTGTCTACACGCTTAAATACGGGTTTAATGTTAAGAATTTCCCTTCTTTGGCGTACCGCCTCCTCGCTGCAATACATCAAGCTGGCGAGACGGCTATCGGAAAAACCTTTGCGTTTTAATTGCAGCAAGGTAGTGCGCTCCATTTCGGCGATAGCTGAGCCGGCAATAGCTATTTCAGACTTGATTAAATCCTCAATCTGAGCCAGAAACCACGGATCAATTTTTGAAAGATCAAAAATTTCTTCCTGTGTCATACCCAACCTAAAGGCATCAGCAACATAGAAAATTCGATCTGCACCAGCCGAAATGAGCTCGCCACGAATTTTACCTCGCGCGTCATCGGCACTGAGGTCAACAATTGGATCTAAGCCCGATTTATCGGTCTCTAGGCTGCGCAGTGCTTTTTGTAAGGACTCTTGGAAAGTGGATCCTATAGCCATTACTTCACCCACCGATTTCATTTGCGTCGTTAGGCGATCATCTGCTTTGGGAAACTTCTCAAAAGCAAACCTCGGAATTTTAGTAACAACATAGTCAATACTTGGCTCGAACGAAGCCGGTGTTTTACCACCGGTAATGTCGTTAGCAATCTCATCAAGAGTATAACCTACAGCCAGTTTCGCAGCCACTTTGGCTATTGGGAAGCCAGTTGCTTTCGAGGCTAACGCTGAAGAACGAGAAACCCTGGGGTTCATTTCAATAACGGTTATACGACCATCGTCAGGGTTAAGGGCAAACTGCACATTGGAACCACCGGTGTCAACGCCAATTTCTCTCAGCACCGCTATCGAGGCATTGCGCATCACTTGGTACTCTTTGTCGGTCAGTGTTTGCGCTGGGGCAACTGTAATGGAGTCACCGGTATGAATGCCCATTGGATCAAAGTTTTCAATCGAACAAACAATAATGCAATTGTCCTTATGATCGCGCACCACTTCCATCTCAAATTCTTTCCAGCCCAAAATAGATTCTTCGATAAGCAGCTCGTGTGTAGGCGACAAGTCTAATCCGCGTTGACAAATTTCTACAAACTGCTCTTTATTGTAGGCAATCCCACCACCAGAACCTCCCATCGTAAACGAAGGACGAATAATAGTTGGAAAGCCTACCGTTTCTTGAATTTTAAAGGCATCATCTAAATTATGTGCAACGGCAGCCTTAGGCATATCTAGGCCAATTTTTAGCATCGCCTTACGGAACAACTCACGATCCTCAGCTTTATCAATGGCTTCTTTATTGGCGCCAATCATCTCAACATTATGCTTGGCCAATACACCGTGATAATCCAAATCCAGCGAACAGTTCAGAGCCGTTTGACCACCCATTGTTGGTAATAGCGCATCGGGCTTTTCTTTTTCAATGATTTTTTCGACTGTTTTCCACTCAATCGGCTCGATGTAAGTCGCGTCCGCCATACTTGGATCGGTCATGATTGTGGCAGGATTAGAGTTCACCAAAATCACTCGGTAGCCTTCTTCGCGTAAGGCTTTACATGCTTGTGCGCCGGAATAATCAAACTCACAAGCCTGCCCAATTACAATAGGGCCTGCGCCGATGATTAAAATACTTTTTATGTCTTGTCTTTTAGGCATAGTTCTTTATCAAAAATATTACTTTTAGTCTACTAAAACTTGGGTTTTACTACTCTGACATTTGATCAATAAATTGGTCAAAAAGGCCACTCACATCATGCGGTCCAGGCGAAGCCTCAGGATGGCCTTGAAAGCTAAAAGCCGACTTACCTTTAACGCTAACACCTTGAATGGTTTGGTCAAATAAAGATCGATGAGTTACTTCTAAATGCGCAGGAAAATCAACTTCTGACACTGCAAAACCATGATTTTGTGAAGTAATCATTACTTGTCCTGTGGCCAAATCTTGCACCGGATGGTTGGCACCATGGTGGCCAAATTTCATTTTTTCAGTCTTTGCACCACTGGCAAGTGAAAGTAATTGGTGACCCAGACAAATACCAAAAATAGGCAGGTCTTTGTTGAGTAGCGTTTTAATGCTTTCAATGGCGTAATCACAAGGCTCAGGATCACCGGGGCCGTTGGAAAGAAAGACACCATCAGGCTCGATTTGAAGAATGTCTTCAGCGCTCGCCTGCGCATTAAATACAGTCAGCTCACAACCACGATCAACCAACATTCTTAAAATGTTTTTCTTAACACCGTAATCATAAACGGCCACTTTAAATTTTGCCTTAGTCTTGATAAAGTCAGTCGTTTCTAAATCATAACTACCCTGATTAAAGGCGTATGATTCGGAGGTTGAAACCACTTTTGCCAAATCCATATTTTTCAGTCCAGCAAAGCTTTGTGCTTTGGTAATCGCCTCTTTTTTATCAATATTTTCACCCGCAACAATACAGCCTTTGAGTGCACCATTGACACGCAAATGGCGTGTTAATGCACGCGTATCGATATCTGAAATAGCAACAATATTATTTGCAACCAAGTACTCATCAAGGCTCATCTGCGAACGCCAATTGCTCAGAGCTAATGGCAGATCACGAATAATAAGGCCAGCCACATAAATAGCATCGGACTCTTCATCGGCTTTATTGATGCCAGTATTGCCAATATGAGGATAAGTGAGCGCAACGATTTGTTGTGAATAAGAAGGGTCGGTGAGAATTTCCTGATAACCAGTCATGGCAGTGTTAAACACCACCTCTCCAACTGTATTGCCATTAGAACCAATTGACTGGCCCCAATAAAGTTGGCCATCTTCAAGTGCTAATAAGGCGGGTTGGGGCAAAATAAATCTCCAAGGAAAATCACACAAAAAACTTCGCAAATTTTACCATGTGATGGTTTTTTATTTAAGATCAATTTTGCAATCCGCTGTTATAATATTTGCATAAATTACTACAGAGAATGATTGTGAATTTACTCGTCAACGGAGAGACTCTAGAGCTGCCAGATAATGCCAATATTGCAGATTTAATTAAGCATTTAGGCTGTCAAGATCAGAGAATTGCACTTGAAGTCAACGAGATGATTATCCCTAAATCCAAACATCAAGAATTTCTATTGAGTAGTAGCGATAAAGTCGAAATTATTAACGCCGTTGGCGGTGGATAGCCAGTCTATCAACCACAAACTTCCAACACATTAGGAAATTCTTGCTAGCTTGAGGCGTAAGTGTTATTTTTCTGCTGGGATTTTAGTTAATTCTAAATGACCAAAGAAAAATATACGACAACAAAAAGATTGCAAGAATTTAGACAAACCACTCTTTGGGGATCTCACTAAACGGCTCCACCCTAAACTGCTGTTGAACGCCCGACTCCAATCGCACCTCTATATCAACCGAATGCTCGTCTCTACCTTGAGAATAACGTGCAATAACTCTTGCTGCTGTTTTTAAGTCCTCTTGATTAGGTTTACCATCAATCAACGCCAATGGGCCATTACAACTTGTTGGATAAAGGTTTGTATATTGATTACGATAGCCTTCCATAAATTTAACCTCGCCTTCTTCTCTGGCTACAATTAGCTTGAAACGCTTACTTGGACGGATATGTCTGCCAACCTTTAGCATCATCAAATCGTCCAGTTGATACTCACGAGAACCCCTAGCCTCCCACATATCAACCAATTTATCCGAGTATTTCTTGTCTGTTAGGAAGCAACAGCCGCCTGCCGGTGTTGCGTAATCATCAAAACCGTATTCTTTGGCCAAGGCCATTTGCGGCTTTCTATTGCGGCCCGAAAAATCTAGCAACTGCTCACGATCAACCCAACCTTCAAGCTCAGGCTTTGTTGGCGGCAAATGCTTTGCGCACAGTGGACGCAATAACAAATCATTAGCGCCAGACTCTTGTTGCACGATAGGCATGGTTTCTTTACGCTGTGACATGGGCCTTTGACCCATCACTTCACCAGTAATGATGAAATCAAAATCGTTCTCAAGCATCCACTCTTTGGCTTTTCTCACCATAAAGCCTTTGCAATCAAGGCATGGATTCATGTTTTTACCGTAACCGTGCTTCGGGTTTAATAGTACATCTCTATATTCTTCAATGACATCAATAATATGCAGTTTTATGCCTAGTTGCTCAGCAACCCACAGGGCATTATTGCGCTTTGGCTTGTCTTTTTTCTGTTTGCGAATCGCATGGGTGTGGCCCTCAACGCAAAATCCCGTAAAAAAGTTAATGCCTTCAACATGAATGCCTTGGTCGATCATCAACTTGGTGCTTAGGAGCGAGTCTAAGCCTCCTGAGATTAGTGAAACTGCTTTAATAGGTTTTGTTGTTGTTTGCGTCATAATAAAATCTTAATTGTTGTGTTGAGGCGCTTAAGCCCTATTGTTATTTCTTGTGCCAGAAACTCGGCACCATTCGTCTTTCTGCTGTACCTCAAGACATTCGAAATGCCCTTTGTACGCCTCTAATATCATCTCTAATTGCTCATACAAAATACCGGAAAGAACAATACTGCCACCCTCTTTGACAAGGTCGGAAAAGGTTGATTCTAGCTCTACCAAAGGATTCGCTAGAATATTAGCAATCAATAAATCACACCTTTCAAGCACTACATTGTCGTCAGTGTGATGGATGGTAATAATACTCTCGCATTGGTTGTTGGCAACATTGTCTTTTGTTGCCAATACTGCCTGAGGGTCATTATCAATGGCGACAACACTGCTCGCGCCTAATTTTACCGCTGCAATTGCCAGAATACCTGTACCAGAACCATAATCAATTATCGCCAGGTCTTTTGGTGGATTATTATCCAAATACTGCAAACACAAATCCGTTGTTTGGTGCGTGCCAGTACCAAAAGCCAGACCAGGATCCATGTCAATCACAATAGCATCATTAGGCAGCTCAGCTTGAGCCTCCCATGACGGGCAAATCCAAATTCGATCGCCAAATTGCATTGCATGAAAATCTTTCTTGCATTCATCTTCCCACACACGGTCTGCCAACACCTCAAAATTCAATATCTTAGTATTGCACAAATCCAATAAAGTCTTGCTGACGTGGTTTTGATCAACATCCATGTCAAACAAAGCATTGATGGTGACATGCTGCCATAATGGCATTTCACCCACTGGCGGCTCATAAATAGCGTCATCGTGTGTGTCTAAATAAGTAATCGAAAGCGAGTCCAGACCCATTAACACCTCAGAAACTAAATCTGAGTTCGCTTGATCCGTTTGTAGTGATAACTGCATCCAATCCATAGGCGAAATATTATACCCGTTGATATTATTCAATAAAAAACAAGTAGTTTATTCAGTCAAACAATCGCAATGTATTTGCAATCGCCAATTGTAATAGGAATTTATGCTCCTACAAGACGAAGAAATCCCTGTGACTCCTATTGCGGAATGATTTTTTATTAGATTAAGGCGTAAAGAATTTGAAATGTCAGGAGCTTACAAACTGTAAATGACTGATTTAGCCGTCTTTTAAATAAGCAGCAATCTAAGTGTGCCTGTACACCACTTATTGCGATGCAATTATTGACCACATCAAGACGTAAGGAGTTCGGAAAATAGGAGTTTATAACCTATAAATGACTAGTTTGAGAATTTCGACAACAACGATGTGGTTAACTCAGTGCGCGCAATCCTAAAGAAGACTCTCTACCGAAGCGAGAGCCTCAGCTAACCCACTCGGGTCTGAACCACCGCCTTGTGCCATATCCGCTCGCCCTCCGCCTTTGCCACCTAACTGTGTCGCCACATGATTCAGGATTTTTCCAGCTTGGTATTTATCGGTTAGATCCTTGGTTACGCCAGCGACTAAAGCCACTTTGTCGTCAGCAACAACCGCTAGAACAATCACTGCTGAGCCGAGTTTATCCTTTAACTTATCGACCAAATCACGCAAATCTTTGGCACCAACCCCTGTAACTTCGGTAGCAAGTAATTTAACACCATTAACCTCTTGCGTTTGGTCAGTTAATTCGTCACCTTGAGAACTAGCCAATTGCTTTTGGAATGTTGCAATTTGTTTTTCAAGCGATTTTTGATTTTTAATCAGTTGCGCTACTTTATCCACAGCTTGAGCACTGTTTGATTTGGTGAGTTTTGCAATTTGATTAAGGCTGGATTCTGCTTGTTTGTCTAGTTGATAAGCATCAAATCCTGTAGCCGCCTCAATACGACGAATACCTGCTGCAATACCGCTTTCTGATAGAATCTTAAAACGGCCAATATCGCCCAAACGCTCAACATGAGTGCCGCCACAAAGCTCGACCGAGAAGTTATCATCGCCCATTGATAATACGCGAACGCTATCACCGTATTTTTCACCAAAGAGTGCCATTGCGCCTTTTTTCTTGGCAGTTTCAATGTCGGTTTCTTCGGTCTCAACCTCGCTATTCCCAAGAATTTGGGTATTAACAATTGCCTCAACTTTATTGAGGTCTTGCGGGGTAATGACTTCATCGTGAGAAAAGTCAAAGCGTAATTTATCCGATTCCACCAATGAGCCTTTTTGTTGCACGCCGTCGCCCAAGACTTGTCTTAGCGCCTCATGCATGAGGTGCGTTGCCGAGTGGTTGTTCATGATTTTCTTACGTCGCTCAACGTCCACTTTAGCTTGTACAGTATCGCCCACATTCATTGTGCCGCTGGTTAAAGCGCCATAATGCTCAAAAGCACTGGAAGCTTGTTTTTGGGTATCGGTCACTCGGAATTCAGCGCTGTTTGTAATAAGCATGCCACTGTCGCCCACTTGTCCACCCGATTCGCCGTAAAAACTACTTTGATTCAAGATAACAATGGCTTCATCACCCTCAACAATTGAATCAACCTTAGCGCCGTCTTTAATAATAGCGGCAATATTGGCAGTGTTCTCATAGAGTGCATAACCAACAAATTCTGTCGCTTCTTCAATTGCAACCGATGTAGCCTTGGCGTCAAAATCACCGGCTTGGCGAGCGCGATTTTTCTGCGCATCCATCGCCTTATCAAAGCCAGCCATATCAATAGTTAAGCCACGCTCTCTGGCAACGTCAGCGGTCAAGTCAACCGGGAAACCATAAGTGTCATACAGCTTAAAGGCTGTTTCGCCGTCAATTTCTGTGCCTTTTAATTCGCTAATTGCTGCTTCCAAAATGCCCATTCCAAGGTCAAGCGTCTGAATAAATCGCGCCTCTTCCTTCTTTAACGCCTTTTCAACATTGGCCAGATTTTCAGCCATTTCAGGGCAGGCAATTCTGTACTGGCTTGCCAAAACCTTCGCTAACTTGTAAAAGAACACATCTGAAATGCCTAGCGTGTGTCCATGACGGATTGCACGACGAATAATTCTTCTGAGAACATAGCCCCTGCCCTCATTTGCAGGCAGAATACCGTCAACAATCATAAAAGCGGTTGAACGTATATGATCGGCAATCACTCTGACCGAAGCGTTATCATCGGTGATGTTGTTTTCTTTTGGCGTTAAAGCGACAATTTCAGCGGTAATTTCCTTGAAACTGTCAATGTCGTAATTATTGTTCTCGTGCTGCAATACGGCTGCCAAGCGCTCCAAGCCCATACCAGTGTCAATGCCTGGTGCCTCAAGTGGCACAAGCGTGCCGTCTTGCTGACGGTCAAACTGCATAAAGACTAAATTCCAAATTTCGATAAAGCGATCACCGTCTTCTTCAGGCGTACCAGGAGGGCCGCCTGCAATGTGCTCACCATGATCATAAAAGATTTCACTGCAAGGGCCGCAAGGGCCGGTGTCACCCATTTGCCAGAAGTTATCCTTGGCGCCACAACGAGAAATACGATCGGCAGGAAAGCCAATTTCATTAACCCAAATATCAACAGCCTCATCATCATCTTCAAAGACGCTTACCCAAAACTTGTCTTTAGGTAATTTTAACTCTTCAGTTAAAAACTCCCAGGCAAAACCAATGGCCTCACTTTTGAAATAATCGCCAAAACTGAAATTACCCAGCATTTCAAAAAATGTGTGGTGGCGTGCAGTATAGCCAACATTTTCTAAGTCGTTGTGTTTGCCACCTGCTCTGACACACCGCTGGCAAGAAACCGCACGCTTATCGTCTCTTTTGACTGCGCCAATAAATACATCCTTAAACGGTACCATACCGGAATTGACAAAAAGTAATGTTTTGTCATTGTGGGGCACCAATGAAGCACTGGGCTCAATAGTGTGGCCGTTGCTTTCAAAATAACTAAGGAATTTTTGTCGAATTTCGGCGGCTTTCATGTTGCTAGTAAATTAACGAAAGTGGCTAATTATACGCACAGGCTCTCTACAGCGCAAAGAACTCCTGCAGGCAATTACACAATTTAGCGTGTACATTTGACTCTAGGGAGCCTAATTTTTTAACAAAGCTGAGTTTATCAATAACTCGCATTTGGTCAAGCATGACATAGCCCTTCGAATTATCAAAATTACACTCAATTCGGCTGGGTAATTTTTCGGACTCGGTTGTCATTGGTGCGACAATTCTATTGGGAAGCGTATTCAGCTCATCGGGCGAGATAATTGCACAAAGTCCTAAATTCTCAACAATGCGACCTTTTTCGGGACTTTTTAAAACAAGCCAAACGTCAAATCGATTCAAACTTTCGCCTACCATTTCCATACTGATGAAGCCTCCTTTGAGCTCTGTGAATTGCTCCAAGCCGCTCTTGGCTTTTTCTCGGCTGTAATTAATAGTCCGTCGCCGAGAACAACAAATTCAAGCTCTTTGCCGTCAAGTTGAGCAAGCTCAACGATGGGTTTGGGAATGCGAATACCTTGAGAGTTACCTATTTTGATGATTTGTGCCATTGAAAGTAATTATATTGTAATTACTTAACGAAAGCAAGTTCGTCTTTAATTGAGAAACTCAACACTGCCTGCGCCGAGTCTTGCAACTTCTGCGTGCTCGCCCGAGAGGTCAATCACAGTTGTTGGCTCGGGCGGGCAATGGCCAGCATCAATCACAATTTCAACAGAATTTCCAACACTGTCTTCAACATCCCATGCATTATAGAATTCGGTATCTCCGAGAATCAGTGAAACGCTCATCAATGGCTCATTCAGTCCGTCTAAGATTGCCTGTACCACCTTATGGTGGGAGATTCTCAGACCAATGGTTTTTCTTTTTGAGTGAAGAAGCCTATTGGGTACACCTCTTGTACCCTCAAGAATAAAGGTATAAGCACCAGGCAATATCTTCTTCATCAAACGAAAAGAAGTATTATCCAACTTTGCATATTCGCCAACATGAGATAAGTCACGTATCATCAAAGTGAAGTGATGATGTTTATCCAATTTTCTGATTCGCCTGATTTGCTCTAAGCCATTCTTATTACCCACGGCACAACCTAAGGCGTAGCCCGAATCCGTTGGATAGGCAATGACGCCACCAGAGTGGAGTATTTCAATAACCTGCTTAACGTAGCGTTCTTGGGGGTTTTCCGGATGAATGCTGATTAATACTGACATATTAGGAGGTCTTTGACATAAATCATTTTAAAATTTGCTGGGTGATAAAAAAGAATAAAAAATGTGTAAAAATTTGAAATTAATAGCATTAGCTATTGATGAGAATTATTCTGCACTTTTTACACTAAAGTATAAGTTTCGCACAAACAAACGCCAAGGCGTTGTTTGGCTTAGCTTTA
>ERZ813253.150-NODE-150-length-27930-cov-5.675467_pt1 | contig 27930 bp, 22 predicted proteins | sample MGYA00520893_ERZ813253 | MGnify/ENA primary metagenome ERZ813253 (study PRJEB31669, sample SAMD00080414) | marine metagenome | biome: oceanic hadal pelagic zone biome; feature: marine hadalpelagic zone; material: sea water | place: Pacific Ocean:Izu-Bonin Trench...
TCTCGGCCAGCGCAAGGAGCCGGCGGCTCTGTCCAGCGTCCTTCGACGCCTTGGCCAATCGCCGCAATCCCGGACCATCAAAATCTTCCCGTAACGCAACCGTTCTGCCCATGGCGAACCCCTGAATTATGTTCGCCTCATTGATTCAGACTTTTGGTCGCTTGGGAATCCCCCTATGGAGTCGCGCTTAATGCTCGTTGGTATCCGTTGGATGCCCGACCTCGGTGGCTTTTTCACCGTCGCCGCGCGTATGCTCAAACCGGGAGGCGCTCTGTTCATCTACGAACAGCATCCGATTATCGAGATGATCGAGCCTGGCCGGCCTGGCGATGCCTTACTTTGGGGGTACTCCTATTTTAAGCACGAACCGTTCGTGGATACGGATGGCCTCGATTACTACGGCGGCACGACCTACGAGTCCAAGCCGCTCTATTCGTTCCTCCATAAAATGTCCGATGTCATCATGGCGGGCATCAACGCGGGATTGGCTGTCGAGCATTTCGAGGAACGCCCCAACCACATCTCCAACACGTGGTACAACGCCGAGGCGCGCGAACCGCAACCGCCCATGAGCTTCACGCTCGTGCTTCGGAAACCCATCTAACTCCACCTGGCACGTGAGATGGACACGGATATTTGTTGGCCGCCGGCGCATTCTTTTTATCCGGCCTTTCGCCAACGGTGTAAGATTGCCAGAAGTGTACAGATCGTTTGAATAAGTTCGGTTCAATCGAATTGTCAAACTGCGGCGGGTGGACGGCGGGTGGACGATGAAACTTGTTGCCACAGTTGTTGCGTTCCTAATTCTGGGCGTCAATCTGGGAGCCCTGGCGGCGACCGGCGAGGCCGCATTGGTACGCCTGCGCGCCGCGACAACGGTGCGTGTGGTCGTCACGCAACAACTCACCTATCGTCCGGCGGGCAAATATCCGGCCATACCGATAGAGAATTTTTCATTGCCTTTCGATAAGCTTGCGGCGGAATTCCTGAGAGCCGCTGGGGTGCGGACTGTTGGGCCGGACGCAGCGCAATTCGATGCCACGCTGACAATCAGGGCTGAGGGTGAAGCACTGGAGACAATCTATGACCCGGCCTACACCAAACCGTGGTGCCTGCTCGGAAAGAACCTCTACTCCGGGGCCAGTCTGCGCGGCGAAATCACGATCGAGGTTCCTGAACTGTCGGTCTATCGCAGAGCCTTTGTCGCGCGGCGTTACCCGCCGCTTTGTGTTGGACTCAATCTTGGTTTTCAAAGCCCGCGAAACGCTCCTTTCTATGAGGTCATCGAGTGGGAGGGATCGTTCCTGACGCGATTAACGGAAATAATTAGAAGCGCTTACGGCGCGCCACCGTTTCTTGCCGTGTTTGAGACGGGGAACGGCTTGATGCGGCGCGCGGCCGCCAAGCGGTTGGGCGACCTTGGCGACCCGGTCGCGGGCGAAGCGCTCGTCGATTCGCTTGGTGACCGAGACAAATTGGTTCGCCGTTACGCGGCATGGTCGTTGGGCAAGATGGGCGATCGGCGGGCCGTGCTCGCCCTGATAATCAGGATCCGCGATGACGATTTCGACGTGCGATGGTTCGCGCAATGGGCGCTAAAGAAGATTACCCGCCAGGATTTCGGCAACGACCAACAGGCGTGGCGCCAATGGTGGTTCGAACAGAAATACTCCCTTGTTCCAATTGGTGACGAATTCACGCCGGCAAGAAAGAAATGATTGGAAGATCACTGAAGATGGAAACCTTCGAGCGAAACCCTGATCCACTGGAAGCGGCTGCCGCCCTGAAACGCGACGGCGCCATCGTGATTAATGCTCAGATGGATACCGATGTCGTGCAAATAGTGGCGTCGGAGCTACGCAACCATTTTGATTCAGAGGGCCGATATACCGAAAGCGATTTCAATGGCTACAACACGCTTCGCGTATCCGCCATTCTCGCCAAATCCCGCCGCTCGCCGGCAAGTTCGAGCACCACGGAAAGGGTCTGGGCGTTATGGGATGCCATCGATCCCGCCGGCCTGGAGGCGGAAAACCCGGTGCAGCGCGGGCATATCTACCACCAGGACGAGGCGCTGGGGTACATGGCCGGCGTCTGGGACTGTACGGCGATGACCGGCAAGCTCGAGCCTTACGCGGTGCATGAGTTCATGTTTCTGCTCGAAGGGTCGGTCATCATGGTGCTTGAAGACGGCGTGGAAATCACCGTCAACGCCGGCGAAGCCTTCGTCATTCCCAAGGGGCTTGTGTGCCAATGGAAACAGCCGGGCTATGTCCGCAAGGTCTTCATGATATTCGAGGACCCGGGGGCTCCGGCGGCCGATGATGTTGCGAAGCTCGGCATCATCCTGCCGCGTAGTCCTGTTGAATACCGCGACCCGAGCGGGCGGATGATTGTTGGGGTACGGGACAGCGCCCCGTTCGACGGCGAAATGCGCTCCCATCCCCATCATGAACTGGCGCATCTGCTCGAAGGCGCCGTGACGATTACCGGAGGTGATGGAGCATCGCAGACGTTTGAGGCCGGAGATACCTTCTACATACCCCAGGGCGCCGTTTGCGGATGGCAATCCAGCGGCTCTGTCACGGCGCTCTACGCCAGCCTGAACGGAGCAACAAAATGAGTCGCGATCCGCTCTATGACGTGCTGTTCGAGCCCGTGAAAATCGGCCCGAAAATAGCCCCCAATCGCTTCTATCAGGTGCCCCATTGCAACGGCATGGGCCATCGCTGGCCGCAATCCATGGCGGCCATGCGGGGGGTGAAGGCCGAAGGCGGGTGGGGCGTGGTCTGTACGGAAGAATGCGAAATCCACCCGACCAGCGATCTCTCCGGCTACACACTCATGCGGCTGTGGGACGACAGCGATTTGCCGGCCCACGAGCTGATGGTCGAAAAAGTCCATGCCCACGGCTCCCTGGCCGGAATCCAGCTTGTTCACAACGGCGTCTCATCGGCCAACCGCCTAAGCCGCGTGGCGCCGCTGGCGCCGTCGCCGATCATGGTGAAGGACCATGACCCCATCCAGGCCCGCGCCATGACTAAAGACGACATCCGCGAGGTGCGCCGCTGGCACCGCAACGCCGTCCATCGGGCCAAGCGGGCCGGCTATGACATCGTCTATGTTTATGCTGCCCACACCATGACCCTGCTCACCCATTTCCTGTCGCCCGACTACAATCACCGCAGCGACGAATACGGCGGCAGCCTGGAAAACCGGGCCCGTTTGATGGCGGAAATTCTCGACGAAACCATGGAGGCCGCGAAGGGCGAAATCGCCGTGGCGGTCCGCTATGCGGTTCACGACGCGGAGGGCGATGACGCGCTGCGCTGCCATGAAGAGGGCCGTGCGGTGGTCGAGATGTTTGCCGACATTCCCGACCTCTGGGATGTCAATGTGACGCCCTGGGAACATGACTCCATGCCGTCGCGTTTTGGCGGCGAAGGGGGGCAGGAACCGTTCACGTCGTTCGTCAAATCGGTAACCAGCAAGCCGGTTGTCGGTGTCGGCCGGTACACGTCGCCGGACAAGATGGTGTCGCTAATCAACAAAGGCATGCTCGACTTTATCGGTGCTGCCCGCCCGTCAATCGCCGACCCGTTCCTGCCCAAGAAGATCGAGGAAGGCCGGATCGAGGATATTCGCGAATGCATCGGTTGCAACATTTGTATCACAGCCGATTTCTTCGCCGTGCCCCTGCGTTGTACGCAAAACCCCACCATGGGCGAGGAATGGCGCAAGGGCTGGCACCCGGAAGAGATCCCCCCCGCCGGCTCTGACGACAAGGTGCTCGTAGTCGGCGGCGGACCGGCGGGCCTCGAATGCGCGCTGGCTCTCGGCAAACGCGGCTACGAGGTCGTCCTCGCCGAAGGCGAGAGTGAATTGGGCGGGCGCGTGCTGCTCGAGAGCAGGCTTCCCGGTCTCGCGGAATGGAAGCGGGTCATCGATCACCGCACCTACATGCTGAGCCAGATGCCGAATGTGCAAACCTATGTGAAAAGCCCTCTCAGCGCCGCCGACATCCTCGACTACGGCTTCGAGAGGGTCGTCTTGGCAAGCGGCGCCGCCTGGCGCAGCGATGGCGTCGGGCGCACCAACAGGCACCCCATCGCCATCGCCGACGCCGCCGGGATTGTCTCGGTTGATGAAATCCTGCGCGGCAAACAACTGACCGGCAGGGTGGTGGTCTTCGACGACGATCTCTATTACCTGGCGAGTGCTATCGCTGAAAAACTCAGCGACGACGGCTGCCGGGTGACCTATGTGACGCCGGCCACGCAGGCCGCCGACTGGAGCGTCGCTACGCTGGAACAGTTTATGATACAGAAACGCCTGTTGAGCAAAGGCGTCGAAGTGATCTGCACCAAAAACCTGGCGGCGGCGGGCAGGGGCGAGGCGACTCTCGCCTGTATCTACAGCGGCCGCGAAACCAAGATCGAAGCCGATAGTTTTGTCCTCGTCACCGCGCGCCTGCCCGACGATTCCTTACTTGCCAAACTTACTGCGCACGGCGAGAAACTGGCCGATCATGGCATTAAGGCGGTTGAAGAAATCGGGGATTGCTATGCGCCGGGTACAATCGCCATGGCGGTCTACGCCGGACACCAGTATGCCCGGCAGCTCGATAATCCGGTCTGTCAGAAACTGGATTTCAAACGCGAAAACTATCAGCCGCCCGTCGCATGAACCCTCTCGATCCCGGCTTGTTTGATCCACAAAGCCCCGAACAGTCATGGACATTGCCCGCGGAGTGGTATTACCGCCCGGATATTTACCAGCGCGAGCACGAGGCAATTTTTTACCGCTCCTGGTGGTATCAATGCCACGCTTCGGATGTGGCAAATCCTGGTGACTATTTTTGCGGTGAAATCGTGGATCAGGGCGTCTTCATCATCCGTGACAATGACGGCTCTCTACGTGCGTTCTACAATGTGTGCAGCCATAGGGCGCATCCGCTATTGGAAGGTCGGGGCAATACCAAACTGATCGTCTGTCCCTATCACCAATGGTGTTATCAGTCCGACGGCTGTTTCCGGGGCGCCCGAGGACGCGATGCGCTGAAGGATTGGATTCCCGATAACGCGGACCTCAAGCCGGTACAGGTCGAGGACTATGGCGGCTTTCTGTTTATCAATCTCGATCCGGATGCGACACCGCTGCGCGAGCAGGCGCCAAAGTTTCTTCGCGATATGTACGCATGCTGCCCCCGCCTGGATGATTTGGTGCGGGTGGATAGACGAGAGTTCGATGTTGCGGCGAATTGGAAGACCGTGGTCGACAACAATCACGAATGTTACCATTGCTCGGCCAATCACAAGTCGCTCATGGAACTGGTCGATTATGACAATCAGGCTATATGGAGCGAAGACGGCATCACGTTCACGCATACGGTGGAGAGCAAGAGCCTCGTTAACGCTGCCTATGCGATCGACCCGGACTCCCTGAAACAGGCCTCCATGTTCGGCTATATCTGGCCAGTGCAGATTCCGTTATTTTTCCCCGGCACGCCAGGCATGGTCATGTTCCAGATTCTACCGACGGGACCGGAAACGGCGCGTATCCGACATGATTTCTTCCTGCTGAGCCGTAGCCCAAATGCGCAGGAGAAAACCTTTATGGACTGGTTTTCCACGACGCTCGCTCGGGAAGACATCTCAATTTGCGAAAAAGTTCAAAAGGCGCTCCATTCGCGCGGCTACCGCCAGGGAAAATTCGTCATCGACCGCGACCATGTGGAGTTCTCCGAGCATCATGTGCATTTCTTCCAGAAGCTCGTTTGCGAAGCCCTGACGCCATGACCTTTAAGCATCTGTTCACGCCCCATGAAATCCGTGGCCATGAAATCCGCAACCGGATTTTTTCGACGGCGCACCAGACCATATTGGCTGAAGACGGTGTGCCGAGCGATCATATGGCCGCCTATCATGAGGCACGGGCGCGGGGGGGGGTCGGCCTGATCGTTACGGAATCGGCCCGGCCTTATGCCGATGATGTCTCGCACGGCTATTATATCGATGCCAGCAATGACGCCTGTATCGCGGGCTACCGCAAGATCGCCCGTGCCGTGCATCGTCATGGCGCCAAGGTCTTTGGTCAACTCAATCACGGCGGCCGGATCGCCTACAGCCACGATGGATTGCGGCTGGTTCCCCATGGCCCGTCGGCAGTGCCGGACCATCGTTTTCACTGCATGCCCAGGATCATGTCAAAACCCTATATTCAGGATTTGATCGGCGCCTTCGCTGGCGCGGCGGTCCGCATGATGGAGGCGGGCCTCGACGGTGTCGAGTTGACGGCAAGCCACGGCATGCTGATGGCGCAGTTTCTCAATCCGTTGACCAACTATCGCACCGACGAATACGGCGGATCAGCAGAGAACCGCTACCGGTTCGTGGCCCAACTGATTGCCGCCACCCGTTTGGCAATCGGCGAGGACAAGATTCTCGGCATTCGCCTCTCCGCCGAGGAGATAGAACCCGATGGCATCGACGCGGCCGGCTGGCTGGATATCTGCAAGCGGCTCAATGAAGAAGGCGGTCTCGATTATCTGAATGTCACGGTGGGTTCCATGATGGGGCTGGGCGGCTCGATCCATGTAGTGCCGCCCATGGCCATTGAGCACGCCTATACGGCCCCGAAAGCCGGGGCCATCAAGGCGGTTGTCGACAAGTCGGTCTTCGTCGCCGGGCGTATCAATCAGCCACAGATCGCGGAACGAGTGCTGGCCGATGGACAGGCGCATATGTGCGGCATGACCCGCGCGCTGATTTCCGATCCGGAGATGCCCAACAAGGCGCGCGCCGGGCGGCTCGAAGATATCCGCGCCTGTATCGGCTGCAATCAGGCCTGCATCGGCCATTACCACCAGGGCGTGGGAATATCCTGCATCCAGCATCCGATCAGCGGTCGGGAGCTGATCCTGGGCGCGTTGCCGGTCGCTACCAAACAGAAGACCGTCATCGTCGCCGGCGGCGGTCCCGGTGGCATGAAGGCCGCCGCCGTTGCGGCGGAACGGGGGCATAAAGTGACGCTTTACGAAGCCTCGCCTCGCCTGGGCGGCCAGGTTTTGCTGGCGCAAACCCTGCCGGGGCGGTCCGAGTTCGGCGTTCTGGTCGACAATCTGGCCCGTGAGATGACGTTGGCCGGGGTCGAGGTCCGGCTGAAGTCAACCGTTGATCGCGCGCTGATCGACCGGGAAAACCCCGATGTTGTGATTGTTGCAACCGGCGCCGTCCCCTATCGCCCCGATCTGGAGATCGGCGGTGATGTCCATGCGGTGGAGGCATGGCAGGTGCTGCGCGACGAAGTGAATCCGGGCGCTTCCGTGGTGATTGCCGACTGGCGATGCGATTGGGTCGGCATGGGCCTGGCTGAAAAGCTGGCCCGTGAGGGATGCCATGTGCGGCTCTGCGTGGATGGCGTCCATGCCGGGCAAAACCTGCAAATGTATTTGCGCGACTATTGGGTGGGAGAGCTGCATAAGCTACGCGTTGAAATCATTCCTTACGCCCGCCTGTTCGGGGCCGATGGCGGCACGGTTTACTTTCTCCACTCAACCAGCGGCGAGCCGATTATCTTCGAAGATGTGGACACCCTGGTCATGGCGCAGGGTCACCAACCGGTGACAAAGCTGGAGGAGGAACTCGCGGGTTGTTCTCAGCATATTCATCTGATCGGTGACTGTCTCAGCCCGCGATCAGCGGAAGAAGCTATCTATGAAGGCCTGATGACAGCCCGGAAAATTTGATAATTCTGTCTGTCAGAGATTGGCCTGTCTGTCAGAGATAGGATTTCAGGCGCGAAAACTATCGACCGTGAGCAGGCGGTTCATGCCGTCACCATGACGATGGGCAGGGTCACGTCGTGGGTCCAGCAGGCCAGGCTGAGCAGCGGCTCGCCAGCGGTCCGGGTGGCGTGACGGACGCCGCTTGTATGGAGAAATATCGCCTCCGGTTGGCGGGTGATCCACGGTTCCGCGCCCCGTTGCCATGAAGCGGTGCCGGCGAGCACGCCGTAGACCTCTTCCTGCTTGTGGGCGTGCGGCGGGTAGAGGGTGTTTGGCCCCTGTAAGGTCAGCGCGACCGTCATGTCTTCGCATACCAAAGGGCCGTGGGGACCAACCAGGCGAAGGATGGCGTAGTTGTCGAGGAACCCGGCCAGGGTCGGGTCATCCTCGTAGGCTTGATAAATGGCTATCCATTCCAGACCCTCGGCGTTGGCCTGCACCGCGCGCCCGAGGGCGGCCATGGGGCCGTCACAAAAGCCGGAACAGGCGGTTTCGAACCAGCGCTCGACCACCGGGCGGGATGAGGGCGCCGTCGCGCGGAGGGTTGCGCTCCAGTCGATGCCGTCACGTAGCTTGGCATAAGCGGGCGCCGCTTCGTTATCGCTGGCGGATGCCGCTTCGAAGGCCGCGTGCAGTGCTGTGTATATTTCTTTCATGGACCTCTTAGCCGCGCACAATGACGATGGGACTGTCGATATCCGTTGTCCAAAAACCGAGGGCCAACAGTGGCTCCACATTGCTCTGCATGGCGTGTCGGATACCGCTCGGATGGGCGATGAGATCGCCGGGCGCGCGGCTGGTCCAGGGCTCCAGGCCCCGCTTCCAATCGCCCGTGCCGCCGATGATGGCGTAGGTTTCGACGGCCTTGTGCGCGTGCGGCGGATAATAGATATCCGGGCCTTGCAGGCTGATGCCCATAAACAGTTCCCCGCAGACAAGCGGCCCGTCGAGGCCGATCAGCGGCGTATAGGCGTAGGAGCGGCGGAATACGGCCATATCCGGCTCATCGTCGTAATGCTCATACATGTCGAACCAGCGCAGCAAGTGCGCATCGGCGAGAACCGCATCGGCCACCGCGCGGGCCGGGGAGCCGATTTCGTCGGAAAACCCGCAGGCGGTCTCCAGATGCCAATCCGCCACGGGCGGGTTTGTCGGTTCCGGCAGCGTGATCTCGCTGTCCCATTCGACGACGGAAAGGGCCAGTTCAAATTCGGAACAGGTGTCGCCGCCTTGCAACGCCGCCCACTCGCAGAAATTCCGGACGGCTGAGATTGTCGCCTGCATGATGGTCTCTCCACGGATTGATATCTTCAGCTTTGATAAGGCACTTCCGCCAATCCGGCAACGCCCGCGTCAATTAAGAACAGACCGCCGGACAAGGGAGCCTCCTTGAGCTGGTCCTTGGTCAGTCCGAGCCGCGCCGTGGTGACGAACATCTGATCCAGGCCGGCCCCACCGAAGGCGACGCTGGTCACCTGGGGTACCGGCATTTTAATGACTCGATCGATCCGTCCCTCCGGATCGTAGCGGGTGATCCGCCAGCCGCCCCAATGGGCGCTCCACACGAATCCTTGCGCATCGACGGCCAGCCCATCGGGCATGCCATCCTTCGGAGCAACCCGGGCGAATTCCCGTCGGTTGTCTATTTCGCCCGAATCGGCGTCAAAATCCAACGCGTAGATCGCGCCATGGCCGCTATCGGTGAAGTACATGATTTTATCGTCCGGGCTCCACCCCAGGCCGTTAGAAACGATCACACCGGGGAGCATCCGCAAAACGTCGCCCGTGCCGTTCACTCGATAGAGCGCGCCGTTCGGCTCCGTTTCATTCATGTCCGTGCTGCCGACCCAGAACCGGCCCCGGCGGTCACACTTTCCATCGTTAAACCGGTTGTTGGGAAACTCGGCCTCGGGGGTGGCGAAGACATGGGGTGATTTCAGGTCGCTATCGAGATACAGCAGTCCGGCATCGATTCCGGCAATGAACCCACCGTCGGCTCGCTTGACGATGCAGCCGAATTGGTAGTCTTGCGCAAACACCCGCCGGTCACCGGTCACCGGATCGAAGCGCAAGATCGTCCTGCCCTCGATATCCACCCAATAAACAACCTGTTCCTTCGGGCACCAGGCCGGCGCCTCACCCAGGATCGTCTCGGCCGGCCAGACACAGTCGACGGAAGGCGGGCCGGTCATCGTCGATCCCTGCGCCGCAGGAGAAGCTGCGCAATGATCAGCAGCGTCAACGACACGAACAACACCACGGAGCCGATCACGTTGACCTCGGGTGTGATGCCGCGCCGAATCGATGAAAACACATAAACCGGCAGGGTCGTGTTGGCCCCCGCGACAAAGAACGAAATGATGAAATCATCGAAACTGAAGGTGAAACTCAACAGAAAACCAGCGAGAACCGCGGGGAATATCTGGGGCAGGGTGACCTGGTAGAAGGTCCGCCACGGCGTTGCGTAGAGGTCTTGCGACGCCTCGATCAGGGCGCGGTCCATGCCTGCAATTCTGGCCCGCACCAGGATAATCACCAATGACATGGTGAACAGCGTATGGGCGGCGATCACGGATGTATAGCCGAGCGAAAGCTTCGCCGGTTTTACCCCTTCCGGCCACAGGGAGGCGAGTAAGGGATTTAGGATATCGAATGCCGTTACCAACGCGATCAGGGTGGCGATGCCGATGACGATGCCGGGGATCATGATGGAGACATAGATCAGCCCGTCGAACAGGACTCTCATGGGACCGCGCACCCGTTGCAGGGCGAGCGCCGCCGACGTGCCCATCAGGCTCGATAGAACGGCCACCGACAGGGCGATGATCAGGCTTGTCGTCAAGGCGTCGATGACGAACGGATTGGACCACGCCTTGCCGTACCATTTCACGGATAAGCCGACAAAATCACTGGCGTGCCGCCCGGAATTAAAGCTGAACAACACGATGATGCCGATCGGCACATAGAGGAACAGATAGACCGCAATGGCGTAGAGGCGCATGACCGTATCCCTACCCTACATCAAGGATTCATCACGGCCGGTCGATTTGCCCATCGTCAAGCGCATGTACAGGCTGACCGTGATTAACATAATGACGACAAGGGTGACCGCCACGGCCGAGCCGAACGGCCAGTTCCTCGATTGCAGGAACAAGTCGACCAACGCATTGCCGATGAAGAAGATCTTGCCGCCACCGAGGAAGGCGGGAATCAGGAACTCGCCCATCAGCAGGATGAACACCAGCATGCAGCCCGTCGCCATGCCCGGCATGGAAAGCGGCAGGGTCACTTGCAGGAAGGTGCGCAGCGGCGTGCCGCCAAGATCGCTGGAGACTTCCAGCAAACCTTTGTCAAGCTTCTCGAGGGAGACGAAAATCGGGAAGACCATGAGCGGTAGATAGCCGTAGACGATGCCCAGCATCACCGCGCCCGGGGTGTTGATGAGGCGGACCCCTTCTATGCCGATCAACTCCAGCAGGGCCGGAATACCGCGCCCGCCGAGGATAAAAATCCAGGCATAGGTGCGGATCAGCAGGCTGGTCCAGAAGGGAACGATGACCAACACCAGCAACAGGAGTTTCCACCGCGGGCTCACCTTGACGGCGAGATAATAGGCCAGTGGATAAGCGATCAGGAGACACAGCAACGTACCCAGCGGGGCGAATGTCATGGTGTTCTTGAACGCCGCAAAACGTGACGGCAGGTTGGCGTACTGCTCGAACGTAAATGCCGCCGCGTAGCCTCCCATGGGAGCCCGCGCGCCAAAGGAGAAAATGACGACGACAGCCAGAGGCATCACCAGCAGGATCAGGAACCATGCCGAGGTCGGCGCCAAAAGCGCTACCGTCAGCCATGGGCCTTTCCGGCCGCCCGCGGTCGCCGCCGCCATTATGTTTCGTGCCCCGCCGCGATCAGGCGGACTTGAAGCGCGCCATCACTTCGGCGCGTCCCGGATCGGTCAGGGTCTTGGCGGCGCCGAATTCGAGGCCGTCCATGAGTTCCTTGGCCGGATACAGGATCGGGTCGTTGATCGTATCGGCGGGCAGCATGGCGTCGACGCGGGAATCGCTGGTCGGGTAGCCATGCACGGCGAAGTCGCGCGCCTGGATGTAGGGGTCCTGCATATAGTTGATGAAGGCATAGGCCGCAGTGAGGTGCGGGGCATCCGACGGGATGGCGTAGAAGTCCGACCACAGCTCGCCGCCGTCGCTCGCCACGACGTATTCCATCTCGGGCAAATCGGTGTTGAGCTGCTTGCCATCGCCGGTCCAGCAGATCGACATCCAGGCATCGCCGCTGCGCATGCCCGGCTGATAATCCGAGGTAATGGCAAACAGGTGCGGCTTGGCATCGATCAGCAGTTTCTCGGCCTTGTCGAGTTCTTCGGGAACGATGGAATTGAACGAGAAACCGAATGCGCACATGGCGGCGCCAATGGTGGTCAGCTGATAGTCATGGACGATGGTGTGGCCGGAACCGGCGCCCATGGTGACGTCGAAGAAGTCTTTCCAGGATTTCGGGCCGCTGGTGATCTGCTTGGTGTTGACCACGAATCCCGTGGTGCCCCAGTTTTTCGGAACGGCATAGACCTTGCCGTTGACCGTCGCCGGTCCGGCGAAGACCGGGTTCTGCGAAGCGGCGTCGAAGTTGGGGATAAGAGACAGGTCCAACTCCTGGATCAGCCCCAGCTCAACGTAGGTGGTAATGGTGTAGTTGGTCGGCACGAACACATCCCAACCGGCGCCGCCGGCCTGCAGCTTGGCCAGCATTTCCTCGTTGGAGCCGAAGGCGTTGACCTGAATGTTGACGCCGGTGGTCTCGGTGAACTCTTCGAGATTGACCGGATTATGGTAATTCGGCCAGGTCGAGAACACCAGACGGTCGCCCAGCTCGCCGTAAGCATGCGCGGCACGCGGCGCGAGTCCGGGAACGGCGGCGCCGAGCACCGCCATGGCGGTACCGAGACCGGTCACACCCAGGAAATGGCGGCGCGTGACCGAGCCTTTCCGGTAGCGCCGGAATTCCTCCATGAACTTCACGGCCGTGATCGGCAGGTTGTCTTTGTAGTTCTTGCTCATTGTCGTTTCCTCCGTGTTGGGTTATCCGTTGTTTAATTCGTCGTTGAGCCGTCTTCGACGGATTGACTGTGCGGCTCTATGAATCCTCCAGGGCCAGGGCCGAGACGTTCTTCCATCCGATGACGATGGCGTCGCCCGGCTCGAACCCTCCTTGGGCGCTTTCTATATGCTTGGGCGAGAGCACCAGAATGTCCCCAAGACCTTCCGCATCAACCAGATATTCCGTGTGTTCGCCAAGAAAAATGCGGTTCTTGATGCGGCCGTTCATGGCGACATCCGTGCTCGTGTCTTTCGCGTTGGTATCATGCTTGCTCAGCACAACCATCTCGGGGCGAATGACGATGCTTGCGGAGGCGCCGACGGACAGCCCGGTGGCGCTCTGCGAAGGGCTGCCGATGAATGTCTGACCATTCTTATCTTTTATGGTGACGGAGCGGCCATTGACGTTGGTGACGGCACCCGCAATAAAATTGGATTTTCCGACAAAGTCCGCGACATAGAGATTGGTCGGCTGATCGTACAACTGTCGAGGACTGCCTGTTTGCACCACCTGTCCGTCGCGCATGATGCAGATGCGGTCGCTCATGGAGAGCGCCTCCTCCTGATCATGGGTGACGAGAATGAACGTAATGCCCACATCGCGCTGAAGGGTTTGCAACTCGATCTGCATTTCCCGGCGCAGCTTCCGATCGAGCGCCGCCAACGGCTCGTCCAGCAGCAGGACGGTCGGGCGATTGATCAAGGCCCTGGCGAGAGCGACCCGCTGTTGCTGGCCGCCCGACAGCTCCCAGACGCGGCGTTTGCCATAGCCGGACAGCCGAACCACCTCGAGGATCTCATCGACCTGCTTGTGTATGTCGGGTTTGGCTGGTTTGGGCCGGCGTTGGCGAAGCCCATATCCGATGTTGTCGGCAACATTCATATGGGGGAACAGGGCATAGTGCTGGAACACCATATTGACCGGGCGCATATGCGGCGGCACGCCGTTTACGGACACGCCGCCGATATGGACATGCCCTTGGGTCGGCTGATCGAAGCCCGCAATCAGGCGAAGCGATGTGGTCTTGCCGCAGCCGGATGGCCCGAGAAAGCTGAAAAATTCACCCCGCTCAACGGAAAGGCTGACAGCATCCACCGCCACCACGTCGCCGTAGCGCTTGGTGACCTGCTCGAACCGGATATCAGGTGAATCCGGGTTCCGTGGGGCGCTCATCGGCGTCCTGTGTTCCATCGCTGTCGCATGTTCCGCGCATGCATTTTTCTTATTAGACCAATCTAAACGCCAGCCTGTCCGAGCATGCTCTTGTTGGTGCGTGACTGTATATATCCCCCACGGTATATATGCCACGGTATATATGCCGCCCATGGCGTGTTAATTATAAAATCATCGAGGGAAGGGATATTACCGCCAGCCATGACTAATGGCTCTAACACGATTCTAAAACTGGATAGCCGCGGTTGGTCCGAGCAAATCGCACTGGTTATTACGGCGGAAGACACAGCCCGGTTTCCCGCCGTTATGGTGCAGGCATTACGCCATGTGGTGCCGTTCGATTATTCCGTATTGTTCGCCTATCGCGGCCAGGAACGGCCCATCTGCCCATACGATACATTCACCCCCGAGCAGCGGATCGTATTCGTCACCGACTATCAGGAAGGCCCCTATCTGCTGGACCCGTTCTATCAGGTCTATGCGGACCGGGTGAAGCCCGGCCTCTATCGCCTGCGCGAGATCGCGCCGGATCGGTTTTATCACTCGGAATATTATCGATCGTACTATCGCCGCACGGGCCTTGCCGAGGAGATCGGTTTCCTGGTGTCCCTTCCCCACGGCATGATGCTGGTGCTATCCCTGATGCGGGCCGGCACCAGCGCGCCGTTCAGTGACCGCGACATGAACAAACTGCGGCGCATGGAGCCCATCGTTCACGCATCTTCCGCGCGACACTGGCGAAATCTGGGTCATCTCCGATCCCGCGAGGCCGAAGCGGAAACAGCCCGGCCGCCACTGAACCTTCAGGTCATCAGCGCTTTCGAGAATTTCGGCGACGGTGTTCTGACTCGCCGTGAACGCGAGGTGGTGCGCATGGTCTTGCGCGGCCATTCATCCAATTCCATCGGCCGCCATTTTCAAATCGCCACCGGGACGGTCAAGATTCATCGCAAGAACATCTATGCGAAACTCGGGATTTCCTCCCAGTCCGAGCTATTTTCCCACTTCATTTCCTACCTGTCGGGTATAGTGGAGCCGGATTAAGCTTTTTGGCTGTCACCGGCTCAACGGGCCAGATAAGCGTCTATACCCGGCGTGCGGTAGCCGTCATCGCGCCACAGCACCGGGAAATAGTTTTCATCGATGAGATTATCGGCGAGGCGTTTGTATCGGCTGTAAATGCAGCCCGTTGTCGGCCCTCGACGGCGGGATCGTCCGCATTGCCCCAGCTTCTGACCTTGCATCAGGCAAGCGACTTGCCTCGCGGGCGGCTTTGGGACACACTAAAGTCTCTAAGCCTGCATTACCCAGATGACCTTGTGATTCAACGACAGCACACTCCGATTCTGCTATAAGAATCATAGTGTTATTGGCGGATTTGGGGTGTTGATATGGCTCACCCGATGGGTGAAAGAGAAGCAGGGGTTCTGAGGCTCGATTTTGACCGTCGGCTGAAGCTTGAGTTCCACGGATCCTCGGTCACTTCAGACGCCGGGTTGTTGCCGTACCGGGAACTGGATGATGCAGTCGGACTGAGCGAGATTGCCGGGGACGTGCTCACGGACACCCGTCGTGGCAAGAATGCTCGCCACGGTCTTGTCGGGCAGTTCCGCCAGTCCGTTTTCGGACGCCTTGGCGGCTACGACGACGTGAACGATGCCGACCGGCTCAGCCTCGACCCGGCCATGCGGTGGATTGTCGGCGGTCATGCTGTCACGAAACAGGCGGCATCGAGCAGTCAGATGGGGCGCTTCGAGACGGAAGTCCTGGCCACCGACGCGAACGTTGAAGCCTTGGCCGACATGAACGGTGTGTGGATCGAGCGGGTTCATGACCGCCACCCGCCGACAGAGATCATTCTCGACATGGACTCAAGCGTCAGCCCGACCCACGGCGACCAGGAAGGAACCGCCTACAACGGACACTTCGGCTGCACCTGCTACCATCCCCTGTTCCTGTTCAACCAGTTCGGCGATACCGAACAGGTGGTTGCTTGATGTTTGGGCATGTTAGCGGATGTACAAGGATTATTCAATAAAAACCTACGCTTGTAAGCGTAATTGCTAGTGTATGTTGTGGTATGTTTGTGAGTGTTTTGGGGTCTAAATCGTTTCCCAAAGCAGATGCGCTACCTGGCTGCGCCACGCCCCGAATAGATGGCCCGCAGATACACGAAGCGGAGCCGCGCCACAAGTTAGCCGGTAAAATCGGCCAGCCTGACGCGATCGCCGGGCTTGATGGCAAGCCGCTGCGCGGCCCCGGCGAGAAGCTCGAGCACGGCGCGCACCGGGCCGCGCGATGAGATCGTCGCCTCGGACATCGGTGTCGTATTGGCGACGATGCGCGTGATCCGCCCGTCCTCGGCGATAAACACCACGTCGAGAGACAGGATGGTATTTTTCATCCACATGGTGATTTCGCGCGGCGACTCGTAGAGAAAGATCATCCCGCTATCCGCCTCCAGCGAAGTGCGGAACATGAGGCCCCGGGAACGCTGTTGCTGGGTTTGGGCGATTTCCACATCGAGACGCAATTGTCCCGACGCGGTCTCGATCACCAGCTCGCCGCGAGAGAATTGATCAGCCGCCCCCGACGCCCTGTCCTGTGGGGCCAGGACAATCAACCCGAGCAGGGCGAAACCGACAACCGCGGAGGCGGCAATAGCCGCCTTTTTATATGGTTTCATGGTGACAACCCGTCGAAAAAATAATGGAATGGGGGTGATTATACCAAGGAATGGTTGTTCTTGGCATGGGGCGGTGTCATTCCACCGAAATTTCGGAGACCTGCGGCCCCCGCTCGCTCTGGCCGATGCGAACGCGGACTTCCTGGCCGCGGTCGAGGGCGACGATACCGAGCTGACGAAGTGTCCTCATATGGACGAAGATATCGGGCGATCCGTCATTGAGCGACAGAAATCCATAGCCCTTGTTGGGATTGAACCACTTCACCGTGGCGCTTACGAAGTCGCCGATATCCGACAATGGGGCGTGCCGCGGCCGCTCGAAGGCAGCGGGGCGTGGCCGCTGTGTAACCCGAGGCGTCGCGGTCGAGGAATCGACCTCGAAGACGCGGGCGGCCTGGCGGCCTTTCAGTCCCGATTCGACAGCGCAAACCACCGCCGCGCCGCTATCGATGACGCTCAGACCTACCTCGCGAAGAACCGAGTGATGCAGGAATATATCCGCGCTTCCGTCATCTGGAATTACAAAGCCGAATCCTTTCTCGGCATTGAACCATTTGACAATACCCCGGACGACCGGCAACGATTCTACAGAGGTTTCCCCACTCTGCGCCTCTTGGTTCATCGTACTAATCGTGGTTAACAGAAGATCAAATTAACACAAAAGCATCGATCCGACAATTTATCCGAGAATCCGCCCGATCGGCCGCTGAAAGCCAATGGGATGACGCCGATCAAACTGCCCGCGGCCGTACTGCCGCGCCGCGCCGCTGTTGTTTCTGGCGTATGAGGGCCTTGTCGTTTGGCGGGCATTGCCGCGCCGGGCGCCCCTGCACCAGCGTCATTATGATTGGCGGATTATGACGCATGACGTAATCTACCGGCGGCGGTTGACCATCGGGATAAAGGATTCAAGATTTGCCGGATACATCAGCCTAGTGGAAAAAGACAGTCTTGTGGTCCAGTTTTGGGGCGTGCGGGGCGGAATCGCCTGTCCGGGCCGTGAAACCGTCCGCTACGGCGGCAATACCGCTTGCCTCCTGATCACCTGCGGCGATCATAAAATGATCTTCGACGCGGGGACTGGAATCCGTTTCCTCGGGGCCGATCTGATCAAGCAGTCCCCGGTATCGGCCGATATCTTCTTCAGCCGCACCAGCTTCGAACGCATCTGCGGTGTCCCGTTCTTCGCCGCCGGCTACCATCCCGCCAACCGCTTCTGTTTCTGGGGGGATCATCAGCATGAGGGTGAAAGTGTGCGCGACGCCCTGGTCAATCTCATGTCGGATCCGGTGTTTCCCGTGCCCATCGACATCATGGGCGCCACTCTCGAATTCTCCGATTTCAAGACTGGCGAGACCCTGCACCCGGCGGACGGCATCACGATCACCACGGTGGCCCTCAACAAGTCGATCAAGGTTACCGGCTATCGCGTGAACTGGCGCGGCAAAAGCGTCGCCTATGCGTCCGACCTGATCCACGGCGAGGAAGGCGACGAGGCCGCGACGCTCCAGCTGCTCGACGGCGCCGACATGGCGATCCTCAATACCGCGCGCCATGCCGGAGAAGGCGCCAATTGGCGCAACAGCATGCAGCTGTGCGACGACGCCGGCGTGACGACCTGCGTGCTGTACCACCACAATCCCGACCGGGACGACAAGGACATGGACGCCATCGCGGATGAGGCCGAAACCACCCGCCCCGGCACCGTCGTCGCCCGCGAAGGCATGGTGCTGAAACTGTGATTACTGGCCATCAGCAATGAAAATCTTAGCTGATCAGAGAAGCGAGCGAGCGACCGCGAGCCGCCAAAGGCGTCCAAAAAAGCTCACGCGGGGTGCTCCTAGGCGACCGTGTCAAGAGAATCGAAGACATCGCCGACCGGTTCCACGCCGAGTACATGGCGCTGGTGCCACAGGCCATAGAACAGCAACAGCCAGGCGGCGAAGCCCTGGCGGCGGCCGCGCGGATTGGCGAACAGGCTTTCCACCGTCCCCGCCCGGCAGACTTCGGCGACCCCCGGCTGGGCCGCGATCAGCGGCGCCAATCGTTTGCCCCGACGGGCGATCCATTCGGCCACCGGCACGGTAAAGCCGCGTTTGCGCGAAAACGGCTTGGCCTCCGGCCGATGCTCGGCGAGCCAGCGACGCAACAGCCATTTGCCCTTGGAGCCCTGGATCTTCAAGTTGTCCCGGGATGCCTCCGTTGGGAATGTCGTCCTCACCCCACTCGGGATGATCCTCGGTTGCGAACTTGCCGTCCGGCCCGGGATTATCAGCAGCCTTGTCCGCATCCGTCTGCTCATTTCGGATGATGTTGTTGCTGAAGAGATCCTCGTTGTTGAGCATGTACTGGGCGCCCACGCTGGTGATCTGGTGTTCCAACTCGATCTGGCTCCAGTTCACAGTCACGGAGAGGCTCATGTTTTCCGGCATGGGGATGTCCACGACAGCCCCGACGGAGATACTGTCAGCCGACTCGGGTTGAAGATCCTCGTTGCCGCCTGACTTGGTCTTGTACTGCATGCCGTCATCGCCACGAGCGGGATCGATGAGGAACGGATGCGAGATGCTCTCGCCCATGTACAACTGTTGCAGGGAGGGTGCCCGGAACGCCGTCTGGTAAGTGGCGCGCAACAACACATGCTCGTCCGGTGAGTACTTCACACCCACCTTCGGGTTGTCGGCGGAGCCGAAGTCGCTGTATTGCTCGACACGCCAGGCGGCCTGCACTCCGAGGGAGTGGATGCCTGAGATGCGGTTGTCCTCCCCGATGATGGGAATCATGAACTCAGCATAAGCTGCGTCACGAGAGCGGCTGCCCGAGTTGGACGTGCCGCCGGAGGCAACGATCTTGTTCGACATGGAGAGACTGTCGCTAATGTCGCTGGTCTCCTCCTGCGCGGTCTCGGCGCCGACGGCCAGGGCCAACGTGCCACCCGGCAGTTCAGCCAGATCGCCGGCAGCTTTCACGTCGAACATCCGGAGTTCGGACTCGGCGCGACGCAGGGTGTTGACCCTGAGCGCGTCAAGAACGGACGGGCTGTTGATACCCAACCCAGCGCCGAAGATGTTGTAGGCCGTGGCGGGATCGCTCGAGGCCAACGCTTCCTTGAAGGCGTCTGCGGACACAAAGTTCTGGCCGAAGTCGATGGTCTCCTTCTTGTTGTAGAGGAACGCGGCCTCACCCTGCCAACTGTCACCAATGTCAAACTTGACACCCGGGATGACGCGGAACACGTCGTCCTCAATGTCGAAGAGACGCGGCCCCACCTCAATCAGGCGATGACGGAAGGTCGTGTCCTCGCCGAACGGGTTGAACGCATTGGACGCCGGCAGGATGCCCCACGTGTCGGTGTTCAGGTCGCCGAACGCCGGGGTGGGAGCCATCTCCTGATGAACCTTGAGGTTCCGGTAGGTCGTGTGAACGAACGCGGTGGCGTAATCGGTCAGCGTGTAGTTGATGCGGCTTGATGCACCGGAGCGCTCAATCGCCGGCGTAAGGGTCATCCACGGGTTGTAGTCGAACCGGTTGATGCCCGGACTACCTATAATCTCCTCGGCGGTCGGGGTGCCGGTGCTGCCAGCGGGTACCTGATAGAAACCTGACTCGAACTGCTCGGAGCCGGGCAGGATCTTGATCGAGCCCGGGTTGCCGGAGGACGAACTGAAGTTGTAACCGCCGGCGCCCGTCTGGTCGGCGCTCGCAGAGAAGTCGCGATCAGTCATCTGCACCGAGTTGCGCTGCATGTAGTCGATCGTGACCCACGCGTTGCCGTTCTCACTGGTTGTGCCACCCGTGATCGAGTAGCGCTGGGTGCCCATGTCGTGCTCGGTCGCGTTGCTGTAGCTCGCGTTGATCTCCAAGCCCTCGAAGTTGTCGCGGGTGATGATGTTGATCACGCCGGCAATAGCGTCAGAACCGTAGATGGCGGAAGCGCCGTCCAGCAACACCTCGACACGCTCCACGACGGCCATCGGAATATCGTTCAGGCTGGCGAACGCGGTGGTCATGTTCTGCGCCATCGAGTGGTTGCCCAGCCGGCGACCGTCCACCAGGATGAGCGTGTAGCTCATGCCCAAGCCGCGCAGCGATATACCGGACGAGCCGGGTGCGAACGAGTTCTGGAATTTCTCGTCGTACGAGCCCGCATTATTCTGCGGCAGGCGGCGAAGCAACTCGCCCACGGTCTCGGCACCGGAACGGTTGATCTCCTCGCGGTCGATCCGCACGATTGGCGACGGCCCCTCCAACTCCACGGTGGGAATATTGGAACCGGTGATGACCACGGGGGTCAGTTCGCCTTCATCATCTTGGGCAAGCGCCGGCAGGGTGGCCAGCGGAATACCCAAACTCATGAGGGCGGCGGTTTTCACGGCGATCCTCATCCTCTTGGTTTTTGCTCTATAGGCTCGTTTCATAACGATAGAATAGTCTCTTGGTTGGTATTAGTTTTGTTTGGTTGCTCAATATTCGAACGGTGCCGACTTTTTCAGCTCAACCCGCACACATCGTTTGCGAAAGACACTCGGCATCCCATTTCGCCCTGTCAAGCACCGGATCGACCTTTTTTTTAATTTTTTCGAAGGCACTCCGTTTGACGCCCTCCCGGGCTTGGCCCATGTTGCCCCGCCTAATTTTGAGTCTGGCCCAACCAGACCCCTCGGCCACTTTGGCCAAGCTGCGCGAAACTCCCGCTTTACAGGCCGTCTTGAACGGCGCGGAGCCGGGAGGAGTGTTGCCTCTCGGCGGCGTCAGCCAAGGCGCTTGGGCCTTTTCGGCGGCTGTTTTGGCCCATTCCGCCAAGGGCCGGCCGGTGCTCGTCGTCTGCCCCACCGGCAAACTTCAGGAGCAACTCCAACAGGAACTCGAGACGTGGCTCCCCGCCCTGGCCAAGCGCCCGGCCAAGCCGCCCCTCTTTTTCCCCGCGTGGGATGTCCTGCCACACGAGGCTCGACTGCCGCACGCCGACGTGCTGAGCGAACGGCTCGAGACGCTCATCCACTTGGCCAAGCGCCAACAATCCGCCATCGGCCCGGTCATCGTCACCACCGCCGTCGCCCTGCTGCAGCGGACCTTCTCCCCGGCCGAGCTGAAAAACCGGTTCCGCCGCTTCAAGCTTGGCCAGCGCATCGACCCGCTCGACCTCGTTGAGTGGCTCGAGGACCAGGGCTACGAGCCGGAGGCGCAGGTCAGCCAAAAGGGGGAGCTCGCCCTGCGCGGCGGCATCCTCGACGTCTTCCCGCTGGCCAGCCCATGGCCGGTGCGCTTCGAGTTTTTCGGCGACGAAATCGAGTCGCTGCGAACCTTCGATCCGCAGACGCAGATTTACCGCGAGAAGATCGAGCGTGCCACGATCTCTCCCGGCGGCGAGCTTGGCATCCTCAAGCAGCAACTCGACGCCGACGCGGGCTACGCCACCGGCCGTCTCGGCGACTACCTCGCCGGTGATCCGCTTTGCCTGCTGATCGAGCCGGACGACATCGCCGAGCGCGTCGCCGATTACCTCGGGCAGGTACCCAGCGGCGACCTGTTTCACGATGACTGGGAAACCGCGCTTGGCCAGGCGCGCGAACGCGGCACAATCGTCGAGGTTCGCGAAACCGGCGACGAAGCCGAGCCGCCGTTCGAGTCGCTCGACGCGTACCGGCCGCTTGGCGAATCGTCGGGCGACCCGCAGATTGCCGACGCGCAGCGGCGGGAGTTTTTCAACCAACTGCATCGCTGGCTGCGCAACGGCTACACCGTCTGGACGGTCTGCGGCACCGACGGCGAGTTGCAGCGGTTCGACGAGTTGTGGATCGAGTACGGCTTGGCCAAGCGCAAGGCCGGGGCCAAGCCGGTGCGGATGCTCGGCAGCGTGTCACGCGGGTTCCTCGTCGAGTCGGCCAAGCTGGTCGTCGTCACCGACTCGGAGATTTTTGGGCGGACCCGCACGCAGCGGCCGCGGCGGCTCAAGTCGCCCCACGCAGCGGCGACGCGCTCGGCGCTGGAGATCGATTTCACCGACTTGAGCGTGGGCGACTACGTGGTGCATCTGCAGCACGGCATCGGCCGCTACCTCGGGCTGAAAGTGCTGCCGGCCGGGACGCGCACGACCAAAAACAGCGGCGGCGGCGAGGAGTGCCTCGTGATCGAGTACGGCACGCGCGACCCGGAGCAGGACGCGCCCATGCTGTATGTGCCGGTGTCCGAGGCGCACCTCGTCAGCAAATACGTCGGCACCGGCCGGGCGCGGCCGCCGCTCAGCATTCTCGGCGGCAAACGCTGGGCCAAGGCCAAGGCCGACGCCGAGAAGGCGGTCTCCGATGTCGCCGCGGATTTGCTCAAGCTGCAAGCCTCGCGCGAGGCCCAGCCGGGGCACGAGTTCGGCGACGACACGCCGTGGCAGCGGGAGTTCGAGGGGTCGTTTCCGTTCGAGGAAACGCCGGACCAGTGGACGGCCATCGAGGCGACCAAGCGGGACATGCAGCAGCCCAAGCCGATGGACCGGCTCGTCTGCGGCGACGTCGGTTTCGGCAAGACCGAGGTGGCCATCCGCGCGGCATTCAAGGCGGTGATGGGCGGCAAACAAGTCGCCGTGCTGGTGCCGACCACCGTGCTGGCGCAGCAGCATTTCAACACGTTCGTCGAGCGCATGGCGGAGTTCCCCGTGTCGGTGGAATTGCTCTCGCGGTTCCGCACAAAAAAACAGGCCGACGCCGTGATCGCCGCCTTGGCGGCCGGCTCGGTGGACGTCGTCATCGGCACGCATAAACTCGTCCAGCCCAATGTCCGCTTCAAAGACCTCGGGCTGGTGATCATCGACGAGGAGCAACGCTTCGGCGTGCTGCACAAGGAGAAACTCAAGATGCTGCGGCAGACGGTGGACGTGCTCACGCTGACCGCGACGCCGATCCCGCGCACGCTGCACATGGCACTCACCGGCGCGCGCGACATGAGCACCATCGAGACGCCGCCGCAGGACCGGCTGCCGATCGAGACGACTGTCATCGAGTTCGACGACACGATCCTCCGCAACGCCATCCAGCGCGAGCTCAACCGGGGCGGGCAGGTGTTCTTTTTGCACAACCGCGTAACGACCATCGAGACGATGGCCGATCGCATCCGCAAGCTCGTGCCGAAGGCGCGGCTCATCGTCGGCCACGGCCAGATGGCCAGCGGCACGCTCGAGAAAGTGATGACAAGATTCATCAACGGCAACGCCGACATCCTGCTCTCGACGACCATCATCGAGAGCGGCCTCGACATCCCCAACGCCAACACGATCATCGTCGACCGCGCCGACCGTTTCGGCCTGAGCGAGCTGTACCAGTTGCGCGGCCGCGTTGGCCGTTACAAGCACCAGGCGTTTGCCTATTTGATATTGCCACGCCACGCCGCGCTGCTCAACGACGCCCGCAAGCGCATCAGCGCGCTCAAGCAGTACTCGAAGCTCGGCAGCGGATTCAAGATCGCCATGCGCGACCTCGAGATTCGCGGCGCGGGCAACATCCTCGGCGCACAGCAAAGCGGCCACATCACCGCCGTCGGCTTCGAGCTTTACTGCCAGTTGCTCAAGCAAAGCGTGAAGCGGCTCAAGGGCGAAACCGTCGAGCGCCGCGTCGAGGTGCACGTCGCGCTCGATTTTCTCGCGATGAATCCCGGCGAGGAAAAGAGCGCCGAGCGAGCGCCCCGCAAGGCCGCCCCGCCTCAGTTCGAGGTGACCGTGCCGCGCGATGTCGTGGTGACAGTCGATGACGATGATGACGAAGCCACGGTTGCCGCCGAGGAGCCGAGGGACATCGGTCGCGTGCCGGCGTATTTGCCATTCAACCACATCCCCGAGACGCGGCAACGCATCATTATTTACCGCAAACTGGCCGAGCTGATGAACGCCGCCGAGTTGGCAGCATTGATGGAGGAAATTCGCGACCGGTTCGGCCCCATCCCCAAGCCGGTCGAGCGGCTGTTGAGCGTGGCGGAACTGAAAGTGCTGGCCGCCGCCAAAAACGTCACCGGCATCGAAGCCAAGGGCGACAAAATCATGCTGACCCGAAACGGTGACTTGATCACGCTTGGCGGAAAATTCCCGCGCTTCACCAAGCGCTCCCCCGACGGCCGGCTCAAGGAACTGCGAACGCTGCTCAAGGCGCTGTAAGCCGCCCACCTGGCCAAGCGCTTGGCCTATACCTTCCAGATCATGTCGGCGACGGTTTTGCCGGCGGGGATGAACGGCAGCACGTGCTCGGTGTACGGCACGATGACGTCGAGCACGTACGGCTGGTCGGAGTCGAGCATCCGCTGCAACGCCGCCCGGAGGTCGCGCCGGTACATGACCCGCTCGGCCGGCACGTCGAAGCCCTTGATGATCTTCACAAAGTCGGGGTAAATCTTCTTCATGTCGTCCGGGTCGCCGAGGTAGGTGTGGCCGCGGTTGCCGGCGTAAAAGCGGTCCTCCCACTGCACCACCATGCCGAGGTGCTGGTTGTTGAGGATGATGGCCTTGGCCGCGATCTTCTCGATGCGCGCGGTGGCCAGTTCCTGAACGTTCATCAGGAACGAGCCGTCGCCGTCGATGTCGATCACCTGCTTGTCGGGGCGGGCGACCTTGGCCCCAAGCGCCGCCGGGTAGCCGAAGCCCATCGCCCCCAGCCCGGCGCTGGTGATGAGTTGCCGGGGTTTGTCTGACAAATAGTATTGGCCGGCCCACATTTGGTGCTGGCCGACGCCGGTGGTCAGGATGGCCTCTCCGCCGGTCAACTCGTAAAGCATCTCGATGACCATTTGCGGCAGGATGACTTCGTCCTCGGAGTCGGTGAGGTGATCCTTCATGTGCTGCGACTTCATCACCTCATCGGTCACGCGGTAGGCGAACGGCGCCTTGGCCTTCCAGCGGGCGACCTGCTCCTGCCATGCGATGAATTTTTTCTGCAACGGCCGCTCGTCGATCATGTCGGCCAGTTGCTCGAGCGCGTAGCGAATCTCGCTCACCACCGGCAGGGCGACCTTGCGGTTCTTGTTGATCTCCGACGGGTCGATGTCGATGTGGACGATGGTGCCGTGCTCGCAGAATTTCTCGACTTTGCCGGTCACGCGGTCGTCGAACCGCACGCCAAAGGCCAGCAACAGGTCGGCGCCCTCGGCCACTTTTTGCGAGTTGCCCTCGGCGTCCTTCTCGAACTCGCCGCTGACGGCCCAGTTGGCGTAGGCCGAGCCGTGCATGCCGAGCCAGCGCAGGGACAGCTTGTGCGTCTCCGGGAACGCGCCGACGCCCATGATCGTGCTGGTGACCGGGATGCCGGTCGCTGCGACGAGGCGGCGCAACGCATCGCTGGCGTCGGCGCTGATGATGCCGCCGCCGACGTAGAGCAGTGGCCGCTCACTTTTCTCGATCAATCCAACGATCTCGTTGAGTTCGAGTTCGCTTGCCTTGAGGCCCTCGGGGTCGAACCCGGCGATGTCCACCTCGTTGGGGAACAGTACCTGTGCGCGGGTCTGCTGGATGTTTTTCGGCACGTCGATGACCACCGGGCCGGGCCGGCCGCTTGTGGCGATCTTGAACGCCTGCTTCACCACGGTCGGGATTTCGTTGACGTCGGTGACGAGGTAGCTGTGCTTGACCACCGGCAGGGTCATCCCGAAAAAGTCGGTCTCTTGGAATCCGCCCTTGCCGATCATTGCCTGCGGCACCTGGCCGGTGATGGCGACAAGCGGGATCGAATCCATGAACGCGTCGGCGATGCCGGTGACGAGGTTGGTGGCGCCGGGGCCGCTGGTGGCCATGCAGACACCGGCCCTGCCGGTGGCGCGGGCATAGCCCTCGGCCGCGAACGCGCCGCCCTGCTCGTGGCGCGGCAGGATGGTGCGGATCTGCTCGGATCGGGTCAGCGCCTGGTGAAACTCCATGCTCGCGCCGCCGGGGTAGGCGAAGATCGTGTCCACGCCCTCGCGCTCGAGTGCGCTGACGAGGATCTCACTGCCGATCATGCTCGGGCCGATCTCGCCCTTGGCCTTGGTTGATGTCACCGTCTTGGTTTCTGTTGTCTCGCTCATCGGATTACTTGGTTTTGCAAAAAAAAACCCACGACCGTTTGGGTCGTGGGTGTCTTGGAAATTTTAACTTATCCGCAACAAACCCGACCCCGGCCGAGTGCCACTACGACCAGTCCCATTACGATTGTTGCCACTACTTTTGCCATAGCGGGCGGATTGGTAGCCCAGTCGCCACGGCACGTCAAGCGGGAAAAGTGCCAAATTTCAGGCCGGCCCGCTTGCCAAGCGGTTAATCCTCGGCAGATTCGGATTCGGCGGACGGCTCGGCGGCGGTTGACTCGGCTTCCTCCGCCGGTTCCTCCGCCGCGGGAGGTTCCTCCACAGTCTCGCCCTTGATTTTGGCGAGGATTTTCTGCGCCAATGCCGGTTCGTCCTGCAGCGCCTTGCGGGAGGCTTCCTTGCCCTGGCCGATCATCTCGCCCTCGAACTGCAGCCACGCGCCCTTCTTTTCGATGACGCCCTTGGCGAGGCCGACGGCGATGAGGTCGCCCTCCCAGTTGATACCCTGCCCGTAAATAATGTCGAACTCGGCCTCCATGAACGGCGGCGACACCTTGTTCTTCACCACCTTGGTTCGGATGTGGTTGCCGATCACGTTGCCCATGTTGTCCTTGATTTGTTCGCGCCGCCGGATATCGATCCGCACGCTGGCGTAAAACTTGAGCGCTTTGCCGCCGGGCGTCGTCTCCGGGCTGCCGAACATCACGCCGACCTTCTCTCGCATTTGGTTGGTGAACAGGCACATCGTCTTGGACTTGCCGAGGATGGCGGCCAGCTTCCGCAGCGCCTGGCTCATGAGCCGCGCCTGCATGCCCATCGTCGCCATGCCCATATCGCCCTCGAGTTCCGCCTTGGGCACGAGCGCTGCCACCGAGTCGATCACGATCACGTCCACCGCGCCGGAGCGGGCCAGCGTCTCGCAGATCGTCAGCGCCTCCTCGCCGCTATCCGGCTGGGAGATCAGCAGATCCTCAAGGTTCACCCCCAGCTTGGCCGCGTACGACGGGTCGAGCGCGTGCTCGGCGTCGATGAATGCCGCCGTGCCGCCGGCTTTCTGGGAGCTCGGAAGAGCGTCGTGTAGGGAAAGGGTGGAGATCTCGGTGGGCGCCGTCGGCGTAAAAAACAACTCGCGGCG
>ERZ813253.151-NODE-151-length-27843-cov-5.233151_pt1 | contig 27843 bp, 27 predicted proteins | sample MGYA00520893_ERZ813253 | MGnify/ENA primary metagenome ERZ813253 (study PRJEB31669, sample SAMD00080414) | marine metagenome | biome: oceanic hadal pelagic zone biome; feature: marine hadalpelagic zone; material: sea water | place: Pacific Ocean:Izu-Bonin Trench...
TTTTTCGCCAACTATTTCTACAATCTCATCATAATCATGCCCTTTATCCACTCCGCCTACAATCCAAATTACTGGTTTTGTCATGCTCTCCAATGCATACCAGGCCGCATTTATATTAGTGGCTTTCGAATCGTTTATAAAATCGATTCCATGAACAGAAAGCACATATTCCAATCGGTGCTCAATGTTTTGAAAATCGAGCATACTTTGTCTAATAATGTCATTTTTTACATCCAATATTCTTGTGGCAATTGCTGCTGCCATTGAATTGTAAATGTTGTGTTTTCCTTGTAATGCTAGTTCTTGAATTGTCATTTTATTGTTGTTTAGGTTAATATTAATTTCGTTATTTTTATAAAAAGCACCATCCGCCACCATTTGATTTTCTAGGGTGATTGCTATTTTTTTTGCCTTTGTTTTTAAGCCCTTTTTTATCGCTTTGTCATCCTTGTTATAAATAAGTACATCCTCTTTTTCCTGATTCATTGTTATGCGAAACTTTGATTCAATATATTTGTTAAAATCATTTTCATATCGGTTCAAATGATCAGGAGTTATGTTGAGAATAATCGCCACATTTGGTTTAAATTCTTTAATGCCATCCAACTGAAAACTGCTGAGTTCCAAAACGATATAATCATAATCTCTTTTTGCAATTTCCTTAGCAAAACCAAACCCAATATTTCCCGCCACCAATACATCTAATCCTGCTTTTTTCAGTATGTGTCCTACAAGTAGAGTAGTGGTGGTTTTTCCATTGCTTCCTGTTATAGCAACCACCTTTGCTTTGGTGTATCTGAAAGCAAACTCTATTTCTGAAATCACAGAAATCCCTGCCGATTTTATGGCCTGAATAATTTCAATATTATCAGCAATTCCAGGGCTTTTTACTACCTCTTTGGCTTGCAGAATTTTTTTCATTGTGTGCTTGCCTTGCTCCCATTCAATTTCATTATTTGAAAGAACTTTTATATTTTCCTTGCTTATTGTTCCACAATCAGAAACAAAAACTTTTAACCCTTTTTTTTGTCCCAAAATAGCCGCTCCTACTCCACTTTCTCCTGCCCCTAAAACCACTATTTGATTTTCCACCTATCTTAATTTTAGCGTCACAATAGTTAGTATTGCCAACATGATGCCTACTATCCAAAAACGCGTAACAATTTTACTTTCGTTATAACCCAACTTCTGAAAATGATGGTGCAAAGGCGCCATTTTTAATATTCTTTTTCCCTGCCCATATTTCTTTTTGGTATATTTGAAATAACCTACTTGCAGAATAACCGAAAGATTTTCAATTAGGAAAATTCCACACAAAATCGGTATCAATAATTCCTTTCGGATAAGGATTGCTGCTACTGCAATTATACCTCCGAGAGACAAACTTCCTGTATCGCCCATAAACACTTGTGCTGGATAGGAATTGTACCACAAAAATCCCACACAAGCCCCCACAAAAGATGCCATGAAAATCACTAACTCTCCAGTATTTGGGATGTACATAATATTGAGATAATCGGCTGCCATAATATTACCAGACACATAAGCAAATACCGCAATAGTAGCTCCTATTATGGCGGAAGTTCCTGTTGCCAAGCCATCCAAACCATCCGTCATATTTGCACCATTGGATACTGCTGTAATAATCAAAATCACGATAAGTATAAACAAAATCATGGATGCAATTGGCGCTATGTCACCCATCCAGTTTGTAAGTATTTTGTAATCAAATTCATTATTTTTTACAAATGGAATGGTTGTTTTTGTGGATTGTTTTGCCTCTTGCTCAAATCCATATTCGTTTGCAATAGATATATTTGTTTCGGTAATTATTTGGGAGTCCGCTAATTGTTCTTTTACAACAATATCAGCATGAAATACCATGATAAGCCCTACAATAATTCCCAAGCCAACTTGCCCTAATATTTTGAATCGTCCGGCTAACCCCTGCTTGTCTTTACGATACACTTTTATATAATCGTCAATAAAGCCAATTACACCCATCCAAAGGGTAGAGATAATCATGATGATAATGTAGATATTTTCGAGTTTTGTAAAAAGTAGTGTAGGAATCAGGATTGCAGCAATAATGATTAACCCTCCCATTGTTGGCGTTCCTTTTTTCTGCTTTTCACCTTCTAATCCCAATTCCCTTATCTGTTCCCCTATTTGTTTTTCTCGTATCAAATTGATGATTTTTCCACCAAAAACCATGGACACCAAAAGGGAAGTGATTACTGCCATGGCCGAACGAAAGGAAATATATTGAAATACGCCCGCTCCGGGAAAATTATACGCTTCTTGTAGGTAGTCAAATAAGTAATATAACATTAGCTTTTAATTAGGTTTAAAGATTCTTTTATTTCATCCATATCGTTAAAAGGATATTTTACTCCTTTTATCTCCTGGTATTTTTCGTGTCCTTTGCCAGCTACCAATATGATATCTTCTTTTTCTGAAATTGTGCCAGCTGTTTTGATGGCTTGTTTTCTATCGCTTATTAGCAAAGTTTTCTTTTTCTGAACAGGATTGAGTCCTGCCATCATATCTGAGATAATATCCTCTGGATTTTCTGATCTGGGATTATCGGAAGTAATAATAACTTGGGTACTTAAATCGCAAGCTATTGCTGCCATTTTTGGTCGCTTTGTCCTGTCTCTATCTCCCCCACAGCCAAGCACAGTAATTAGTTTTTCATTCCCTGACCTTATTTTATTTATGGTGCCAAGCACATTTTTTAGCGCATCTGGTGTGTGGGCATAATCAACAATTGCCGTTACGCCTTCCTTATTTCTTACACTCTGAAACCTCCCTTTTGCTGAACTTAGCATACTAATACCTTCAAGGAGTTTTTCTTCATCTGTTTCTAGCAAAACGCCAACAGCATAAACTGCCAAAACATTATAGGCATTAAACTCTCCTATTAATTTAGTCCATAAATCGAAATTATTAATGCTTAAAAGCATTCCATCAAACTGATTTTCCAGAATTTTACATTTAAAATCGGACATGCTTTTTAAGGAATAAGTTTGCTTTTTTGCTTTTGTATCTCTTAGCATATTTATACCGTGCTTGTCATCATTATTTACAAGAGCAATGGCATTAGAATTTAACTGATTAAACACTTTCTTTTTAGCATTTATATATTTATTAAAAGTGGAATGGTAATCTAGATGATCGTGAGAAATATTGGTAAAAACCATGATATCAAAAGCAAGTCCTACAATACGATTCTGGTCGATTGCATGCGAACTTACTTCCATAAAACAATACTCACATCCATCAGAAACCATCTGAAATAAAAGCTGGTTTATTTCAACTGCATCTGCTGTTGTATGGGTGCTTTCAATAGTGTCATTATTTATCTTATTATTAATTGTAGAAAGCATTCCGACCTTTTTATTCATCCCTAAAAACAGATTGAATAAAAGAGAAACAATGGTTGTTTTTCCATTTGTTCCTGTTACCCCAATAAGTTTTAACTTTTCGGATGGATTTTCAAAATAATTAGTAGCTATTACTGCTAATGCCTTACTAGAGTTTTTTACAATAATGTAGCTGATATTTTTTTCAGTTTCAGAAGGGAGTTGTTCTGCTACAATGGCGGTTGCACCATTTTTTATGGCTTGTAAGATATATTCATGACCATCCGTTATTGTCCCTTTTACCGCTATAAATAAGCTTTGTTTTTTTACTTTTCTGGAATCAAAATGCACAGAGGAAATAGGTAAATCGGTGGTGCCAACTACATTAATAATTTCTACTTTATAAAGTATCTCTTTTAAAGATTTCATGCTAATTCCAAAATTATTTCACTTCCATTTTTAAATCGTTTTCCTTTTTTTAAACTTTGATTTTTTATTGTTCCTTTCCCTGAAAAATGAACTTTAAGCCCATTGTTTTCCAAAAGAAAAAGCACATCCTGAATCCCCATTCCTCTTAATTCAGGAATAAAGCCATCTTTTAAATCTTCTTCTATTTTCCGTGTTTTTAGCTCAATAATATCTTGCTTAGCACTAGCAATTATCCAATTGGTTTTATCAGCTTGGAAAGGAATATTTAGCTCGCTTAAAACAACTTGTGCATCATAATTGTTTCCGTTTTTGGTATAAGGCGAACTTGTATTTTTTTTGGGTTCAATTGCTTTGTGTAATTCAAGATCAAATGCAAAAATCTTGTCAGCAATTTCCTTAAAAACAGGTGCAGCAACCGTTCCTCCGTAATGTCCATTTTCTATCGGATCATTAATTACTACAATACAAGAATATTTTGGCTTATCGGCAGGAAAAAATCCAACGAAAGAAGTCTGATAACTCTTTTTCTCCCCTTTTTTTCTTTTCCAATAATTGAGCTGGCAAGTGCCTGTTTTACCTGCAATGCTATACTGCTTACTATAAATATTTTTGGCTGTCCCTCTTTCTACTACTTGTATCATTAAAGGGATAATTTGCTCGATATTTGTTCTGGCACAAATTGCAGGATTGATAACTTCTGTATTATATACTTCAATAAATTTTCCATTTCTTTTTAAGCCGCTTACAAAAAGTGGTTTTACCATTCGCCCTTTATTTGCTATTGCATTATAAAATGTCAGCAGATGAAGCGGTGTCAAACTCACTTCATAACCAATGGACATCCAAGGCAAAGTGGTGCCTGACCAATCAAGACTTTTTGGTGTTTTTATTTTAGGGTTTTCTGGAGTTGGAATCTCAATATTAAGTGGAGTGTTTAGTTGAAATTTGTATAATCTATCTACAAATTTTTCTGGTTGTTTGGCATAAGCATTATTTATAACTTTGGAAATCCCAACATTTGATGATACTACAAAAGCTTCCCCAATTGTTATTTTTCCATAACCCCCTTTTTTGGAATCAATCATGGTTCTGTCAAAAAATTTACACCTGCCATTTTCGGTATCTACACTATCTGATAATTTGAAAAATCCATCTTCCAATCCAGCCAAAATAGAAGCCAATTTGAAGGTAGAGCCAGGCTCGGAATGTTCCCCTATCGCATAGTTGTAATCTTCAATAAACAATCCTTCTTTTAATCTTCTGAGGTTAGCAATTGCTTTTATTTTTCCTGTTTTCACCTCCATCACAGCCACACAACCAAATTCTGCTTTATGTTTCTCAAGTGCATTTATTAATGCCTGTTCAGCAACATCCTGCAAATCAATATTGATAGTGCTTATTACATCATCTCCGGCTTTTGGCAATACATTCGCATTAGAATTGATTGGCATCAAAACCTTTTTAGAAATTTTTTGTACTAACTTTTTACCGTTTTCCCCTTTCAAAATTTGGTTATAAGCTCCTTCAATTCCTATTGGCTTTATCCCCTGCCTTTCATATCCTATTGTTCGTTTTGCTAACAGTTGAAATGGTATTTCTCTATGTTCTTTTCTCTCACAAATTAGCCCTCCTTTAAATTGACCCATCTTAAAAATTGGGAAAGATTTTAGTTGTTTTACTTTATTGTAAGTCATTTCTTTTTTAAGAAAATAATATCTTTCATTGTTCTTTTTTGCATTTCGAAACTCAATTTCATAAGCCAAAGCAGTTTTATCGTTAAATAAATTTTCCAATTTCTTGGCTAAGGCAGAAATGTACTTGCGAAAAGTATCATTATCTATTGTTTGAAAATCAATATGCACATCATAAAGAGGCATAGATATCGCAAGCAGACTTCCATCATCAGAGAAAATATTTCCTCTTGGCGCCTCAACCGTTATAAACTCGGGTTGGTTCTGACTAAATGATTCTTTTAATTGTTGGATTACAAAAACCTGAGATAAAATGATAATTGCAAAAAGAATCATAAAAAAATACAGAAAAATCAATCGCCAGTTTATATTCCCTTTCTGTTTATTCATTAGTTTTCTTCAATAATTTTTGGAGCTATTAGTGATGATTTTAAACCCATACTTACCACTGTATTTTCAATTGTTGATCTTTTGTATTTACCCATCAATTCCGACTTTGTAGTAATGTATTCCACTCGCAATTCATATAACTCTTTTTCTGCTTTATCAATATTTCGGGCGAGATGCTCAGCATTGTAGTAAAGGGTAATATTGATAATGATTAAAAGCACAACAAATAGGATGAATGGTAGGTGTTCCTGATTCTCCTTCTTAGAAAGAAAATCTCCTCTAATTATTTGGGTAATAATATTTTGCTCTTGCGCTTTTTTACTTCTCATTCTATATTTTTTCAGCAATCCTTAGCTTTGCACTTCTTGCTCTTGGGTTGTTTTTTATTTCCTTTTCAGAAGGAATAATTACTTTTTTACTGATTTCTTTAAATTTCTTGAAAGGATTTCCGTAAAAATCTTTTTGCAGATTTCCTTCTATATTTCCTTTTTTTACCAAATTCTTTACCAATCTATCTTCCAATGAATGGTAGGAGATTACCGATAATCTACCACCAACTTTTAATAAGTCAGTTGCTGCATTTAGCATTGCTTTTAATGCTCCTATTTCATCATTTACCTCAATTCGTATGGATTGAAAAACCCTTGAAAAAAACTGATTTCTTTTTCTCTCAATGGTTAAATGCTGCATGCAATCTAAAAGCTGATTAGTGGTTAGAATCTGTTTTTCCTTTCTAGCTGTAACAATGGTTTTGGCAATTTTTCTTGATTCTCTAAGTTCACCATATTCGAAAAATACTTTTGCCAAATCTTCTTCTGAATAATTATTAATGATATGCTTGGCATCCAATTCAGAATTGAGATTCATACGCATATCCAATGGTCCTGAAAATCGAGTGGAGAATCCTCTTTCTGAAATATCAAATTGATGAGAAGAAACACCTAAGTCCGCCAACAATCCATCAATTTTATTTACCCCTTCCAATCTTAAAAAGTTTTTAATGTTTCTGAAATTAGTATTCAATAATTTGAAATTATTATTTTCTAAAATATTATTGTTAGCATCTGTATCTTGATCAAAAGCATACAACTTCCCTGTGCTAATATTTTTTAAAATTTCTCTCGAATGTCCACCCCCACCAAATGTTACATCTATATAAATTCCGTTGGGATTTATACTAAGCCCCTCCACACTCTCACTTAGTAAAACCGGCTCATGATACATCATCCTCCCTCTTTACATGTGACTGATTCCCCATTACTTCTTCCGCTAATTTTCCAAAGTCTTTCAATGTTGATTTTATGGTGTCTTCATACTGCTGCTTATCCCAAATCTCAATGACATTTACGGATGCAGTTAGCACAATTTCCTTGTCAATTCCAGCAAAAACAATTAGGTTTTTTGGGATAAGTATTCTACCATTTCCATCTGCTTCTACTATTTTTAATCCTGACATATACGAGCGTATAAAATCAATATTCTTCTTTATAAACCGATTTAATTGATTCACCTGTGCTGCCATTGTATTCCATTCTTTCATTGGATACATCTCCAAGCAATTATTAAAAACGCTTCTTTTTATTACAAAACCATCTTGCATCACAGGAGATAATTGTTTTTTTAGAGCGGAGGGAAGCATGATACGACCTTTTGCATCAGACTTACATTCATATGTTCCTATCAGATTAATCACTTTTCTTTTTTAATGGGTGTAAATATATTATAAATGCCCCACATTTTACCACATTTTACCACTTTGTTAAAAACTTTATCCATTTTCTGTGTTTTTCAGATGGTATTCAGAAGAATAAATATTCTCTACTCCTATCAAATAAAATTTCTTTACTTTGCAACTGCTGAAAAAGAATGAGATGATAAAAAAAGAGGGGAAATTTACATATATTGAAAAAGGGGAAGGAGCCCCTCTAATTTTATTACACGGCCTTATGGGCGGGGTAGATAATTTTGGGAGCATGGTTGATGTTGTGGCTAATGCCGGATTCAAAGTACTTGCACCTGATTTGAAACTTTTTGAAGTTCCCTTACTTAAAACTTCTATAAAGTATTTAGCAGAATATCTTAATGATTTCATGAGGCATAAAAAATTAGAGAAAGCTGTACTAGTTGGAAATTCACTGGGAGGACATATTGCCCTTGTTTTTTCTAAAAAATACCCGGAAAAAGTAAAAGGTATGGTGCTAACTGGAAGCTCTGGTTTGTATGAAAAAGCAATGGGAGATTCTTTTCCAAGAAGAGGAGATTATGAGTATATAAAAGTAAAAACAGAAGAAGTGTTTTATGATCCGAAAACTGCCACTAAAGAATTGGTAGATAAAATATTTGATATAGCAAATAAAAGAGATTCCGTAATCCGATTGCTTGCTTTTGCAAAATCGGCAATACGACACAATATGGCTGAAGATATCCCTAATTTTAAAATGCCTGTTTGCCTTATTTGGGGAAAGCAAGACAAGGTAACCCCCCCACATGTTGCGGAGGAATTTCATAGTCTTTTCCCTAATTCCAAACTTTTCTGGATTGACAAATGTGGGCATTCGCCAATGTGGGAGCACCCTGAAAAGTTTAGCGAAATTACCATTGATTGGCTGGGTAATCATTTCTAAAATTTTGTGATGCAAATTAAAAGTGCTGATTTTATTATCAGTAATACTGATTATAAACTTTGCCCAAAAGCAAATATGCCAGAATATGCTTTTATTGGCAGATCAAATGTTGGTAAGTCGTCCATTATTAATCTCATTACAAATAAAAAACACCTTGCTAAAATTTCAAGAAAGCCCGGGAAAACACAACTTATCAATCATTTTTTAATCAATAAGGAGTGGTATTTGGTTGATTTACCAGGTTATGGTTATGCTACCGTTTCTAAAACTCAGAAAGAAGAATTCCAAAAAATAATTTTTAATTATCTGGAATATAGGGAGAATTTAATGTGCCTGTTTGTGCTTTTGGATTGCAGACACAAGCCACAAAAAATTGATTTAGAATTTATGCAATGGTTGGGCGAAAAGCAAATAGCATTTGTTATGATTTTTACAAAAATTGACAAGCTGGGAAAAATAGTACTCAAAAAAAATATAGAAAATTATAAAACCGAGATGCTAAAACAATGGGGAGAAATACCTCAAACTTTTTTTTCGTCAGTGCCAAAAAGAAAAGGAAGTGATGATATTTTAGGATTTATTGAAAAAACAAATACTCACTTTATTTCTTAGCTTTTATTATTCCTGATTGCTCACCAAAAAATGCACAATAGTCTCTTAGTGCATCTGCCAGATTGGTTTCATTAGTGGCTTTTTCTAGTGAACTTGCCATTGAGAGTAGCGTTTGATGATACATAATCAGCATCTCACTTACCATCATGTCCTTTGTCCAAAGATCAATTCGTAAAGTTTCATTTGTTTTTTTATCCCAAGCCGAAATTAAAAAAGATTTTACCTCTACCTTTTTTAGCTGTCCATCCGTACTACTCATCTGAATCTTTTGCGGAATATTGTTTTCGTTTAGCTGAATTTCAAAACTAATTTTTGATTTTTTAATCATTATTGTTTATGGTTTGTAGCCCGATTGCTGTAGAATTTCTTGGGCATTTATGTTTTGCATTAACTTCTCTAAAGTTAAGCTTGTATTGTTTGCCATATATTCATCCACAATTTTCCATCCTAGCCAATAGGCAATTCTTCCTGGAGATTTGTTTGACATTCCTTTTGCAAACGGGGAATAGTTAATGTAGCTATTAAATTGCTTTACATCAGTAGAAAATAGAATTTCATTGTCGATTAAATAAGCCCAAATATTTTTTTCATTTTCCTCACACCAAGCAATTTGTTTTTTGCTAAATCTGAGTTTATCGGCTTTCGGGAGCTGAGGTAACATTACATCCAAAAAATACATGATTTTCCCTTTATAAATCATCTGAGATAAAAAGTCATTTCCCCTATCAAAGGCCCCAAACTCATTATTAGCAATTGCCTCAAAGCAGTAAGGCAAAATAAATTTTTTCTGATTTTTAAAACGCATGTATTCTGGGAAACTTAGTCGCTTGTAAAAACAGCAGTCTTTACCCAGAAAATAATCCAAGCCAATAGCGAGAATACTGTCATTTGTAACCACTCCAAAGTTGAAACCACTAAAATAAGTAATGACTCTTGGCGCTTTTCTTTCAGGAAAATGATGTTTGTATCTGTCAAAAGCATCTGCTAAATCCCTTTCCAAAAAATCTACATTCGGATATTTTTTCATTAGCGTATCGTATGCCTCTCTCATGTCTGGATGGTAAACAAATGATAAAATTTCATCTCTATATCCTGCGCTTTGGGAATTTGTTCTTAAAATTTCCTGATTAAACCTCTCGAAAAAAGAACCAAGCTCTGTTTCCCATTCCAGAATATCATCCTTAATTTTAATGCTATCGGTGGTAAAAAGAGTTTGCTCAAATCGATAAATTTTTATTGCTTTCGTTTTTGCAGTGTCAGACTTGTTGTTTCTGAAAACAAAAACACAAAGGACTACAACAAGAAATAAGAAAAATAATTTGGATACTTTCACATTTGCAAAATTAAGAATCTATTTAGTTTTAATGAAAACAATAATTACTTTTGCGAAAACATATTTTGTGCAAGAAGAAAAAATAATCAAACATATTGTTAGCTGGCTCAAACAATATTCTAACTTATCGAAAACAAAAGGATTTGTAATTGGTATTTCGGGAGGAATTGATTCTGCCGTAGCTTCTGTATTGGGTGCAAAAATCGGACTCCCTTTACTTTGTATTGAAATGCCAATACACCAAAGTGCCACACAAGTAGAAAGGGCAAGCAATCATGTAAAATGGCTGAAAAATGACTATGCCAATGTAAGTGCAATGGAAATAAACCTTACTCCACTTTTTGATTCTTTTATAGCGCTAATGCCCAAAAGTAAAACAGAAGAAACTACCGAGAGAGCCCTTATCAATACTCGCGCCAGAATCAGAATGACTACCCTTTATTATTTTGCTCAGTTGAATAATTATTTGGTGCTTGGAACAGGTAATAAAGTTGAGGATTTTGGAATTGGATTTTTTACAAAAAATGGAGATGGTGGGGTTGATTTGAGCCCACTTGCCGATTTAACAAAATCAGAAATTTTTACATTGGGCAAACAGTTAAATATTATTGAAGCCATACAAACTGCAGCTCCAACGGATGGCTTATGGAATGACAACAGAACAGATGAAGAGCAAATTGGAGCTACTTATCCAGAGCTGGAATGGGCTATGGATTTTTCATTAGAAGAAAATGGTTTGTCGGAAAGAGAAAAGGAAGTGTTGAAAATTTACAGACATTTAAGAAAAGTAAATTTGCATAAAATGAAGGAAATTCCGGTTTGTAATATTCCAGAAGAATTGAAGTAAAATTATAAAGAAGTAATGTCTATTACCTCTTTTATTTCTGGCACAGCCCTTTTGATGGCTTGTTCCACCCCTGATTTCATGGTCATCATACTCACATTACAACTACTACAAGCTCCCATAAGTTTTACTTTAACCACCATATCATCTGTCACTTCAATTAGTTTAATATCCCCTTCATCTGCCTCAAGGTAAGGCCGAATCTCATCCAATGCTCCTTCAATTTTACTAAGTAGTTCCCTGTCTGTAATTATTCCCATAATTTTCTTTTTAATTTGAACAACCCCTTGAATGAGTTGTTTTTACGGCCTGGGTTGGTTTTATTTTGGTATTTCTTTTATCAATCACTGCAACTACATTTTTTGCCAAAGTTAGAAATGATTTTGCAATTGGACTGTCGATTTGCAAAATAGCGGGTCTGCCAGCATCTGCTGCCTCTCTTACCGATTGCACAATTGGTATTTCTGCCAATAATTCAATATTCATTTGCTCGGCCAATTCTTTTGCCCCTTCTTTTCCAAAGATATAATATTTTTTATTAGGCATGTCCTCAGGAGTGAAATAAGCCATATTTTCAATAATTCCAAGAACTGGCACATTAATACTTTCCATTAGGAACATATTCACCCCTTTTCTGGCATCAGCCAAAGCAATGGGTTGAGGGGTGCTAACTACAATAGCCCCAGTTAAAGGAATAGACTGTACCAAAGATAAATGAATATCGCCTGTTCCTGGTGGCAAATCAATAATTAAGTAATCCAACTCTCCCCAATGTGCATCCCAAATAAGTTGGTTTAATGCTTTTGATGCCATGGGACCTCTCCAAACTACTGCTTGCTGGCTTTGTGCGAAAAACCCAATGGAAAGCAATTTCACTCCATAACTTTCAAGAGGTTTCATTTTTGTTTTACCGTCTACATCTATTCCTTGCGGAACAGCCCCTTCCAAATCAAACATCATGGGCATAGATGGACCGTAAATATCTGCATCAACTACCCCAACTTTATTGCCAAGCTGGGTTAATCCTACAGCCAAGTTTGCGGCAATGGTTGATTTGCCTACCCCACCTTTACCTGAAGATACGGCAATGATATTTTTAACATTAGGAATAGGATTTCCTTTTATTTGTGTTACCTTTTCAGGAGCGTTGATAATCAAATTTATTTTTACAGCAGATTTTTCATATGCATAATCGTGTACTGCTTTCATACAGTCCACTTCCACTTTTTTCTTGTATTGCAAAGTAGGATTCTTTATCTCTACATCCAACTCCACATCAGTTCCGAAAATCTGAATATTTTTTATCGCCCCACTTTCCACAATATTTTTCTCCTCATTAGGCAATGTAATGTGAGATAAGGCTTCTTCTATTTGTTGTTTGGTAAGCTTCATTGTGAAGTTTAAGAATGCAAAGATAAGTTTTTAGATTGAATTAAAGCAATTCTTTTGATGGGTCCCAAAAATTATTTTCTAAATGAATTACTTTATTTTCTTCTACTACAATTCCTTCATTTTCCAAGAGTTGTTGCATGAGATTAATTCCATTAAAATGCGCTTTTCCTGTAAGCAAACCATTACGATTTATAACCCTGTGTGCTGGCACATCATTGGGGCATTTATTAAGTGCCCAACCCACCATTCTGGCAGACTTTGCACTCCCAAGATATTTACCAATAGCGCCATAGGAAGTTACTCTTCCTATTGGAATTATCCTTACGACCTCATACACTTTATTAAAGAAATTATCTTCCATTAATAATTCAGCCTAAACCTCAAATATGTAATGGGCAATCCTTTATTCAAATAGATTTGCTCATAATGGGTTTTTATTTCCATATGTTCTCTCTGCAATTCTGCATTATACAAATCCTCTGTTGCATCTTCCAAAAAATGATTTTCACCAGCAATCACTCCTAAAGTAAAGCCATGCAAAAACTGACTATCTGTTTTTAAGTGAATGAGTCCATCCTTTTTAAGTATGTTTTTATATCTATTCAGAAAATTTGGATGCGTTAAGCGTTTTGTCCCTCTTCTTTTTTTTAATTGAGGATCCGGGAAAGTAATCCATATTTCATCCACTTCATTTTTTGAGAAACAAGCTTCTATCCAATCAATACGGATGCGTAAAAAACCTACATTTTTCATTTCTTTGTGAAGTGAATCAGTTGCTCCTTGCCAAATTCTTGCTCCTTTTATATCAATCCCTAAAAGGTTTTTCTCTGGATATTTTTCAGCCAAGCCCACGCTATACTCCCCTTTTCCACAGCCCAACTCCAAAACAAGTGGGTTGTCATTATTGAAAAAATCTTTTTTCCATTTTCCTTTCATTGCATAACCCTGCCTTAAAACCTCCAATGTTGGTTGTTGTACATGAGGATACTTCTGTATCTGAGCAAACTTCTGTAACTTATTTTTTACCAAATTTCTTATTTTAATGCAAAAGTAAGGGTGTTTTATTTATTTTCGGCATGTGAAAACAAAAAAAAGAATTTTAGTAGCGCCACTTGATTGGGGAATTGGGCATGCTACTAGATGTATCCCAATTATTAATGCGCTTATTTCACACAATTTTGAAGTTATTATTGCAGCTGATAGTAGGCCAATGCATCTTTTAATAACTGAATTTTCTGAATTGGAAGCCATTCGTTTTCCTGGATACAATATAAAGTATCCCGAATTTTTACCAATGAGCTTGAGCATGCTTTTACAAATACCAAAACTTTTATTGGGGATAAAAAAAGAACATACAGTTTTAGAAGACATTATTACAGATTACAAAATTGATGGCGTAATTTCAGATAACCGATTTGGCTTATTTACTACAAAAGTACCTTCTGTTTTCATTACGCATCAATTGGAAATTAAGAGTCCTTATTTTATTGATGAAATCAGAAATCTCAATTATAAATACATCAAAAAATTTGATGTTTGTTGGATAATGGATGACGAAAAAGAAAATTTAGCAGGTAGTCTTTCCAAACCAAAATTTTTACCTAATAACAGTCTCTATATAGGCGTGCAGTCTCGTTTTGAAAAAAAATATGTAGAAAAAAAATATGATATTCTCGGAATTGTTTCCGGTCCAGAGCCACAAAGAAGCATTTTTGAAAAAGGATTGATAAAAGCATTAAAGGATAGAGAAGAAAAATCACTAATCGTATTAGGGAAACCAGAACAAAACTCAAGCGAGCAAATAGGCAGTCTTAGTATAAAATCTCATTTGAATGCTAAAGATTTAAATACTGCTATATTGCAATCTGATTTAATAATTTGCAGGCCTGGTTATTCCACTATAATGGACTTGTCAAGGCTGGGAAAAAAGGCAATTTTTATTCCAACTCCTGGGCAAACCGAACAAGAATATTTAGCAGAAAATTTTAAGAAAAAAGGAATTTGTTTTGCTCAAAATCAAAGTGATTTTGATTTGCAAACTGCAATAGAAAAGAGTAACACTTTTACTGGATTTACAAATTCAAGTCATAATAAAACTAACTGGGGGAAGTTATTCCTTATTTTTAATGGAGTATGAGAAAGTTATTTGATTTTTTGAAGAAAAAAGTGGAAAAAGTATAAATTTGCAGGCGAAATATTAGATAATTATAAAATATGGGATTCGGAATTTTTGAATTATTAAAATTGGTTGGGGCGCTTGGTTTTTTCATCTATGGGATGAAGGTGATGAGTGATGGAATACAAAAAGTGGCTGGAAGCAAAATGAGAAGTATTTTAAGTAAAATGACTTCCAACCGATTTCTGGGAATTACAACTGGATTTTTAATTACAGCACTCTTGCAATCCTCCTCCGCAACCACTGTAATGATTGTGAGTTTTGTAAATGCAGGATTGCTTTCTTTGGTAGAATCCATTGGGGTAATTATGGGTGCTAATATTGGCACAACCATTACCGCATGGCTTATTTCTCTACTCGGATTTAAAGTACAAATATCAGCTATTGCCTTGCCAATTATTGCGATTGGTTTCCCCATGATGTTTTCTTCTAAATCAAGCATTAAAGCCTTGGCAGAAGTATTTATAGGTTTCGCTCTCCTATTTATGGGATTGGATGAACTGAAGCATGCCGTTCCAAACTTGAAAGAAAACCCGGAGTTTTTAAGTTTCCTTGCCAACTATGCAAATATGGGAATACTTTCAACAATTATATTTATAGGTGTTGGGACACTCCTTACTTTAATTGTACAATCTTCCTCAGCAGCTATGGCGCTTACGCTTGTAATGTGCTATGAAGGATACATCCCATTTGAATTAGCAGCAGCCATGGTATTGGGGGAGAATATAGGAACAACCATTACAGCTAATCTTGCGGCAATGGTTGGAAATGTGCACGCCAAAAGAGCAGCAAGAGCACATTTTATTTTCAATATTTTTGGAGTAATTTGGATGGTTTTTTCCTTCCAATTTTTTATAACAACTATTGATAGTTATATGGTAACTAATATGGACTTGTCTCCTTTGAATTTTGATATATACAATCCTGTTGCTATCCCAATAGGACTGTCTATTTTCCACACAACATTCAATATCCTAAATGTACTTTTCCTTGTAGGTTTTGTCCCATTAATTAGCAGAATAGTGATTAAAATGCAGCCCTCAAAAGGAGAGGTAGATGAAGAATTCCACTTGGAACACATAGGCACAGGACTGATGCAAACTACCGAACTTTCTATTTTGGAGGCGAACAAAGAAGTAGTTAAATTTGGAAATATTATTGCTAAATTATTTGGCTTTATTCCAGAATTATTGAAAGAAAAAGACGATAAAAAATTCAGAACGTTAATGGCACGAATACGAAAATATGAAGATATAACAGATAGAATGGAAGTGGAGATTGCGGACTATTTGGCTAAAGCATCACAAGGAGAATTAAGTGTTGAAGCATCTGTAAAAGTAAGGTCAATGATTTCTATGATAAATGATATGGAAAGAATTGGTGATATTTGTTACCAAATGTCAATATCGGTGGAAAGAAAAGATGAGCAAAAAGCACAGTTTATGGACGAACCTACTGCTAGCTTAGAAGAAATGATAGCGGAAGTAACTAAAGCATTGCAGGTGATGAATAAGAACCTAAATACTAATTATTCTCAAGTTATTTTAACTGAGGCAGATGAAGTTGAAATTGTTATTAATAAGCTAAGAAATAAGCTAAGAAAAAAATACTTGGAAAAAATAGAAAAGGGAGAAGTAAAAATTCAAACCGCCATGATTTACAATAATTTGATTCACTCCTTAGAGAAAGTTGGAGATCATATTTTTAATATTTCTGAAGCAATAGTTGGAGATAAATAAAAAGATAGATGTTAGTGTTTAGACATATAGACTACAGAAAAAAATGAACAAACTACTTTTAACAATAGCAATAGCTTTATTAAGCATCCCTTCTATAAATTCACAAACTACTGACAAAGAAGTAACCTTTGGTGGGAGAATAATGTATGATATGGCTACTTGGGGGGCTGAAGAATTTGACAACATTGGCACTGAATTTAGAAGAGTTCGGATTTACAGTTCAGGCAAAATGTACGGGACAGTAAAATATAAATTGCAATTGGAGTTTGCTGGAGGGAAAATTGCCTTTAAAGATGTTTTTATTGAGTTAAACAAATTACCAATTAAAGGAAATTTGAGAGTAGGACACTTTAAAGAGCCTTTACGATTGGAAGCACTAACTTCTAGTAAATACATAACCTTTATGGAAAGAGGCTTACCTATTGCCTCTGCTCCTGAGAGAAATACAGGTGCAATGTACCACACTACTTTTGGTGAAAAATTATCTATTCAATCTGGAGTTTTTAGAAATAGTGATGCTTTTGGAAATGATAAATCGGCTACAAATAATGTAAATATAACATCCAGAATTACTTATTTGGCAATTAGTGATGGAGACAAATTACTACATTTGGGTATTTCAAACAGCATCCGAAAAAATTCTGATAATGATTATGGGTTTTCGTCAAGAGCAGAAAATCATATGGGAAGCGAATTGCTGTCTGTTGAATTTACAAACCAAGTAAAAGATGTGAATATTATTGCTGGGGAAATGGCTTATGTGAATAGCTCTTTATCTCTGCAAGGGGAAGTAATACAAACAACAGTAAATACCGAGATTGGACAAGGGAACACACCCTTTACTCATGAGATAATATCGTATTATGGACAAGTTTCTTATTTCTTAACGGGTGAAAACAGACCTTACAAAAGTTCATTAGCAGGTTTAGGAAGAGTAAAACCAAAGAAAAATTATGGTGAAAATGGTTGGGGAGCATTGGAAGTTGCTGCACGATTTTCAGCCATTGACTTGCAAGAAGATGGCTCATTAGAAGATTTCACCATTGGTCTTAATTGGTATTTGAATCCAAACACAAGAGTGATGCTGAATTATGTAATGGGAGAATTAACGGATGGAGCAGGAGAAATCACTACTGAAAATGCAGTAATGATGAGGATTCAATTGGATTTTTAAACGACAAAACATACAATAGGTAAAGAGGCAATTACCACTTTCTTTTATTGCAGCACTTTATCACTAAAAGAAGCCATTTTTTTGTGTATTATTTCTTGCTTATAAGCAATGGCATCAATGTAAATAAGTTTCACATTCAAATATTCTTTCTCTGCATGAAACAGCTCCAATTGAGAGGCCGTTCCTAATTGTTGTCTTTCCAGGGATTGCTCATAAGCCAATTTGGCATAATCAACCGATTGCTTGGCCAATTCATACTGCTCATTAGCCGAATTAGATGCTGTAACAAGTGAATTCATCTCTGCTCTTAACTCATTTTCCAATTGCTGTTTTTCCAGTGTTTTTAGTTTAAACAAACTCATTTGTGTTTTGTAATTTCCAGCAGGAAAAATATTCCCTAAAGGAATATTCCACATTAGTGTTGTAGTCATTATCTTTTGATTATCAAAAGCATCTTGGTTAATAGGGCCTAACAATCCATCATTCATCCCAAAAGAAATCTGAGGCAACAATAAACCATACAACTCCCTATTTTTTTTCCATTTCATTGCAGAAACTTCACTATTTAATTGTTGCAACTCAAAACGATTATTTAGTTTTTCTTCCAAATTAAAATGGTTTATAGTGGTTGTGTTATTGGCATAAAAATCGCAATCTGTTTTCAAAATATAATTACCCTCTACATTAAGGGTTGATAATAATTGCTGAGATAATTCAGTAGTAATTTGCTGCTGTTGGAGCAACTTTATTTTCAAATTATTCAAATTGGATTGCGCCAATAATAGTTCGGATTGCAAACGCAAACCAGCCGAAACTTGCAACCTTAATTGAGCAACAATTTCTGTGTTTTTACTAACAAATGAAGCAATTGCTTTTTCCTTCTCTTGGCTAGCTACTACTTGATAATAAGAAATATATACCTTTATTTGCTCATCAATATTACCAGTCTCTTTATTGTAAAAAGCGGCTTTTACGCCTTTCTTTTCAGCTACTGAATTAAACAGCAATTCGCTCAAATCCCAACTTAACCGGAAACTTTTTCCGTTCCACTCATTGTTTTTCTCTACTTCCACAAATTCCCCAGTAGTGCTCTGTGTATATCCACTGAGTTCATAGCGTTTTATGCCCATTCCCAATGTAGGAAGCGCCTTCCCAACACTCTTATAAAATGATGCTTTGGCCAATTTAAATTTAAGTTCATTGCTCTGAATTTGTAAATTCTGACTAGGAATCATTTGCACCAAATCATTATACGATAACACCAAAGTATCTTGCGCATGAACAGCAAACACACTGCATAAGAATCCTATAAAAAATAACTTCTTCATTAGTTAACTGCTTTTACTTGCATCCCTGCTTTTACCATTGCTTTTCCTTCAATAATTATTTTTGAATTTTCAGTAATTTCATTGCTAAGCACTTCAAAAAAATAAGTATTACTCAATCCTTTTTTAATAAGCGTTCTTTTAACAATCCCTTCTTTTACTTGCAAGACAAAAAACTCGCTTTTTACTACAATCAATGCCTCATTAGGCAAAGATATTTTATCGCCAGTGGATTGCAACTGAATTTCAACATTAGCATACATTCCCGCTTTTATTTTTCCATTTCGGTTAGGAATATCTAGTTGTACTTTCATGGTTTTCGTTCTATTATCAATAGCATTTGCCAGGCGAGAAACATGAACTGAAAATGTCTGACCCGGAAGTTCGGTAAAGGAAATTTTTGCTTGCATGCCTTTACTGATATTATCTACTTCTGTTTCTGGGAGCGCAACAGTTAAACGAATAATTTCCATATCCATTATCTCGAAAAGGGCAATAGTATTACTGTTGTTTATTCCACTTTGAATAAGTGATCCCAACTCCACATTTCTTGCAGTAATTACTCCGCTAAATGGCGCCCTAATACTCAATAAACTATCTCTATTTGTAGTGGCTTTGTATTTGGCATTTGCCATTAAATAAGTGGCTTCTACTTTTTCAAATTCTTGTAAAGTGGTTAGTTCAGGAGTTTTCGCAATCACTTTTTTGAAGCGTAAATAATTGGCTTCTGCTACTTGTTTTGCAACTTTATTTATCTCTAGCTCTCTTGTTAATTCAGGATTATTAAGTACTGCTAACACATCTCCTTTTTTCACTTTATCGCCAATGTCTTTTTTTAATTCTGATAAAAAACCACCCTCCATAGCATGGATATTCACTTGTTTGTTTGGCATTGCATTTCCAATGATTTGCAAAGTAGAAGTAAAGCTTCTTTGTTCAGGGTTGACCACTTTTACATTTGGGATTTTAACAGCTAAACTGGTACTTTCATCTTGTTGTTGTGTTCCGTCCGAACAAGCAAGTATTGTAAGAGAAAATAGGGTCAATAAAATTTTAGTCTTCATGATGTTAATTTTTTGCGATCATTAAATAAAATATAGGAATGATGTATAAAGTTAAGAGAGTTGCCGTTATAGTTCCTCCAATTACGGCAATAGCTAGTGGCACATTAGCGCTTCCAGCATCCCCAATACCAATAGCAGTTGGTAACAAAGCAAACACTGTAGTTGTTGCTGTCATTAATACTGGACGGAATCTGTCAGAAGCTCCGTTTATTATGGCATCTGTTTTTTGCATGCCCTCTTTAATTAGGTTGTTTATTCTATCAATCAAAATATTCCCGTAAGAAACAGAAATCCCAACCATCATGATGATTCCCATAATGGATTGTATGCTTAAATTAGTGCCGGTTATCATCATTAAAGCGACAATTCCAATAAGCCCTAATGGAAATGCTAATATGATAATTAGGGGTTGACGGAAGGATTGGAAAAGAGGAGTTATGATGAGGAAGGCAAACAGAATTGCCAAAATTAATCCCAAACCTAAATTGGCAAAGGAACGTTTCATTACTGCAACTTCCCCTTCAAAATTAACTTCATATCCTTTAGGCAAAGTCTTGCGAAACGCTTCAATTCTTAAGGCAATATCGTCAGACACACTACCAATATCTGCACCTTCTACATTGGCGTACACATTAAATTCACGAGTTAAATTATGATGATTAATTTCCACTGGTTGAGTGGTTTCAGTGATTCGAGAAAACAATTTATAAGGTACAGGATTGCCAAATTTGGAAGTAGCAATTACATTTTCCAAAGTATGCTCTTTATTAATTTCACTCTCTGGATAGGTAACCCCAACATAATAGTGGTTTCCATTTTTTTCATCAATCCAAAAAGCCTTGTTAAAAGTAGTTGAAGAGTTTAAAGCCGATACCAAATTCTTAATGGCATCCACAGGTTCTACACCTAATTCTGCTGCTTTTACTCTATCGATATCTATCTCTTTAGTGGGCTGATCAATCCTTTGTAAAATACGTACATCCCTTGTAGTTGGTATGGCGTTTATGGTGTCTCTCAAGCGTTCAGCCAAGGCGCGTAATACTTCCAGTTTATTTCCTTTTACTTGCACATCAATTGGGGAAGATTTTCCTTCATTAAGTGCTGCCGTAATTAGCCCTCCAGTATTAAAACTCACCTCAACTCCAGGAAATTCTCTATGGAATCGTTCCCTTAAAATAGGTACATAACTGTCGGTTGCATTTTCGTGTCCTTCAATTAATTGTACTTTAATAAACGCATCTTGCGTTCCTGAATTTGGGGTATAAGCAGCCGGTAAATCATAAAACACACCAATATTCGATACCATTTGTGCCAAATCTTTTCCCATCACTTCTTTCAGGATTCCTTCCATTTTTGCAATGGTTTTTTCAGTGGTTCTAAGGGGTGTTCCTGATTCTTTTCGTACCAAGATTTCTATTTGCCCTACATCCGTTTTTGGGAATAATTCATAGCCCAAATTAGCAAAACCAAAAAGGGATAAAAGGAACAAACCAAAGGTAACTGCCAAATAAGATTTCTTTTTTTGCAATGCTTTTTCTAAACTTCCTTGATAAGCAATTCGCCATTTTTCTACTGTCAATCTAAAACCTGTTTTTTCTTTTTCAGCTGTAGTTGGCAAATGCTTGCTAAATAATTTAGCAGCCGTAATAGGAATTAAAGTAAGAGAAAAAATATAAGATCCCAACATAGCTCCTGCCACTGTTATTGCCAATGGAGAAAATAAATCTTTGGCAATTCCTGTTAAAAATAAGGTTGGAATAAAGACAACTATTATCACCAAAGTAGAAGCCAACACAGGGGTTGCAACCTCCAAAGCAGCATCCAAAGCGGCCTTTGTAGCGGTTTTCCCCATTTGTAAATGTCGGTCAATATTTTCCAAAACGACAATGGAATTATCTACCAAAAGTCCTAAAACTAAGGCAATACCACCCAAGGTAATACTATTAATGGATTGCCCAGTAATGGACAAAACAATAAAAGCCATCATTATTGAAAGGGGTAAAGAAAGGGAAACAATAAGTGCTGATCGGTAGTTTCCTAAAAAAAGTAGCAAAACTAAAATAACCAAAATCAATCCACTAATTCCTGAAAAAACCAAAGAGGAAATTGCACTTTTCACATAGGAAGATTGATCAAAAATTACATTCAAATTTACATCCTCTGGCATACGATCTTTTAATTGTGGCAATGCTTTTTTTACTGCATCAACAGCCGCAATCGTATTTGCTCCTTGTCGTTTGAAAATTGGTAAATACACCTGTTCTTTTCCATCAATACGCACAATATTGGTTTGAATTGCAGAAGCATCAGAAGCCACCCCAATATCTTTAATGTAAATAGGAATGCCATTTCGGTGGGTGATAACAATATCGTTAAATTCTTCCACATGTTTAATAATTCCTTGTGCATCAATGGCATAATTCAAATTCCCAATTTCAGAAATCCCAGAAGGAATCATAGTTGTATTTTTCAGAATTGCCTCAGAAATCTGAGTTTGTGAAATTCCCAATGCCTCAATTTTCGCTGGATTTACATAAATATAAATTCTTCTTTTTGAGCCTCCAAATGCGGCTGGACAAATAATTCCTTTTACGCCACTCAGCATTTGCCTTAAGGAATAATAGGCCAAACCATACAATTCCTTTCCGTTTCTAACATCCGAACTAACCGTGAGTAACATCAAAGGTTTGGAAGCAGTTGGGTCAAAAGGCTGTATCATTGGGGGTAAAGTCCCTGGCGGCTGATAATACATATCCGACATGGCATAAGAGGAAGTACTTGCCATGGCCTCAGCTGCCGTTACATCTTCTTGGTAATAATTGGTAACCAAACTTACGCCCATCAAACTTTTGGACTCTTGCTTTAAAATTCCATTGGCCTGTCCTGTCCATCTTTCCATTCTACTTGTGATGTCTTTTTCCACCACTTCAGCTGGCATTCCTGGATAAAGTGTAAGGATTTGCATGGCCGATTTTTTGAATTGAGGCAGAATATCCACCCCCATTCTTGGCACTAGTACAAAGGACATGACCGATACTAAAATAGCAAAAACTACTATTAGGTAAGGATTTTTAAAGGAGAGTTTAATCATTATTAACGAACCGTTACATTAATGGTTTTGCTCATTCCCTCACCATAAGACTGGTGCATTCCATCCGCAAATTGTAGGGTTAAGGAATAGTTTCCTGCCTCCAAATCTAACTTTGTTTCAATTTGTCCGCCACCAAAATGAATGTGCTGTTTGTCTACTGGAATAATTTGGCCATCTTCAATAAAAGTCTTGTTAACAATTATATGATGGTGCCCTTTATTGGCATTGATTTTTCCAGAGGGCTCGACCTCCATTCCATCTACTCCCATTTCTACAATAAAAGGGGAAGATAAAATAGCGCCATTTTGTACGTTTTTAAAAAACACGGATGGTTCTGTTGCTACTTTTTCATTGGATTGAGTAGTGGATTGACATGCACTAATTACAATAGCAAAAAGCACAGCAATTAGTTTTAGATTATATAATGTTTTCATAAAAAAATTTTGGCTAAAATAAGGTTTTATATCTAATTGAGAATAATAAGTGGACTACTTACCCATTCGCTCTTATTTAATGCCCTATCAAAAAGCTGAAACTCAAATTTAATAGTATCACTTTTTCTATTTATAGTATCTTGAGGGAAGAAAACAACATCCCATACAATATCGCCTTTTAAGGATTTATTTTGCCCTGTTGGGGTTAAATTTGGAATACGAATATGATAAGGTGAGGTTAAGTCAATTAAGATTAAACTATCTTGGTGCATCTCAAAATAATTAACAAATAAATTAAATTCATAAGGGTGGATAGTATCGTTTTTAGACAACCCAATATCGCCATTCCCATCTGTAAAATATAAATAAAATTTGTATAAATCACTACTATTCCCAAGTGCATCAATAACACTATCTTTTAATTCATATTTAGTAAATTCCAAATATGGTATTTCGGAAAAAGATTCGCTTTTTTTGCAAGCAAAAAAAAGCGTAAGCAATACGATAAATAATACTATTTTTGAGGATGCATTCATTTGAAAATATTGAGCAGGTCAAAAGTAATATTTTTAACATTAATAATGATGCTGAATTTGAAAATTTAACATTAGAATTATTCCACTATCAAATGGAAAATAATCCTGTTTATGCCCCTTATGCTTCTCTTATTCTAAAAGGGGAAACGCCAGATAATATCTTTGAAATACCATTTCTCCCCATTGAATTCTTTAAAAAAGAGCAAGTGATTTGCCAAGGAAAAGGAGTGGAAGAAGTTTTCCTTAGTAGCGGAACAACAGGAGATCAAAGCAAACATTTAGTAGCCGAAATGAGTATTTATAAAAAATCCTATTTAAAAACCTTTCAGCAATTTTATGGGGACATTCAGGACTATTGCATTTTGGCCTTACTCCCTTCTTATAGGAAAAGAGAAGGATCGTCCCTTATCTATATGGTTGATGATTTAATCACAAAGAGTAAGCATCCAAAAAGCGGATTTTACTTAGGCAACCTTAACGAACTTTCCGACACAATAAAAGAACTGGAAAGCAAAGGACAAAAAACAATTTTATTTGGGGTCACTTATGCATTACTTGATTTGGCAAAAGAGTTTCCTCAAAAATTAGAGCACACTATTATTATGGAAACTGGTGGGATGAAAGGCAAACGAAAAGAACTTTTAAAAGAAGAAATTCATGCCATTTTAAAAACTGCTTTTACAACTAAAAACATACATTCGGAATATGGCATGACAGAATTGCTTAGCCAAGCATACTCCAAAGGAAATGGGATTTTTGAAAGCACAAATTGGATGAAAATTTTGATTAGAGATGTAAATGATCCTTTATCACTTATTGGAAACAACAAAACTGGAGGAATAAATGTGATTGATTTAGCTAATATTTATTCTTGCCCTTTTATCGCCACTCAAGATTTAGGAAGAACATTTGATGACGGCTCTTTTACTCTGTTAGGAAGGTTCAGTAATGCCGATATTAGAGGTTGTAACTTACTTATTCAATGATAATCAGAAAAGCAAATAAAACAGATTTGGATAACATCATGTTGATGTACAAATCTTGTGTTGCTGGAATGCTAAAAAATAGCATTGACCAATGGGATGAAACGTACCCAAATGCTGGCATAATTATTGAAGATTTGATTGCCCAAACTTATTTTGTTGCCCTTGAAAATGGAATCATTATTGGTGGTATAAACATTGATCAAAATCAGGATGAAACTTATTTAGAAATTGATTGGGAAGATAAATCGAATTCTTCTTTAGTAGTGCACCGACTGGGAGTTAAAGAGGAATTTTGGAAAAAAGGAATTGGTAAAAAATTAATGATTTTTGCTGAAAATCTTGTAGTAGAAAAAGGACTGAAATCTATAAGACTCGACACTTATTCTGGCAACCCAAAAGCTATGGAATTTTACAGAAGGCTTGGGTATAGCGAACTCGGTACAATAGATTTAAAACCCGAAAAAGACAAATACCATTGTTTTGAAAAAATCATAAAATGAGAAATTTAATTTGCTTAATTATTGTATTCTCTTTTGCTTGCAATCAGCCAGCAGAAAAAACCCCTACAACTGCTTATGTTATGGTTTTGGGAATAGCACAAGATGCAGGATATCCGCAAATGAATTGCAAAAAAGAGTGCTGTGCAGCAGCTTGGGAAAATCCTGAATTGCAAAGAAATACTTCATGTCTGGCAATTGTAGATCCTATAAGTAAAGAGCAGTGGATTATTGATGCCACACCAAATATCAAAGAGCAATTACAAACCTTAAAGCAAAAAACAGGAACTGAAAAACTAGATGGTATTTTATTAACTCATGCCCATATGGGGCATTATACAGGCTTAATGCATTTTGGTAGGGAAGTCATGGGAACAAATAAAATTCCTGTTTTTGCCATGCCAAGAATGAAAACTTTTTTGGAGGAAAACGGACCATGGAGCCAATTAGTGGAATTAGAAAATATCAATTTGCAAAAACTAAAATCGGACTCTACTTTTAATTTGAATGAGAACATAAAAGTAAAACCCTTTTTAGTTCCTCACAGAGATGAGTTTTCGGAAACAGTTGGTTATGAAATTTTAATAAATAACAAATCTTTAATTTTTATCCCAGATATTGACAAATGGGAAAGGTGGAAAACGAATATAACGGCACTTATTAAAAAAGTAGATTATGCTTTTTTGGATGCTACCTTTTATAAAAATGGAGAGTTGAAAAGAGATATGAGTGAAATCCCGCACCCTTTTGTGCAGGAAAGTATGGATCTATTTTCTACACTAACTGATGCCGATAAACAAAAAGTACATTTCATACACTTTAACCATACGAATCCTTTATTATTAGAAGGTAGTTCTGCTCAAAAAGAAGTAACTGAAAAGGGATTTAAATTAGCGAAAGAAGGACAGATTATTAAATTCTGATAACTATTTTATACTCCAATCTTCCAAACACCTTTTTCTAAAAAGGCCTCAATAGTTTGTCGTTTTGCTTTATTGATTAAGTTAGTATGTGAAATACTATTTTGTTTTGAGTATTCATTTAAGGTTATAATCTTCTTCCCTTCTAAATAGGCAAGCCGCTTGTGATAGGAATTAGCAAGTGCTTTCCCTACAATTTCTTCCATAATTGCAGTTTTTTTATCAGAATTAAACTCATTAAAAGCATCATAATACAATGCCCTATCTATAAATTTTATATTTATAGGAACATACGCCTCTCTAATCAAAAAGTAATTATTCAAAATTCTACCTATCCTTCCATTACCATCTACAAAAGGATGAATTTGTTCAAATGTTAAATGGAGTTTCGCAATTCTTTTTACAATATGTTGGTCGTTATTTATTTGATAATTTACTAACATGTTTTCTAACGCTTCTTCAATTTGCTTAGGGTCAAGCGCAATATGATTACCCACCTTTACCCATTCATCTGAATTTCTGAATCTTCCAGCAATTTCATCTCTAATATTTGAAAACAACAGTTCATGCAGCAGCAAAATCATCTCAAAATTCAACTCTCTTTCTTTGGCTACTTTAGTAATATAAGCAACCACACGAGCCAAATTCTTTGTTTCAAAAAGTTCTCTTTCTGAGATAAATCTGTCCAAATCAATTTGCATTAAAATCTTGTCTGTTTCTTCTAAAGAAAGAGTGCTATTTTCAATAGCATTGGAATTATACACTTGCTCTGAAACCTCTGCCTCACTTATTAAATGTAATAAAGATTCTTTATTTTGAGATGCTCTTAGGTAGCGCTCTCTTAATAATTTTATAGTTTGATAGATTTGAAATGTCTTTGCCATACAGCAAAGATAAGTATATTTTAACGATTATAAGCGTATAATCGTGAAAATTACTTATTTATTAGATGGTTTTAACGGTTATTGCCTAAAAACAGTTAGAAAAAGGATTTAATCTGGTGAAAGAAGGTCAGATTATAAAATTTTAATTTACTCGACCGTAACTAATTTATCAGAGAGGGTAAAATTCGATTTACCAAAACAAATTCTAGTATTTACAATTACAGTTTCATCCAATCAATTGAATCAATATAACTATACTAAACAAAAAAGAATTTTAACGGAACCGGTGATTAGTTCTATGGAATTAGTAACGGTTTAATTTGTTAGTTTTGTGGTA
>ERZ813253.153-NODE-153-length-27719-cov-5.168128_pt1 | contig 27719 bp, 26 predicted proteins | sample MGYA00520893_ERZ813253 | MGnify/ENA primary metagenome ERZ813253 (study PRJEB31669, sample SAMD00080414) | marine metagenome | biome: oceanic hadal pelagic zone biome; feature: marine hadalpelagic zone; material: sea water | place: Pacific Ocean:Izu-Bonin Trench...
GCACAAAGATAAATAAATGATGAACTTAGAGGAAAGAATAAAAGCATTTAGTCAGTTGGGCCACTTTTTTTCAGATGAAATAACTGATGATTTTGCAGAAAAGTTAAAGGATGCAGAAATAAAAAATCCTTGGTTTACAGAGGAGAACACCAAAGCAGCTATAGGGGCTTGGTCAAAACTGCTGACAAGCGAAAACCTGAATGCTTGGCTATCGCCTTACCATTTAACAGATAGCCTAAAGCCAAAAAATGTGCTGATTATTATGGCAGGGAATATTCCATTGGTGGGGTTTCATGATTTTCTTTCTGTACTAATTTCAGGGAATAGGGCGGTTATCAAACTATCTTCTGAGGATAAGACGCTACTGCCTTTTATTATAGATAAACTCATTGATATTGCCCCAGAATTTGAAGATAAAATTGCCTTTACCACTGATGTGAAAGACAAACAATTTGATTCGGTAATAGCCACCGGATCTGATATGTCAGCCAAGTATTTTGACTATTATTTTAAAAATGCTAAAAAGATAATCAGGAAAAACAGAAAGTCAGTTGCTATTTTAGATGGAACAGAAAGCAAAAAAGAATTAGAGGAACTCGCCATTGATGTTTTTGCTTATTTTGGTTTGGGTTGCAGAAATGTATCTAAATTGTTTTTGCCAAAGGACTATGATTTAGACCAATTATTTGAAGCATTTTATCCTTATCAGGATGTAATGGAGCATAATAAATACGCCAACAATTACGATTATAATAAAGCCATTTACTTGATGGGAAGTCATGAAATTATTGAAAACGGATTTTTGCTTTTAAAGGAAGACACTTCCCTACAATCGCCACTTGCTATGCTGCATTATGAGTATTATTCTAATTTAGATAAAGTAAAAAACTTTATTGAAGAAAATAAGCATCAGTTACAATGTGTGGTTTCCAAAAATGATACTGTTTTCGGTCAAACACAAAATCCTAATCTTTGGGATTATGCAGATGGGGAAGATACAATAGCTTTTTTGATGGAGGTTTAATCGATAAACTCAAAAGCTCCTAAATCAGGAGGAGGCGTAAGAGTTCTATCATTTTCCTCTATATCTTTTGAGATAGAAGTACTTCTTCCAGCATCAATGCATGGCGAACTTTCTTTTAAATGAAAATCTCTTTTGCTTTTATCTTCAAAATCAGGATTTTCATTCTTAATTATATTGATATAGTTGGCAGTATTTGTGTTTTCGTTAGGGTCAATTTTAATAAGGCAGTGGTCAAAAGAATAATCAAATATTCCGCTAATATTTTCTTGAAACTCAATTTCAGTTGTTAGGCTTCCATCAATAATGCAATTGATAAAATTGGCTTTTTGCAAATCCCTAATATGAATTATTCCATTTATATCTTCATAAAAATTATTCAAAAGAACGGAGGGGGTATTCCGGTTATTTAAATTCCAGAAATTCGCAAAAGTACAATGGGTAAATTCATATTCTCCACCGATATTGCAAACCACCGTATATTGTCCGCAATTACTTACAATGGTATTGTTTACCTCTAAATTAGCTCCTTGCCCTAAAATTCCAATGGCTGACATATTTTCAATAATGCAATTGTTTATTATGGCTGTTGGGTCGTTATTCCCTACCGTATCGGCATGAATACCAATTGTTCCCTCTTTTATGATGGCGTAATCAAATGTGTTATTTACACTCCCTGGCATAAGCCAAACTCTGTCCCATTGCCCAGGAGAATCTTCATACCAAGAATCCAATCTGTCTCCTTGAAAAACCACTTCATTTCCCAAACTTCCATTTACTTTTATAGTTCCCCCAGATGTAGCTGAAAAAGGATTCCCAACAATAATTCCAGAATTCTTATGCAAATAAATTTGTGACCCTTCATTTATTGTAAGCTGGCAATTAGCATCTACAATTACATAGCCGTAAATTACATGAGGAGTGTCACTATTCCAATCCTCATTGCAATTCAAAGCATGATACCAAAACCGCAAAGTATCCTCTCCTTCTATAATTTCTCCATAAGTATTTGCAGTATGGAATTTAGCGTATTGGCCGTATGCTACCAAATCCACTTTTTGTATTTTCCCTCCTGTATTAAACTCAATATTTGCTTCTACAATGAATTGAAGATCTTGATCATTCGGATCTATCCGAACTTCTACAAAAATAAAAATACTATCATTTGCTGGAATCTCTACATTTTTTGCTTCACTTCCAGAAATTCCATCCACATTTATGGCGTAAAACTTGCTGTCCTCTCCTGTAATTTTAATGTTGGTTTTTACATCAAAATCATTTTTGTTATACACTTTCAAATGATGTGTGATTGAGCCAACAGTGGTAAAAACCGTATCAAACATGATTGTATCGTTTGAAAAATGTAAAGTGGCTTTCCCCCCTGATAAGACGAGTTCTTTTTTGCAAGAAAATAAGCAAATCAACAATAAAAAAGCGATACTAAATATTTGGTTTTTTTTCATTCGCGCAAAGATAATTAGTTAATTCAGATTTCATTTACCTTATCAAACAAAAAAAAAGAAATTTAATTATGTTTTTCATTAAAACTTTTTAATTTTGCAGCCCTAATAATTTACAGAAATGAAAAAAGGAATACACCCAGAAGATTACAGATTAGTTGTGTTTAAAGATACTTCTAATGATTTTGCATTCTTAACGCGTTCTTGCGCCCCTGCAAAGGAAAATATAAAATGGGAAGACGGGAATGAATATCCATTAATAAAAATGGAAATTTCTTCTGCTTCACATCCGTTTTATACTGGAAAAATGAAATTGGTAGATACGGCTGGTAGAATTGATAAATTCAAAAACAGATACAAGCACTTAAAGAAATAAGTCGCTTTTTGATAATTAAAAAACCCTGCACCTAAAGTGTGGGGTTTTTCTTTACATTTGTATTTTATTTTTTTAAGATGAATACCATACTTTTTGACCATAACAGAGAAGCATTTTTACCTTTATCTTTTACGCGCCCTATTTCCGATTTAAGAATTGGAATTGTAACCATTAAAGAAAAATGGGAACAGTATTTTTCTTCTGTGAGCGTAAAAACAGAAGACTATTTATCGGCTAAATTTCCAATAACCATTACTGATAAAAATCTTTGGATTAACGCACAAGTTCTTCCTAATCAAGATATTGTTGATGAGATAAATGCTTTACAAAAAGGAGAAGTTTTAGTAAAAAGTGATATACCTATTGCTTTTGTTTCTGCAAAATTTGAAACGGAATCTTTTCATAAAAAAGAGGTAAAAAGTAATTTTACACTCCTTACTCACATTTGGGAGATTTTTAGCCAAAACGGAGAGGAAATTAAAAATGATTTTGATAGAATTACAAAAGGGCGAACTTCTCAAAAACTAGATGAATTAAGTATAAAAGTTGGCGACTTCCCTTTATTTATTGAAAAAGGAGTAAAAGTAGAATGCGCTTTTCTGAATTGTAAAGAAGGACCTATTTACATTGGAAAAAATGCAGAAATAATGGAATGCTGCATAGTTAGAGGACCATTTGCAATGGGAGAAGGTACAGTGTTAAAAATGGGAGCAAAAATTTATAGTAATACTACTTTAGGGCCTTTCTGCAAAGTAGGAGGAGAGGTGAATAATGTGGTTTTTCAAGGATTTTCTAGTAAAGCACATGATGGATTTTTAGGAAATTCGATAATTGGGGAGTGGTGTAATTTGGGAGCGGACAGCAACAATTCCAACTTAAAAAATAATTATGCAGAAGTAAAATTGTGGGATTATGCCAGTGGAAGATTTCAAAATACGGGCTTACAGTTTTGCGGACTTATTATGGGTGACCATTCTAAATGCGGAATAAATACCATGTTTAATACCGGAACTGTTGTTGGGGTGAGTGCCAATATTTTTGGTGCAGGTTTCCCAAGAAATTTTATTCCTTCATTTAGCTGGGGAGGGGCTTCTGGTTTTTCTACTTACAAAACTGAAAAAGCATTTGAAGTTGCTGAAATAGTAATGGGTCGTAGAGGGGTTATTTTTAGTAAGAAGGAAAAAGAGATTCTCTCCCATGTTTTTAACCTTACAAAATCATTCCGAAACGAAAAATAACTGACACTTTCTAGCAAAAAAATCCTATGGCACACTCTTTGCAATACTAGAATTATAGTAGAAAACAATATTACACTGACAGATTGTCAAAACAAAAAATATGAATAAAGATAAACTAAGATTAGATAGCCTATTCTTATCCGAATTAATTGAGGAAGAATCGGATTTTTTCCCCCTTTTAAGTCAGGAAGATGAGGATAAGATAGAGAAAGAAAAAACCCCAAAAACACTTCCGATTCTACCACTTAGGAATACGGTTCTTTTCCCAGGGGTTATTATCCCAATTACTATTGGAAGAGATCGCTCTATCAAGCTGATAAAAGATACTTATAAAGGCAACAGAACTATTGGTGTTTTGGCCCAAAAAGATCCAAATATTGAATCTCCAGAAAAAGAGGATTTAAACAGTATAGGAACGGTTGCACACATTCTTAAAATGTTAAGGATGCCAGATGGGAATATTACAGCAATTATTCAAGGTAGGAAAAGATTTGAGATAGAGGAATTTGTGCAAACAGAACCCTATTTTAAAGCAAAAGTAAATCGTTTGAATGAAAAAAGACCAGAAAATAACGATAAAGAATTTGGTGCTTTGGTCGATTCTGTGAAGGATTTGGCACTGCAGATAATTCAGGAGTCACCCAACATTCCAACAGAGGCAACAATGGCTATCAAAAATATTGAGAGCCCTTCTTTTGTTATCAATTTTGTGGCTTCCAATATGAATATTAGCTTAATTGAAAAACAAGGATTGCTAGAAGAGGTGGATTTAAAAATCCGAGCCAATAATGCATTAGGATTCTTGACAAAAGAGTTGCAAATGCTGGAAATGAAAAATGAGATTCAATCCAAAGTACGAACTGATTTAGATAAGCAGCAAAGGGAATACTTTTTGCATCAGCAAATGAAGGCGATTCAAGAGGAATTAGGAGGAACTGGTTCAGAACAAGAGATTGAAGAAATGCGCCAACAAGCAAACAAAAAGAAATGGAACAAAGAGGTTGCGGAATCTTTTGATAAAGATTTAAATAAATTACAAAGAATGAATCCTGGTATGGCTGATTATTCGGTACATAGAAGTTATCTGGAATTAATACTCGAACTACCTTGGGAAGAATTTACAAAAGATAAATTTGACTTAAAGAAGGCAAGAAAAATTTTAGACAGAGACCATTTCGGTTTGGAAAAAGTGAAGGAAAGAATTATTGAATTTTTAGCCGTTCTGAAAATAAAAGGAGATATGAAATCACCTATTTTATGTTTGTGCGGCCCTCCTGGAGTTGGCAAAACATCTCTCGGAAAATCGGTTGCAGAGGCATTGGGTAGAAAATATGTGCGTATAGCTTTAGGTGGTTTGCGTGATGAGGCAGAAATAAGAGGGCACCGAAAGACTTATATTGGGGCAATGCCAGGCAGAATAATCAAATCAATAATGAAGGCAGGAACTTCAAATCCTGTATTTGTACTAGATGAGATTGATAAAGTAGCAAGAGATTCCCATGGCGATCCTTCTTCTGCGCTTTTGGAAGTGCTTGATCCAGAACAAAACGATTGTTTTCATGATAATTATTTAGAATTAGGATACGATTTATCAAAGGTGTTGTTTATTGCAACTGCTAATTCTTTGTCAACCATTCAGCCTGCATTAATTGATAGAATGGAGATAATTGAAATGAGTGGATATACTGTGGAAGAAAAAGTAGCTATAGCAAAACGGCATTTGTTGCCAAAACAATTAAAGGAACACGGATTAACTAAAAAGCATCTGAATATAAACAATAAAGCCCTAGAAAAAATGGTGGACGGATATACCAGAGAATCAGGGGTGAGAGGCTTAGAAAAAGTAATTAGTAAATCCATTCGTTATGTAGCCAAATCAATTGCAATGGAGCAGGAATATAATGTGGAAGTAAAGGTTTCTGATTTAGAAACAATTTTAGGTGCTGTTCGGTTTGATAGAGATAGACTATTAAATAATGATGTAGCAGGCGTGGCAACAGGTTTGGCTTGGACAAGAGTTGGCGGTGATATTCTTTTTATTGAATCGAGTTTAAGCAAAGGAAAAGGAAGCTTAACTATAACTGGTAATTTGGGAAATGTAATGAAAGAGTCAGCAACTATTGCACTGCAATATTTACGCTCTCACGCTAAGGATTATGGAATTGATCCTGATATTTTTCAAAAATGGAATGTGCATATTCATGTGCCAGAAGGCGCTACACCAAAAGATGGTCCTTCTGCAGGGATTACCATGTTCTCGGCATTAGCTTCAGCTTTTACCCAGCAAAAAGTAAATAACAAATTAGCCATGACGGGTGAAATTACATTAAGAGGAAAAGTATTGCCTGTTGGCGGAATAAAAGAAAAAATATTAGCTGCAAAACGCGCTGGAATTAAGGAGATTATCCTATCAAAAGACAATAAAAAAGATATTTCAGAAATCAAGAAAACCTATCTTAAAGGGTTGCAATTTCATTATGTGAATAACATGAAGCAAGTAACCGATATTGCGCTAATGAAAAATAAGGTGAAGCATGCAATTGCTTTTAATTAATATATTTGTAAATAAATCTTTGTAAAAAAATGACCAATTCAGAAACAGTTCTTATTAACCAATCGGTTGCTATTTTAATTGATGGCAATAACATAGAGATGAGCCTACATTCACTTATGAAGGATAAAATGGCCATGATAAATTTTGATGTTCTTATTCCTAAACTATTGGATAACAGAGGACTGAATCGTCTAATATATTTCAGAGAAGGTAAAAGCATTTCGTCCAAACTGGCCGAGCGGTTACATGAACATTATCATGGCTCAGTGGTGCCTTGCCACAAATCTGCCGATATTCCACTTACCATTAAAGCTACTCAACTCGCCCAAAAGGTAGATACCATTATTATCCTTTCCGGTGATGCTGATTATATTGAACTTATTCGCCACTTAAAAGGAGAAGGCGTAAGGGTAGAGGTGGCTGCAGTAGAAAAAACTACCGCACCTATTGTAAGGGCAGAGGCTGATTATTTTATTCCAATAGATGGGGATGATGTATTTGTATATAATAAGCCAGCCAGAAAGTCGTTTAAAAAGCAACAAAAATCATAAATTGAAACGTACATTCCTTTTTATCTTTTTCCTTTTTTTTACAACTAAAATATTTTCCCAAATAGGTGGTGAGAATGCTTTTGCTTTTTTGGATTTTAACACTTCTGCCAGAACTATTGCAATGGGAGGGGAATCGATAGCAATTTTTGATAATGATGTGGATATGGCTGCAAATAATCCTTCATTACTAAATATAAAAATGGATAATCAAATCTCCTTTAGTTTTGTCGATTATTTCTCTGATATTAATGCAGTTTCGGTAAATTACGCAAGAGAAAGTAAAAAGTTAGGTATGCTCTTTTTTGGTGCAAAGGCACTTAATTATGGTGGTTTCACCAAAACAGATGAAACAGGGTTGGTCTTAGGAGAATTCACCGCCAATGAGCAATTACTTACCGCAGGAATTAGTAAGCGCTTAAACGATAAAATTATCATTGGCGTGAATCTAAATTTCATCAATTCTAACTTAGAAAATTATTCTTCTTTTTCTTTGGCAAGCAATTTAGGCTTAACTTATTATAATAAGGAACGAAAGTTATGTGTTTCTGTTTTGGCGAAAGATTTTGGCAGGCAATTAAAATCCTATGCAAATGAAAAAGAAATGTTGCCTTTTCAGTTGCAAATGGGCGTTTCCAAGATGTTGGCTCACTTGCCTTTTCGCTTTTCCATTGTAGCCCACCACCTCAACAAATTTGATATTAGCAACCATTATTTAGAGCCACTGATTACCGATCCTATTTCTGGTGAAAAGGTAGAAAATGAAGAAACTTTTGGTAAAAAAGTTTTAAGACATTTTATTGTTGGTGGCGAATTAAATCCTTTCGAAAAAAGTTTGTTTATAAGAGGGGGTTTTAATTTTCAAAGAAGGCAAGATATGATGGTTCCAACTCGCCCTGCTATGGTTGGGTTTTCTTGGGGATTGGGTTTTAAAATTTCCAAATTTCATTTGAATTATTCCAGAGCCACTTATCATTTGGCGGGCGCTACCAATATTTTTAGTTTCTCTACTAACCTTTCTTCTTTTGGCTTGTAAATGAGTGTAAAAATAAATATCGCTATTGACGGGTATTCTTCATGTGGGAAAAGTACCATTGCAAAAGCAATTGCCAAAAAATTTGAAATGTGCTATATTGATACAGGTGCAATGTATAGGGCGATTACATTATATTGTATGAATAATAATATTATTATTGATCAGCAAGTGAATTTGCAAAAGCTAAAACTTCATTTAGATAAAATAGAAGTTTCCTTTCATTTTAATATAGAAACAAGAAAATCAGAAACTATTTTGAATGGTAAAAATGTAGAATCAGAAATAAGAAAACATGAGGTGTCCTCTTTTGTAAGTATTGTCAGTCAGATAAAAGAGGTAAGGGATAAATTGGTAGTTTTGCAAAGAGAAATAGGAAAGGAAAAAGGAGTAGTTATGGATGGAAGAGATATTGGAACCAAAGTTTTTCCTTCTGCAGAATTGAAGTTTTTTATTACGGCAAAAGCAGAAATAAGAGCACAGAGGCGATTTGATGAAATGAAAAAAACGGGAGTTAGTTTTCAACAGGTTTTAGATAATCTTTTACAGAGAGATGAAAAGGATAGCAGTAGAGAAATAAATCCTTTAAGAGTAGCAAAAGAAGCTATTGTAATAGATAATTCTGAAAAAACGGAAAATGAGCAGAATAATCTTATTTTTAAGATTGTAAAAAAGAAAATTACAAATAACCAATGAAAGTTACCATTGATAAATATTCCGGTTTTTGTTTTGGGGTAGTTTATGCCATTGAAATGGCAGAAGCGGAACTTTCTGAAACAGGAAAATTATACTGTTTAGGCGATATTGTGCATAACAATATGGAGGTAGACAGATTAAATGATATGGGGTTAGAAATTATCAATCATCAGCAATTCGGTGAGTTGAAAGATTGCAAAGTACTAATAAGGGCGCATGGCGAACCACCAGAAACTTACCATACTGCCATCAAAAATAATATTCAATTATTGGATGCCTCTTGCCCTGTTGTATTAAAATTACAACACAATATCAAAGAAGGCTATGAAGAGATTAATAAGATTGACGGGCAAATTATTATTTTCGGTAAAGAAGGGCATGCGGAAGTGCAAGGGCTTTTAGGACAAACAAATGGCAAAGCAATCATTGTTTCCTGTGCTGATGATTTAGCAAAAGTGGATTTCTCAGCTCCCATTTATATGTATTCTCAAACCACAAAAAGCCCAAGAGCTTTTGCGAATTTGCAAGAGGAAATTAGAAAAAGAAAAGAAATTACTGGTAATACAGATTCCGTAAAATTTATTGTGAACGACACGCTTTGCAGACAAGTATCAGGTAGAGAGCCTCAATTGAAAGAATTCTCAAAAGAAAATGATGTGATTGTATTTGTGAGTGGTAAAAAGAGTTCAAATGGCAAAATGCTTTTTCAATCTTGCCTTAAAGAAAATCCAAATTCTTATTTTGTATCTGAGGAAAAAGAGATAAAAGAAGAATGGTTTAATGAAAATTCTCAGGTAGGTATATGCGGAGCCACCTCTACTCCTAGATGGCTAATGGAAAATGTGGCTAAAAGCATCCTGAAACTACAAGCAGTTTAATCTTCCCTAAAAAATAGTTTTGTTTTACAGAGGAAATTGTATCTTTGCACGCCTTTTTAAATGTGAGTTTAAGGGTTAAAAAGGCAAGAGAATAAAAAAAACATCTCTCGTAAATCGGACACATGAACCCCTTATCAGATTGCGAGATACAATAAAGCACAAAAAATGTCAGAAGTAAAAGCTAAAAAAACTACTGAAGAATTAGTAGAAAATGACAACAAAAAACAGGAAGAAACAACTACTCCTGTTAATGATTCAGAAGATCAAGTAATATTAGAAGAAACTGAATCGGAAGAAAATTCAAATCAAGAAGAAATTAATTCAGAAGAATCTACAGAAACTCTAGAAGAAACACCTACTGAAGAAGAAGCCGTAACAGAACCAGTTGAAACTTCTGTTAATGAAATTGCTCAAGAGGAAATAGAAGAAGTAAAGGAAGTAAAAGAAGAAAAACCTATTCAGATGGAAGAAGAATTTGATTGGGAGAAATTGGACTCATCTGATTATAGTGATAAAGAAAGAGAGGATTTAGAGAAAGAATATTTACCTACTTTGAGTGAGGTTGAAGATAAAAAAGTATTGGATGGAACAGTAGTAAGAGTCACCGACAAAGAGGTAATTGTTGATATTAATTTTAAATCGGATGGTGTAATTGGCCGTAATGAATTTAGATACAATCCTGAACTAAAAGCAGGGGATACGGTTGAGGTTTTAGTTGAGAAACAAGAAGATAAAAACGGACAATTAATCTTATCACACAGAAGAGCAAGAGTCCTTAGAGCTTGGGAGAGAGTGAATACAGCTCAAGATACCGGAGAAATTGTGGAAGGAACCATTCAAAGCAGAACCAAAGGAGGGATGATTGTTGAGGTGTTCGGAATTGAGGCCTTTTTGCCAGGCTCACAAATTGATGTAAAACCAATTCGTGATTATGATGAGTATGTAGGGAAGAAAATGGAATTTAAAGTGCTGAAAGTGAATGAAGCATTCAGAAATGTTGTGGTTTCTCACAAAGCACTTATTGAAGCAGATATTGAAGAACAGAAAAAAGAAATCATATCCAAATTGGAAAAGGGACAGGTTTTGGAAGGGGTTGTAAAAAACACCACTTCTTACGGTGTGTTTATTGATTTGGGTGGTGTGGATGGCTTGATTCATATTACCGATTTATCTTGGGGAAGAATTGCTCACCCGGATGAAATTGTAACGCTTGATGAAAAAATTAATGTTGTTATTCTTGATTTTGATGAGGGGAAAAAACGAATTCAATTAGGGCTCAAGCAACTTAGTAAACATCCTTGGGATTCCTTAGATGAAAACCTAAAAGTAGGGGATAAGATTAAAGGAAAGGTGGTAGTTGTTGCCGATTATGGGGTGTTTGTTGAAATACAACCAGGAATTGAGGCTCTTTTGCATGTGTCAGAAATGTCATGGTCCACACATCTTAGAAGTGCGAACGACTTCTTTAAAGTTGGTGATGAGCTAGATGCACAAATTCTCACTTTAGATAAAGAAGAAAGAAAAATGTCCTTAGGAATTAAGCAAATGCAGGAAGATCCTTGGTCAGTAATTACTAAGAAATTCCCAGTGGATTCCAAGCATAAAGTGAAGGTAATTAACTTTACCAATTTTGGGATTTTTGTAGAATTAGATGAAGGAATTGATGGCTTAGTTCATATCTCCGATTTATCATGGACTAAAAAGATCAAGCATCCTGCTGAGTTTACTTCAGTTGGAGAAATGTTAGATATTGTGGTATTGGATATAGATATTGAAAACAGAAGAATTAGCCTTGGACACAAGCAATTAGAGGATAATCCTTGGGATACTTACCAGACACTTTTTATTGAAGGAAATGTTTATAAAGGAAAAATTATCGAAATGTTCGAAAAAGGAGCTCTTATTGTTTTAGAGCATGATGTAGAAGCTTTTGCACCAAAACGACATCTTGAAAAAGAGAATGGTAATAGTGCTGGAGTTGGGGAAGAACTAGATTTTAAAGTTTTAGAATTTTCTAAAGAAAACAAAAAAATTCTATTGTCTCATACTGAAACCTTTAATCAAGCAGAGGAAAAAGCAAAAAAGACAGCAACTAAAACTGCTAAAAAGGAAGTTGAGAAAATTCAACAAACACAGCAAAAATCCACTCTTGGCGATTTGGAAGCGCTTTCGGATCTAAAAGATGATATTGATAAAAAAGAGAAAGAAAAAGATAGTGATGATGAATAATTTAAAGCCCCAATTTTTTGGGGCTTTTTTTTAATACTATATTTGCCATAGAAAATGAAACTGAAAAAAATAATTATTAATAAAACTAAATTCAATATAATTATTGAACGATTATCTCATCAAATAATTGAGAATCATGCTGACTTTCAGGATTCTGTTTTAATTGGAATTCAACCAAGAGGAGCACATTTATGCAAAAGAATTCATAATAAACTAACTTCTATAACTTCTAATTCCAACATCAAAGTGGGAAATTTGGATATCACTTTTTATCGAGATGATTTCAGAAGAAGGCAAGAGCCCTTGGAACCACAAGCAATTGATATTGACTTTGCAATTGAAGGGAAAAATGTTGTTTTGATTGATGATGTGCTCTATACTGGAAGGTCTGTTCGTGCTGCACTGGATGCACTACTGGCTTTTGGCAGACCAAAATCTGTGGAGCTTTTGGTATTTATCGATAGAAGATTCAGTCGTCATTTACCAATTCAGCCAAATTATGTTGGGAAAAAAGTAGATACAATTACTTCTGAAAAAGTAATTGTTGAATGGATGGAAACAGACGGAAAAGACCAAGTAATATTGTTAAATTCAGAAAAATGAGCAGATTATCGGTAGAACATTTATTAGGGATTAAATATTTAACAGAGCAGGATATCTCCTTAATTTTCAAAACAGCAGATAATTTCAAAAAAATAATTAATCAACCGATAAAGAAAGTTCCTTCATTGCGTGATATAACAGTTGCTAATCTGTTCTTTGAAAATTCTACAAGAACAAAACTATCTTTCGAACTTGCCGAAAAACGCCTTTCGGCAGATGTAGTTAATTTTTCTTCTTCTGCTTCTTCTGTAAAAAAAGGAGAAACCCTGATTGATACGGTTAATAATATTATTGCTATGAAGGTGGATATGGTTGTTATTCGACATCCAAGTCCTGGCGCTTCCATTTTTCTTTCTAGAAACATTGATGCAAAAATAATTAATGCTGGAGATGGCACCCATGAGCATCCTACACAAGCCCTTCTGGATGCTTACTCAATAAGAGAAAAATACGGAGAAGTAAAAGGTAAAAAAGTTGTAATTATTGGAGATATTTTGCATTCAAGGGTTGCACTTTCTAATATTTATTGTTTGCAAAAATTAGGAGCTGATGTTTGTGTTTGTGGGCCTTCCACCTTAATTCCAAAATACATAAGTACATTGGGAGTAAAGCATATTAGTAATTTAAAAGATGCCCTGAATTGGTGCGACATTGCCAATGTACTCAGGATTCAATTAGAGCGACAAGATGTAAAATATTTTCCATCACTTAGAGAATATGCCATGGTTTTTGGAATAAATAAAGCGATATTAAATAGTTTAGATAAAGAGATTACCATTATGCATCCAGGACCTATTAATAGAGGGGTGGAATTAACTTCAGATGTAGCAGATTCTAAGCAGGCCATTATTCTGGATCAAGTAGAAAATGGAGTTGCAATCCGAATGGCAACACTTTATTTACTTGCCGGAAAAATAAAAAAGAATGCAAAATAACATCATTAGCTCACACACACTAGTGTTTACTTTAAGTGGAAAAAATCTGTTAGAAAATATTACAATTACGGATGAAGTTAATAATTTTATTGCTGATTTTTCTACTGTTGATATCGACTCGCTTAAGTCTATTAAAAATAATTTGACTAAATTTGGAGTATCTGTTTCTAAGAATAAAGGTACATTTGTAGTTGTAAGTGATTTTTCTTTTGATGAAAACCTGAATATTGTACCGACATTGCAGGAAGCACAAGATTTTATAGAAATGGAAGAAATTGAAAGACAACTAAATTATTAAATATAAAAACAAAAAAATGAAAAAAATTGTACTTATTTTAACACTAACTTTTTCTTGTCTAATAAGTTTTGGACAATGTTCACCAAATTCTTTGTATCAGGATTCTACTTATAATATTTGGCCAGACACTATTCAAAATCTTCCACATGCTATTCAGGGGGTGTATTATTATACTCATATTGATATTAAAACACCAACAATTTTAATTGAAGCTGCATCTGGAGATTCTTCAGTTACTACAATAGACACATTGGGGAACTCTTTTTATGTTGGTAATTGGCCAGTTGACAGTATGATTATGGTGTCAACAATTGGTCTTCCTTCTGGGATTACTTTAGATTGTAATACCTCTAACTGTAGTTATGAAGGAGATGTTGTTGGATGTGCAAATGTATATGGTACTACTAATGATCCTGTGGGAGTTTATCCAATCTCAATAGAAGTAAATGTTTTCACTCATGGCACAATTACAGTGTTTGGTATTACTATTCCTGTACAAACTGATCTTTATTCTGCAACTGGTAATTATGAAAGTATTGATGGTTATAAAATTGTAATTTCTTCTACAAGTAATGTCTCTGAAATATTTCATCAAGATGATTTTATTCTTTTTCAAAATGTACCTAATCCTTTTTCAGCAACTACAAGTATAAGGTTTAATTCTCCTAAATCTACTACTGCTGAATTTATCATAATTGATATGTTTGGTAGGGAAGTTTATGCTAAAAATATTGCTGCAAATAAGGGAGTAAATACTTTTGAATTTAACCATAATCTCTCAGCAGGTATTTATATGTATTCAATAAGTAATGGAACAGAACAAATTTCAAAACGCATGATTGCCATTGGAAAGTAATGTCATTTAAATTAACAATTTTAGGGTGTAATTCGGCAATTCCTACTATTGATAAAAATCCAACCGCTCAGCTACTTAATGCAAATGAGCGGTTTTTTTTAATTGATTGTGGGGAAGGCACGCAAATTCAACTACTGCAAAATAAGATAAAAGCCCAACGAATAAATCATATATTTATTAGCCATCTCCATGGAGATCATTATTTTGGATTGATAGGGCTAATTAATTCCATGCATCTTTTGGGGCGTACAAAAGATTTGAATTTATATGCACATCAGCAGTTGAAACAAATAATTGATTTGCAATTTAGCGCTTCTAATACTGAGTTAAAATTTCCTTTGTTTTTTCACCCAATTCATCCAGATAAGGAAAAAGTGTTATTTGAAGATGATAGTATTGTAATAAGTAATTTGATTTTAAAGCATAGTATTCCTTCAAGCGGCTTTTTATTCCAAGAAAAGAAAAAAGCAAGAAACATAATAATGGAAAAAATTGAGCAGTATAATATTCCTGTTTCTGAGATTGCTAATATTAAAAATGGTGCAGATTTTAAATCATCAGAAGGACAAACCATACAAAACAAAGATTTAACCACTATTTCAAAAACACCTCATTCCTACGGTTTTTGTTCTGATACTGCTTTTGTAAAAGAGAATATAGAAAAACTCAAAGGAGTAACCCTATTGTACCATGAAGCAACTTTCATGAAAGAATTGGAAGAAAAAGCCCATCAAACAGGACATTCCACTACAATAGATGCAGCAACTATGGCAAAAAAAGCAACTGTAAAAAAGTTAGTAATTGGCCATTTTTCAACACGATATAAAAGTTTAGATGATTTATTATCAGAAGCAAAATCTATTTTTAAAAATACGGAATTAGCAACTGACGGAATAACTTTTGATTTTGATACTATCTAAAAATGTATTTTTATTTTGCTTAAAAAAGATATATTTGCAAAGTTTTAATTTAAAAGTTCAGATGAAAAAAATAATTTATTTATTTCTATTAATATGTTTCTCTATAAGTTCGAATGGGCAATGTATAGATTCCTTAATTATTTTTTTTACTAATTACACGGCATCCCTTTCTTGCTATGGAGAACTAACAGCCATTACCACTAACATTTCAGGCGGTGTTACAGCAAACGGAAATTATACTATTTTGTGGGATAATGGAGATACCACAAATCAGACTATTTTAGGCGGTGGTTATCATCAAATTTTAGTAAGGGATGATGTAGGATGTGAGGATTCTGCAAGCGTTTTTATTTCTAGTCCTAGCCCGTTAGTATTGGATACCAATACCACAAACCCAACATGTTTAGGAAATGATGGAACTAGTAATGTTGTAGTTACTGGAGGAACTTTACCTTACCAGTATCAATGGAGTACAGGAGATGTAGGAACTTCAATTTCAAATTTAACTGCAGGATCATATTGGGTAATTGTAACGGATTCTTGTGGTATAAAGGATTCCTTAGGAATTCAATTAAGTCCTTTTATTTCCACTTTAAATATTGATAATTTTAACTTAATACAACCAACTTGTACAAATAATGATGGAGCAATTGATATTATAGTAAGTGGTGGCTTCACGCCTTATACTTACCTTTGGAGCAATGGAGATACAATTCAGAATGTCTCAGACATAGGATATGGTAGTTATACCGTTTTAGTTATGGATGATTGTGGACTTACAACTACAGGAGTTTACACGCTTAATCAACAACAAAATACGGTTTCCGCAATAGGATTTTATGATTATTTATCGCTTTGGTCTTCTGTTTCTGTGAGCGGTTCAAATTCTCCTTTTACAATCAATTGGACTAGCATTTCTATGAGTGGGGATTCAGTTAGAGGGCTTTGTGAAGGGAATTATCCAATAACTGTAACAGATAGCAAGAATTGTGAAGATACACTTTCGATAAATGTTTCTTATAATGTTAATCAGTTGGTAAATGCTTCAACTTCAACCGTAATTGATACAAGTTGGGGAATGGAACCTTTTTCTTATCTTTGGTCAAACGGACAAATAACCCCTCATGCCGATAGTTTATGTGAGGGAACGCATTCCGTTACCGTAACTGCAAATGGCGGGCCTTTTGCATGTCCCTATACTGAAGGATTTACAATAGATCCTATTTCTGTTATACTTAATCATGATGATGCAATAGTGGATTGTGAATATGATATTCCTCCTGAGGGTATTATAATTATTGTAAATCCGGACGGAGGAACACCTAATTATTCATTTCTTTGGTCTACTGGTGATACTATTGATAGAATAAAAGATAATCTTCATCCTGGGAAATATGATGTTAGTGTTTTCGACAATAATGGCTGCCAACTCGATACTTCTATTATTATTTCTGCATTAGGCCCAGATTGTATTCCAAATGTATTTACACCAAATAATAGCGGTCCAAATAATGTATGGGAGTTAGAAAATGCTTTCCTGTATAAAGAATCTACTATCACTATTTATGGAAGATTTGGTAAAAAGGTGTATGAATCAGTTGGCTATGATACCCCTTGGGATGGAACCAACAAGAAGGGGAGAGCCGTTCCAGACGGAACGTATTTCTACATTATTAATTTAGGGAATGGGCACGATCCTATAAGAGGAACAGTTACTATTATTCGATAATTATAAAACTGGATAAGGTTGTCAAGATCATTTTTTAAAAATGTAAAATCTGCATGCCTTCTTTCAGTATCTGAGATTTTGACGACTCTACTTTTAGTTTTTTGGAAAATCCTACGCATGAGTTTACTTCCTCTGGAAGTTTTGAGGTAATGCTGGTTGCGGCAGATAACAATAACACATCATTAAATTAGTTTCTTTTTCAAAAACTTTGCTGTAAGCGATTTCTTATTTTTTATTAGCATTTCAGGAGTGCCTTCAAAAACAACTTTTCCGCCTTTATCACCACCTTCTGGGCCAAGGTCAATTACCCAATCGGCACATTTTATAACATCCATATTATGCTCAATGCAAATAATGGAATGTCCTTTTTCAATAAGTGCATAAAAGGAGTTAAGTAGTTTGTTTATATCATGGAAATGCAAGCCAGTGGTTGGCTCATCAAAAATAAAAAGTACTTTTTCTGGGGTGTTTCCTTTCCCTAAAAAAGAGGCGAGTTTTATCCTTTGCGCTTCACCGCCACTTAGGGTGTTGGAGGATTGTCCCAAAGCCACATAACCCAAACCAACTTGCTGTAATGGGCTTAATTTTAAAGCGATTCTATCTGCTTTTTGCTCAGTAAAAAAATCAATGGCTTCTTCAATCGTAAGTTTCAAAATGTCCGCAATATTTTTATCATGGAATTTTATTTCCAAAATTTCATCTTTATACCTTTCTCCTTTGCAATCCTCACAAAGCAAATGCACATCCGCCATAAATTGCATTTCAACTGTTATTTCTCCCTCTCCATGGCAATGTTCACATCTTCCACCATCTACATTAAAAGAAAAGAATCCGCTTTTGTAATTCCTGCTTTTTGCCAGTGGCTGGTTTGCAAATAAATTCCGAATATCATCAAATGCTTTTATATAAGTTACCGGATTAGAGCGAGAAGATTTTCCAATGGGATTTTGGTCGATAAACTCAATTTTTTTCAAACTTTCCGTATCCACAGAAATTTTATCAAAACTCCCCAATTTCTTACCAAAAATTCCTAAATAATTAGAAATGGCAGGATATAGCACTTGCTTTATTAGGGAAGTTTTTCCTGAACCACTAACCCCTGTAATTAAAATGAGTCCATTTAATGGAAAATCAACATTCACATTTTGTAAATTGTTTTGCCGTATTCCTTCCATTCGAATTTTATTATTCAATATTCTTCTTTTCTCAGGCAGAGGAATTTTAAGTTTCCCACTCAAATATTTTGCGGTCAAACTATTTTTACTTTTTGCAATATCTTTTAACTTTCCTTGATAAACCAATTCTCCACCATTTCTTCCAGCATCCGGTCCAAGGTCAATTATTTGATCGGCACTGCCCATAATTTCCTCATCATGCTCCACCACAATTACAGTATTGTTTAGATCCCTTAATTGATGTAAAACTGTAATTAATTTTTGCGTGTCGTTAGGATGTAAGCCAATGCTTGGCTCATCCAAAATATACATAGAACCCACCAAACTACTTCCCAATGAAGTGGCTAAATTGATGCGTTGGGATTCCCCACCAGAAAGAGTATTTGAGGGGCGAGAAAGGGTAAGGTAAGAAAGCCCAACATTGTAAAGATATGCCAAACGATTCTTTATTTCAATAACTAATCTATCGGCAATTTTTTTGTCATGATTATTTAGTTTTAGCTGATTAAAGAACTTTATTGCTTGCTCAATATTCATGCTTATAATATCATGAAATGATTTCTTGTTAATTTTCACATAATGTGCTTGTTTTCTTAGTCGTGAACCATCACATGCTGTGCATTTGGTTTTCCCTCTATATCTTGCAACTATTACTCTGTTTTGTATTTTGTATTTGTCGCTTTCCAATTTTGCAAAAAACTGATTTATTCCTTTGCATTTCTCTCTCCCATTCCACAAAATATCTAATTCTTCCTTTTTCAACTTATTATAAGCTCTGTGTATAGGAAAATCAAAATCACTTGATTTTAATATAAATCTATCTTTCCATTTTCCCAATTTCTCTCCTTTCCAGCAACTTATCGCCCCCTGATAAACCGAAAGTGTCTTGTTTGGTACTACCTTATTTTTATCCACACCTAACATACTTCCAAATCCTTCACATTGGGAGCAAGCACCATAAGGGTTATTGAAAGAAAATAAATGAATAGATGGTTTTTCAAACTCTATTCCATCCATCTCAAATTGGTTAGAAAAAGTATAATCTTTTCCCTCTATTTCTATTTTACAATCTCCATTACCTTCATAAAATGCAGTTTGAATAGAATCAGAAATTCTGTTTTTATTATCTTCATTATTATCGGTTATTATTCTATCAACCACTACAAAAACATCTTCCTGTTTTACTTTTACTTTTTCCTGTATCAATTGCTGGATTTTACTTATTTTTCCATTTATCCTAACCCTTGAAAAACCTTGTTGTTGCAATACGGAAAGAATCCCATTTCCATTTCCGCTACTTTTATAGTTTGCTAGAATAATACATTTTGTATTTTTAGGAAAATTAAGGATGAAGTCACATATATCACTTACACTATCTTTGCATACCAGTTTCCCTGAAATAGGGGAGATGGTTTTACCAATCCGAGCAAATAAAAGGCGTAAATAATCATTAATTTCAGTAGTAGTTCCAACTGTAGATCTTGGATTTTTCGAAATTACTTTCTGTTCAATTGCAATGGCTGGGCAAATTCCTTTTATTTCATCTACATCCGGTTTTTGGAGTTTCCCTAAAAACTGTCTGGCATAAGAAGATAAACTTTCAATATATCTTCTTTGCCCCTCAGCAAAAAGGGTATCGAAAGCCAAAGTAGATTTTCCAGAACCAGAAACCCCAGAAATAACCACCATTTTATTTTTGGGAATACTAAGCGAAATGTTTTTTAAGTTATGCAACTTTGCGCCCTTAATAATGATGTTTTTTTGTGTATTTTCTTCTACTTTTGCCATTCTGATTTTTACGGAATTGGCAAATTTAGACAATAAGATTTGTATATTTCAAAAAGTTGTACTATATTTGAACTTTAATTCAAACTAGTTTTAACTAAAAACAAGATTATAGAAGCATAACTACTTTATAAAATTTATTAACCAAAATAAAGTAGATATGTTATTGATTAATCTGTCCGACAGTGAATTAGTTACCCTTTACCTAAAAGGAGATTCCAAAAGTTTTGAAGCCCTAATACAAAAGCACAAAAATAAAATTTATGCTTTTATATTATCTAAAATCAGAAATAGAGATCTTGCAGAAGATATTTTCCAGGATACTTTTATTAAAGTAATTAATTCCCTGCAAAAGGGAAAATATAATGAAGAAGGCAAGTTCCTACCTTGGGTAATGCGTATTGCTAACAATTTAGTAATTGATTATTTCCGTAAAAGTAAAAAAATGCGAACTATTGCACCAACGGATGACTTTGATATTTTTGATATTCTGCAAGATGGCGAAAAAAATATAGAAGATAATTTAGTAAACAACCAAATTCATAAAGACTTAAGAAAACTAATTGAGCATTTACCGGAGAATCAAAAGGAAGTTTTGAAAATGCGTTATTATGCAGAGTTGAGCTTTAAAGAAATTTCAGAAAGTACAGGAGTAAGCATTAATACGGCTCTTGGAAGAATGCGTTATGCACTTATTAATTTGCGAAAACTTATTGATTCGCATCAAGTAGATTTGCAAATAAGCTAAAAAAAGCAAATACTGTAAAATAATAAAAGCTGTTTTTCGTTAGTTAGGGTATGAAACCAATACTTTATTTATATGAAAAACAGCTTTACTCTTTTAAAAGTGTTAGACCAATTAGTCGAAAATGGAGGATTAATTCAGGTTAGTAACACTAAAATTTATTCAATAACCGACAAAAAGCAAAGTCCTAAAAAGGAAACAATCAGCAATATAATTGCGTATGCTAAATCGGTTAGATGCTATAAAACCAAATCAATAGATAAGGTTTTATTAGTGCTAAACTAAGTGGTTTTGGTTAGCAAAGAGAGCCGAACATTGTTCGGCTCTTTTATTTAATAGCTTTAATTATTTAATAGCTTTGAAAAATGAATAAGAAAGAAAGGACTAAACAATTTATATTGCATTTTTCAGAAAATATGCCAGATGCGAAAACAGAATTAGATTACAAAACTGTCTTTGAACTTACGGTTGCCGTTATTCTTTCAGCACAATGTACCGATAAGCGTGTAAATATTATTACCAAAAAAGTATTTGAAGAAATACCAAATGCCCAAGTGATGGCGGTATCTTCAATAGATGCTATTTTTGACTTGATAAAATCTTGTTCTTATCCAAGAAATAAAGCCAAGCATTTATCCGGAATGGCAAAAATGCTAATAAAAGATTTTGATGGAAAAATTCCCGATAATTTGGAGGATTTACAAAAGTTACCTGGAGTTGGCCGGAAAACAGCCAATGTAGTTGGTTCTGTTTATTTTGATATTCCAGCCATGCCAGTGGATACCCATGTTTTTCGTGTTTCAGAAAGAATAGGACTTACAACTAAAGCTAAAAATCCTTTACAAGCAGAATTACAACTACTCAAATTATTCCCAAAAAGTAAATTAAATATTGCTCATCATTGGCTTATCTTACATGGGCGCTATGTGTGTAAAGCAAGAAAGCCAGATTGTCCCCATTGTAGAATTACTCATATTTGTAAATATTACAGCAAAAAAATAGGATGTTAAAAAATAGCAAGATTAATATTTTTTTATTGCATGAATATTTCTCTAATTTGTATAAAATCAAAATATCATGGCAAATAAAGAAAAAGAAGCAAAATTAAAAGCCCTTGAAATCACTTTGGGAAAATTAGAAAAAACATATGGAAAAGGAGTAGTGATGAAATTAGGGGATAAGGTAGTTGAAAATATTGATGCTATTCCTTCAGGATCAATGGGCCTAGATATCGCAATGGGTGTTGGCGGTTATCCAAGAGGAAGAGTAGTGGAAATTTTCGGACCAGAATCCTCTGGAAAAACAACACTAACCATTCATGCTATTGCAGAGGTACAAAAGCAAGGTGGGATTGCTGCTTTTATTGATGCCGAACACGCTTTTGATGCAGATTATGCTGTTTCATTAGGTGTTGATACGGATAATTTATTGATATCTCAGCCCGATAATGGGGAACAAGCATTGGAAATTGCTGATCATTTGATTAGTTCTGGTGCCCTTGATCTGGTGGTAATTGATTCAGTGGCAGCTCTTACGCCAAAATCGGAGATTGAAGGGGAGATGGGAGATTCTAAAATGGGATTACATGCTCGTCTTATGTCACAAGCCCTTAGGAAACTTACTGCCACAATAAGTAAAACCGGTTGTACTTGTATGTTTATCAATCAACTTAGGATGAAAATTGGCATTATGTTTGGGAATCCAGAAACTACAACTGGCGGAAATGCGCTTAAATTTTACTCTTCAATTCGTTTAGATATCAGAAGAATTGGTGCGATAAAAGATGGGGAAGGAATAATTGGCAACCGAACTAGAGTGAAAGTAGTAAAAAATAAAGTTGCTCCACCATTTAGAATGGCAGAATTTGATATTATGTTCGGAAAAGGCATTTCTCGATCTGGTGAAATTTTGGATTTGGCAGTTGACCTTGACATTGTAAATAAAAGCGGATCTTGGTTTGCCTATAATGACACCAAATTGGGGCAAGGGCGTGATGCTGTAAAGACAATGTTAGAGGATAACCCTGAACTTTCGGATGAAATTGAAACAAAAATTCGCGAACAAATAGCTTAATTATTCCTTTTTTCGTTATCAATGAGATTTATATTATTTATTAGTTTTACTGCTCTTTTAGCATGTAATAATCGTGTAGATCAGGAACAAGTAGTGCGAAAATCTGTTCTTGCGCTTTTGTCAGAAGATATAAGTCAAGAGCCAAACAACCCTCAACTATATATAAAGCGAGCGGAATATTTTTTATCAGAAAATAATTTGGAATCGGCCTTGATGGATTACAAAGAATGTATAAAATTATCTCCTGAAAATGGTCACTATCATTATGAAGTTGCTTATCTTTATTATGAAATTGCAAAGATAGATAGGAGCAAACAACAATACCCCTCTAATGCTTTAATGCATCTGGAAAAAACCATTCAATTGCATGCCGATACAATCCCAGCTTTGCTCTTGAAAGGTGAATTGCATTTAGCATTCAATGAAGTGAAAGAGGCGATATCTTGCCTGAATCAAGTAATTGAATTGGACTATAATAGGCCAAAAGCACATCTTTTAAAAGGATATATTTATTCTGCTTTGGATGATAAAGAAAAGGCAATCCAATTTTTTCATAATGTGATTGATATTGATCCAACTTATGAAGATGCTTATGTTCAATTGGGACTTATTTATCAAGAAAAAAAAGATTCCATAGCTGTTTTGTATTACAAAAATACACTGAAAGTGAATCCTAAAAATAAAATGGCCTTATATAATTTAGCAAAATTTTATCAGGATATAGAAGATTGGAATGGTGCCATTAAATCTTATACTGCACTTTTGCAAGTGTATCCTACTTATACGGATGGCTATTACAATTTAGGATTTGTACATATCAAATTGGGCTTGCATGATATAGCAGCAAATGATTTCTCACAAGCTATTTCATTTAATCCTAATTTTTTTGAGGCCTTTTATTCAAGAGGACATTGTTATGAAACCCTTGGTGATATTGCTCGTGCTGAGTCGGATTACAAAAAAGCATTATATATTAATCCTGAATATAAAGATGCAAAAGATGCACTTAAATCTTTAAATTATAAAAATAAACAAATAAAGTAATAAAAAAGGCAAACATTGTTCGCCTTTTCTTTTTTTAGCACCATCTAAAAAATTTATTTTACTTTATCTACAATTGCTTTAAAAGCTTCTGGATTATTCATAGCTAAATCGGCTAAAACTTTTCTGTTAAGCTCAATTTTGTTTTCATGTATTTTTCCCATAAATTGAGAGTAAGACATTCCGTATTGTCTTGTTCCTGCATTAATTCTTTGAATCCAAAGTGCACGGAATGTTCTCTTTTTGTTTTTTCTATCACGATATGCATACTGCATTGCTTTTTCAACAGCATTTTTTGCTACTGTATGAACATTTTTCCTTCTACCAAAGTAACCTTTGGCAGCTTTTAAAATCTTTTTTCTTCTTGCTTTTGCAGCAACTGAATTTACTGATTTTGGCATTTTTTTTAATTTTTTAGTAGTTAGCGGCTTTTTTTCAAAGCACTTATTTGGCTAAATACCTGGTTAATAACCTGGGTTAATTATATACAAAGTTGAAGCTTTACACTCTTTACGTCCGATTTGTGCACTAAGCCCGATTTTGTAAGGTTTCTTTTTTGCTTTGTCTCTTTCTTGGTTAAGATGTGAGATTTGAAAGCATGTTTTCTTTTGATTTTCCCAGAGCCAGTTACTTTAAACCGTTTTTTTGCTCCAGCTTTTGTTTTCATTTTTGGCATTTTCTTCTCTTTTTTTATTTCTTTTTTGGTGCTATTAACATTATCATTTTCTTTCCTTCTAGTTTTGGCATGCTTTCTACTACTCCAAATTCTTCTAAAGCCTGAGCCAATCTTAGTAAAAGGATTTCTCCATTTTCTTTAAAAATAATAGTTCTTCCTCTAAAAAATACAAAGGCTTTTACTTTTGCTCCATCTTGTAAAAACTTCTCAGCATGTTTTAATTTAAAATTAAAATCGTGCTCTCCTGTATTTGGTCCAAACCTTAACTCTTTTATTACAACCTTTATCGTTTTCGCCTTTATGGCTTTTTGCCTTTTTTTCTGATCGTAAATAAACTTTTTATAATCAATTATTTTACAAACTGGCGGCTCTGCTTTTGGAGAAATTTCTACTAAATCTAACCCTAAACGATTAGCAGTTTTTAGTGCTTCTTCCAGGGAAACAATGTTTGCTTCCACTCCATCACCTACCATTCTTACGAATGCGGCTGTTATCTCTCTACCAGTTTTGTGTAACTTCCTTGCTGGCCCCCTTCTTCTAAAAGTTCTTTTTGCGATTTTTTACCGTTTTTTAGTTATTAAAAGTGATTAAATTATCTATTTCTTTTTGTATCAAATCTTTAAAATGATCAACTGACATACTCCCTAAATCTTCCCCTCCATGTTTACGAACCGAGATAGTTCCTTCATTTTCCTCTCTTTCCCCAACAATTATGATGTAAGGAACTTTTGAAACTTCTGCATCTCTTATCTTTCTACCGGTAGTTTCAGCCCTATGGTCAATCGGGCCGCAAATATCGTAATTTTTTAATAATTGAGATACTTTTTCAGCATAATCATGATATTTCTCACTGATAGGCAATATGATAAACTGATCAGGGGCAAGCCAAAGAGGGAAATTACCTGCACAATGCTCTATTAAAATAGCTACAAATCGTTCCATAGAACCAAATGGTGCTCGGTGAATCATTACAGGCCTATGTTTTTTATTGTCAGCACCTGTGTACTCTAATTCAAAACGCTCTGGTAAGTTATAATCTACTTGAATAGTGCCTAGTTGCCACTCCCTGCCCAATGCATCATTCACCATAAAGTCAAGCTTAGGGCCATAAAAGGCCGCTTCACCATAAACTACTTCTGTTTCTAATCCTTTTTCGGCAACTGCTTCTATAATTGCAGCTTCTGCTTTATCCCAATTTTCATCCGAACCAATGTATTTTTCTTTATCTTCCTTATCTCGTAAGGAAATTTGCACCTTATAATCGGTAAAACCAAGGGCTTTGAAAACATATAACACCAAGTCAATAACATTGATAAATTCTTGTTTTACTTGGTCAGGACGAACAAAAAGGTGCGCATCATCCTGAGTAAAACTTCTAACACGGGTTAAACCGTGTAATTCGCCTGATTGCTCGTAACGATAAACCGTACCAAACTCTGCAAAACGAACTGGCAGGTCACGGTAAGAATATTGTTTTGCTTTGTAAATCTCACAGTGGTGCGGGCAGTTCATGGGTTTTAAGAAAAATTCTTCTCCCTCATTAGGAGTTAGGATAGGCCTAAAAGAGTTCTCTCCATATTTTTCGTAATGGCCTGAACAAACATATAAATCTTTGTGGCCAATATGCGGTGTGATAACCGGAAGATAACCAGCCTTTGTTTGTGCTTTCTTTAGGAAATTTTCTAATTTTTCTCTTAGTTGAGCTCCTTTTGGTAACCATAAAGGTAAGCCTTGTCCTACTTTTTTTGAAAAAGTAAACAACTCCATTTCCTTCCCTAGTTTTCGGTGGTCACGCTTTTTTGCTTCCTCTAACATTTCAAGGTGAGCAGTAAGGTCTTTTTGCTTAGGGAAAGATACTCCGTAAATACGCGTAAGTTGCTTACGGTTTTCATCTCCTCTCCAGTAGGCACCAGCAATATTCAATAGTTTTATAGCTTTTATTTTTCCGGAAGAAGGAATGTGTGGTCCTTTGCATAAATCGGTAAAATTACCTTGGGTGTAGAAAGTGATGTTACCATCTTCCAATCCTTCTAATAATTCTAATTTGTACTCATCTCCTTTTTCGGTGAAGTAGGCAATAGCTTCTTTTTTTGAAATATCCTTTCTGTCAAACGACATTTTCTGAGAAGCCAATTCCTTCATTTTTTGTTCAATTTTTGGAAACTCATCAGAAGAAAGAACACGATCACCTAAATCAATATCATAGTAAAAACCATTATCGATTGCAGGACCAATTCCTAACTTTACTCCAGGATAAAGTGCTTCTAATGCTTCTGCCATAATGTGTGCAGAAGAATGCCAGAAACTCATTTTACCTTGCTTATCATTCCAAGTATGTAGGGTTAAAGAAGAATCGGTGGTGATAGGGCGATTGGCATCCCAAACTTCTCCGTTTACACTAGCCGATAGCACATTTCGTGCCAGCCCTTCAGAAATTCCCATAGCAATATCCATTGCAGTTGTTCCACTTTCTACTTGTTTGATACTTCCATCAGGAAGAGTAATGTTAATCATTTGATTATTTTAAAGGTGCAAATATAAGAAGTACTTTTTAGTTTGTGCTTGTTAGTTGTTAGATTTTGGTTGCTGGATGAATTAGAAATATCAGCTGTAATATTTATTTTATAAAATAATTATTTTTAAGCAGATTTATATAAATGCTGTTGAAATTCAACAAACGAGTTATTAATCTTTATTACATCTCCACCTAGTTTTTGGATTCCATCTTCTTGTGACTGGAACATACTCGACAGCAATATAGGCAACTTAGTTTCGTCCAATTCCCCTACGCCAACTTCAATATACTTACTCAATACAAATTCGATAAACTCTTTCTGTTTATCATTCATT